>Ga0224500_10000030_pt1 | contig 95996 bp, 87 predicted proteins | sample SF_Oct11_sed_USG_FD_168126 | JGI IMG/M metagenome (GOLD analysis project Ga0224500, IMG submission 168126) | Sediment microbial communities from San Francisco Bay, California, United States - SF_Oct11_sed_USGS_4_1 | ecosystem: Environmental > Aquatic > Marine > Sediment | place: USA: California...
TATGGTAGTGGATTTGCCATGCACAGTGCGCCCCCTTGCGAACCTCATTGTCCCTCTGATCCGCCATGCGCCAGAGGGTACCAGAGAACCGGATCCCCGTAGCAAGCTACGGGGAATCACAAGTTGAATAACAAAACGGCCCCTGCAGCGATCCGCCACAGAGGCCGCTCACAATTGCCTGGGGACGTGAACGATCACAAAGGGCTCTAGACTTCAGCCATTGCCTCCTGCTCAATGAAAGCCGGGGCTCCGTCCCGAAGAACCACTTTCACCTTGCGGCTTTCTTTGAAGCGTCCTCTGATGAGCTCATCAGAGAGCGGGTCACCGATGGCACGTTGGATCGCCCGACGCATTGGCCTCGCTCCGTACAACGGCTCATAGCCTTCTTTGATAAGCCATTGCTTGACTTCATCGTCGACCTCAATCTCAATCCCTTTATCCAATAGGCGGAGGTTCAACTCACGGAGCAGGATATCCAAGATGCTATAGAGCTGCTCTTTTTCCAGCTGATGGAAGATCACGATTTCGTCGATCCGGTTCAGGAACTCTGGACTGAACGACTTCCGAAGCTCCCCGAGTACTTCTTCCTTCTTCCGACGCGCGGCTTCGCCCTCCGTGCTCTGAAAACCAAGAGAAACACCCTTCTGAATCATTTTCGTCCCGATGTTGGACGTCATAATGACAACCGTATTTTTGAAATCAATCTTTCGTCCAAGACTATCGGTCAGCACGCCGTCGTCTAATACTTGAAGGAGAACATTGAACACATCCGGATGCGCCTTCTCAATTTCATCGAACAATACGACAGAATAAGGCCGACGGCGGACTTTCTCGGTCAGCTGCCCCCCTTCTTCGTACCCCACATAGCCGGGAGGCGCGCCGAAGAGCCGCGAGCTTGTAAATTTTTCCTGGTATTCAGACATATCGACACGAATCAACGCATCTTCGCTGTTGAACAGAAACTCTGCCAATGTCCTGGCCAGTTCCGTTTTTCCGACACCTGTGGGCCCGAGAAAGATGAACGAGCCAATAGGCTTCTTGGCTTCCTTCAAACCGGCACGAGAACGGCGGATGGCACGAGCAACCGCAGAGATCGCCTCATTTTGACCGATGACTCGTTTATGGAGAAACTCTTCCATGCGCAAGAGCTTGTTGGACTCTTCTTCTTCCAACTTAAAGAGTGGAATACCGGTCATTTTTGAGACAACATAGGCAACATCCTCTTTACCGATCACAGGCTTGTTCTTTTCCTGATTCTTCTTCCATTCTCGCTTCGATTCGTCGAGCAGCTTGCGCAGCCGCTCTTCTTCCTCACGATGCCGTACGGCCTCTTCGAAATTCTGCATGGAGATCGAGAGCTCCTTCTCTCGCGACACCTTCTTCAGCTCTTGCTCCATCGCTTTCAATTCAGAAGGGAGGGCGTAGGTCTGGAGTTTGGCACGCGAGCCCGTTTCGTCGATCAAATCGATCGCCTTGTCCGGAAGGAACCGGTCGGTGATGTACCGATCCGCCAACTTCACGGCCTCAACAATGGCGTCTTCCGTGATTTCCACTCCATGATGCTCTTCGTATCGATCCCGAAGCCCTTGGATAATGCGGACCGTTTCGTCGAGATTGGGCGGCTGAACATGGATGGGTTGGAATCGCCGTTTCAAGGCACCGTCTTTTTCAATATGCTTTCGGTACTCGTCCAAGGTCGTAGCCCCAATGCATTGGATCTCGCCGCGCGATAAGGCCGGCTTCAACATATTGGAAGCATCAATAGACCCTTCCGCAGCCCCAGCCCCAACGAGGGTGTGAAGTTCATCGATGAAGATAATGATATTGCCCGCTTGGACAATCTCCTTCATGACCACCTTGAGGCGTTCTTCAAACTGTCCACGATATTTTGTGCCTGCCACGAGCGACCCTAGATCCAAGGCGATGACCCGACGAGAGAGCAGGTTGTCAGGAACTTCGGATTGAATGATGCGCTGAGCTAGTCCCTCGACAATCGCGGTCTTTCCCACACCAGACTCGCCGATAAGGACGGGATTGTTTTTACTTCTCCGACTGAGAATTTGCAACACACGTTCGATTTCATCAGCTCGACCAATCACCGGGTCCAATTGACCTTCTTGAGCCATCTGCGTCAGATCACGGCCAAACTCATCCAACGCCGGGGTATTGCTCTTTCGATCACGTTCACGTGGAGCAGATTTCCGCAAAAATGTGACGGTCAGCTGACGCGCCGTCAGAAGATTCGCGCCCAAACTCCGAAGAATTTTCCCACCGATCCCCTCTTCTTCCCGCAACAGTCCAAGAAGCAGGTGTTCACTACCGATGTGGTTGTGGCCCAACAGGCGAGCCTCTTCAACACCATATTCAATGACCTTCTTCACGCGTGGGCTAAATGGGATTTCCCCAAACGTCATCGTCGCACCGCCGCCGGGCAGATTTCGTTCGATTTCCAACCTGATCTGCTCAGTAGAAAGCCCCATCTTTTTCAGAATCATAAGGGCAATGCCATCAGACTCACGGAGGATGGCCAGGACGAGATGTTCAGTCCCTAGATAGTCGTTTTGGTGCCGCTCGGCCTCCTCGCGCGCGAGGATGATGATCTTTCGACCTTTGTCCGTGAATCGTTCGAACATCCTGCCTCCTTCTCAGAGAGTAGAAACTCCTGGCCGCGTTCGAGCAAAACCCTTGAAAAACCTTGCTGTGATTCTAACCACAGTATGATTGAGAGTCAAGATTGTGCGGAGAACAAGACAGCGAGTTGAAGACCACCTCACCCCCCCATCCCTTCTCTTGTTCTGCTGTATCAACAGGACCAGAACCTCAATGGACTTTCCGTTGACATGAAAATCAGCATCCCGATACAATCACACTCCTCCTTCACCCAATCATATGCCTGGTATCCATGAAAAGTAAAAGCATAGGGATCTTGACCAAGCCCAAGTTCCCCGAAGTAAGAGACACGCTGCTCGGCGTGGCTGCCTGGCTCCGTGCCCGTAGCATTGATGTCTTGCTCGATACTACATCTGCAGCACTCCTGAACGAGGTCGGAGGAATTCCCAAGACTCAACTGGCTCAGAAGGCCGATGTTCTCTTGGTGCTCGGAGGGGATGGCACCATTCTCAATGCCGCACGGCTCGCAGCAGAACGGAGCATTCCCATCCTGGGTGTCAACATGGGAGGCCTTGGATTCTTAACGGAAGTCCGATTGGATAACCTTTATCCTTCCCTCGAACGGGTATTTGCCAACGATTTTACTCTTGATGAACGACTGATGCTGACCACCCACATCCATCGGCATGGGGAAACCGTTGCGAAAGGCATCGTACTCAACGATGTCGTCATCAGCAAAGGTACCCTGGCTCGCATGATTGAACTCCATATCGCCATTAATGGCCAGTTCGTGACGAATCTGCGAGGGGACGGCCTGATCATTGGCACACCGACAGGCTCTACAGCCTACTCGCTCTCTGCCGGAGGGCCTATCATGAATCCAGCCCTACAGGCGCTCATCCTGACGCCAATCTGCCCACACACACTGACACATCGCCCCTTAATCGTGCCAGGCAATGTCGTCATTGAAGCAACGTTGACGAGTAAGGATGAGGGATCGATGGCCACACTTGATGGGCAGGTCGGCGTCTCCATCACACAAGGAGATACCGCAGTCATCCAAACTTCAGACTATCGGACCCGATTGATCAGATTTCCAGAAAGTCACTACTACGAAGTGTTGCGGGAAAAACTGAAATGGGGGCATGCGTAAGACTGAAACCTTCCAGACCCTTCACACTCTCCCCTGCTGAATATATTTGAGCATCTCCTGATTGGCTGAAAACTTGAACTCTCCGATACAATCAGACTTCTCGACGAATGAGTGTTCTGCCATATCCAACGCCCGCAACCCATTCACGTCGACCGGGCGACTCTGACGTTGCCGCAAGCGCGCGTGCAAGCGATCCAGAACAATGTTGACGTCTCCCTCTCCCGCCTTGGTTGCAAGGTACCGTTCGACCACCTCCGCACACCAATCTCCGTCGCGCTTTGCGACGCCGACGAGGCCCTCACTGGCTTTCCGAGCCCAACCGGCCAAAAATACGCCGTCCATCACCTTACCTGCAGATTCATCGTAGGCCTGGAAGAGCGCATCATCGGGGTCATTCCCAGTCTTGTTCGGGTTCGTGGTAAACATACCGTTCTTATAGGGTAACCCGACAGTCTCATCTACCTTGTCACCGACGGCAAACACAACTGAATCACAAGGAAACTCGTAATACGCCTTCAAGCCCACGGCGACCGTATCCTCACCCTTCGGATCAAGTCTGTTGTCTTCCATTTCAAGTCCACGAACCCGATTATTACCGTCAACCAGAATACGCTTCGGCGACGCAAGGAAACGGAAGCCCATCTTTGTCTCGGATACCTTCGCCTCACATTTGGTAAATTCGTCTGTGAGTGCCTTCAAAACCTCATCGGGATTCTGGCCAACCTTGGCAAGACGGTCCTTGATGCGCTCAAACTCAGCTTTGATCCCCTCGATGTCCATGTTGGCACAAATACTGCGTATCTCTTTGGGATTGTACTTACGCTCCACGGGACCCCGTCTTACGATGGCCGTGACCCTCGCAACTTTCTTATAGCGAACCAACCAGTGGGCAATATCCACCATCACATCTCCCGCCCCGATCACGGCGACGTGTTGCCCCATTTCAAATAGACGGTCGCCGAAGCCCGGTAAACGATTGAAGTGATAAACCACATCTTTTGCGTGAAACACGCCCTGAGCCGAGTCCCCCTCGACACCGATGGCCTTGGTCCCCTGCGCACCGATCGTAAAAACCACCGCGTTCGCACCCAGCTCGCGCACATCTTCGACCGTGAGGTCCTTTCCGGTCCCGATGGAGACATTCCCAAAATAATGGACGTTCTTCTGCTGAAGAAGTTCCCAGTACTGTTTCTTGAGCCCGCCACGGAGTTTCAGCTTAGAGGGGAAGATCCCGTATTCAGCCAATCCACCGAATTTGATATCACGATTGAGAATAATGATTTCGTGGCCGGCTTTCGAGAGCGTGCTGGCAACAGCCATCCCAGCCGGTCCTGCTCCTGCCACAACAATCACTTGCGTCTGTGTCCCGCTCATACAGTGTTCCTTCAGAGGTTAAGTGATAGAAAAGCCTGCAATATCAATGGATCGCGGACTGTAGCATAGCCGTTCCCGCACTGTCAAAACGCGCAACCAGCACTCTGACATAGCTGACTGAATCTCTTCTTGCGCACCTCTCTGCTCTCGACTAGAATACCGCCGATTTCAACAAGGAGACGCCTCTGTCGTTCCACCACTTCCTGTTTAGCATCACGGACCTTACACCCACTATTTCTCACATCCTTCGTGTGCAGACCGGTCAACCTTCACCAGGCCATGCCCTAGGCGAACAATTCATTGAACAATGCCATGTCCAGTAGCCCATTAATCGCTCCGCTGTTCGATAAAACTCCCGCACCGTTCATACACTTCCATCACATCGGCAAGGAGGGCGGTGCAACGCCTCTCCGGAAGCTGAGCATGGATGAAGCCTACGCTGTACCGAACTTTGAACTCGCTGAAGAGCTAATCGCCCGTGGCGCTGACAGCGCACGGATTGCCATCAGCCCACATAATCCGACTGAAAACAGGTCTCTAGAATATTCCCAAGTGGGGGCAGGTAAACCGCTCATCCCCGCCTCACCGTTCGATTTCAAACAATCGATCGTCATTGTCCTCCCAACGTACAATGAACGCGCCAATCTTGAGGCGCTTGTTCGGGCGATCAGCCAGTATCTTGTCGCTGATATCGTGGTCGTTGATGATAACTCCCCAGACGGGACTGGAGAATTAGCCGATCAGCTCAGTTGTCGGTATGGGCATGTACACGTCCTGCACCGGCCACACAAAGAAGGACTTGGGCCAGCCTATCTCGCGGGATTCACGTGGGCACTGCAGCGGAATTACAGTCTTATCATTGAAATGGATTGTGACTTCAGCCATGCGCCCTGGGATCTGCCCCGCCTGGTACACCGAAGCCACACTGCCGACCTGGTGATCGGAAGTCGCTACGTGCCTGGCGGCGGGACCGAGAACTGGAACGCCCGCCGTCGTTTCGTCTCTCGCTGCGGGAATACCTACGTCAGCCTCTTCCTGGGCTCAACCATCCACGACTGGACAGGAGGATTCCGCTGCTATCGTCGTGAGCTCTTGGCGCGGATGAACCTCGCCACCGTCCGAGCAAAAGGGTACATCTTTCAAGTGGAGCTCGCCTGGCGGGCCATGCAGCTGGGTGCGGATGTGGATGAGCTACCCATCCGCTTTTGTGATCGCATTGAAGGTCAAAGCAAGCTCGGCTGGCAGTCCATCGCCGAAGCGCTAATGGAAGTACCCCATATGTATCTTTTTGGTCTAGGCAGTCGATAAGACATTTCGCTTCATTTTTCGAGTCTTCCAGCAATCCCTACTTGCATCAAATCGAGCGTGAGCCGTGTCACCCGCTGGTACTAACACAGCGACTCATGATTCAAGCACGATCGAATGAGAGAAACCTCTGGATCGGGCGGGTCGAGCTTTGTCAGATCGATGATGAGTTCGTCCTTAGCATTAGCTAAAATCCCATCCAGTAGGCTACTCTTCATCGGAACAACGGCCTCAGCTGGTTCAAACCTTAAATCAAAGCCTTTCGCGGCGGTCGGTCGCATTGGATAACGCCGATCATAGATCATCCCATAGGCCGGGATGCCGTAAATAATTCTCCAATTTCCTAGAATAATGTGCAGTTCCGTCCCATGAACGTAGAATCCACCCGTCGTGATAATTCGCCGGGCGAATGTCTGCGGCTGGCTCAAATAAAAGGTCACTCGTTCGTTGTCTTTCGCCTCAGCCAGCGCCTCCGATAGATGCACAGACAAGAGAGTCAACTCCTCCTCCGTGAAGGCCGGAACCAAGGGAGACTCCCCTCGCATCCACCGCTGCAACGCAATCCAATGCTCCTGCACCTTCAAGCCAGACAAAATCGTCCGCAATTTATCCGGTTCGATTGTAAACGGATGGGTATGGTGACTCGGTGGCCATTCCGCGAGCACTTCCGAATCCTCTTCCAACCGCACAAAATTGACCGGATCCTCGTAAATAATTCTCGCTGGCACATGCGGAGCAGCACAACCGACCGACAGGACGGAGTACAGAGTAAGGAGGCCGGCAATGATCCACCCTGTCCGATTATGGACTTCCTTGCAGCTCACTTCTCACCCCTCCCCTTTTACCCCTCGCTGATCGTGACGGTCATCTCGGCTCGCTCCAGCGGATTGTCTCGCCCGTCACGCTTCATAGTGACGATCTTATCGGCTACCTCCATTCCACTGACCACCTCCCCAAAGGCCGTGTATTGCCAATCGAGAACGTTGGCATCTGCGACACAAATAAAGAACTGTGACCCAGCGCTATCCGGATCGTTCGAACGGGCCATCGAGACAATACCTCGCTTGTGTGGCGTACTGTTAAACTCCGCCTTTACTTTATGACCAGGTCCACCCATTCCGTGGGATGACCGGTCGGAATTCTTACTATTGGGATCCCCACCCTGAATCATGAACCCGGGAATGACCCGGTGAAATGTCGTCCCATTGTACAACCCCTCCTTGGAAAGCTTCACAAAGTTAGTGACGTGACCAGGCGCCACATCCGAGAAAAACCTGAGTACGATTTCTCCCATGGGTTGGCCCTTACTTGTCACGGCTATTATTGCCCGTGTTTTCTCGCCTATCTCAACCATTACATTCGTCCTTTCTAGATTTAGCGAAAGAGAAATGGCGGGGGCGCGATTCCTGCCTCCAGCCCCTGATTGACAGCCATCCACGAAACACCATCATCGCTGCGAAACACCCCTGCACTCGTCCCCGCGTACAGACCTTTATCACCCAATCCGATCAACACTTGTACCGCAAGGTTTGCCAGACCTTTATTGAGAGGAATCCATTGCTTGCCTTTATCCACGGTCTTGAAAATTCCGTTCCCGGTTGCCACCACCACTCCTTGGTCACTGAATACGATACCCCGTATAGAGTCGTTGGGGAGAGCCCGGCTGATTGGTCGCCACGTGAGTCCGCCGTCGGTACTACGAAAGACTCCACCGTCGAACGTGCCTGCCAAAATACTCTGGTCCTGATCAATCACCAACACACGAATGAAATTTTCGATCATTCCCTCGTGATCCTTCAACCCATGCCGCATACGCACCCACCCGGTTGAGCGAGGGCTGAACCGAAAGATACCTTGACCGGAAGTCCCGGCGAACAAGGTTCCATCAGCAGCGCGAGCGAGTGCATGAACGAGAATATCGTCTAACCCAGACGTCACAGGCGTCCAACGATCCTCGGAGCCATGCAGGCGATACACGCCATCGCCGGTACCGGCAAATAGTTCGTGGTCCACCACCAATAAGGCCTTGACCTCAAGCCGTTTGAGCCCCACATTGACCGGCTGCCAGCTGTTCCCTTTGTCTCGCGAGCGAAACACTCCACCACGAAACGTACCGGCATAGACGGCTCCGTCTTTCGCGGAGGCCAAACTCAAGATAAACGGATCAGTGATGCCACCCCCTACTGGAGCCCACGTCGCGCCTCGATCCACGGTTCGAAACATCCCATGCCCGAAGGATCCAGCATAGAGGACTCCATCGCTCCCTATCACAAGAGCCTGCACGCTGGTTGCAGATTGTTCAGATGGCCCGGAGGCCGTCGATGTCTCTGCAATCCTCAGCGGATCGGAAGCCTGGAGACTCTCACCGCCGCCCAGGCAGAGAAAAGCACCCCACATTACGATCACAGAGGCAATCGTGTGAATGCGCTGAGCCTTTACGGTCCGATGCCTCATCGTAGCCTCGTTCCAGCGGTATTCATCGGCAGATCCGGATCGAGTGGCAAATCGATCCCCCCTGAGTCCGGTTTTCGCCCGAACAGCCGGGCGCCGAGAATCCCGATCTCATACAGCGCCATCAGGGGAACTGCCATCAAAAGCATGGTAAAGAGCGTGGCATCAGGAGTAACGACAGCAGAGACAATGAGACACAACAAAATGGCATGTTTGCGGTAACGAGCGAACATGTCCGCTGATACCACTCCAGTCATTGCCACAAGACTCATGACTAAGGGTAGCTCAAACGCACAGCCGAAGATGAGCAGAAATTTCACGTTAAAATCAATATAGGTGCCAACGCTCAGCTGCGGAGTGATATCACGATCAAGTCCGAAACTCACGAACAGATCGATCACGAGCGGCAAAATCACGACATTGCAGAAGACCAACCCTACCGCGAACAGCCCCCCAGCCACCATGAATAGCGGGATCGCCCACCGCTGTTCCTTCTGCAGCAAGGCGGGCTCGATAAACTTCCAACACTGATAAAAAATGACTGGCAAACTGAGAATGAGGGCTGCCAACAACGACACCTTGATCGAAGCAAACAGCGCCTCCGTTGGGCCATAAAACGCCAGTTGGTTTGAAAAGGGTCGGTTGAGCCACGCCACCATTTCGTTGGAAAAAGAGAAGGTCAGCACCAACGCACTCAAGACCGTCGCACCAATGATGATCAGTCGTCTCTTGACGCCTTGGATGTGGGAGGCGAGCGGATGAATGGCCTGTTCCATATCGACAGATTCAGCCGCCTACAGAATCGGTGGCTGATCAACCTGCTACCGCGCCGATTCGAGCCTGTGCTCACGGTAGAGACGAATCAGTTCTGCAAGCTTGTCTTTCTTCACCAATTTTTCCTTTTGCATCCGCTTTTTCTCGATTTCTTCCGACGGGGTCAAGACATGGCGCTTCTGCAGCTCGTTCAGTTCAAGGTCCAGGCGATGGTGCGACGCTTCTAGTTCCCGGAATTCGGTGTTGGAGTGGCGAAGTTGTTCAACAATCGCATCTTCCGTCAACATAACGACACCTCCTGGTTAAATTGACTCTGTTGAAGCTGATCCACCTCCCTAAAGCAAAACCTTTGCCAGCTGCTGGCCACTCGATATCACGAGCGGATGCATTTCCATCAGCACAGCATGTTCAATGGGATTCGTGTAGTAACGAGGGCGACGACCAATCTGGACAAAACCTAGACGAGCATAGAGAGAACACGCTGGATCGTTCGAGGCTCTGACTTCGAGGACTGCTCGAGTAGCCGCTTGTTCCAATCCCAGACGAAGGGCTTCGGTGACAAGTGCTTTTCCAACCCCTCTTCTCCGCATCGACTCTCGTACCGCCAAATTCATCAATCGCAGCTCTTCAAAGACAATCCAGAAGCAATGGTACCCGATAATAGTGGGTTCGGCCTGTGGTATCGACTCCTCTCGCCGCCTCGCAACAAGAAAATGTGCGAATTGATTGTTCGTTAACTCAGCCTCCAGCATTTTGCGCGTCCAAGGGGATGAGAAGCAAGCCTCTTCCAAAGCAAGAATGTCCGGTAACATATCCGGTGTCGCTGGGACAATTTGAAATTCAGACATCACCATGTAGCGGCTCACATATCCTGCCGATCCGACCGCCGACGCCCACGAGCCAACCGCGCGGCAACTTTGGTTTCAACCCGGTGCCGGCGTCTCGCAACAGATGACACACCTCCAGACCGTTCGTATTGGATTTCTGCTTCGGTCCGCTGGACATACAGCGGCATCACCAGATCTCCGGCAATTTCACCGCATCGAAGTTGTTCCAGCCCGATGCGCGCGACGTGAATAGCCGACGGTTTGAAGACGTCGTGTGATCCCACCGTCACAGTGACCGACACAGGCAATGCCGCTCGAATCTCCGATTCCATCGACGACCAGCCAGCCCCGAATACCAATGTAGGTTCGGTGAGACTCTGCGCGAGGGCTCCTGGGGGGCCAACCTGTTCACTGACAACACGATCGAATCGCCCATCCCCTGCCCAACGGAAAATCGCCCAGTACACTTCCCCACGACGACTGACCAGCATTGGACAGACGGGAACGGTTGCCGCTTCAAAATTCCTCGCCATGGCTTCCAGTGTCGGTACTAGCGTGAGAGGAAGACCAGTGGCTCCCCGAAGTCCTAGGCACGTGGCAATACCCACTCGGATACCGGTAAACGAGCCTGGCCCGATCGAACAAGCAAGACCACTGAGATCGCCAAGCCGCAATCCCGATTGAGAGAACAACCGATCGATAGTGGGCAAAAGGAGGGAGCCCTGCGCACCACCGGCCTCTTGCTCATGCATCGCTATAATGCGGTCGTCCTCAAGAATCGCGACACTCTGCCACGTCGTGGCTGTTTCAACCGCAAGGATTTTCATCGACGATTATGAGATCTGACCTAGGTCTTCCGCCCGTATCGCGTGATTGTGATGCATCTCGTGGAAAATGACTTGCACGGAGCCTTGTCCGCGACCATCTTCGAGCGAAATCTTGAACGGGCGAAATAGCCGAACATCTTGATCGCCGATGGCCTGTGCTGGAATACTTTTCAACTCCTCGAGCGGCCTAAAATCGTCATACTGAATCGTCGCCTCGACCTCCCCGCTCGACCCAAGCCACTCTTCCTGTACCACGAGAAGTCGGCGGTCAAACCAGAGATGGCGGATCGGCAGACGCGAGGGGCTCGTTCCCCCGGTTGCTGGCGCATAGACGTCGAGACGATATCGGCCTCTGTCTTCCACGACCTTCACCACTTCATCCCTGGCAATGGCGTTCGTCCCCAACACGCCACCGACTGCCCAAACACTCAGCTGAGAGAATCGAGCCAATTTTCCTGCATCTTTCATCTCGGACTGGTGACCAGTATAGGTCTTTCCCTCCAAAGGCAAGCGGAGCCTGTACAGATCATCCGCTTGCGCAAAGTCGAACAGCTCGTTTCCAAGAGAAGTAAACCCTCTCAGCCGCAACGCATTCGGACGACGGTAGTAGACTGTGCCCTCTATTCGTGACGCAATGGGAATGAGCCCACCCCGCACTTTCGCGCTGAATAATCCCTTCAGGGACTGGATAGCCGCTTCACGATGGCGCAAAAGAGCCGTCAATTCCTGCGCCGTCACCTGCTTGAGCGGTGGTTCTTCTTTTGATGTGATGAGGGTACAACCAGCCAACATGAAGATCGCGATGCAAACGCCAATAAAGTGCGCGAGCCTTGTTTTTCTACTATTCCCCCCTCTACAGGGAAGGAGAGGCGGATAAGGCTCTACTGCGCGCATGCAAAGAGCACCGCCCATTGCGATCACCATTCGATGAATTTTGTGTGCGCGTTGCGCGAGCATCGAGCCTGGTCTGCCGCTTGCTTCGCTCTTTCTACGCCAACACCACATCCAATGCCTCTCGCACTTCCTGAATACCGATTAGCTCCATGCCGTCGATGGGATCGAGCTTCGCCAGATTTCGTTCAGGCAGAATGCACCGTTTGAACCCCATCTTCGCGGCCTCACGAATACGAAGTTCAGCCTGACTGACGGCACGTACCTCTCCACCCAAACCGACCTCCCCCAACAGTAACGTCCCCGGCTCGACAGGCATTTCCCGTAAACTCGATGTGACAGCGGCTACGATCCCCAGGTCAATCGCTGGTTCGTCGACGTGCATCCCTCCCACAATATTCACATACACATCCTGTCCGGAAAGATGCACCCCCAGCCGTTTCTCCATGACCGCGAGCAACAGCGATACTCGAGTGACCTCCACCCCGTTCGCCATTCGCTTGGGCATAGCATAGGTGGTTGAGGAAACCAACGCTTGCAGTTCAACCAGTATCGGCCTCGTCCCTTCGAGGCTCGACACAACCACCGACCCGGTACTCCGTTGAGGACGTTCCGCCAGAAACAATTCCGATGGATTATTCACCTCTTCGAGCCCGACATCCTTCATTTCGAAGACCCCGATTTCATTGGTCGACCCAAAACGATTCTTGACGGCCCGTAAAATCCGGTAGCTGTGCCCCTTATCTCCTTCAAAGTACAACACTGTATCGACGATATGTTCCAGCAACCGTGGCCCTGCAATCGCCCCTTCTTTAGTGACATGCCCAATGATGAAGACCGGCACACCAGCCCGCTTGGCAAACCACATGAGCTGTCCGGCCACTTCCTGAACTTGGCTGATGCTACCGGGAGCGGAGGTAATTTGTTCCGTATACACCGTTTGGATCGAATCGACCACCACTGCGGCCGGCTCAATTTCCTGCACCGTTTTTAGAATCTGCTCAAGGGAGGTTTCAGCCAAGATCAGCAGATGTGGATGTTCAATACCCAGCCGTTGCCCACGCATCTTGATCTGCCGGGGAGACTCTTCTCCAGAAACGTAGAGAACCGGCGCTGCCTTTGTCGCTAACCGTGGCAAGGCCTGCAAGAGCAGCGTCGTCTTGCCAATTCCAGGATCGCCCCCGATCAAAATTACCGAGCCCGGAATGACTCCACCTCCCAGGACTCGATCGAATTCACCAATCCCGGTGAGCCGACGATCCTCTCCCACGACTTCGATGTCACCGATGGGCGTGGCCTTGGGCTGAGCTGTCTTAATCGCAGCAGGACGACCTTTTCCTGTCGCCACTTGCCGCTCCTCTTTCATCGTATTCCAGCCGCTGCAGTCAGGACAGCGGCCGAGCCACCGTGGCGCCTGATGTCCACAGGTTTGGCAAGAAAAGACAATCTTGGATTTCAAAAATGTCCTCGTGGCGGAGTAAAGATAACCGAGGTCTATCTTAATAGATGCAGGGAGGGAATAAAAGCTGGGAGGAGATACTGGAACAAATGTGAGATTACCGAAGGTCGCTCATCTCGGAAACTTTGACCTTGACGAACCATTGCGGCTTACTCTATTGTAATCAATGTTGATAAACTAACTCTAGATTACTCATAGATTATGAAACTCTCGAAGAAAAGTGAATACGGCCTCCGGGCGTTGGTGGAGCTCACACTCGCTCACGAAAAGACCACGCTGCAGCGCCACGACATTGCCGATCGCCAGCACATCCCCGTTGAATTCTTGGAGCAGATTCTTCTCACGCTCAAACGAGCTGGACTCGTCTCCAGCCGACGTGGGGTAAACGGAGGATATGACCTGATTAAACAGCCGAACGAGATCACCCTCGGTCAAGTCATACGCATACTGGATGGTCCGCTGGCGCCAATCGGCTGCGTCAGCAAGACGGCGTACCAAAAATGCAGCGATTGTCCCTATGCCAATAAGACGCGTTGTCCCGTACAGCAAGTAATGGGCACAGTCCGCGATGCGATTGCTGGGATCCTCGATCATTATTCGCTTGCCGACTTTGCCGCCGGCCATCCTAAAGGCTAAGCACTCATGGACGTAGTCGTTCTTGTCCTCATTACATTTGTCGCTGCCACAGCGAACGGCGCGTTGGGGTACGGCTTCTCCTCCATTACGGTTCCTGTCGCCCTCTTGTTTTTCACCAATCGCATTTTGAACCCAGCCCTCGTACTCATCGAACTCGTCATCAACGCGTATGTTCTCTTCATCAATCGGAAGAGCATCCCCAATGTCTTCTGGCGCGTCGCCCCAATTCTTGGTGGTCTAGCGGTCGGAGTGGGTATTGGCAGCTATCTTCTCTTTTTGGTGCAGCCAGCCTGGATTAAATTCGTCACCTATCTTTTTCTGCTGCCCTTGATTCTTCTCCAGGCAGCGGGCATTCGGAAACCAATTCGCGCTGAAAAAGCTATAGGTGTACCATTTGGAGTGGGGCTCGGTACCCTCTATTCCCTTACGACAATTTCCGGCCCTCCCTTGGCTCTCCTCTTTAACAATCAAGGCTATCCAAAACAAGACTTCCGTGCAGCATTGGGGATCATTCGCCTGACGGAGTCTTCACTCACCGCCATCGCCTACGGGTTTATCGGTTTCTACAGCGCCGGTAGCATGGAAATTATTCCCTATATCGTTCCCAGCGTCATTATCGGTATTCCACTCGGTACCTATCTGATCCGTTTGATGGATCCTGAAACATTCCGGCGCATTTGCATGGCGTTCGACGGGCTGATAGTAGGCTTCGGTCTGTCTCGAGTGTTAGTTGAGTTAAACCTTGCGTCTACCCTAACAACCTACAGCATCTTGTCGATCGTAGTCCTGATAAACGGCTACCTGCTGTTTCGATTTTTCCGAGATCGCCCAGATCCCCGACAGATCCCTTCTTGATATCTCCCGTTAGTCTTTTGTCACAGTAGTCGATGACTGGAAAAACCTACCTGGCTATGACTGTTGTAGATATTTGAAGGTTGAACCATTCACACCTAGCATTTTCTATTGTTCGAAAAAATATATAACTTCTTTATTAGTAATGGTTTGCATGATCGATCGTGCAGGCACGACAGTTGCTTAGTGCGCAGGACGTTGTCCCTAGTCTACTGAAGCCAGCTAGCCATATCGCACTTCATGAGTGAGGAGTAGTTCATATGCTGAGACACGCACTTTCGACCATTCCGGTGAAGAACTTCATCATCGAGTTGATCCCCCTCATAGTTTTGAGCACCATCGTCCTCCCACTTGCCGGGTGTAGCGACAACGGACAGGGTGGACCGAGCATTTCCTCCCTCTCTACACCGACGGACAATCAACAGAGTGAGAACACAGAGGCAGACACCACCTCCACCGAGACCGCTGCAAATGAACAGGACGATCCGACGATTTCTGAAGCACCTACAGAAATCGAACCCTTCCCGAGTGAGGTTGCAGAGGCAGATCCTGAACCTCTTGTGGCAGGCCCTGAGGGAGAAGCCGTACCCTTCACTCCAACCGATGCCACCGCGCGGTTGACCTGGGCTGTAAACCCTGATCCCACAGTAATCGGTTACCATGTCTATTACGGGAAGGAATCTTCCGGAGAACCAGGCTCATGCTCCTATGAGACAAGTCAATCAGTCGAGGCTCCACCAGCTATTATTACTGGGCTCGAGCCTAATACGCCCTACTTCTTTGCCATCAGTGCCTTTGGAGGCGAAGAAGGCGAAGCAGAAAGTCCCTGCTCAAATGAGGTCCTCATGATCTCATCTCCAGCCCAAGGCTAAACACACCGTTCACTGAGTCATCACTGTTTCAACGCTCCCCTGGGTCTCGCCAGGGGAGCGCATCTCTTCATTGACCTCTACTCGCTGATTTGTTAGCCTCCAGCTCGATCAGACTACTGCCAAGAGTATATAATCAACAACTACGTGTGCTTTGATCTCTATGCCGAAAGGATCGTCCATGGCCGGTTTAGCTGCTTCGCCTGAATTACTCAACGCCCTACACAACAAGGCAACCCAACTCCGCATCAACAGTGTGCGGGCCACCAGTGAGGCTGGCAGCGGCCACCCTTCGAGCTGTGCTTCAGCTGCCGATATCGTGGCCGCCTTGTTTTTCTCCGTCATGCGCTACGATCCTCAGAATCCTAAAGCACTCAACAGCGATCGCTTCATCCTCTCAAAAGGACATGCGGCTCCACTACTCTATGCCGCGTGGGCTGAAGCCGGGCTCTTTCCGACAAGCGATCTCTTAAAGTTACGTACCTTAACGTCTGACCTCGAAGGACATCCCACGCCCCGCTTACCATTTGTTGATATGGCCACCGGCTCACTGGGACAAGGACTTTCGGTTGGGGTCGGTATTGCCTTGAATGCCAAGTTCGTCGACAAGCTGGATCACCGCACCTATGTGTTGATGGGAGACGGTGAATCTGTCGAAGGCTCGGTGTGGGAAGCAGCCGAGGTCGGACGGCAGCACGGGTTAGATAATCTCTGCGCTATTGTCGATATCAATCGGCTTGGCCAGAGCGATCCCACGATGTTGCAGCACGATATGGACGCATACCGTTCCCGCTGGGCTGGATTCGGTTGGCATGCGATGGTCGTCAATGGTCATGATCTCTCAGCGCTCCTGAAGGCCTTCGATGAGGCCGCTCGCACCAAAGAACGGCCCACCGTATTACTCGCCCAAACATTTAAGGGCAAGGGTATTTCGTTCATGGAAGACAGAACAGACTGGCACGGTAAACCGCTGAAGAAAGGCGAGGAGACCCAGAAGGCGATCGATGAGCTCACCAAACAATTGCGCCCGAACGGTACCGCCGTTCAGATCCACACACCTTCCGCTCCAAGCGCCACTCCCGTCACCATCGGCACGGTCCCGCCACCGCCTTACAAAATCGGCGATGCCATCGCCACACGTGAGGCCTTTGGTGCCGCCCTGGAAGCCTTAGGATCGGCCAACCCCTTAGTCGTTGCGCTGGATGCTGACGTCAAAAACTCGACCTATACGGACAAGTTCGGCAAGAAATTCCCCAATCGGTTTTTCGAGAATTTCATTGCAGAACAGAATATGGTCGGAGCCGCTGCCGGTCTGGCTGCGTGCGGCAAGATCCCTTTTGCCGCCACCTTTGCCTGTTTTTTAAGCCGTGCGTACGATTTCATTCGCATGGCCGCCATTAGCGGCTCAAATATCAAACTCGTCGGCACACACGTCGGCGTGAGCATCGGTGAAGACGGCCCGTCACAAATGGGGCTTGAAGACATCGCGATGATGGCGGTGCAACCGAATGTGACCGTGCTCTATCCCTCGGATGGCAACTCGACCTATCGCTTGCTCGAAGCCGCCGCGCAGCACAAAGGGATGGTCTATGTCCGTGCGGGAAGACCGAAGACCCCGGTGATTTATGGACAGGATGAACGATTCCACATCGGCGGCAGCAAAATCATCCGGGAGAGCACATCAGATGTCCTCACCATTGTGGCTGCAGGCGTCACGCTGTTTGAAGCGCTGAAAGCCCATGATCAACTGAAAGCAGCTGGGATCGCCGTCCGTGTGATCGATCTCTATAGTATCGCACCCATCGACCGAACAACCTTGGTGGAGAGTGGACGCGCAACTCAACGCCGAATCCTGACGGTAGAAGATCACTATGCCCACGGAGGCCTTGGTGATGCGGTCCTCAGCGCGGTGAGCACCGAAGGCATCGCCGTCCACAAACTCGCCGTGCGAGAGATCCCCCACAGCGGAAAACCCGAAGAACTCGTGGATCACTACGGGATCGGCGTGCGATCCATTGTCGAGGCAGCGAAGCGGATCATCAAGTAACCGATCTCCCAGAACGAGTGACCATGATTTATTGGAGCGAGTTCAATACCGACATTAACTGTGCCAGTTGCCACGGCAAGGACGGCAAGCCGGTCAAGAAATGTGCACGCGACCTCCGAGACCCGAAGAGTACGACGCGGTAATCGGATAGCTATTGGTTCTGACGTGTATCGGAAGGGGTTCCCAAGACAAAGATGAAGGCCTGGAAGAGACTGTTGTCAGAGCAGAAAATTTGGCAAGTCATCGCCTATCAGCACATGTATTCACACGACGGAAAGCCGTCTGACCATACGGACTACAAGCCATAATCATCCGATTCTGATCCGACAGACGAAGGGGGAGAACGCGGGAGACCGCTTCTCCTCTTCGTCTTTCAGAGCAACCAGCAATCCCCTGAATCTATCAAGGTGGATTTGGTGCGACAAAGACCAGCACGCTAAGCCGCCCGCTTGTATGATTCTTCACACCATGCTCCTGCCCAGCTGATGCCATCGTGCCCTGCCCCGCTTCGAGTACTCGCTGCTCGGCACCGACCTGAAACGTCCCGTGCCCCTCGAGCACGATATACACCTTATCCTGATGGCCATGAACATGTCCTTTTTGCTCCTGACCAGGCTCTAAGCAATAGATGTCACAGAAGAACCGCTCCGTTTGAAACAGGTTATTCTTCTTCATCTTGTCACTGCTGAACTGTTGATAGTCGGCGAGTGTAATCACCTTCATCCTCAAGACTCCATCATTGAACACGTCAACGCTATTTATGGGAGATGGGACAGCAGTTTCTGATATGACTGCTTGAGTTCGTTCAGAGCCGTCGTCATCCCCTCCTGTACTTCATGCCATTTGGCATCCGTGGCGCCCTTCAATTCATCCAACCGCTCTTTGGCACGATCTTTCTTCTTCTCGAGATCATGCAGTGACTTCTGTAGCTGCGCTCGTGTCGTTTCAGACGCTTTTGTCACCTTCCCACGCAATTCGACGATTTGCCGTTGAAGCGCCACCACCTCGTCATGCGCTTTCCGCTCGATCGCCTCCTTTTGTTGAACGGTATACTCCTTGGTTGCCTCAATTGTCTCACCGGCTTCCTTGATAATCTTGTCCGTCCCAACCGTCGACTCAGCTCCAACGTTCTCACAAACCATCAAACCGGCTATCCAAACCCATAGTATTCCCGTCGGCCATCGACATTGCATCGCCTCTCCCTCCAAAGAAGGAGTCAGTATAGTCAGGACTCAGATCAAAGTCACGACCGCTAAACTTTTTGAGGAGAGTAACCGACAAAGCACTGTCGTGAATGGCGGGATCACAACCTTGGAGCCTTTCCATGCCATCTGAAGTACAGCCAGCAGGGTCTCCACTCGAACAACTTGAACAGACTCTCGTACACAAAATCACGACAGGGGAGATTGAGCTCCCACTCTTGCCGCAAGCCGCCAGCAAAGTGATGGCACTCGCGTCAGATCCAAATGCTGATGCGGCGAAACTCTCAGCAATGATCCATCAAGACCAAGCCCTCGCCGCACACGTCCTCCGGATTGCTAATTCGCCAGCCTACATGCCCAGGAGTCCGGTCGTCTCGCTCCAGCACGCTGTCGCCATGTTGGGGATCACTCTGCTATCGGAAATCGCATTTACCGCCTCATTAAAGGTTGGTGCGTTTCAGGTACCGGGATATGAAGATGAAGTCAAACAACTCTGGCGGCATTCGCTGGCCACTGGGGCCTTTGCAAAAGAAGTCGCCCGGGTGAAACGTATGAATGTCGAAAGCGCCTATCTATGCGGTCTATTGCATGAAATCGGGAAACCCGTTGTCCTGCGAATAACCACGACGATTGCTCGAGAACAAAGCAGCAAATGGGTCAAAGCACTGGCCACGATACTGAATAACAAATCTCATGTTAAAACATTGATCGAGGGCTACCATACCCGTGTAGGCGTTCTGATCGCCGAAAAATGGAGTCTGCCCAAACAAGTGGCGGAGGCAATCCAATATTACGAGGATTACGAGCATACCACTGCCTTCCGCCAGGAATGCATGCTCACCTTTGTTGCGGATCGATTGGCGAGCCATCTCCTCACGCCTGAAGAAATGCCCGAAGACAGTTTCCGCGATCATTCCGTCTTCGCTGAATTAAACCTGTACCCTCAAGATGTCGATAAACTCCTGCTGACAAAAGATCAAGTGCTAACCATTGTGAATGCTATGAACCTATGAGTACACCAAGCACATATGACATCATTGTGATCGGAGCAGGTCCCGCTGGACAGAAAGCGGCGGTCCAGGGTGCCAAGGCCGGTAAGCGGGTGGCCCTCATCGAACGAGAACGCGGGATTGGAGGCAGCTGCGTCTATCGCGGAACGATTCCCAGCAAAACGTTACGAGAAAGCGCCCTCCATCTCGATCGACTCAAGCGAGCCGGTGAAGCATTCCAATTCAGCCTGAAGCCGGATATGCACATCGCCACGCTCTTGAGCCGTCTTGAACACGTCGTTCAGGCGCACGACTCGTTCATGAGCCAGCAACTTCGACGCAATGGTATCTCCCTGCTTCACGGCCGAGCACATTTCTTGGATGAGCACACCATCGAGATGCAAACCGTCGATGGCGCACGGCAACAAATGACAGCCGGGACCATCGTCGTGGCTACGGGGTCACGTCCAAGAAGTCCGCAGGAGATTCCCGTCGACCATGAACATATCCTCGACAGCGACTCACTCCTCTCCATGATGTACCTACCGCAATCGCTGACGGTGATCGGTGGTGGGGTCATCGGTTGCGAGTATGCGTCCATCTTTGCCTTGCTCGGGGTTGAGGTCACTCTGATCGACCGTGCACCCTATCCTCTACAATTCATGGATCGAGAGCTCGTTGATCAGTTTGTGCAAAGCCTCGAACGGTACGGCAGCCACTATCGAGGCGGATGTCAAATCACAGAGGTTCGGTGGGACCAGATGGCGCATGTCATCACGACCTTGCATGACGGAACCATGGTGAAGAGTGAAAAGATGTTGGTCGCCCTTGGGCGACAAGCCAACATCGAAGACCTGGAGCTCACGGCAGCCGGCGTCACGGTATCGGATAAAGGACTAATCCCGGTCAATCAGTATTGTCAGACCTCGATCGGGCACATCTACGCCGTGGGTGATATGGTCAGCGGTCCGGCACTGGCTTCCAAGGCCATGGAACAGGGGCGACGAGCAGTCCGGCATGCGCTCAACCTCCCAGTAGGTGATGCCGCTTCAACCATTCCACTCGGTATCTATACGATCCCTGAAATGTCCAGCATTGGCTTGGATGAGAAGAGCGCACGTGAGCGATACAAAGACCCGCTAGTCGGACGAGCAAAGTTTGAAGAAATCGCGCGTGCGCAGATATCAGGAGCGGGCCATGGCCTCCTCAAAATGGTAGCCGACCCTGAAGGAGAGCGACTCCTCGGCGTACAAATCGTCGGAGATTCGGCTACGGAATTGGTACATCTTGGACAATTGGCACTCCAGAGCTCCGCAACGATCGAGTCCTTTATCGATAATGTCTTCAATTTTCCGACCTATGCCGAAGCCTATCGCATTGCCGCGCTCGATATTCTGGGCCAAGTGGCAAAACGTCGAACGGCCAAAGCCGCGTAGTGTTCAACCAACCGCCCAAAGACTCGTATCGGTAAATTTTGGATCGAAATATCGGCTTGCTCGCTGAGGTTTACCGGTGGCAGATGGCCCAGACGAAACCACTCGAACACCAGCCTGCACCTCAGGTGCTGTTGAGAAACAAGATCACCCATCATGCTCCGTTAGGGATTCCGGTGATCGACGAGTCCATATGGAAAACCCTGGTAACCATGGAACGATCAGGACGTCCGGGCGCTTTGCAGACAATTCTTTCTCTCTACCTCTCCGATTCCAGGCGGCTGCTCCTAGAGATCCGCAAGGCTATTTACACCAGAGATGTGTCAAGGCTCAACGCTGAGGCCTATCAGTTGAAATCCGCCAGCGCACAAGTGGGAGCCCTCGCCGCCGCCCATCACTCCGGAGAAATCGAACGGCTCGCGCGCGAGGAACAGCTGGATGTCGCAACCAACCTCCTCGAACCCCTCGAGCAAAGCGTCGAGATGGCCTGTAGGATTTTCGAAGGAACGCTCCGCGCGAAAGCCGCCTGATTGCGGATCACTCTTCTCAACGAGTTCTGGATGGGATGCCCCGCTCCACCAGCGCAAGGTGCAACACCGTTCGACTATTATTGGACTCTGGTTGGTATACTTACAGCCGCGGAAAACGTGGAAGATCAGGCGACTTCGGTGTCTTCTTGGTGTCGTTCGAAGGGTTCTCTTTCCAAATCCTTAATCAGATGGTGGAGTCTGGCCCATTCATCCGGACTGAGGTTCAAGAATTCACATCCGAAACTACTGGATCGGGACCACCGGACGACGGCTTGGGAAATCTGGATAGGGGGTTGGTGATCGGAGGTGTGAACCTGGAACTGAAGAACCGTACCGGGCTTTACTTCAATGAGACTGCAAACGTGGCAGCCTCGAATCGACAGGTCGCTCAGAGCTCCTTCGCCCGAGACAACGTTTGTTGAGCTGAATGAGCTCCGAAATTGAACGGGAAACCGCGCATCCTTCCGTTGTTCCATAGGCGAATCGCAAGACTGTGCGTTGCTAGCCCCCTCATATTGCCGATTGGCAGCAATTCCGCCGCTGTTCTTCTCAACTTCTATGCTGCCCGTCTGTTGCGAGGCGGAGAGCTGGTCCGTGCGAGTAGCTCCACAAATTCTTCTTCAGGCATAGGCCGACCAAATATATACCCCTGGACTTGATCGCACTCTTGTTGACGAAGTAGCTCCAACTGTTCCTCTGTTTCCACACCCTCTGCCAACACGGAAAGATTCATGCTGTGAGCAAGAGAGATGATGGCGCGAGTAATTGAGGCATTGGCCGCGTTGCGTGTCACACCCAGGACAAACGATTGGTCGATTTTGAGGATGTTTAGGGGAAACCGCTGCAAATGGCTCAACGAGGAATAGCCGGTCCCAAAATCATCGATCGACAGCCTGACGCCCATGGCCCTGAGCTCCTGCAACATGGTGATGGACGTCTCTACATGTCGCATGGTGATGGATTCTGTTAATTCCAACTCAAGACATTCCGGATCAAGCTGGGTTTCCTCTAATGCCCTCGCGATGGCGCTCGTCAACAAGGCCCCGTGAAAGAATGAATTGGATACGTTGACCGACACCCGAATGGGAGTGCACCCCGCATCTTGCCATGCTTTGTTTTGCCGGCACGCCACGAACAACACTTCTTGGTCCAATTTCTGAATCATTCCTGTCTCAATCGCCACGGGAAGAAACTCGGCAGGCAACAACATTCCCCGATGAGGATGAAGCCATCGAACCAAGGCTTCTGCACCCACGATCCGGTTGGTCCGAATTTCCACTTGTGGCTGGTAATACACGATGAACTCGTGGCGTTCCAACGCCTTCCGCAAATCGTTTTCCATCTCGAGTCGCTCTGCCGCCAAAGCATTCATAGTTTTCGAATAGAACTGAAAGTTATTCCGACCTTGGTCTTTTGCGTGATACATCGCGATATCCGAACTCTTCAGCAGAAGATCCACCGAATCTCCATCAGTTGGAAAGATCGCGCTCCCCACACTGGCGGTTACGCTAATCTCATGCCCATCGATCAAGAACGGTCTCGCCAACGCTTCCAAAATACGTCTGGCTACCGTCCCGGCATCCTGAGCATCCCGTATGTTGGTCAGCAACACGGTAAACTCATCTCCACCTAAGCGGGCGAGTTCGTGCGTTTCGCCCTGCTCCACCGACCGGCCAATTGAATCGCTATGCCGGACAGAATCCGCCAAACGGTCCGCTACCTGCTTTAAGAGTAGATCGCCGACGTTATGGCCTAACGTGTCGTTGATGACTTTGAATCGGTCCAAGTCGAGGAACAAGACAGCCAGAGTCGTTTGGTAACGACGTGCATGGGCCAGCGCTTGCGTGACACGATCTTTGAATAAGACACGGTTCGGCAGCCCGGTCAGGCTGTCATAATAGGCCAGCCGGTGGATTTCCCGTTCTGAGCGCTTTCGTTCGCTGATGTCCTTTGCTGTTCCTACAATCGTTAACGACTTCAGCTGATCATCGAATACCGCTTCGGCCTGTATATTCACGGCAAACTCACCCCCGTTCGGCAGGATGATCCGATGATCGATATCGCACGGCTTCCGCTCCTCAAGAATCGACTTCAGTGCGTGGTCGACACGATCGCGATCCTCTTCATGGACCATCTTGAGAAAGGCTCCCTTCGTCCCTCCGAACTCTTGGAGCCGAATGCCCATTAACCGACAGAGTTCCGGCGACGCCGTAAAGCGATCCGTAGGGGGATGCCATTCCCAGTTACCGATCTTGGCGATCCGTTGCGCCAGGCCAAGCCGAGCTTCGCTGCGCAGTAGTGCGTTGAGCGTGATGCTTCCACGCAACATGTACCGCACCCGATGTCCTAGGATAGCCGCATGCATCGGTTTGGCGATGAAATCCGTGGCACCATGTTCGTATGCTCGGGCAATTGAGTCGGCATCATCTAAGGCCGTCATGATCAAAATCGGCACACGAGCACCTTCCGCCGACTCACGAAGTTTCGAGCAGGCAGAAAATCCATCCATCACAGGCATGACCACGTCCATCACGATAAGATCCGGACGCCGAGAGATACATTGCTCCATCGCTTGTGAACCATTCGATGCTTCACATACCTCGAATCCGGCTTGTTCGAGCGCTTCACGCACAAACATTCTAATCAATTCCTCGTCATCAACAACGAGGATCAGTGCAGAACTTGTTGCGTCTTTCATTTGCATATCAGTGTGCGTACTGAGCATTTCCTGTGATCCAGAGCCATCGAAGAGTAAGAGTGAGACACGTTCGGAGCCAATCCATACCAGCGTCAACGCCTTTAGTACCCGCTAGGCAGCCTCCTTCGCCAATAACCCCTCTATTGCTCGCCTAACGCGGTGATATTCGGTTTCCACCTGAGTGAACACAGCGGGCGCTGACGACAAATCCCCCGAATACCCCAATGCTTCGAGTTGTTTTATTTGTTCGGCTAATGTTCGTGCACCGACCATCCCGCTGCTCGATTTGAGAGCGTGAGCGGTTTGAGACAGCTCGGTGGCGTTCCGAGCCGCAATGTGCAGTCTCATAGTCTCGATATATTGTCTCGAGGAATCGAGATATCGGCTCAGCATTTCCACATAGATATCTGGCCTCCCAGGGCGACGAAGAGCACGCAAGTCCTGCAAGGTCCGTCCGTCCAGACAATCTGGAGAATCGCGCAAGGGAATAACCGTGGCAACCTGGCTGGTCGTATCGGGCTTGTTCGAAGGAGACGATCCACTCTGCGACACCCACCGCTGTAGGACCGCAATAAGTTGTTGTTGCCTGAACGGCTTACTCAGGTAATCATCCATATCATGCGCTAAACAGCGCTCCCTATCTCCGGCGATAGCGTGGGCGGTTAACGCGACAATCGGCACTCGTGGGAGGCCGAGATCTTTTTCCCTGGTGCGGATGGCAGCTGTAGCCGTAAACCCATCCATCACAGGCATTTGACAATCCATGAACACGACATCAAATGTCTGGCCAGCCACTGCTTCAACCGCCTCTCGCCCATTGCAGGCGGTCTGAACACGATATCCCATAATCGCAAGCATCTCTGCAGCAGTTTCTCGATTGACCGGATTATCCTCTGCTACCAAGACGGACACATCTGTTTGGCATTCCGGATGCGACGGTTCAACCGGCACAGACTCAGTCAGCGCGGACTGGGACTTACCCTTCGTGGTGATGGCAAGAAGGAGGTTATAGAGGTGAGATTGCCGCACAGGCTTTGCGACCGCGCAATCGAGATCACCTGCATGCCCAGATGCGAGCAATCGTTCGTCTTGCCCCATGGACGTAAGCATGATGATTTTCATCGCCCCCAGTCGTGTGTCGGCCCGTATGGCCCTAGCCAACGCAAATCCATCCATTTCAGGCATTTGTCCGTCGATGATCGCAAGGTCGTATCTCGCCTCAGTACCAGTCGTGCGCCGAAGTATCTCTAGCGCCTCCTTACCAGAGGATACGGTCACATGTGCGACTCCCCATCCATTAAGATATTGATCCAGAATGTGTCGGTTGGTTGCGTTATCGTCGACCACGAGCACGCGCATGTGCCTGAATACTTCACAGGCCTCCGAACGCCTCGCTTCAGGGTTCGACGCCCGGCTAACCGGAATCTGAAACCAAAACATCGACCCGGTTCCCAAGGAGCTTTCAAGACCAAGAGTCCCTTTCATGAGATGCACCAACTGCTTCACGATGGTTAACCCGAGACCGGTTCCCCCAAATTTTCTTGTGGTCGATCCGTCTGCCTGCGAGAAGGCCTCGAATATTTTCTCATGCACGGCCGGGGGGATCCCAATTCCCGTATCCCTCACCTCAACGCGAAGCATCACCTGCTCACTCGGCTCCCCAGCACAAGAAATCGTCACCCCGATTTCTCCTCGTTCAGTAAACTTTACTGCATTCCCCAACAGGTTCACGAGAATCTGTCGCAACCGCGTCATATCACCGCACAAATGAGTTGGTACATCCTCTTGAATCCTAGAAAGTAACTCGATCTGCTTTGACTGCACTCGGTGCGCAAACAGATCCATCACCTCTCCGATCAACTCCTGCAAATCAAAGTCACTCTGCTCAAGTTGTAATTTGCCTGCTTCAATCTTGGAGAAGTCCAGGATATCGTTCACAACATCCAGCAAGTTGACGCAGGACCGATCCGCGATATCGACAAACCTTTGTTGCTTCTGAGTTAAGGGAGTATGCCGCAACAATTGCGTCATGCCCATGATCCCGTTCAATGGAGTGCGAACCTCATGACTCATATTGGCCAAGAATTCCGTCTTGGCTTGACTGGCCGCCTGGGCCTTCTGAGCTAAATCCACCGCCTCGTTTGTTTTCTCTTCAAGCTTTCGTGTTCGTTCTTCAACCTTCGCTTCCAACGTGTGCTGATACCGCTGCACCTCCTCCTGAGACAAGACCAGATGTTGAACCATCTTGTTAAAGGACTGGGCCAAGGTGCCGATTTCATCGCTGCTTGTTACCGTCACGGACTGCTGGAAATCTCCGCTGGCGATTCGGCCGGTCGCCTCGACAAGGCGTTGAACGGGATGAATGGTCCGTCGGACCAGAAATAAGGTCACCACGACACCGACCAAAACGACGGCGACTGTCACGGATCCGATCCAGAGCAGATACCCATAGAGCTCTGTCTTCAGTCGCGCTTCGCTGAGTCCAAGCCGCAATTCTCCAATCGTCTTCTCCGGACTCTGTGGATGAGACTCATCGGCAAACAGGGCTGTTCTGGCCTGAGACACGATCGCGAGACGAATATCAATGTACCGTTGTCCGCTCTGGCGATCGATGACCTCTGAGAACGAAGCACCCTGTGGTTGCGGCACGCTCGCCAACATGCCGGTCGCAACCTGATCCTTGGCCTCCTGAATCAATGGCTTGTTGTCGGCATTGCGCACCACCAGGTAGGCGAAATCGGGATCCATCCGTGCACTATCCACGATCTTTTTAAGCGTCTCGACATTTTCAGTATAGACTCCGTATTCACTGGCCTGGGCCAACATACCGGCGGTAATCAGGCCGCGTTGGACCAATTCGTCCCGAGTCGTCGTCACATCACGATAAAGCGCGAGTGAACCGATACTGATCGCAGTCATCAACATAACCACGATCGTCAGGAAATTAAACTTGGTGGTCAGGCTTTTACTCATGAAAGTCGTATCACTGGATGACTTGGGTGGCTCCATCAATAATTTGTTTAGGTAAATCGATCTTCATTGTGCGAGCCGTTTTTTGATTGATCGAGAACAGCACCTTTCTTGGAGGAACCACCTGAATCGTCCGAGGGGTCGTCTTGTTGAGGATCTTGATGGCAATCTCTGCACATTGATTTCCAATATCACCATAGTCCCGCTCTAAGGCATACAAAGAACCGGCCTTGACCCAGGGCGCGGACAACCCGGCGAATGGAATCTTATTGCGAAATGAAAACAGCAAAATGGGCTCGGCCGTCTGTGGCGATAGTACCACCTGATCCGTAATACCCCAAAGAAGATCGACATTGTTCGCCAAACTCTCCAGCGCGTCAGGAATGTCACGAGGTGCATCTACTGGTTTCGGTACGAGTTTCACACCGAGCTTTTGGGCGAGGTTCAGAGCGGAGTCAATGCTTTCTTGATTTTCTTTCGGATTGTACAGCACTCCGACGGTCGCCAATTCAGGCAGGATCCGTCGCATCATGTCGAATTGACTCTCGAGCGAAAACTCAAGGCTCACTCCTGTGAGATTTCCATTTTTCCGAAACTTTTCCACATTGGCAGTGAGGCTGGCGATAATCGGCACATCCCCGGATTCGGCAAGGACTGATTGCGTCGCCAATGAGCCGACGGTCAGGAACAGGGCGGGAGGGTTCTCCTTGAACTGACGCAACACATCTGAAGCATTCGCACTGTTCCCCTTCAAGTTCTGGAGGTGGACTTCGACCTGAACTCCGGCACTAGCCAGAGCGGTCTGAAAGCCCTTGACCATGTCGGCATAGGGAAGCGAGTCCTGGCTGAGCACAATCACTACCTTGGAAGAGGCGGCCACCGCAGGCAGCGGCTGATGGATGAGCCACGCCAGCCATCCAATCACGAACCAGCACGTAATCGTCGTTCCTATTCGAGAACGTCGCACTGGGGATCCGTTCCCTTCAGAAGCGATATTTCAACTTCAGCCAATAGGTTCGGCCATCCTGCAGGATGGTATCTTGAACGTGCTCACCGGACCCAGGATCACCGTACCGATGGCCAAAGAGGTTATTCACTTGGGCGGAGAATTCCCATCCCGGCAGCAGTTGCTGGGTAAACAGCGTCGCATTCGTCAGAAATACATTCTTAGAGCTACTGCCGGTGAAAGTGATACGACTACTCATATAGCGAGTTTCCAAACTGGCGAAGACCTTGTCGTTGAAAAGTGGAATGATCAGATTCCCCTTCACCAGATGCTGAGGGGAATTCGTGAGTAACCGGTCGCTTGCACTGTCTCTCGCCTCCTGTATCGCATAGCTGATCCGCCCATCCCATCCGCTCGGCCATTTTCCTTCCAGCGTCAGCTCAAGACCCTTCGCATTGATCTTGTTTCCGTTCTGATAGACCAATAATCCATCGCTCGGGTCGAGCACCTGGCTGATCAGCCTATCAATCTCGTAGTAGTAGCCGCTAGCAGACCCTCGAATGTGATGGCCAAGATACTGTTCTAAAACCAGTTCATATGTACTGATACTTTCTGGTTTGAGGTCTGGATTGGGCTTACTCCCTACACTAGCCACATAGAATTGCTCGAACGGATTCGGCGCACGAAAGGCTCTTCCATACAGCAACTTGGCTGTTGTGTTTCGCCAGGTATAGATCAACCCGGCCCGTGGATTGGCCGTCCCGCCGAACGTCGAATAGTGGTCATAGCGGAAGCCCGCATTGAGGATGAGATTGTCCGTGATGGCAAACTCATCCTGGAGGTAGAAGGCCCCGATGTTGGACTTTCGCTTGTCATCCAGATAGGTCGCGGGTGGGTCGGCATCCTTGTTGGACTGATCCATGCGAAACTGACTTCGGAATTCACCCCCAAGCGTGACCTTATGCTTATCGAACAACCGCTTCACCAGCGTCAGTTCTCCCCCGACTTGATCGGTCGTCAGAAAATCTTGATTTAACGTTGGAGGGGGATAATCGACAAGGAAGTCGCCACGGTAGTAGTAGCGGTCGTAATAGAGCCGCCCTTTCACGGTCAGCTGATTGGCAAATTCGTGCTGATACTTGAGATCTAGATACCCACGGTTATCGGCTGTGGCATCTCGCCCATTGTTGAACATGGTTCCGAATGACGCTGTCGGGATTCTCTTTTTCCGTCCCACATACCCACCCTGTAATGTGAAGTCTCCGTAGGAGGCTTTGGCAAAGAAGTTGTGAAAGGTATCCTGATCCATTCGATGGGCGATGCCGTTGTTTTGATCAGGTGTGTTGAACTCTTGGTAAAACACATTCTGCTGCCCCACACTGTAGTAATAAGACCCGGATGCGATGAATTCGAGTCCGTTGGACAGCTTGTTGCCGTAGGTCAAGCGGCCCTTGTTGGAGGTGAAACTCGAGTTTTCCCATGAACCTTCCGCCCCCTTGATATCGCGTCCCCGTTTGGTAATCACGTTGATGACTCCGAAGAACGCGTTCGTCCCGTATAACGATGAACTCGGACCACGAACAATTTCGACCCGATCGATGAGGTCGACATCGATGGGAGAATCCGTTCCGATCGGCGCCTGGTCATAGACGGCATCGTTCAAGCGGTGACCATCGATGAGCAATAATATCCGGCTGTTATAGTCGCCGGGACGGTTAAAACCGCGAAAACCGAGATACTCATAGTTCCGATCATTGGTGGTAAAGAGACCTGGCACGCTCTGCAAAACTTGGGAGAAGGTCCGATACCCGTACTTTCTGATTTGATCGGCGGTAATGATCGTGACGGACGCCGGCGCTTCATTGACTTTCTGTTCGTACTTCGCCGCGCTATACACGATGGGAATCTCACCCAGTAGCATGGCCTCTTCTCCAGATACTTGAGTAGGCGCACTGGAGGGAGTTGGTTCACGTTTGGGAGTGCTACCTTCTAACTCCGTCTGCGCAATTCCCCACACAGGACACAGAAGGATCAGCGCAATACCAACCGATACCGAACAGAACTTGCCCAACTGGGACGCATGCCAGATTGTCATGGCTATTCTCACCTCTATCCAGAAGGCCAAACAGCGGATACCTATCGTTCCGGGTGCATCTGAACCGACGATAGCAGCAATTTCTGATTGGTAAAGAATTGGATGAAAACCAGCGGCGACCTTGAGCGGATACAGGAGGAGAGCTCGTATTCCCGCTAGGAAGGCTAGCGACTGAGCGCTCTCACACTGTTACCTGTGAGCTATTGAAGGACTCTTTCTGATGAGGATGGAGTTCGACTTGCTTAATGAAATGTTGCTGGTGAACCGAATTTGAACGGAAGGGTCTGATTATCCTTTGATGTTCCCGATCGGTCGAAGCTCCGCCACTTTCTTGGTGATTCCTGCTCGATCGACGGTCTCGACCACCTCGGATATGTCTTTGTACGCGAACCCCGCCTCCTCGGCCAGGCCCGACATCGAGACGGCCTTCACGAGAATGCCTCGCTGTTTCATTTGCTTCTGGACCTGCTCACCCCGAATGGTTTTCTTCGCTTGCGCACGTGACATCGTGCGCCCAGACCCGTGCATCGTTGACGCAAAGGTGTCACGCATCGCGCCTTGAGTTCCGGCCAATAGATAGGACCCGGTTTCCATGGAGCCGCCGCAAATGACCGGTTGACCAGTCGTCCGATACCGTGGCGGGAGCTCAGGACTCCCCGGCCCTAATGCTCTTGTTGAACCTTTCCGATGGACAACCAAATCGCCCTCCGGATATCGCTCGACTTTGGCGATGTTGTGCGCCACGTCATAGACCAGCTCCATACCCAGCTCCTCTGCCGGTCGGCCGAATACAGCGGCAAAGGCTTCTCGGATCTGATGAGTGATGACTTGGCGGTTGGCAAAAGCGGTGTTGGCCGCACAGTTCATCGCCGAAAAATAGTCCTGCCCTTCCACTGATGTGAACGGGGCGCAGGCCAGTTGCTGGTCTTTCACGGAAATCCCATATCGTCGCATGGCTTTTTCAAATACTTTGAGATAGTCACTTGCGACCTGATGACCAAACCCGCGAGATCCGCAGTGGACCATCACAACAATCTGGTCATGACCGGTAATGCCCCAGGCTGAGGCTGTTTCTTGATCAAAGACTCGATCGGTTGATACCACCTGCACCTCAAGATAGTGGTTCCCTGATCCCAAGGTCCCTAGTTGATTGATCCCTCGACTGATCGCCTGGTCGCTGACTTTGGATGGATCGGCCACGGCGATACAGCCTCTCTCTTCCATCGCTTCAAGATCTTGAGGCCAACCATAGCCATTCTCAATACACCATCGGGCCCCGCGGACCATGACATCCTCGAACGACGAGCGGTCCAGCCGTACAGACCCGCTCGCACCGACCCCGGCAGGTACTCTCCGGAATAATTCCGTCATCAATCGTTCGAGCAATGGCTGCACATCCTTCTGCGTGAGATTGGTCCTCATAAGCCGCATGCCGCAATTCACGTCATACCCGACACCGCCAGGCGAGATAATCCCTGTAGGGATATCAAAGGCGGCAACGCCTCCAATGGGGAAACCGTAGCCCCAGTGTCCATCCGGCATACACAGCGCATAACGTCTGATCCCAGGGAGACACGCCACATTTGTCACTTGCTCGAAGACTCCAGCATCCATCGATTGAAGAATAGTCGGTGTGGCATAGATTCGTGCTGGAACCAGCATGCCAGACTTCTCGCTGATGGGGATTTCCCACACCTCATCGGTAATCCGATTGACCCTCATCTCTGTGTGGAGTTTCATACATCCACCACCACCCGCGCATTCCAGCGCATGCCCTCTTGCCTGACTTGATACATATGTTTTGTAATCCCCTTCACATCGTTCCGCAACACCTGCACCAATCCATTGACCGACTCCCCACACAGCTCCCCCTTCAGATGCCAAGAGCCGTCGTCTCCGCATGTGATCGTGAGTTTGAATGTACTGAATACGACTCCATCCGCATCTTTCCAGTACACCAGATCCGAGAGCCAATCGAACAACAGTTCGGCAGGATCCTCTTCTGTTCGTTCCACTGATTTCCGCCAGGTAGACCCGACTGTCGAAGGATCGGCCATCGCTTCGATGACCGCACACGTAGCCCCGTGAAAGAGTTCTTGGAGGGAATCCCCGGAAGCATCAAACGCCAAGTCAGCCGTGGCAATGTCGTCTAGAAAGCGGAATGAGTGGGACATCGAATGTCACTCGACGTGATACGCTGATCTGAACCCATTGTGGGGAGAGCGCGAGTCCTGAAGCGAGCTATCCGAGCTCGAAAATTTTGGGGAAATTGGTGAGGTTCCGGCAGCCGTCTTTGGTGACGAGCACCATGTCTTCAATTCGGACTGCCCCCAATCCTGGATAATACAGCCCTGGTTCAACCGTGACGACGTGGCCTTCTTGGAGGAGTGACCCAGTTCGACTGATCCGTGGCGCTTCGTGAATATCGAGCCCCACTCCATGTCCAGTCCCATGAAAATACCCTTGCATACGCCCATTCACCAAACCAGTCTTGTAGCCGGCCTTTTCAAAACGCGCGCAGATGCCCTGATGAATCTTCATGCCATCCGCGCCATCTTTAATCTTGTCGATGGCGTCTTCCTGGGCATCCTTCACGGCACCATACAGCCGTTTGAGTTCCTGGCTCACCTTCCCGCGGATCACCGTCCTCGACATGTCGGCAAAGTAGCGACTCGTGGCAGACCGAGGGAAGACGTCAAAAATAATGCTGCGATGAGCCGGCAACGGTCCGCTTCCTTCATTGTGTGGATCACAGGCCTGCTCTCCCCCTGCCACAATCGTATGCTGGGCAATACAGTCCCGCTCCATAAGCTTCACGTTGACAAACTTTTTGATCCGTTCCGAGGTCACCACCTCGCCATCGAGCCAGAGTTGCTCATCCTTGATCTCGGCCCGGCGTAATAGCGTGTGGGCAGCGGCCACGGCTTCTTCCGTGGCCCGCTGCGCGTCTTCGATATGACGTACTTCTTCCGCCGTCTTCAGCACACGCTGTTCATAAAACGGGTCTCGCTTTGGTTTGAGACTGTATCCTCGCTCCTGTAATCGCGCGGCATGGATCACCGGAAAATTCGCCGGCACCGAAAGACGGCGGATCTTGGACTCTTTCAACACCACATGGACGATATCAACTGCGGTCGGGTCTTTGATTCCCTGTTTCTTCGCCTTCTGTTCGATTTCCGAGTAGGACAAGACTCGATCCACTGAGGCTTGAGTCCTGGCACGATCCATTTCCAGATCGCTCATGACCATCAACCGCTCACCCTTGATTTCCAGATAGATGAACGGGTCTGGTGCCATGAAGCGCGTGGCATAGTACAGATTCGAGTCCTGCTCGCTGGCAGCGATGAACAGTGTGGCCAATTCTGGTTGGGAGACGGTAGCGCGTTTCATGTGTATGTTAGTGGGACAGCAGAGTTGAATGGAAACCCGTGGGGTGACAAAGCCTTAACTTTCGTGATGCTAGCATGGGGACGTGGGTCGGTCAAGAATAGTAGTCGGTCAAACATTCACGTTCGTCACGGCACGGCGGGAGCCGGTGATGGAGTCATATCTCTCGGTCGCACTCCGGACTCTTCATCCGGCGTCATCAAATCTATCGGCAGCGTCAGAGTGTTCGTTAGGACATCGACGGCGAGTTGGGCCAACCCCGACAGGCCGGATGCAAAGGACTTCACCGGTAAATAGGTGACCTCGGGATCGTCCAGTGCTCCCTTCATGGTGAACATCGCCGTGGCAATGCCCTTGCGATCCCCCGCCACGATTCGCCCAAAGAGCGGAATCGTCTTAAGGAATTGGGAGTATGACCCGAACGGACTCACGGCGACGGCCAGATCCAGCTGGTCTGTCGGCAAGTCATAATTCCCAGCAACTGTAATTTTCAGAATGGGACTGTCGATGATCAGATTTTCTGTCTGAAACATCCCATCTTGAATGGCAACGGTGGAAGAAATTCTGTTGTATGGAAGCCCCTCCTTTTCAAGGTCAACCTTCCCCTGCAACACAGCCGGCAGATTCAACAAACTAATGATCTTCCATACTGCTCGCTCATTCGTTTTCAGGATGCGCCCATTTTCCAACAACAACTCAACTTTGCCGTTCAACGAAGGGGAGACGCCATGGGGATTACGTCCATGCCCGCGAAGCACACCGCTGAAGCGTACTTCTCCCGATGCGCCCTGGACCTGAGTTTTAGTCAGCCGCAAGAGGTCTTCACATTCTACTCCGGTAGCCCTGAATGACAGGTCAAAATCCGCCGGTGCCTTGGGGGGAAGTTGTACGACGAGCCGGCCGGCCACTTGCCCATGGGTGGACTCGCCCGAAAGTCGATCGACATCAAGCACTCCGTCCTGAATATTGATTCGAGCGGCAAGTGAGCCGACTTTCAGATGCTTGTATCGGCCACGTGCTACGGTCGCAGCCATGGTGACATGGCTGGTCGCCGCCAACGTTTCGAGGAACTCCCGGATCGGAGTCCGTTCCCCCTTGGGAATCACCAGACTTAAATCTAATTGGTTGGACTCGATCTTGCCGGTGATAATCGGCTTCGCCATCCAATTTCGGACCGTGGCCTCTATGGCGACGTCACTCCCTTGAACCTTAAACGACAGCCGCTTGAGTTCGACCTCGTTGCGGGCAAACTTTACGCGGGCATAGAAATCTTGTAGATGCCCATCAATCCCTTTGGCCTGCATCAGCCCGTTCGTCAGTCCCATCCATCCGGTCACCCGCCAGGTCTTCCAATCCGGCTCCTTTCCTTTGACATCAAGCGAGACTTCGATATTCCCCGCTTCAAGCCCATCTTTGGCTAGCCATTCCGGAAGACTGGATACCGATACCGTACCGGTCGCCACGGCCATATCAATCAGAAAACCATTCCCGAACTGCATGGTTCCCTTACCGGGAATGGTCACAGAGGGCAACACCAGCTCGATTCGATGCAGCTTGATGCTGGTAGACTGAGGCATCACCCCTTCAAACTCCACAGTGGCGCGAGGACCGATGGGTTTTGCAATCACCCCAAACGCGACTTTGGCCTCATCCAACACAACGGACCCTTGTATATGAGGTCTCGCCGTCGAACCAGAGACTGCAATCGTTGAGCTGAACACCCCCTCGAATGCACTCTGTCCAATTACCGAGGAACGAAACAACCGAACCATCTGCGCGGCATCGCCGCGCGTACGAATAATAAAATCCTGATAGTGGCTTTGAGGTCCTCCGGTAACGGTCCCGTGAACCTGCACAGCAGTTCCCCCAAGATGTCCGGCAACTTGATCAAACTGTGTGGCTCCATCGGCCAAGACAAATCTTCCCTGCATCCCGGTCACACGATCCGGTAAATTCACATGGGTAAAACTCACTTGACGGGCGTTGATCTCCCCACCCGCAAAGGTGATCCCACCGGGCTGATTCAATGGTCCCACGAGGCGAAATGTGGATTGCGCCGTCCCCTCAGCGTCGCGGATACCGGCGAGCAACTGCGTGACTCGCTCCGTTTTCACAGTCTTCACCAGAAACTCGACGAGCTGCACTGCCGCCGTCTCTCCTGTGATCTCCAGTTCCAACCATGGGCCAGCGTCGAGAAACGACACCTCCGCTTTTCCGTCAGTGATCTGCATTGCCCCATACATTCCAGTGATCTTCGCAATGCGAACACGCCCCGTCTCGACCACCACCGCCGCCGCGAGGTCGTTTGCGGCGATACGATCGTTACCAATCAAGCCGCGACCTTCGCTGACATGAAACCCTCCGATCGTCGAAAGTTGGAGGCCCCTTGTCGCGGACCCACTGAGCGTTGCATTCACCACTTGCACCTTGCCATCGATCTGGCGATCAGCCAGGAGGGCTGGGAGCTGCGCATGGATCCAGTCTGGGGGAATGGTTTTCAGGAGCTGCGGGAGGGAAACCAGAGAACTGCTGAACGTGACGGCAAACGTCGGCTGAGGAGTCAGCAGGCCGGCCAGATTGGCCTTTCCTCTCAGTGTGATGTTATTCAAATGCGCGGTCATGCCTGAGAGAACCATGTCATATCCGGACACACCGGGCATCACGCGAACGGTACTCTTAAGATTTAATGCCCCTTGAAGATGCTGAGAAACCGGCCTGGGGCCGAGAAAGTCAGCCGCGTCCCGTATCTTGAGGTCAGCGGCGTCGATCTGTCCTTCAAACTGAAACCCGGTGGCGGATTCAGTAACCTCTTCACCGGACAATGACACCGAGGGTTCTGCTCGTTTCACGACACCGTCCAGTGACACGGCGGATGGGCCTGATTCTCCTTGATGAGCTGCTGATACATGCAATTCGGCGAGACCACGATCAGGCTGGACCAGCAACCTAAACTCGACGTGCTCCAGCTTGAGAGACCGAATGCCATCAGGTCTGGCGGCATCAATGACCGTGATCGTTCCGTTGACGAGCGTCGCCTCTCTGATCATGAGTGTCCGTGCCATCATGTCCATCGTGTGCTGGTCGACATCCGCCTGCCCATCCACCTTATCGGAGACATTCCAACGACCGCGTTCGTTCCGCCGAAGCGTTAGCGTTGGCTCTTCAATCAACAATCGCTTACCGACAACTTGTTTTTTGAGAAGGGGGAGAAGACGTAAGACCAGATCGACACGCTTAGCCGTCAGGACTACCTGTTCTGATTCAGGATCATGAATCTTGACATCGGTGAGTTCCACACGGATACGTGGGAAGATCACAAACTTGACGCGATGCACGTCGATCTTTCTACCAAGACTCTCCTCAAGCTGTTCCAGGACAAAGTCTTTGAGATAGTCTTGGCCGGTCAGCTCCCTCGAAAATGAGAGGAACGCAACGGCCAACACCGCGAAGGCAAGTACGATCACGAGCGCAAGCCGAAGACGGAACACACCACCCCCTTCAGATTACGGACAGGTCCTTGTGGCATCTTACCGGATCAATCGCTCAAAATCCATGAACTCAGCGTTCTATAAGGGATTTCTCCACTCCGATTTCATAGTTCCAGGACATCATACGTCCGATCCTCATCCACACGTAAGACGGGAAAGATCCTCCGAGGTAACCACCATTTTTTAATACCGGACAAGAGTGCGGTCTTATTTTCGCATACATGGGCCCTCTACAGTTGACAGCGACCAGACATTAGAACTACACATTTCCTATGGCGACTCATCCCCATGCAGGACAACCAGCGCCGGCCTCGATTCTGGTGGATGTGGGAAAACTCCTCTCTGCCTATTCAACCGAGAAACCTGACCCATCTGTCCGAGAACAACGCGTTTCATTCGGTACATCAGGCCATCGCGGCTCTTCCTTCAAACACAGCTTTAATGAGAACCATCTCGTGGCAATCACTCAGGCAGTTTGCGAATACCGGGCTACGCAGCACACGACTGGGCCGCTGTATTTAGGGAAAGACACCCATGCACTGTCGGAACCGGCCTTTGTCACTGCTCTTGAGGTCCTTTCTGCCAATGGTGTCGAGGTCATGATCGACAAAGACGAGGGCTTTACACCGACGCCCGTCATCTCTCATGCCATCCTCACCTACAACCGAGGCCGAACCTCCGGTCTGGCCGATGGCATCATCATCACCCCATCTCACAATCCCCCAGAAGACGGCGGGATCAAGTACAACCCGCCGAGTGGCGGCCCAGCTGATACACAGATCACAAAGTGGATCGAGGATCGAGCCAATGCCCTTCTAGCCACCAACCTTTACGGAGTGAAACGTCTTTCCATTGAACAGGCCAGACCGGCATCAACCACACATCAGCACGACTATATCGGAGCCTACGTGAGCGATCTACGCCATGTGGTTGATATGGACACCATCAAAGCCGCTGGGCTCAAGCTTGGGATCGACCCGCTCGGTGGGTCCGGTGTGGCCTACTGGCAGCCGATTGTCGAACGCTACGGATTGAACATCGAGGTCGTGAATCCAGCCGTCGATCCAACATTCCGTTTCATGCCCTTGGATTGGGACGGCAAGATTCGGATGGACTGCTCTTCTCCCTACGCCATGGCAAATCTCATTGCCTTAAAAGATCGCTTTGATGTGGCATTCGGCAATGATGCTGATAATGACCGGCACGGAATCGTCACTCGTTCAGGCTTGATGAATCCAAACCATTATCTGGCCGTCTCGATTGCCTACCTCTTTGCCAGCCGTCCCGGCTGGAAATCCGATGCCAAGATCGGCAAAACCTTAGTCAGCAGCAGCTTGATCGACCGAGTCGCGGCCAAACTGAAACAGAAACTGGTGGAAGTGCCGGTCGGCTTCAAGTGGTTCGTCAGCGGTCTGCTCGATGGCTCGCTTGGCTTTGGCGGCGAGGAGAGCGCCGGTGCCTCGTTCCTCCGACGTGATGGAACAGTCTGGTCGACTGATAAGGACGGCATCATCATGGACCTGCTGGCTGCCGAAATGATGGCGAAGACCAGTCTTGATCCATCCGAGTTGTACCGAGCCCTCACGAACGAACTGGGCGAGCCGGTGTATGAACGGATCGATGCGGCTGCCACACCAGAGCAGAAAACCATTCTCTCTAAACTTTCGCCTGAGCAAGTGAAGGCCACGGAGCTGGCTGGAGATAGGATCGTGGCGATGCTCACCAAGGCTCCGGGCAACGGCGCAGCCATCGGCGGACTGAAAGTCGTGACGGAGAACGGCTGGTTCGCCGCCAGACCCTCTGGGACAGAAGATGTGTACAAGCTCTATGCGGAGAGCTTTAAGGGGCACACGCATCTGAAGCAGATACAAGAGGAAGCGCAGGCGCTGATTGCCAAGGCCCTGGCGTCAGCCAAGTGAGAAACCAGCTATGTTTGAGCTGGGGAATACCGCAGTCCTGATCTGGAGTATCATCTTCGGATCGATTGGTACCGGTTTTGCCATCTATGGCAAAAGACAAAAGGCCATTGTCCCGTTGTACATTGGAGTGGCCCTCTGTGTCTTTCCCTACTTCATCGAGAACGTCTACTTGCTCGTCTTTGTTGGAGTGGGATTAATGGCAATTCCATATTTTGTGCGGGTGTGAAACCACGCATGACCCCCTCATTTTTCTAACATGAATGTTTCGCCTGCTCTTCGCTGGCCCCTGCCGAAGCACGACTATTGGTCTACACCGTTTGCCGAATCGTTACTTCAGCATCTAGACCTTCGCCCCAGTCTAAAAATCCTCGATGTCGCCTCCGGCCACGGCATTCCAGCCTTCTATCTCGCTGAGCAGATCGGCTCCTCCGGCGAGGTACTAGCCATCGATGTGAGCGCCGGTCAGGTCGCTCGTGCGAGAGCCATTCAAGGATCGCACCTGCCGTGGCTCCGATTCGCCTGTGCAGACATGCGCGCCCTGCCTCCTAATCTGCCGACTTTCGATCGCGTCACAGGCAATCTCTCCCTCATGTTCTTTCGCCCCAACCGGTTCGAAGCGGTTCGAGGTTTGGTGAAACAGCTCGCCCCAGGAGGCCAGCTCGTCCTGACCTTTCCGTCCTATGGAACGTTCGATTCGCTATGGCAGCTGGTGGATCAGACGATGGTTCAGCAAGGGCTGATCAACGAACGAGAGCGATTCCAGGACTATCTGAAGGAACGTCCGTCAGCTCAGGATGGACGAAGATGGTTTGAGGAACTCGATCTTGAACGGGTCGAGGCTATCGAGTATCCGCTTGAAGTGACGACTGGCCCTGGCTATGAGTTTCTCCATCACCCGCTGCTTCGTGGTGGCTTTCTCGATGACGTCTACGAATGTTTCGAGGATCAGTCCCTCGCCGAGCAGTTCATGATCGACATCGCTCAAGACATTACCCGATTCACCCCGCTGATCGCACAGCGTTGTGTGCTGTCAGGATGGAAACGGACCTCAGATTAAGAAACCTGTTGCTCTGCGTGATAGGAGCTACGGACGAGCGGGCCTGATTCGATATGACTAAAGCCCATGACGAGACCTTCTTCTTTGAGTGCAGCAAATTCGGATGGGTCATAGAACCGTGCGACTGGCAGGTGGTCTCTCGTCGGCTGGAGGTATTGGCCAATAGTGATGATGTCGCAATCCACCGCTCGGAGATCGCGCATCACGTCACGCGCTTCGTCGAGTGTCTCCCCCATACCAAGAATCAATCCGGATTTCGTCTTCATCCCTTGCTGCTTCGCCCTCGCGAGCAAGTCAATTGACCGTTGATATTTCCCTTGTGGGCGAATCGATGGGAAGAGCCGCCGAACTGTTTCGATATTGTGATTGAGAATCTCCGGCTTTTCCGCACAGACCATCGCCAGTGCCTCTTCGTTGCCTTCAAAATCCGGAATCAATACTTCGATCATGCACGTCGGGTTCAGCCGTCTGGTCTGTCTGATCGTGCCGGCAAAGACTGAGGCTCCGCCATCAGGCAATTCGTCACGATTCACTGATGTGATCACGGCATGTCGCAGACCAAGAGCACGCACCGCTTCCGCAACACGACCTGGTTCCTTCTCATCTACTGCGAGCGGCCTTCCTGTCTCTACTGAGCAGTAGTGACATCGCCTCGTACAGATATCGCCCAGGATCAGGAACGTCGCAGTACGGGCATTCCAACATTCCCATCGGTTCGGACAACGAGCCTCTTCGCAGATCGTGTGGAGCTTGAGCCGCTCCATCGTCTGTTTGATATCAAGATAGTCTGATCCTGTCTTCGCATTGACCTTAAACCAGGATGGAAGGCGAGGTCGACTAGTACCTGCGAGGGGCTGCGTACCTGTCGCTGAAGATCGGAGATCGCTCAATGGAACAAAACTCATGAACGTGATCCATCCGAAGAGTTGGACCGGAACCAACTGAGAACTTTCCCCAAAAGACTAGGTTGCTCAGGCTCAGTTTGTGGAGGATCCTGATATTCTACCCACAGTTCCTGTGAACCCAGATAGATCCCGTCGCGAAAACTCCTTTGAGTTTTGAGCTGCCGGTAACCCTGAATATGCAAAGTCCGGATCAAGATGGTGAGTGCGTCATCCTGGGTCGGATGAATCTCCGTCGTGAGGCGGACGGTCTCATATCGTAACAAAGCTCGATAGCCTTCTCCTACACGTTCAAACTCAACCGGCCTGCTAAATCCGCGTTCCCGGTTGTCCAACCCAGCGAGCTGATGTTTATCGAGCCCTCCTCCATCCATCATTCATGCTAAGGCTCGATACACGGCAACCAAGTCACTCAACACAATGGTCTTGTTCTTGAGTATGGCCCGTTCCGCTTGAATCATCTCTCGAATCTTGGGATCGGTCGCACCGGATGTGAGATAGGAGGCGCCGAGCGCCAGAATTCGGTCACACTCGTCGGCGAGCTTTCTCTTCACAACGGGATTCACCGACACAATCTCCATGAGCTGGCGTCGTGTGTCATCGAGGTGCCCTTGAAGGTCGGAATCCGGATAGCTCTTCCGAGCTGCTTCATCGAAGCAACGATCGAGGTACTGAGTCAAAAAGACGTAGAGGCGCACGAGCGCGGCCGCGATATCCGTTTGATCATTCGCAGAGACAGGCATACGTTCTCCCTCCGTCTGAGGTAACGGCCGATAGCGAGAGCATGACGTCAGACATCCAGTAATACCTTCACATCATTGCCTTCGATTTTCACTTGATAGGCTTCCACCTTCGAGGATGGGTTATTCATGCACGAGCCGGTCGTCACATCGAACCGCCAGCCATGCCACGGACAGGTGACGATGTTGCCTTCCAACTCTCCCTCGCCCAATGGCCCCTCTCGATGGCAACAGGTGTTGTTGATCGCATGGATCGTCCCATCCACATTGAATACGGCCAGGGTCTTCCCATTGGCTTCTGCCACAATCCCATGCCCGAGCGTGACATCTGTTAGGGCTGCAACACGTACGAACTCTGCCATGCCTTCCCTCCACTATGAGACCGTTCAATTGGTACTAAACGGCTGCTTGATCTTCTTGAGCAAACTATCGACTGACACGCCACTTTTCTCAGCACCACCGAGTGCTCCCATAATCTTCTTTGCAATATTCCGAAACGCCTCAGCCTGAGGGGATGCCGGATTGGCCACGACGATGGGATGGCCGGTATCGCCCCCATCTCGAATGGCGGGATCAATCGGGATCCGGCCAAGGAACGGCACATCGACCTTGGCGGCTGCCCGCTCGCCCCCACCATAGGAGAAAATCTCCGTCCGCTCACCACAGTGGCCACACACAAAGTGGCTCATATTCTCGATAATGCCCAGAAGCGGAACATTGACTTTTTGGAACATCGCCATACCCTTACGAACATCGTAGAGCGCAACTTCTTGAGGCGTGGTCACGGTGATCGCCCCAGCTAACGGAACCATTTGTGACAAGGAAAGCTGCACATCACCGGTGCCTGGGGGTAGATCGATCAGCAGATAGTCCAAGTCCCCCCAGAGCACATCTCGGAAAAAAGCTTGCAGGTATTGATGGACCATCGGTCCACGCCAGACCAGCGCGGTTTCTTCCGGCACGAGGAACGCCATGGAAATTAATTTTACCCCGTAGTTCTCAACAGGAATAATTTTGCCGTCCTTCTGTTCAGGGCCGGTGGTAGACCCCATCATCATCGGGATATTTGGACCGTAGAGATCCGCGTCCAGGAGACCGACCTTCGCACCGGCCAAGGCCAAGGCACAAGCCAGGTTCGACGACACGGTAGACTTCCCGACTCCACCCTTCCCACTGCTGATCGCCACGACATGTTTGACACCAGGAATCAAATTATCTTTTCCCTGGGGTTGCTGCGTCCCATGGGCATGTTCATCAGCCATAGATAGCCTCCAATTCAGGTATGTTCGACCGCATCGTTCGTAATGACGCCCCTCATCGAAGCGCCGTCACGCCTGATCCCATTATCATAAGGGATGCACCACGTGAAATGAAATGGGCCGGTCGGGCTATCGTCCATGCGCCGACTGGGGCAGCAAAGAACGATGACCGCTGGTCGTCTGGGATGTATACTGAAACCACACAGAGTCATTCCTTTCAGGACGATCGATGACCACCTCACCTTCTCTTGAGCCAGCCATCCTCCGCATTGGAAAACAGCTTGCGCAACTGTCGGCCGGCCTTTCACCCTCCATTTTTGATGGCCGCTGGTGGTCCCATTCGGCCATCAATCTGGCAATGAAAGATGCATCGTTTAAGACCCGGTTGTTCCACTTCATCGATGTCCTTCCGGTCATTCAGGACGATGAACGAGTGGTCTCGCTTGCCGAAGAATACTTCGGCCGTGAGAGCAGCGAGTTGTTCGGACTTCGGTGGGGATTGAAGACCCTGGCCTCAACAAGCGTAGGTGCCCGCCTCACCGGTAAGTCGATCAGAAAACAGATCGAACAAATGGCCACAACGTTCATTATCGGTGCGTCAGTTGAAAAAGCGGTTCCGGCCTTGTCACAGTTGTGGACAGACGGACGAGCCTGGTCTGTCGATCTGTTGGGCGAAGCCACCATCAGCGAGCAGGAAGCTGATCGCTATCGTGACCAATATCTGAACGCCTTAATTGAACTGGAGCGCGCCACGAAGACCTGGTCTTCCAATCACTTGCTCGAACGAGACCACCTGGGGCCCATCCCGCGCGTGCAACTCTCGCTCAAGATTTCGGCTCTCTCCTCTCGGCTGGACCCGATCGATCCCGATGGAAGTTACGAGTCGGTCGCCATACGTCTCCGTCCACTGGTGGACCTTGCGCAGTCGCTGCCAGCCGGATTGATTTTCGATATGGAGCAGGCGGAGACCAAAGACCTGATCCTGCATATCTTTAAGCAACTCTTCACAGAGCAGGCCTATCGATCCTATCCCTATGCCGGCCTCGCGCTGCAGGCCTATCACCGAGAAACCGAACGAGATGTACAGGATCTAGTAGCCTGGACGCGAACACGTCAGGCGCCGATTACGATCCGACTAGTCAAAGGAGCGTACTGGGATTCCGACACCGTCCGGTATCGGCAAGCAGGCTGGCCCCCTCCGCTGTTTGGCCATAAGGCAGAGACCGATATTCAGTACGAGCGATTGATTCCAGTGCTATTTGAACACGCCGATCTCATCCGACCCGCGTTCGGCACGCACAATCTTCGCACGTTAGCTGCCATCGAAGCCCATGCGGAAGCACGGAGTCTGGCCCCTGAAGCGCGCGAGTACCAAATGATCTTCGGCATGGCGGAGCCATTCCAGCAAGCCATGGTCAAATTAGGCCGTCGTGTCCGCCTGTACAGTCCTGTGGGCCGGCTGCTCCCCGGTATGGCCTATCTGGTGCGGCGGCTCTTGGAAAACACATCGAACGAATCATTTCTTCAGAAAGAGTATGTCCAGTCCCAGCCATTGGCCCAGCTCCTTGCTCCCCCGACAGGGCCGCCCCAACTCCAACACACAACAACGAACGGCGGGAAAGGTTTTGGCAACGAACCGCACAGCAACTTTTCACAGACAGCGGTGCGGAAATCCATGCAGGCAAGTATTGGATCGGTTCAATCTCTATTGGGCCGAGAATGGCACGGCGGAGCACTCGGTATCAGACTGACCGGCCCATGGCTGGAATCCCGCAATCCTTGTAAACCCACTGAAATCGTGGCCCGGGTGCAAAGCGCAGCGGTATCCGATCTGGACCGAGTTATTGAACAGGCACTCACACAATGGGACCCTTGGCGGCAGAAAGCTCCGCAAGCGCGATCTGAAATCCTGCGTCAGGCAGCGTTGGAGATGAGTCACCGTCGCTACGAGCTTGCGGCCTGGGAGATCTTTGAAGTCGGTAAGCCTTGGCGGGAGGCTGACGCTGACGTCGCAGAAGCGATCGACTTCCTTCGCTACTATGCAGACGAAATGGACCGTCTGGCCAGACCGTTACGATTAGGCAACCGTCCGGGAGAGCTCAACCAGCGCACCTATGCACCGCGCGGTGTGACCGCCGTCATCGCACCATGGAACTTTCCACTCGCTATCCCCGCCGGAATGGTTTCTGCGGCACTTGTGACCGGCAATCCAGTTTTATTCAAACCATCGGACCGCTCGCCCGGTTTAGGAAAACTGCTCACGGACATCTTCATCGAGGCCGGTGTGCCGGCTGGATGCTTGACCTGCCTCCCGGGTGGGCCGGAGGTCGGCCAAGCGCTCGTCGCACATTCCCAAGTCGCAACGATCGCGTTTACCGGATCGAAGACCGTGGGACTCCACATCTTGGCCGAGGCAGCGCGCGTGGGCCCAGGACAGCCTATGGTCAAGCGGGTGATTGCCGAGATGGGTGGGAAGAATGCCATCATCGTCGATGAGACGGCGGATCTCGACGAAGCGATTGCCGGCGTCGTCGCATCGTTCTCCGGCTACGCGGGGCAGAAATGTTCGGCTTGCTCCCGAGTGATCGTCCATCGCACCATCTACGACTCCTTTGTTTCCCGCCTGCGTGAGGCTGTGCTGAGCTTGGATATCGGTGATCCCTCGAGACCCAGTACCAGAGTGGGGCCCGTGATCGACGCACGAGCCCAAGCGACCATCCAACGCTACATTTCACTCGGCCTCGAAGAAGGCCAGCTCCTCGTGCAGCGCACCGCAGATCAGAATGGATATTTTGTCGGGCCGACGGTGTTTGTTGATATCCAACCGCATCACCGTATGGCCCAGGAGGAGATCTTTGGACCGGTGTTGTCAGTCATGAAGGCTGACAGTTTTGCCGATGCGATCCGCTTGGCCAACGAAACCGAGTATGCGTTGACCGGAGGGGTCTATGCCAGGAGTCCTGCCAATCTTGCGATGGCCCGCGAGCACTTCGATGTAGGGAATCTGTACTTAAATCGACCAATCACCGGTGCCCTTGTTGCTCGTCAACCATTCGGTGGGCACCGCTTCTCAGGGGTAGGTGCGAAGGCGGGCGGGGAAGACTATCTGGCTCAATTCATGATCACGAGAGTCATCAGCGAGAACACCCTTCGCCGGGGATTCGAATCGACTCAATGAGGCCTTTGCCGCTTTGATGTCGTATTCTTCAAGTTCTTCTGTGATCTCCGTGACCACGCCGCGGTCCTCCTTGACGGCGGATAATTCCTGCCGCTCTGAATACTTCACAAGCCCGACCCCCTTGGCAAACCAGGCCGTCATCACGTCGATTCCGGAGACGGTACGACGGCTCCCGGACAAGTGGATCTTCATGTTCATCCGCGCTTCAACCTTGACAGCCTCCTGAAACGTACCGGCTGGGACGGTGATGGTTTCTCGACCGATCACCTTACTCCACCCCTGGGTATCGACCTTCTCATCGGTTTGGTCACGATCCATATCGCTGCCGAAATCAACCCCCATTCGGTCAAACTGTTGGAAGGAGGACGGAACTCTCAGTGGAAATCGGAAAATCTGGTAGGGCGTAATGTGTTTCTCCAGCGGCGTTCCTGGCTCCGACCCATAGTACACAATGCCGACCGCGTCGCGTCGATAAAAGCTATCCGACGGTCCATGATTGCCCGGGTTCGTATCATGGAACACCGTCACGGTGACACCGTTCATCGTCTTAGTCCCCGAGACCGTTGATACATTCGTGAAAAACTTCAGTTCGACAGTTTGGAGCGGGCCCTCGCTGATCTGGCCACGATAGGTCCAGCGGCTCCCGACCGTATCAGGGAAATATTCCTCGGACTTGGTAATCGTAAGAGTCTCTTCAGCAGCACGTACTTCGGACGAGACTTGCAGCCCCAACAGCCAGCAAACTCCCACGATAAGAACCAGTCGTACAGCAAATCGATGTGCCACGATGATACATGCTCCCAAAGCCTGTTCTGACGGTACCATAGGGATCACAACAGCGGCAAGCCGATCGGCGCTGTGCCGAGTTTCGATACCTGCTTGTCTTGGCCCGCGTCTCCCCGCATAATTCTCTCCGACATGGAACCTCTCATCTCCTCAACACCTCCTGCGGAGGATCGACTGACGAAATCCTCTGATCGTCCAGCAGTCCTCATTACCGGAGCGTCGGGTGGCATTGGTCGTGCCATCAGTCAGGCCTTTGGGAAGATCGGGTGGTACGTTGGCGTGCATTACTATCAAGACCAACCGGCAGCGCACACGACCTTGAAGCTGGTTGTCAATGCCGGCGGGAATGGCGATCTCTATCATGCAGACGTTCGAGAAGCTGAATCGGTTCGACGCATGGTCAACACATTTGCCGGCCGCATATCCGGCCCATTAGTATTGGTCTGCAACGCCGGGATCGGGCAGAGCGAGTTACTCGTACGCCATGCAGACGAGATCTGGGATAACGTCATCGCCACGAATCTCACCGGCACGTTTCACTGTTTACGAGCCTGTGCACCTGTCTTACTCGCTCGTGGAGGAGGCTCCATCATTGTGATTGGTTCCCACACGGGATTCCACGGGGCGACCGGTCAGAGTGCCTATGCAACGTCAAAGGCCGGACTGATCGGGCTCGTCAGAACGGCCGCGCTAGAATGGGGGCCGCAGAATATTCGCGTCAATCTCGTACTGCCAGGATGGCAGAAAACTGACTTGACGGAGGGAATATTCCCGGACGATAAAGGCTGGCTCGATCACGCCCTACACCGACCGGCGGCGCTCGACGAAGTCGTAGGGACTATCGTATACGTAGCCCAGCTCAAGGACGTATCGGGACAGGTATGGAGCTGCGACAGCAGACATCTTTGAGCGAGGCATCGCACCTCTTACCCTCAGCTGTTGGAGATTGTTCATGAGATATGGAGTCTTCATAACCGGTACCGATACGGGAGTTGGGAAAACATTGGTCACGGCAGCGCTCGCCCTTCATCTGAAGAAGCGTGGTGTCCTGGTCGGTGTGATGAAACCGATCGAGACGGGCGTGTCGCCTGCACGAGAGATGCAATCCGATGCCGGCAGACTACGATCAATTATTGAAAGTGAAGAACCATTAGGGGCGATCCGCCCCTACTCGTTTGATCAACCGGTCGCTCCGCTTGCCGCAGCACAGGCTCAAGGCCACCCCATCAATCCAGATACGATTAAGAAAATCTATCGTCTTCTGTCCAGCCGTTACGAGTGCATGGTCGTCGAAGGGGTCGGTGGGGTACGAGTGCCGATTACCCCGAAGATCAGTGTGACTGAATTGATCAAATCACTGCGTCTTCCAGTTGTCGTGGTTGGCCGATCTGGGCTCGGAGGGATCAATCATGCGTTGCTGACGATTGAAGCACTTCGACACAACAACATCTCCATCGTTGCCTTAGTCCTCAACCAAACACAGTCAGCTCGGTCGGCTTTAGCTCGTCTGCAAGAACGGACGACTCTGGAGATTCTCCGCAAACAGGCAGGTGTACCAGTACTCGGGCCCCTGCCTTACGAACCAGGCCTGCCAGGACGATTCCGACCAGCCGTCATCCATGTTGCCCGATCCGCTGCCATTAAGAAGTTGGCGCAGCTGGTGTCGCGAGCCTCAAAACGAAGTCGTTAACTGCTTGTGCAACATCTGATGCCTTCAGCACTGCAGAGATGACCGCGACTCCGTTGGCTCCAGCACGGATAACGTCTTCGGCATTGTCGAGCGTAATCCCACCAATCGCAAAGATTGGAAGCGGCGTCAGTTGGCGAATCGTCTTCAGTCCGACAATCCCAACGACCGGATCATGGTCCAACTTTGAGCCAGGCGTGAAAATCGGACCAAACCCCAGATAGTCTGGATCGCCGGCTGTCGCCGCTATCACTTGCTCTTGATTGTGCGTCGAAATCCCGATCAGTTTGTCAGGCCCCATCACCTTTCGTGCGAGATGGAGCGGCAAGTCTCCCTGGCCGAGATGCACGCCGTCCGCATCCACGGCCAACGCTAAGTCGCAGCGATCGTTCACGATAAAGATCACGCCCAACTCCTGTGCGATCCTCCTGAGTGACAACGCCTCCGTATAGGCTGCGTTCATCGGAGCCGTCTTGTTCCGGTACTGAACAATCTTGGCACCTGCTTCGGCTGAAGCCGTCAACACATCGAGAAGCGGCTGGTCAGGACTGACAGATGGATCCAAGATGACGTAGAGACCACACAGCCTTGATGCAACAGAGCTCCGATCTGCCGATAGTCGAGTCATGTCAATTACCGTCTGGACTGTTCCAACGCCTTTTGTTTGACAATACGAAAGTGAGCTTCCAGTTCCTGCCGCATGGCGATCGCCACCACCCACTCCGGCACCATTGATTCGATTTCAATCACGAGTTCGAATGTTGCACGCGTCTGATTCCCCGCTCCAGTCGGCTCGAGCGTCCACACTCGATGATAACGTTTGAAGTCTCCACCCTTCAGATCGGTCACCAAGCCGCCGTTTGGCAAGCTCCTCGATTCCGTCACCAACCGGTGTTCTCCTGGCATCAGAGGATGCTCGATGCGAAGATCGATCGTGGCCACCCCATTATGGATGTTCAATTCAGCTACTCTCATCCGAACCTCAAAGAGGTCCGGCCAATGAGAGTAATCCGCCAACAAGGCTTGTATGGCTTCCGGCTTGGCCGGAAACAGAGGATGTGCTGTCGCACGGATTCCACCACCAGGTTCCGTCTTCACCTCTAGCCCATATGTATCAGCCGCCGCCAGAACACCCGTCTCCAATACGGCAACGGACAGAAGCACCTGGATAGCCAACAACGGAACGAGGCCCTGTGATGCTGTGGCTCGTCTACCCAACAATCGCATCCAATAGCCGCTGGTGAATCTTCCGTACCCGTTCAAGCTGTCCTTTGGCAGGAAAGCGTTCGTAGAAGCCCTCGGCACGGAACTCCTTCGTCAGCGGTGCCCATGGCTTGACGATCTCAGCAAACGGTTTGTGTGAACGCTGTTCATCCCAGTCATTGATGAGCTTGCGATCCACGACCAGATCATCCAATACGCGAATCAATGCCTTCAGTGTCACATCGCGAGTAAACATATACCGGTCGTTCTGCCCCCAGACCTCACCCATGACTTCCTTGACCCCCTTCAGGTAGTCGCGCACCAGGGCGTAGCAGCGATCAGGCTTCATCCCTAAGTGCGACTCCATCCAACGCTTATGGACCGTCACGACTTTCAGCAGTTCGTTGAACACCTCGGACTGCAGTATCCATTTTTCCTGTTTACTCCGCCCCCCAAGGCGATTGATCTTGTACTGCAGCGGCGAGTCCGATTCGCCATAGAGGAGATTCACGACCTTGGCGGCGAATTTCTTTTCAGGGCTTTCCCACGACACCTTCTCATAGAGGTCAACCAAATGTGACCGGTTGATTCGCGTATGAGTCGAATTGATGATAACGAACATCTCGGTTGCGAAATCGGCGCTGCGCCCGTCGAACAACAAACAGGGCACTTCCACCTGTGCGCTCTGATCGGGATGTTTCTCATGGAAGAAATGAAGCCCGGCGAGTCGATGTTGGCCATCGATCACCAGATACTTGCCTTTGGGTTCGCTCAGATGACCGATCGAATCTGAGTCGCCCATTTTTTGAAAGCGAAGAGTTTCGTCGGTAAAGAGCAGCACGGTGCCGGGAATCATCGGTTGCGCCACGACGGTCTCATAAAAATTCACGATCTGTTTGATCTTCTGCCGATTCAGGACCCGCTGGAATCCCTTCTCGCTCCGCTCAATGCCCGCAATAAACTGCGCCACGTCGTCATGTTCGGAAATCTTGGCCTGTGCGATCTCTTCACCCTCGAAGTAATATCGGCTGGTGAATCGAACCTTTTCCAACAGCTCACCGGCCTTGTAGGCAATGAAATAGAACATGCCCTCTTTTTGCGTGATTCGCGTCGCGAGCATAGAGCCTCCATTGGTTTGAATAGAAGCTGGAGGGATGATTCTACGCGGCCATCTCCATGGCCGCAAGACAAGCTCCTATGGTACGATTCTCCACCGATGATCTCACAATGGTGCAAGTTTGCCATGTTCATCTCACTTCTGATGCCAGGACTCGTGATGCCCTCCGACGCCAGCGCACAGGACTCGGAAGACTCAGCAGCCACGACTGAACTATCGTGCAGCTTCATGATGGAAAAAGGTGAAACCGGACGCCCTTGCCACGTTCCATTTCCACAAGGATGCCTGGTCGCCTCCATTCCCGGAACCAAGCACCCCTGGACCACGATCTCGAAAGGCGGTCGCCTGCAGTGCCGGTTTGACGAAGCGAAAACTGATTGGAAAACAAACATTGTCGGCACCTGCGACCGATGCCAATCGGTCCGATGTTCTGCCCACTTTAGTGTCCGCTTTGATTGTTCCGCTCAGCACTAACGCTCCCAGATATCCCATGTCCATCACGGCCGCCATCAAACAAGAAGCCCATGCGCTGGGATTCGATGCGGTTGGAATTACACAGGTGTCGGGTGACCATGCACAGTCAGCTGCCGGCGACCAGGAAAACAGCCCCACCTTCAATTCAGAAGCCGCGGTATCTCAACGCCTCTTTGATCGTCTCACCGAATGGCTCCGGCGAGGCTATCACGGCACCATGGCCTGGATGGAGCGGGCTCCGGATAAACGCGCCGATCCCCGTCAGGTGCTTCCCGACTGCCGGTCAATCATCTCCTTGGGAACCAACTACCTCACCGAACATCGTGCCAACGAACAACCTGGCTATGGCCGCATTGCGCGATATGCTTGGGGAAAGGACTATCACAAGACCCTAAGCAAACGGCTGAAGCAGCTGGAGCAACGCATCTCCAGCCTTGCACCTGACGCCCAAACCCGTTCGTACTCCGACACCGGCCCAATCATGGAGAAAGCCTGGGCGGAACAGGCGGGCCTAGGTTGGATCGGGAAACATTCCAATCTCGTGTCAGCGGAATATGGATCGTGGTTGTTACTGGGAGAAATCCTGACTACATTGGCCCTAGACGCTGATGAGCCGGCGACTGACCTCTGTGGCAGCTGCACGCTCTGCATTCAAGCTTGCCCCACGGGAGCTATCACCGAGCCCTACGTGGTTGATGCCACTCGTTGTATTTCCTACCTGACCATCGAACTGCGCGGTGATGAGGCCGCTGTTTCTCGGGAGTTACAAGGGGACATGGGGAACAAGATCTTCGGATGCGACGATTGCCTTGACGTGTGCCCCTTTAATCTCCGAGCCGAACCGACTCAGGAACATGCTTTTCAACCTTCACGCTGGAGCCTTTCACCTCAACTCAACGAACTGTCTCAGCTAGATGAGCAGACCTTCGCCACAATATTTCAGCACAGCCCGATTCGGCGCGCAAAACACCAAGGGCTTCTCCGGAACGTCGCCATCGCCCAACGCAACCTGAAGCCCATGTAAACTCCACCAAAGCCTCTCACCACGCTCTAGCCTGAATCGAATCAGATACATCCTGTATCTGATTCGATTCTTCCCCTTTATCCGGACCACTTGATCCACAAAATCGACTTCTTCCAAACAGAACCTTTCAATCTCTACCAACAACCTGATAAATTATTAATTTTGCACAGAAATTATAATTACTTCACTCAAGAACCACACGCGAGGCATGTATCGTGCGAAATCGCAAGATCCTAAGGGGTCTCAGTCCTGGCGCGGCAGGTCCATTTGGACTCAATTGAATGCATAACCGAAAATTTTTCTTTGTATTTTTTCTTCTAAATTTGGTAGATAGTCCACTGGACGTTTGTCGATGAAGGGTGGGAGGGGGATCAATTCGCCACGCTTATCGGGGGCAGCGTCTTTTTTCCATAAAATACAGTCATAAGGGAGGCAACTATGCAGAGGTTTCGTGTGCTCACAGCTACATTAGGGCTTGCCGTCATCTTGGGAGCCAGCGGCTGTACCACTATGCACGGGTCCGGAGGGGCAAAGGTCCACGATGTCACATTCACGGCGATGGAAACGGAAATCGTCGTGGATGGGAACGGGACGAAGTACAAAGCCTGGACTTTCAACGGTCAGATGCCGGGTCCGGTCGTGCGAGTCACAGAGGGTGATACCGTCAACTTTACCCTGATCGGCGACAAGGATAATACCTTCCCCCATTCGATGGACTTTCATGCGGCCGAGCTCGACTTCTTGAAGAACTACCACAAGACGGTTGGACCAGGAGAGACACACAAGTTCTCCTTCGTGGCGAAGAAACCTGGCGTGTTTTTCTACCACTGCGGTGCGGGCCCCATGATCCAGCACGTCGCGCGTGGCATGTTCGGTGCCATCATCGTGGATCCAAAGGACGCCAATGCGTGGCCAAAAGCGGATCGTGAATTCGTCCTGGTACAGTCCGAGTTCTGGAAGAACCCAGACAATGTGCAAGCGATGTTTGACCGGAAGTGGGACAATACGATTTTCAACGGCGGGATCTTCAAGTACCATCCGTTCTTTCCGGGGGGAGAGCCGTTGGAAGTCAAGGTTGGTGAACGGGTACGCATCTATTTCGTCAATGCCGGCCCGAACGAGTTCTCCTCGCTCCATCCGATCGCCGAAATCTGGGACAATGTCTATGAAAGCGGCAATCCGGCCAACAAGTTCGTCGGGGTCCAGACCTATGTGGTCGGTCCAGGGAGCGCCGCCACCTTCGACCTGATCGCGGACAACCCAGGGGCGTATCCAGTCGTGACCCACTCCTTAACGGGCGCCTTGCGTGGTGCGATTGCCGTCGTGATCGCCAACCAGAATCCCAAGGACTATAAAGGTCAGTTGATGCCAAACACCCCCTGGAACCCGTAATGAATGAGCGGGGTACGGAGGTCTTGCAGTCAATTCATTCTCACACAAAGGAGTAGCTGATATGACTTTGAGTAAGAAGATTATGAGCATGGTGGTTGCCGTGGCAGCCACCTGGACCCTGAGCAGCGCGACATCCTTTGCCGCAGATGCGTCGCTCTATGAGCGACTTGGCGGACAGGGCGCTATTCAAGCCGTTGTCACCAAGTTCATCGGCAATGTGGGCGCAGACAAGCGCATTAATAGCTATTTCGCAACCACCGACCTCAAGAAGCTCAACAAGCTCTTAGTCGAACAGGTGTGTGCGGCGAGCGGCGGCCCCTGCACCTACTCGGGCCGTGATATGAAGACGACGCACAAGGGCATGAAGGTCACCACCGCTGCCTTCAATGCACTCGTGGAGGATTTGGTCAGTGCCTTGGATACCTTCAACGTGCCGGCGAAAGAAAAGGGCGAGTTGCTCGCCGTTCTCGGGCCGATGAACAAAGATATCGTCGAAGTTCCCTAGTGACGTGCAGTGGTGAACACTGCGGTAGTCCCACGTTAGTCTCTCGCCGGTCCGGACCAATGAGTTCGGACCGGCGAGATCATTTCTACTGCTCGATCAGCCCCCCTCTACCCCAATTAAGCCACGTTCCATGAGCACGTTCCATGAGATAGAAGCACTGCAACGTAGGATAATATCGTGTTAACATAACCACCGAATCTGTGCCTCTAGATGCGCAGCGAGAGCAGCCATCTGGTAGGAGCACCAGTTGCCATCACCAAGGAGGAACCATGAGAGGGACGCGTTTGATTGTGACGTTGTGTAGCTTCATCGCCGTTGCCTTGTGGAGTACGGCTGGTTGGTCTGGCCCCGAGTCCGACCCACTGAAGCCTCGTGTGCCAGATGCTGAACGTGGGGAAGCACGAAAAATGAAGAGCCCGATCACCGTAACTCCTGACATCATCGCCAAGGGCAAGGAGCTCTATGAAGGCAAGGGTACCTGCGCAAACTGTCATGGTCAGACTGGCGAGGGCGATGGTGCGGGTGGAATGTTGCTCACACCCGGTCCACGAAATCTTACGAATTGTAAGTTCCATAAGAAGCGGAACGATGGGGAGCTCTTCTGGGTTGTGAAAAATGGAAGTCCCGGCACTGGTATGCCTGCCCTGCTCAAGGGTAACATCATCACCGAGGAAGAAGCCTGGACGATCATTGCGTACGAGCGAAGCTTCTGCAAGGACACGGAATAGCTGCTGAAAGACTTTCACTCTGCGACATAGGCGCGGGCTGTCAGTCGAAACTTTTGACTGACAGCCCGTTTTCTCTTTACCATCAGCCACCAAGCTTCTCAGCACACGAAGATGAACCGTCGTTTCGCTCATTCATTCCAAGGCTTCTCCCTTATTTAGCGTCCACGCTACGGTCAACATGTCAGCGTGCCTCCTGCTGCCTCACCCCCCTTTCTTTCTTTGCATAAAAAGGTATAGGCTACTATTGATTTGGTTCTACAGGAGCTCTGCACAAAGGAGTCCTCTGATGAACCTTTACACGTTTCTTCTCATTTCCAAAGACTCCGAGCTCAAGCAGCTCCTCCACGCAGCTTCGCCTCAAACCAGCATTCACGCAGCCAGTACGATATCTGAAGGGCTCGCGCTCTGGTCTGATATGTCACCCACCTTGGTCGTTGCCGAGGGGAATGCCCATACCCTGGCTCCCCTCCTTGAATATGCTCGTCAGAGGCCCCACTCCCCACCTCTCCTTGTAATCGGAGACCGCCATTCCCTCAAAGATGCAGTAGAAACCATGCGCGCCGGTGCCGCGGATTACCTGGCCAAACCGATTCTTCTTGATGACTTGAAGACCGCCATCACCCGTACAGTCCACCATCCTGATCCGGCACCATCCTCATCGCCACACGATCCATTTGCATCCATCATCAGTGTCTCGCCGCAAATGAATCTCATGAAGCAACTGGCCAAAGAAGTGGCGTTGACGGACGCAATTGTCCTCATCACCGGTGAAAGCGGAACCGGTAAGGAACTGTTTGCCGAGGCGATTCATCACTATAGTCCACGAGCCAAGGGTCCGCTGATTGCGCTGAATTGCGCCGGCATCCCGGAGAATCTCCTAGAGTCGGAGTTATTCGGTTATGAATCGGGCGCCTTTACCGACGCCAAGCGGGCAAAGCCTGGACGATTCCAGCTGGCGGAGGGGGGAACATTGTTTCTCGATGAGATCGGGGAAATGAGTTCGCCTGCTCAGGCCAAGCTCCTCCGTGTGCTGGAAAACCATACGATCGATCCGTTGGGCGATACCCGAAGCCATAAGGTGAACATCCGCATCATTGCCGCCACAAATGAGGATCTGCTGGCCCACATCAAGGCCGGTCGGTTCCGCCTCGATCTCTACTATCGGCTGAATGTGTACCAACTCCGGATTCCTCCGTTGCGCGAACGGCTTGAAGATATCGAACCAATTCTCTTGATTTTTTTGGAGCGGACCAAACAGGAACGCGGGTGTCGTATTAGGGCCATCGACCCGGCAGCCCTTGCCGTCCTTCACAACCATGACTGGCCTGGAAACGTCCGCGAGCTCCACAATGTTGTCGAATGGCTGACGATCACCTGCAAAGCAGAAATCATTCAGCCTGCTCATTTACCAGCATCCGTGAAAACCGTCTCCTCGACCATTGGCGTGAGCCAGGGTCCCACGCCGTCGTTGCTAGCCTTCGGCCTGTCGTTTCAGGACATGGAAAAACGGATGCTCGAAGAAGCGCTTCGAAAGACCTCCGGCAATATCTCGGAAGCCAGCCGCCTCCTGAAGATGACCCGCAATACGCTTCGTTACCGCATAACGAAGTATCATCTGCCTTGATAAGACAGCTCTCGCTTCCGCTTCCAAATCCCGATGCCATATAGGCCTTCATGGGCGCATGGCTGTGTTGGAGTCACTCGCGCCTTAAGATTTGCTGACGCAGACCGATAATGCTCCGGAGAAGGAACGCCTCAACCCGATGTTCCCATGACAAAGCGGATTGGAATCGACGAATTACAGCCAGGCATGCTGATCGAACAACTCGATCGGTCCTGGCTGAGTACACCATTTTTCCGGCACAAAATGACGATCACTTCGCATCAACAGATCGCACAGCTGAAGGCCTGTGGTGTTCAGACACTAGTCGTCTGCGTTGATGCAGAACCGGTCCAGGAGACGCCGGCACCGGAGCAAAGTCTTGCCGATGATTCCAATGTCCCAGTCGTGGAGGAATCGGCGTCAGCGCCGCCGGTTGTCCCCTTCGAAGAAGAGCTGGCGGTTGCCCGACAGGTGTATCAGGCTGCGAAGACCGTCATTCAAGAGGCCATGCATGACACGCGGCTGGGACGGGCGATCAACGTCGATGCGGTGAGAACAGTCGTGTCTGACATGACCGACAGCGTCTTTCGGAATCCGGACGCCTTATCCAGTCTGTCGAGACTCAAGCGATTCGACGAATATACCTTTTACCATTCCGTCAACACTTCCCTACTGGCCATGTCCTTGGGACAGAGCCTTGGGTTCGATCGGGCCGCCATCCATCTCGCCGGCGTGGGGACGTTGCTGCATGACATTGGAAAAACGAAAGTGCCCCTCGAAATCCTGAACAAGCCCGGCCGGTTTGAAGCGCATGAGATGGAGATCATGAAGCAACATGTCCTCAGAGGGGTTGAGGTCTTGGCCAGCACAACCGACTTAGGAGATTCATACGTCCAACCTGCGCTTGAGCATCATGAGCGAGTGAATGGGGCCGGATATCCGCATCGGCGCGCTCGGAAAGACATCAGCCAATTCGGCCTCATCACGGCCATCGTCGATATCTATGATGCCATGACAAGTGATCGGTGTTACCACAAAGGACAGCCTGCGCATCAAGCCCTTCAGTTGCTCTATCGTCTCTCGCTCGAAGGCCACCTTGACCCGACATTAGTCCAGCGATTCATCCAGGTCGTCGGAGTCTATCCAGTCGGCTCGGTGGTGGAGTTGAATACGGGTGAGACAGGCATCGTCAAACAGGTCAACCATGAGGCGCCATTGGCGCCGGTGGTGCTCCTCGTGAAGAGTGCGGGGAATACCCTGCTTTCTCAACCACAGGAGAAAGATCTCTCCCTGCAGGACACGACGCCGCGCCGGAACGTCAAGTCCGTTTTGCATCTCCACCAAACAGGGATCGATCCCGCCAATTACCTCGACAAGAAAGCGGCATAAGCACCCTCGTCGCAGGAATACATTCACAGCTGTAGTCATGCAGCCATCACCATCTATCTCGATCTCTCGCGAGAGAAAAACATCTATTAAAGACTCCCGACCCCTTTTATGAATCATGAGACTGACAAACCCTTGACGAATTTAACTCCTTGGAACCGTCAATGATGTGACAACTATTACTCAAGTTAACTACGTAAATCATGAATCTTTGAAATACTGACATATGACACCTTGGTACAGCTCTTGCTGTACTTCGATAGTAGCTGTGAACCTAACCACCCTAGGAGGAGTCAATGGAATGTCCGAAGTGCAAAGGGATGATGATGTTGGAGCGGTTTTCGGATTTCTTTCTCGTCTTTTACGCATGGAAATGCATCAACTGCGGCGCCATGATCGACCGCACCATCTCCAACAACCGTAGAAAAAGTCTGGCTGCTCGAGAGTCACAGACCGTCGCCACTCGGTAAGTTCGTACCGTTCGGGCTCGGGTTCCGAGCCCGCAGGAACCCAGTGGTCGTCGATATCTATCCGTTTGAGTTATTAGACTGAATGCAGCCGAGACTGGCTTCATCAAACAGGCGAACCACCAGATACCGCTTGCACCGGTGATCTTCCTGCTTAAGAGCGCGCTGGGATCACCCCATCCGCAAAGGAATATTTAGCCCCACCCCCAAGCCATTACTGATCGTCTTCAGGGTTATGCTCAGAGCATGAATCTCAAATACCAACACTCCTTAGATTGCCTTGCTCGCAGTTCCACATCGGCGAGCCACGTAAACTCGCCCCAGCACCGCAATGGCAACGTCATGTGCTCAACCTTCGCACTCAGCGAGGGTGGCCTGGGCCCAAACGAGGTCGGGCGAGCTGAGGCGGACGTAGATGTCCACCGCGCGCCTGGCGTAGGGCAAGGCCTCGGCGGATTTGCCTTGGCGCACAAGGGCGTGGGCGAGTCGGCGGTTGTCCTCGGCGATCAACTCCTGACGGCCGACGGCTTCGGACAAGGGTAGTGCCTCTCGTGCCAGAGCCTCGGCGGTCGGCCAATCCTTCCGGTGGAGAACCAGATTAGCCAGATTGCCGGTGTACGTGGCCACGCCCTCGTCGTAACCGACGGCGCGGGCTACACGCAGCGCCTCGCGATAATGCTCCTCCGCAGTGGCAAAATGGCCAGAGCCGTTCTCTGCAACGGCGAGGGAGTTCAGGCAGATGGCCACGTCCACGCTCTCAGCGGCGAGGCTGCGGTGCAAGTCGAGCGTCTCACGGTAGGCAGCGATGGCGGCGGGGTAATCCTTCTTCAATTCATGGCCGCTGCCGCGCAAAAAGATGGCGATGGCCCACTCGCGGGCACCAGCCTTGGCCCAGTGGGCGGCGGCGCGGTCGGCACAGGTAAGCACATCATCGGCCTGCCGGCGGAGGCTGTGAATGTAGCCGGCGTCATAGGCGCGCCAGCCAGCCCTATCGTGGTCGGCATCGGCCAGGGCTCTGGCTTCGGCTTTTTCGTTGAGGGCGAGCCATTCATCCCAGCGGCCTTGAAAATCCAGGAAGGTCTGAAGCGCAGCGCACAGGGTTTGGAGGCGCTCATTGTCGCTCGCGAGGAAGAGGCCCAGTGCGGGGGCGATGCCAGGCCAGGCGGCTTCGAGCGTGGGGAAGCAGGTATGGTTATCGTAGCCATTCTCGATGATGAGGGCATAGGCGCGCTTTTCCAGACGGTCACCGGTTTCCGCCACCACCTCGGGCTTTTTCTTCCGCAGGAAGTCCGCAACCATCGGCACAAGGGTGAAGGCCTTCAGTTCGTCGGTGGGGACGGCGAGTGAGCGAACAGTGAGGCTGCGCAATGCGCGGTCGGTGTCTGGCTCCGGCAGCGCGACGATGGTGGCGACGTGCTCTACTTTCACCGGCAGGGTGAAGTAGGTGAGCGCGCAGAGGGCTTTGGTTTCCGCATCGCTGAAGTCCTCCACCAGATCGCCGAAGATGAATTCCAACGGGTCATTGCCCTCTGGGCAGGAGCGGAGGAAGTGGAGCGCATCGGTGAAGGTGAGGCAGTGGCCACGCCCAAGCTGGCCAGCAGTCCAGCGCAGCAGCAACGGCTTGCCGCCGGTCTCGCGGTAGAGGACATGGCGCTCGGCGTTGCTGGTCTTTGCCAGGAGCTGATTGTGTGTGGCGAGTTCGGCGAGAGTGTCGAGCGCGGCTTGCTGGCTGAGTTTTTCCAGGATGAGTTCCTCAGCCCCGGAGCCGATGCGCCCGCGGCTGGTGAGGATGGCTTTGCAGCCGGCGGGTAGTTTCTTGACGAAGGTGAACAGAGTATCGCGTTCACGTTTGACCAGGCTTTCAAGGTTGTCGAGGACGAGGAGGGTCTGTGTGCCACGCAGGGCGTCGAGCAATAGGCGCGGACGCTGGCCCTCGGGACCTTGGCGATGTCGGAGCAGCCGAGTTCGCGGGCGAGTTCGCCGAAGAGCTCGGCGAGTCCACTGATGAGGAAGCCACTGAGGTCGCGCAGGCCGTCGTCGTCCAGCTCACGAGTCTTGAGCGAGATGAAGACGATCTTTTTGAAAACATCCGGCGACGCATCGTAGGCAGCGCGGACAGCGAGCGATGTCTTACCCATGCCGCCAGGGCCATCAATCAATGCGCCCCAGGTACGAGAGTCGGGATCGAGGGCATCAGCGACTTTCTTCAATTCCTCCTCACGTCCGAAGAACGGCTGGAGCGTGGGGAGGTTGTGGGGGATGGTGGTTTTCAATCTTCCGCCATCTCCGCCAGAACTCTCCCGCACGCGACCACCAAGCCATCTGACGATATTGTCGAAATCCTGCGTGGCGCGGAATCGGTGGTAACGCTCCAGCTTCGCGGAGAGGTGTTTCGAATCGGCATCGTCGAAAAGGACGACGCGAATGTTTTCGATGACTCCGTTGGCTTTGTAGATGCGGTGGCGGAGATCATCCGCCTCACAGGCAGCGCCAAGACCGGTGCCGGGAGGTTGCTTTTTATCAAAGCACTGAAACCACGACTCGCTGCCAATGATGATGACGTAGTCGGTATTGAGCGCGCTATCGCTGCTCCATTTACCCTAACCATCGGCAGGTCCTTCGGGTTTCTCGTCAAGCAAGAATTGATCGAGGACTACGTTGATGCCGCAAACGCGGAGACGTTCGCCGAAAGAACGAACGCGCACGCGCTCCACATCACTTGTTTGGCGATAGCTGAGAAATACCGTCTTCATGCGTTCGTGACCTTTGCTCACGAAAATGAATTGCGCCAACAAACGTTTGAACAAGGACGAATCCCGCGCATTTTCAGCCGATTCTTAAAAACTCTCAATCTCGGTGGATGGAACGCAGCTATTGTGGCAGTTCGCCTGAAGAGACCTGCTTATCATGAACGAGGTTTTAGAGAAGAGCAGAAGCTTGTTTACCGCCCCTACAGCTTCTTCCTCACATCCTTCCAATCCCTCGCCACCTTGGCTTTCCGTGGCGCCTCCCCTTTTGATGGTTCCGGCACCATGATCGCGTCGAGACGGCGCTGGACAAAAGACTCAACGAAGGCTTTCGATCGGCCAACGCCGACCTTCACCGTCCTCCAACCAGCTGCATGGAACTCGTCTATCCTTGCCCCCAAGGCGTTCGTATCAGCCGGCAGCGCCAAGATATAGCCAGTTGGAAGCTTGTATCTCTTGAGCCAGTCCCTTGCCTCAGCGCTCTTCTGAAACCCATCCCCTCCCACAGGCAAAGTCACGACATAGATGACACGATAGTAAAACTGTGTGAGTTTTCCAAGCTCATCGGCAACCTCAGCCATCGGTTTCCGTTCCGATTCAAACGCGATTCCGATGGAAGGGACTCGACCCGGTAGTGGTTCTTCAATCAGCGACGACAATTCGATCATGAGAATAGGCTGCCGCTTCTCCCACACCGCGAGATTGGCCTGGCCTTCTGCCTGGTCGATTCGCAGGCTGTTGCCGACACGGACGTGGACTGGTGCGAGCCCTTGCACCTTTGGAGTATAGGTGAAGAACGCCCTGCCATCACCGCCGGTCAGCGCCGTGGCGACAACCTTCCCATCCACGACGAGTTCAAGTGGTTCCCCGCCCAATGCAGCAATGAGCATGAGCCGTTTCGAGATGAGTTTCGCCTCTACGGTAGCTGGCTGGCCAGGAGCCGTCAGCGCGTCTCTGACGAGAATCGCGGCGGAACTTTTCTCCGCAGCGAACAGCAGACCCGGCGAGGCAACAATGAGAAGAAAGAGAGCAAAACAGGCTTTGCGGGTTTGGCTCATTATCTGCCGCATCGCCTTACTGGCCAAGAAAAGGACGGATTACGAATTCGTGTGTGGACGCTAGGCTTTCAGGGCTTTGAGCACTTCGTCCGCATGGCCATCGACGCTCACCTTCCGAAAGATTGCCTTGAGCTTGCCTTCGAGATCAATGACGAACGTGCTGCGCTCGATCCCCCAGTACTTTCTCCCGTACATATTCTTCTCTTTGTACACGCCGTAGGCCTTGGAGATCGCCGCATCTTCATCGCTGAGGAGGGGGAACGGCAATCCGAATTTCTTGATGAACTTCTGATGCGATTCCTTTCCATCCAAACTCACTCCAACGATGGCGCCTCCCGCTCGGAGAATCTGCGACTCCACATCACGAAAATCACAGGACTCTTTCGTGCAACCAGGGGTGTCGTCTTTCGGATAGAAATAGAGGACGATCTGCTTACCCTTGAAACTCTTCAAAGTCATGGATTTCCCATGCTGGTCCGGGATTGAGAGTTCCGGTGCCTGATCCCCTACTGCAAGTTCTTTACTCATTGATTCATCCTTTTCAATATCTCGGCATCCCGCCGAAGTTCGGTCGGTGGGTCCCATAGGGACGATCCTTCGTGCGGCCCTTGTTCTCAGGATTCCCATAGGCTGAAAGCGCCGGTGAGTCCCAAATGGTCTTGTCTCCAGGAGACAGGTTGGCCGCTTCCAAAAAATGCTGCCGCGCAACTTCTGAATCACCAAGTGCATTCAAGGCCAACGCATAGTTGTAATGGGCTGGTCCAGATTGCGGAGCCGCCGCCATGGCTTGCTCGAAATGCCGTTTGGCCTCCTCGTACTGTTTTGCCTGATACGCTTGCGTTCCCTGTTCTGTCAACGCCGTGGCCTGAGCCTTTACCTCATTCTCAAGGCCAAGCGGGACAAGCGGTTTACGTTTCTGCGAACACGCCGTTGTCCCAACCAGCAGCAACACGAGACCTACAACTCCCCATCGTGCTACGGTTTTTCTCATGGCCATAGACCCTCAGCCTTCAGATCCTCGTCTGTTTGTGCGTCTCTTCTTCGAACGTCTTGCGATACAAGATATCCCACTCCGTGCTTCCTTCAACAATCCCCCGAGCATACGATGTCAACTTGGCTTTCACCCTTTGATCAATCGCCTGTTCCTGCATCAACTCAGCGGCCACCACCTGCTTAATCGCTTTTAAGACCCGCTCATCATTGCCCGTCACTTTCGCTCCCGTATATTTCTTGACAGCCGTGAGGATGACATGAGCCAGATGATTCGCCTTGTCTTCGCTCAACATACGAACTACGTGGAACGTGAGCAGTGAGAGGTGAAAAGGCCGGATAAAACCCAGCTATTCTTTACACCTTATGCCGCTTCACGTTATCACGTCCTATAGCTATAGGATGATACCTCGTTCACGGACCAACTTCTGCTTCACCATCAGAAACATCTTTTGGTAATCAACCTGCCCTCGATCAATTTGCTCTTCATAGGCCTTCAGCATCTGCCGCACTTCCGCATTCACACGATCCTCAACAGATAACTCAGAGGTGATGGCCTGCTCCAATACCTCGACAAATCCCTTCCGCTCTCCGATAAGTTCAATGTGGCCTTCCTCTTGGAGACGACCGGCCAGGCTCTCAGCCATGTGTCGTACACGCTCTTTGGACAGCCGCATGGCCCTCACCCCGGTTCAAGATGTATTGTCGGAACTTCCATCACCTGCCGAAGTCGGGTTGCATCCCCTATGATCGCCCCGATGATATTGACGCGATCAGCAGGGACGGGATCCGCACCCAAACTCATGGGGGTTCTTCCAAAAAAGATTGCCAGGACTTTCCCTGCTCCCCAGAAGGCGATGTCTCCGACTTTCACCTGAGTCGTCGCGATTTCTCGATAGTCGCGGACTCCTGAAATTGGGAAGTATAACTCTTCTCCCCACGTGGTAATGGCAGCCGTGACTGGAAGCGCGGCATAGACTTCGTCAGCCGTCTTTGTTTTTCTGAGTTCTGCCTCCAGCTGAACTCCGCCCACGGTAATACGAATTCTCTTTGCCGGCGCAGTCATACGATCAATGGCTCCACCCGTTCCTTCACTGCATTCTTTGTGATGCTGCGAACTCTAGCTTGTCTCCTATACGAAATCAAGGCTACAATCCACGGAATGCTGACTTCCAGTTTCATCTTCCTCCCGGGCGTCGGACCAGTCACGGAACGGCGTTGGTGGCAAGAGGGCCTGCTCGATTGGCGAAGCTTCCTGGATCGTCCGTCCGTAGCCGGTCTCTCCGAGCAGCGCAAGACCTGGTACGATAAAGAGCTTCGAGAGGCGCAATCGCTGACAGAAAAGGGACAGATTCATATGTTTGGCTCCCGCCTTCCACGGCGAGAACATTGGCGACTCTACAAAGCCTGCCGACCTCGGATAAGCTTTCTCGACATCGAAACGACCGGCGCATCGCCGGAATCAGGAGAGGTGACTGTCGTTGGGCTTCATCACGGAGGAAACACGACAAGCCTGGTTCGTGGCGAAACCCTGACGACCGAGCGGTTGCAGACGGAGCTTGATCACTGTGACCTCCTTGTGACATTTTTCGGATCCGTCTTTGATGTCCCCTACCTCCGTGCCAAGTTTCCTGATCTCCGGTTTCCCACATTGCACTTCGACCTCTGTTTTGCCGCCCGTCGGCTTGCGTTACGTGGAGGGCTGAAACACATCGAAAAAGAACTAGGGATCGCGCGCAACATGACCATCAGCGGTCTCGACGGATTGGATGCGGTCCGCCTATGGTTCCTGTGGCGAGGAGGTGACATGATCGCTCGTGATACGCTCTTGACCTACAACCGGGCGGATACCGAAAACCTCGTACTCCTTGCCGATCGCTTCTATGAGGACATGATGTCACGGTTTGGCCCTTCCTCATTATTGTCGACCACCCTTCAACCGGCCTATTCCCAATGAGCAGCTGGATCGGCGTCGGTCAGAGCGAGATCGGACTCGTGCGCACCCTGAACCAGGATGCGTTCGCCGTCCTCGATGAAGTGGGTGTCTGGGCCGTCGCGGATGGAATGGGTGGTCATGTTGGTGGCGAAGTCGCCGCTCAAATGGCCATTGCAACCATACAAGCCGAAGCACGAACAACAAGCACTCTGCTTTATAACGATCAAGCATCCTCCGTAGAGGTGTTAACAGACCTGATCAGCCGAGCACATGACGCGATTCTCAATCAGGCTCGATCAAAATCCAAGCTGAAAGGGATGGGCACGACCATCGTGCTACTGGCGATCGTCTCCGGCCCCGCCCCGCTTGCCTACCTCGCCCATGTCGGCGACAGTCGTGCCTATCGGTTTCGATCCGGCACGTTGACCCCTCTAACCAAAGACCATACGTTGATCGAAAAATACCTGGAACGCGGTATCCTCACGGTAGAAACGGCGAAAACTCATCCAGAACGACATGTGTTGACACGTGCCTTGGGGATCGGCTCAACGGTGAAACCAACCGTCACGGCCTTTCCCCTACTCCCTGAGGACTTGGTCCTGCTTTGCTCGGATGGGCTGACCAAAATGTTGGAGGACGAAGAGATCCGTACCGTGTTCGCTGCAGGCGAGCTCGACCCAACTCAGGTCTGCAACCGCCTCGTCACCGCAGCGCTCGATCGGGGAGGCGAAGATAACGTCACTGTGGTAGTGGTCGCGCCTCGTTGCTCCTGACTCCACTTCGTTGTTGACATGGCCGGTCAGGCCGTGTAGCTTTTCTGGTCATCCTAAACTTTTGAACCTTGTCATGAACATGGAGACCCTTTATGTCCCGTCGGGGATCGTTCATCTGTGGAAGTCTATTCCTACTTATTGGTTTTGCTACCGTTGCGAGCGCCGGCGATCCTCCCGACCCCGAAACAGCCATTCGTCAAATGGTGCGGGCCAATGCGGAAAAAGATCTACCAACGCTTTCTCGGCTGATGGCACATGATGCCGATATCGTCAGTTACACGGTGGGCGGTCGCAAGTACGTCGGCTGGCCTGAATTTGAACGAGAAATGCGTGAAGAATTTATCAACACGCAGAAGATTGAGATCCCGATTACGGAACTCAAAGTCTGGACGAAAGGCGATTTGGCTTGGTTTACGATGGAGCTCGACTATACCCGCCATGTCGGCGAGGGATCCGCAATGAAGCGGACGGTCCTGCCCCTGAGAGAAACCGGCGTCCTTGAACGGCGCGCCGGACGTTGGCAACTATTATCATGGCACGAATCATTCCGATCGGCTCAGCCTGGGGGGCCTCTTGCGTCGCCGTCAGCGGCAGCAGGCTCACAAAAGCTCGTCAGCACGACGACTGCCACCTTGCCTGATGTAAGCGGGGAATGGGATATCCTCGAAGTCGAGGATGACAAACGCTACAAAGCGACGTTAGACAAGAATGGGAACGGACCCTACACACAACAAGGTGGACGGTTTGTCACAACAAAAATTGAGAACCGACTGTGGCAAGGCACCTGGCACCAGCCCGGCAACGACCGCGAAGGCGGGTTTGAGGTTCTGCTTTCAGAAGACGGCACACAAGCCAAAGGAATCTGGTGGTACACACGAGTCGACACGAGAAAGAATATACCGCCAAAGGAACACGGCGGCACGTACCACTGGAAGAAGGCAACATCATCGCCGGCCAGCGCCCAATGAGCCCGTTTGTTTTCTCTGAGTTATATCAAGACATCGGAGTCCGGTTTACCATCACCGCTTCACTTCCTCTGGGAGGTCTTATGCGCAGGTCCCTCGTTCTTTTTATCTCTCTCTTCTTCATGATCTCATCAGCCTACGCTGATGGGGGCCATGAGCATCACGCCATCCCCACCCTGAAAAAGCAGGTGGGTTCAAAGATCACGTATGGAGAGAACACCGCGGTGTTAACCTTTGGCCCCATCGATCTCCCGACAGGCCATGGCGAAGGCGATATGGGCGATTCCATGCCGCGGTTCAACTTCCAGTTGCCCGAAGACAAGTATTTGATTGGATTCAAGTCGGCTCTTTCTACAGTCGATGGAAAAGAATTGCCGAGAAACTATCTGCACCATATTTTGATGATCAACAACACCAAGCCTAGCGTCTCCTGCCCCGGTGAGCCGCTCTTCTACGGTGGGGCCGGACTCGAAATGTCGGAGACACAATTCCCCGATGGATACGGCGTCCAACTTTCGGCAACCGATAAGTTAATGACGGTGGTCGCGTTCTATCATGGAGCCCCTCCCACCAAGGACGTCATCGCAACGTTTACGATGTATTTCGCCCCGAAGGCCAAACCGGTCAAAGCAATGGACGTCTATCAAGTCGGCGTCAACATCGTCTGTTTCACCAAGTTCGGTGATCGACCTGCGGATCAGACGGATGAAGGAATCGAAATCGGCCCGGGTGTCCAAGTCCGTACGGCTCCACTGAAGTTCAGCATGGACGGCTGCGTCAAATACGCGTATCCGCACGGCCATGATGAATTGCTCCTGATCGCCTTGGAAAATAAGACCAAGAAACAGACACTTCTCCGGACTATTCCGGATGCTGAGCGCGATGGAACACTTCGGGAATTCCTACCCCATCAAGTCTATAAAGACGGCCAGGGATTCCCCATCTCCAAAGACGAGGACTATGAGATGGTGATGGTCTACCACCATTCTCTACAAAACACTGAAGCCCAACATGGGATGGGCAATTATCTGCTATATATGACGCCAGGTGCCTGCTCGGAAAATGGCAAGACTGCCGCCGCGCATTGATCTCCCCTTGCAGGCCTGCCGACAAAGAACATCCGGCAGGCCTGCAAGCAGTCCGCAGTTTTCCCACCGTCCAAAATTGTCCATTCAAACAGCTCCGTAGCCACCCTTCCCCTACGAAAGAACCGGCCACCAGCCTGGGTTTCTCGTCACCACTTGTGGTATCACAATCACACTGTCTGTACTAACGCATCACACAGTATTTTGTAGCTGAGTTGCTTGATTGGCACGCGGCGGCAACATGCAGCAGCCCCGCTGAATGACCTCCCTGACCGCAGGCTTGCCCATAAACACGGGAATCGTGCCATGCCGCAGAGTGAGCCTGTCACCATCCTCCTCGTCAATGCGATCGCCGAGGAAATCAAACTGGCCACGCTCACCCTCAGAAGATTCTTCCCAAACTGCCACGTCGAAGCGGTCTACACCGTGGAGGAAGCGCTTCAGTGGGGACCTCGGGCATCATGGCAGCTCATCGTAATCGATGAGGATGTGATCGCCGAGCGCGCTGCGCCTATTTTCTCGGAACTGAAGCGGCTCGTTCCCTATACCACGCTCGTGCTGCAAACGGATCATGGCGATTTCACCACCACTTCGGATGCACTTCAGTTGGGTGCAGACTTTGTCCTCTACAAGAAGTCACCAGGCTTTCTCGCCGAACTCGTAGCGTATGCGAAAGGCGCGATCGAAACACGCACCATCCGTATGACGCTCAACCAGACGCAAGCACGCCACGGCCGTCTCATCGAGATACTGAGCGATGGACTCTACGAACTCGATGTGGAAGGACGGTTCGTGTATCTCAGCCCGCTCGCCGCTGACATGCTGGGCTACAGGCAGAATGAGTTGCTCGGCACTCCCTACTCCGCCGTCGTACCTTCTGCTCAACAAGCTCTCGCTCATCATCGTTTCAATGACCGCAGAACAGGGCCGCGAGCAGCCCAGTGTATGGAAATTGATCTCCTCCGCAAGACCTCCGCTGACAAACCAGCCCATACCCGAGTCAGAGTCGAGATCAGCGCGAGGGGACTGTACGATGTGAATCACCGGTATCTTGGAACGCTGGGTCTGATGCGCGATATCTCACAACACCACCGGCAGACCAAGACCATTCACCAGCTTGAGCATCAACTTCGTGAGTCCGATCAACTTCTCGCTATCGCACGGCGCGTGTCAACCTTATCAAAAACTCTGCATGCCCCCCACCGTGCGATTCAAGCCCAATCTCAACTCCTGCTCAAAACCATCCGTGATGCGCATCTGATAGAGCAAGTCGATTCGCTTGCGACGTACGCCGCTGAAGCCATTCATCTAGGAAGCGAACTCATCCAGACCGCGACGGACATCGTTATCCGCCGGGACACCATCAACGACATCATCGAGGCCGTCCTGATCTCCGCTCAACCTCCCCTCACAACCACCGATTGGATTGAACGGGCATATGGACAGAATCTTCCGCCCTTCACCGGAAGCCTCAACTCCATGATGGATCTCGTGGGCATGCTCCTCTCACATGCCCACCGCTATATGGCAGCTATGGGAAACCCTCATCGACTACGAGTCAGTACCAGGGCAATCAGCCCAACTGGATCCCCTGACCAAGAGACAGCCACGATTCCACAGACAACGGCCACCGAATTCGAAATTCACATCCAAGAAACCGACATCATGGCCGAAGTTGAGGAACCGCCCCTGCAAACAACAACCGGTGATCTCTTTGCGGCCTATGCGGTAATCAGACAGCTCGGAGGCCGTTGGGATTTTCAGGCCCCGATCAACGGTTTCTTGTCGATCAAGGTGTGGATTCCGGTGGAGCCACCTCCCTTACTGGACAGTCCCGCTGTCCCTGTACCCTCCGTGCTTTCTTCGGCAGGCGGCGCAGTCGAACGGAATGTCAAAGCGATTTTTCAGACTGCGGCACACACCTTGCCGCCCGCACCCCTCTCCTTCACCCAACGAATGAAGCCTTTGCCTGAGCGCCGTAAATACATTCGAACGGCCGTCGCCCTCCCAGCACGCGTTACCATTGGTACTCGGCTACATGAAGGTATCATGGTCGATCTGAGCCCAAGCGGAGCCTCGTTGGAGGTCGAGGGTGCACTTCCATCATTTGAGCAACAGCCCGTCTACCTACTCCTGAAGACAGCCGTGAGCATCGTGGAACTAGATGCCACCGCGTATGACCGAGGAGCCCCCCCCAGGCAGACCGGCATCGAGCGGCAAGCGTCCCGTCTTGCACTCAAGTTCAGCGCACTCAATGAGAACCAACGGAAGATCCTCACGCCATATATTGATGCAGCGCATGTAGGCGCGCTTACCATAACGGTCGAAGCTCAGTTTCCGCCGATGGATAAGGCAGGTGACCTTGCAGCAGCCTTTACTCAATCAGGACTGCCAGACACAGACTATCGTGAGACCGTGAGAGTTCGAGTCGCGCTGCAGGTCCACATTGAAACTTCTAACGCTGCAGCTGGACGTCTGTTGGGCCTCGTCACCAACTTCAGCAGAGGCGGTGTATGCCTACTCACGGAGCCGTTCCTAAAAATGACTGACGAGGTAGTTGCGCTTCATTTTTCTTCGATCAGCACTCGTACTCAACAGAAGGCACAGCAGCCAGAAACGCCAGACACAATCCTGCTCGGCCGCATTATCCATCTGACGCCTGATGCTGCCGCGCCATCCGAGCTAACACCAGGTCTATCGCAGCCGAGACAGCGGATCGGCATCCGTTTTTCCCAACTGACGCCGTTTGCAGAACGGGAAATCACCCGCTTGCTTGCACAACATATCAGCTCCTCTCTAGACGTTGCCGACCCAGGTAGCCAACCAATGATCGTCAGCGATAGATGGGAATGCCGGAATACGCACGGTCAAGCTATTGCAGTGACGGTCGACCATGCTCGCCATCACATGTCACCCGACACCCCAATCGCCATCGTGATCCCGGGATTCGGATCGACCCAAACTGATTACGTCCCACTCTCGTTTCACCTCGCTGCCAACCATCTGCGCGTGCTTCGCTATGACCACTCGAACCATGTCGGCCACAGCGAGGGCAGTGTCCTACACATCACTCTAAGCAGCATACAGACTGATCTCCAGAGCGTTCTGGAACTTGTCCATACCACATGGCCCACCGCTCCAGTCACTCTCCTGGCCGAGGATATTGCTGCGCGAGTGGTGATAAAAGTTATAGCCCGGAGCACAACAGCTCATCAGCTTTTCCTGTTGAATCCTGTCCTCGACCTTGAAGCCGCTCTGTCTACCATCACTTGCGCCAATGTCATTGAAACCTACCGGCAAGGCCATCGTCGGGGCATGGTCAATCTCTGGGGTCTCAATGTCAACTTCGACCAATTTGTCGGCGATGCGATCACAGGAGGGTATGTCGACTTAGCCTCGTTACCGGTTGAGCTCGCGCAACTGGTCACTCCGCCAATTATTCTCGCCTCTCCCAGAAAGAACCGTCCCATTGAAGACATCTTCGGCCCTCAACATAAGCCTGTTCGTGCCATGGGAACCGCCTCACCCATTGTATCGCTGTCGGCCGACCTGTCCGGAGAATCTGATGACGACGAACATCGTGCCGAAGCCTTCAAGACGATCTGTCAGTTGATTTCGCCTCCCCTAATCAGCAGTCTTCCCTCGGCTCAGAGCCAGGAATCGAACCTCCGCGATGTGCATCAGCAACGGCAGTTGGAGCACGAGCGCATCCGCCTTCGCCACCACGTCTCGCAAGCCACACGCAGCGCCCTATGGGGGGCTCACTTGGCCCATCTGCCTCAACTCGAACACTTGCCGGACTATTCGGCCATGACAAATGACCTATATCGCCGGTTCCTTCCCCTTGAACCAGGCATGACTGTCCTCGATATCGGCTGCGGTCAAAGACACTTCGTCCGTCTCATGTTGACCAATCAGGCCTATCGGTCGGCACATCACAGCAGACAGGCGACCGTCCCTCTCCGCTATGTCGGGTTGGACCAATCTGCCGAATCACTCAGACTTGCAGAACAGCAGCTCCATACATTCGCGAACGAATTGCCTAGCACGCTCCGGGCTGCCGTCCCAGCAGCTCAATTGATGGCGACAAGCTGGATGCGCACAGACTGGAATACACTGCTTCCTTTCACCAACGGATCGATTGAGCGCATTTTCTGCCATCTCTCGCTCTCCTTCACATCCTCACCCCTTCATTGTCTCAGACAGATGCTCCGAGTCTTGCATCCGGACGGGACGGCCCTCGTGACCTGCCTTCAACCGCACACCGACCTCTCGACACTGTTTCGCCGTCAGCTGCTGTCTGAAGACCACGATAAATTTTGGTCTCCGGCCCAGATCGTCCTTCACTATCTCGGCCGTCTGCGCGAAGCGATTTGCCATGGCTTATTGCATATCTATGAGCGGGATGAGTTGGCCCGTCTACTGGCTCATGCAGGTGCGGGCCCAATCCAGTTTTTCCCTGTCCTCGACAACCAACTTCTACTCGCCGTTGTACGGAAGACCAAATCTGTTGGGTGAAACAGCCTTTCGGGTGTATACTTCTAACCTAGTGATGATACGTAGACTCGTTTCCACCACAACGAACTACGCGGACGGATACAACTTCGCGCACCACACTCATGACAAATCATGCCGCTCCTCAATCGAACCCTGATCAGGCAGGCGCAGCTTCACTGCAACGACTCACGAAATTCGCACGGGACATAGGGCACCCGACAAGCCTTCCCATCATCGCAGAACGGATTCTTTCCGGCCTCTCCGACGCATCCCGGCACTCTCAAGGGCTACTGTATCTGCTTGATCGTGAGCGAGAATGTTTTCGCCTGGTGAATGTACCCACGCCGACTTCTTTAATAACCGCGCCTCCCGTCGTTCCTCTCAAGCACCCCCTCGTTCAACAACTGGCTGATCGCCAGGACATCCTCGACTCGTCCGTGCTGGCCGACTCCCTACGCACGACATTGCTGGACAACACGGCGGATGCCCAGTTCGCCACACTTCCCATTAATCTGGCCATCCCGCTGCTAAATCGATGTCAGTTGATCGCTTTCGTCGTCCTCCAATCTCAAAAAGAATCCACGGTCATCCCTTCCGATACCCTGGGACTACTGACTGCTATGGCCCAGAGCGCCGCCAATGCGCTCGACTCTTTCCTGTTGTACGAGGACCTTCGGCAATCTCAAGTCCTCATGCGGCGAACTGATCGACTGCGTTCCTTGGAAACCATTGCAGGGGGCTTCGCGCATGAAATCAGAAACCCCTTGACGTCGATCAAGACGTTCATTCAACTGGCTCCGGAACGGAAGGATGACAGTCAGTTCATCGGAGAATTCAGCCGCATTGTGCTCGAGGACGTCAATCGGATTGAACGGTTGATTCAGGAGATCCTCGACTACGCTCGATATATGGAACCTCAGTTGACCGATGAAGATCTGAATGAAATCGTCTCGTCGTGCCTGTACTTCATCCAAGTGAAGGCAGACAGCCGCGGGATCAAGATTGAAAAAGATTTGGCGCCGGAGCTTCTTCGTGGCATGTTAGATCGGCAGCAAATCAAACAGGTCCTCTTAAACCTGCTCTTGAATGCGATGGATGCCATTGGCGACAAAAATGGAACTCTTCGAGTACGGACCACTAGGCTCCCAAAAGTGGGCGGTGAGATGTGGATGCAGGTACAGATCGAGGATACGGGGCACGGCATCTCAGCTGAAAACCTTGACCACATCTTCGATCCTTTCTTTACCACGAAATATGCAAGTACCCTAAACGAAGGAACCGGTTTGGGACTGACCATTGCTCATCAGATCGTTCGAGAGCATCGAGGAGAGATTCAAGTTCAGAGTACGGAAGGGAGCGGAACAACCTTCCTCATCAATCTTCCCTCCCATCAAGGTTAGAACGTAAGGAGCGCTTGTGGAAAGTTTGGCTGTTAGGAAACGGGTTCTGCTGATCGATGACGATCCCCGAGTCCGTGCCTCCCTCAAAATGGTTCTCGAACCAATCTATGACATTCTCCAGGCCTGTGATGGTCAAGAGGGTCTCGATGTGTTTCGGAAGGATGAACCCGACCTCATCCTCCTCGATGTCATTCTCCCGGGAACCGACGGCCTCGCAGTGCTTCAAACGCTCCGTATGGAGAGCAAGATGACTCCTGTCATCATGCTCACAGGTACCAAATCTGTCAAAACAGCCGTCGACGCCATGAAGTTCGGCGCTGCTGACTATCTCTCAAAACCGTTCGACGTCGATGAGCTCCGTATCATCATCGATCGCGTCCTGAACTCTTCCGAACTGGAGCGAGAAGTCAAGCAATTGCGGGCTCAAGTCGTCCAGCGCTATGCCTTCCATAATCTGATCGGCAAAAGCCAGGGCATGCAGGAGATCTACTCAAAAATCGAGCAGGTCGCCGATAGCCGCACCACGATACTCATTACTGGCGAAAGTGGCACAGGAAAGGAATTAGTCGCAAAAGCCTTGCACTACAACAGTTCCCGACGCGAGCGCCCCTTCATTGCCCTGAACTGCGCCGCGTTGCCTGAAACGCTCATAGAAAGCGAACTCTTCGGCCACGAAAAAGGGTCGTTCACGGATGCCACAGCCCGACGCGTCGGACAGTTTGAATTGGCAAACACCGGAACGTTGTTCCTGGACGAAATCGGTGACTTGAGTCCGATCACGCAAGCGAAGCTCCTGCGTGTTATCCAAGAGCGCGAATTTACGAGAATCGGGGGAGTTCAGCCAATCAAGGTCGATGTCCGCATCGTGACAGCGACGAACAAGAATCTTGATGACCTCGTTCGAAAAGCGCAGTTTCGAGAAGACTTATACTACCGCATTAACGTCATTGCGCTCGTTCTCCCCCCACTCCGTGAACGCGGCGAGGATATTCCCCTCCTGGCCAAACATTTCCTCGAGAAACGGCTGGACGAGGAACGACGCCCTCGTATCGAATTCGGAAAAGAGGCATTGGAGCTTCTGACTCGATATTCTTGGCCTGGCAATGTTCGCGAGCTGGAAAACTTCGTCGAGCAGGCGTTCATCTGGTCCCAAAATGCTACTCAAATCACTCCAGAGCATTTGCCGACTCTGATCAAGAATGACTCTCGTTCAACATCGCTTCGAGACGATACCCTCGCCGGTCGCATGTCGCTTGAAAAAGCCGTGATGGAGTTTGAACGGGAGATTATCCTTGATGCGTTGAAACGGACCAATTACGTACAAACCCACGCCGCGAACCTACTTGGAATTAGCCGACGGATGCTGAAATACCGAATGGACACCCTCAGCATCGGTCGTCCGGACAATTCCTCGACCCAAGAGCCCGACCTACCCATGCAAGAATGACACACTTATGCACACATTATCCTCACCGCCCTGTTAGTAACATAGGTATCCTAGCATTGCTGATATCTACGTATAGTTACTCATCCTGCCACCACTACTCTATATTGAATCTATGTTGAAATTATTCGCAGCCCAATGAAAAGGAACGGGAATTGCTTATCAGTGACAAAATCTGGAGTAGGTGTCGCGTATGATCACAACCTCTCTTCAGTCAGGAACACAACCGACAGTCCTCGTGGTTGATGATGAAGCGGGGCCCCGCGATGCTCTTAAATTCATACTTCGCACTTTCTGCAACGTTCGTTCTGCAGAGAACGCCAAGATGGCCCTCGAGGTCCTCAGCCAGGAACCCATTGACCTGATCACACTCGATCAAAAGCTTCCGGATCGTCATGGACTCGAGCTTCTCAGAGACATCAAACACCATCACCCCGACGTGGAGGTCATTATCGTCACGGGATACGGGAGCCTGAAGTCTGCCATGGAGGGTATCCGTCAGGGAGCCGCGGGTTATTTACTTAAGCCTTTCAACGTGAACGAGCTGACCACCCTCATTCAACAGACGATGGACAAGAAGCGCCGACTCGACTTTCTTCGCTACTGCCTTCGGACGCTACCAGACCTGTGGGGCTCGGAGGAAGAGAGTGGACGTGCATGGGACAGAGTTAAGACGGAATATGCGTCGCTTTCCATTCACCCGCAGAACCATGATGCTTTGCAACAAGACGAGATGACCCTGCTTCCACTCCTGTCCGATGCTCTGGAAGCCACAGACCGCCAATTACTCAATCATTCGAGCCGAGTGAGTTTCTATGCTACGTTGATGGCTAGCCGACTCAACCTTACCGTATCCGAGCAAAAAGCGTTGGCCTTGGGAGCCTTTCTGCATGATGTAGGAAAAACAAGTCTCCCATCATATAGGTTCTCCAAGGACCAGATCCTTCCGTCAGGCGAAGCATCTCTCTGTAGAGAACACGTCGACAGAGGTGCACGGATGATTGCCTCGTTGGGTTTGCCGATTGAGACGAGAGAAATCATCGCATCCCACCACGAACGATGGGATGGCCAGGGCTACCCTCATGGACTCCGAGGCACGGATATTCCCTTACTGGCCCGTATTGTCGGTATTGCCCAAACGTTTGATCATCTGACCGCCGACGCACCTGGACGCGTCGCCCTTCCTCTGGATGCCGCAATCCGTCAGATCTCGCTTCAATCTGATACGCATTTTGACCCGCAGTTACTTGAACTCTTCGTTCAGGTCGTAAAGGACTCCCCCGTCTCTCCACGCACCATGGAGATCGCTCCCGCCGCTTGATCTATTCATTGCGTTCCGGCGATCAACTCCGCCGCTGCAGATCGAGTTTTGGCAGTGATTCGCTCCCCACCAAGCATGCGCGCAATTTCACCCTCGCGACTTATGCCAGTTAACAACCGCACCGTCGCTACCGTTCGCCCCTTAACCTCCAACTTTTCGACAGAGAAATGATGCTGGGCTTGAGAAGCGACCTGCGGGAGATGCGTGATGCACAGCACTTGATGGTAGCGGCCCAACTCCCGTAGCCGTTTCCCAATCGTGGCTGCGACTGCTCCTCCCACCCCTGTATCGATCTCATCGAAGATCAAGACCGGCACATGATCGACCTCAGCAAGGACGGATTTCAACGCCAGCATCACCCGCGAGAGTTCACCGCCCGATGCCACACGAGATATCGGTTTCAACGGCTCGCCTGCATTGGTCGACAGCTGAAACTCGACACGATCGGCACCATCAGAACCGTACATTTCGTCAGGCCCAGAAGGCATAACTTGGACCAGAAACCGTACCGATCCCATTTTCAACGCACTGAGCTCTTTGTCCACCAATTTCGTCAACCGTTTGGCTGCTTCCGTTCGCTTCCCTGAGAGCGCTCTGGCCAGTGCCGAGACGTTCTGTTGTTGCTCCGTAATAAGACGATCATATCGATCGATCTCGCTGTCCACCCCGCGAAGTTGGCCTAGCTCTTGTTTCACTCGATCCTGAAACTCTAGAACGGCTTCAATCGTCCCCCCGTATTTCTTTTTCATCTTCTGGATGACAGCCAAACGATCTTCGATCACACTGAGTCGCTGAGGATCTGCGTCTAGCCCCTCGACATACCCGCGAAGGGAGTCGGCGACTTCTTTCAGAAGCACCTTGGCCTCGGAGGCAAGCCGGCCCGTTCCTCCCATCGCAGGGTCGATCTGAGTGAGCTCTCCTAACACGCGCTCCATCGACACCAGATTCGCCAAGATACCAGCCGCATCGCCCTGAATTCGTTCCTGAGCTTCCGATGCCAATTCAGTCAGACGCCGAGACGCCCCCAACCGATGACGTTCAGCCTGTAGCAGCTCTTCCTCCCCCAGACGGCAGGCAGCCTCATCCAACTCCTCCTGCTGAAAACTCAACAGGTCTTCTTGCTGGACCCGCTGTTGGAGCGAGATGGCAAGCGCAGTACGTTTCTCACGGGAACTCACTAACTCACGATGGATTGATTGATATTGGGACCGCAGTTCCAGCAGACGACCAAAGGCATCCAGAACCTCAAGCTGAGCGGAGCTGGATAGAAGCGATTGCTGGTCATGCTGGCCATGGATATCGACAAGCGTACCGGCGAACTCCTCCAGCACATGGACAGGGCTGAGGATTCCATTCAGATACACCCGGTTTCTTCCTGAGCGTGCAATGATACGTCGAATGATGAGTTGAGAATCGTTTGGGCCAAGGACTTCTTTGGCCCGCAGCCGTTGAAGAAGAGGATGCGTGAGCGGAATCTCAAACGACGCTTCAAGTTGGGCTTCGTCTTCACCGAAACGAATTTGCTCGCTTGAGGCTCGCCCACCGACAAGAAGCGCCACTGCATCGATTAATAACGACTTACCAGTCCCGGTCTCTCCGGTCAACACGGCAAATCCTGAGTCCATGTTCAGACTCAGTCGTTCAATCACAGCAAAATTCGTAATACGCAGCTCAGTCAGCATAGCTGCAACAAAGGCAAAGCCTAGCTAACGGCAGACAACACCTCGGGACACTCAACATCCCTCCCGCCGAATAGAACGTATCGCTGGAACAGCGAGTGGCCTACACTTGGTACGCTGAACGCCACTAAGCGCCACCTGGACGGGAGCGGAGGCCCCCCTCTCCCTATTTCAGCATCACGCTAGGCAGTCCCGGCATGCTGAGCGAGCAGTGAGTCGATCAGTTCTTTGAACTGTCGCTTTGGTCTGGCACCCACCAGCTTCTCGATGGGCTGGCCGTTCTTAAAGAATAGAATCGTGGGGATACTCATCACCTGGTAACGACCCGCCACCTCGGGATTCTCGTCAGTGTTCAGTTTTCGAACCTTCAGCTTCCCGGCGTATTCATTTGCCAATTCCTCCACGATGGGAGCCACCATTTGACATGGGCCGCACCACACCGCCCAAAAATCGACCATGACGAGTTCGGAGGCCTTCATTACTTCGGCATCCCAAGTAGAATCTTCGACTTTCAAGGCGTCACCAGCCACGTCTGCGCCCTCCTTCGGGGTTGAGATCATTGATGCGTGATTGCGTAGGCATCGTACCCCACCACTGTTTTTAGTGTCAAACGGGGATCATCGTCCAGGTTGACCTCCGGGCAGTGCAGCACCGGTCTCGGAGGTCTGCGGAGGAATACCATAAGGCCCGCCCAGAGTCGCCCATGGGAGCCCCCGTTCACCCCACAGCAGTGGGCTCAGAAGTGTCCGCATGACGGCAGTCCCGGCACTTTCGGTCCAACCGATTCCAGTGAGACTCAACATAAAGCTATATTGCTCACGATCCGGGAACTTCAGGTAATACAGCCCCACCGACCAACATCTGCACGGATTCTGATACAAGGCGACGGCGTCCAATTCCGGGCTTCGTCCATTTTTGACATCGTAGTAGGCCTTGGCTCCGAACGTCCATCCCCACGGAGTGCGGAAGGCCCCGCCCATCGTCACAAACTGAATGTCCTTCGTCGGAGCAAACACCTCATTAAATGAGATAGGGTTCCAGACGTCGCCTCGCCTGACCCGATTCCCATCTCTCGTGTACCGTTGTCCTACTTCGAAATACCAATTGGTGCCCTCTTGAAATCGAAGGTCCGTGTTGAATTGGCTCACCCCTGGTTGATAGGGATCGAAGAACGCGTCGACCGTCAGATACCGATTGATCGGCGGTCGGAGAGCCCACGCCTGCGCCGCACGTCCGACTACCGGGGTATCCAACCACGCCGTCGTCATCAACGTCGGCAGATTATTGCCAATCACGGCCCGCACCCAGATATCAGAAAACTTCTTGCCTTGGATGGGCACCGTGGCCGGCTGGAGCGGCTGGGTGAATGATCCGAGAAAAGGGGCAACTCCTGGCGTAAACTCACGCGCCAGAGTTTGTACATCGCCGACATGATAACTCTGCGCCAACGTGAGATCGAGCCAGTTGAAGGCATTGGTCTTCCCTGATTCCAATACCCGACTACGCAGCATATACGTCAGCAAATTCTTCTTCGGAAGATCATCGGCTTGGTCGATTTGCGTCAACTTCGATTGATCAGTTGACGGCACATATTCGTAGGTGACCGTGGGCTCGAGGGTATGCAACAGACTATTCCCGTCAGCAAGGGCGAATCGGCGCGTCACTTTTGACGTAGCATCCACCCCCAACCAAAACGTCTCTCGATGCTGCCCTTCATCCGATTGCGCCCCTCTGGTGTAATAGACCTCACGGAACTTCGCTTGGGGTCGAATCCCGATCACATGCCCGAGATGCAGTACATCTGTCGAAATACTAGGAACGACATTGATCCGATTCAGCGTAAATCCTTGATCGCGATAGAAATTGACATAGTTCCCTTCCATGCCCAACAAGATAGGAGAATTGAATAGTGAGACGTGGGGCAGGCTATAGCCGGCCTCCGGAAGCCGTTGAAATGTATCCTTTCCTCCGGCTTGTAGCGGTTGCAGATAGAGGCCAAGAAGATACAGGTTGCCGTAGGGCAAGCGCTGGGTCACCAAGAGGTTTGATTCGCTGCTCGGCGAAGCACGGAGTATCCCTGAATTGCTCAGTTGTTGGAAATAGTTAGGATCTGTAACCAAATTGGCGCTGGCACGAAGCAGCAACGTATCGGTGAGGTATTGCGTATGGGTTCCGATGAGTGCGGCGCGTGCCTGTTTGACATCTTCCCCGGTGTCGGTGAGGCCGGAGACATTGGGAAGCTGCGTCTGTTGCAGATAGCTCACATACCACTTGCCCCGAGATCGCCGGTCCAAGACATACCGATACTCAAAATCAGACCCATATCCGAGGTCACTGTAATAGGAGGGTGTGACCGTCAAGTCTTGACTTGGATTAATCGCCCAAAAAAAGCTCTGCTTCAGGTGGAATCCAAATCGATTGTCATAACTCGGGCTAGGAATCAGAAAACCGGTTTGTCGTTTAGTCATGGGAAAGGAGAAGGTGGGTAATGGAATAGTGGGCACATCCAAGACACAAAACCACCCGCCCTTGGATCCCAATGTGTCTCCCATGGTCAGATCCAGATCCTTAAACCGAAAGCGCCACGCCGGCACTTCTCCGTCTTGCGCATCACAATTCGTGAAACTGCCATCTTTCACTCGATAGTGGTATTCAGAAAATCTCTGCAGGAGGCGGCCGGTTATCGATGAGTTGGTTGTCGGAGCATAGAGCTGGGCATGTGTTGCCACGCCAGCCTCTGTATTGACATTAATCTCCATCCGCTCAGCCGTCACATCGGCCTGCGGGTCCGTTAAGTGAACATGGCCGACGGCAGTGAGAATACCCGACAAGACTTGAATGGTAGCGTGGTCCGCCGTGAGCGTAATAGCCCCCTGTTGAATCACCACCGATCCGTTTGCCTCGTAGACGTCTTGATCTTGTCGATAGTCGATCCGCTCTGCCGTGATATCGAGAGGAGCAGATCCAGCAGCCGACGTTCCGGCACCCATTTGGGTGTCTGCCGCTGATCCAGGAAAGGGAATGAGAGTGAGGATGGCGACGATGAGAATGAGCTGCCAGTGGACCCACGCGAGAGGACCCGCCATGCTAGCCACGAATCGGTGACAACCCGCAGCCACACACTGCCGCTTTGATATCCCCCAGAAGCATCAACGATCCGGCAATACAGATGAGATCGTGAGGCATGGCTCGGCTTCTGGCAACTGTCAACGCGTCCATAGGAAGGACGGCCTCATGTACCGGCCCTTGCCACTCGTGCAGAGTTGCACGGAGTTCTTGGACCGTAGCAGACCGTGCGAGGGTTGCCTGCGTCAGCACGATTTCCGACACACACGGTAACAGCGGATCGATAAATCCCCGGCGATCTTTATCTCGCATCATGCCCCAGACAAGGATAATCCGTGATGTCGGGTGACTGACGGCAAAGTCCGTGAGATACTCCGCGAGCGCATGCGCAGCAGCAGGGTTATGGGCGCCGTCGAGCACGACCGTGGGGTACTCGCCGATCACCTCTAACCGACCTTCCCATGAGACCGTACGCAAGCCATTGCGAACGGCTGCCGCATCCACAGCCATCCCAGCTCGATCCGCCAATTCAAGAAGTGCCAATGCACAAGCGGCATTGTCCCACTGGTGACGCCCTGTCAAACCACAAGTGAGATCCTCCCACACACGAGTCATGCCCCGATACGTCAGTCGCTCGAAACGAGTTCCGTCAATAGCAAAGTCGCGGCCAAGCTGCCACAGGGGGGCTGCGCGATCCTGGGCGATCCGGCGTAGGACCTGTTCAGCTTCCTCTCCCATCCGTCCGATCACAACCGGGACAGAGGGCTTAATAATTCCCCCCTTTTCAAATGCGATCGCCTCCTCCGTGTGCCCCAAGTACTCCTGATGATCCAAGCCGATCGTCGTGATCACACTGGCCAGTGGGTGTTCCACCACGTTGGTTGCATCGAAGCGCCCGCCTAACCCAACTTCCAATACAGCGACATCGACTTCCGACTCTGCGAAATAGAGGACTGCCAGAGCCGTCGTCATCTCAAAAAACGTCGGTTCCAGATTATCTTCGAGCACGGCCCGCAAACGCGTGATCAACGCCTCAACGTGAGGCTCCGGGATCATGCATCCGTTGATACGAATCCTCTCCCGAAATTCGACGAGGTGAGGAGAGGTATAGAGCCCGACCCGTCGGCCTGCATGCTGAAGGACCGCCGCAACCATCGCCGCCGTCGAACCCTTGCCGTTGGTTCCTCCAATATGAAGGACGCGAAGCGAGCGATGAGGATTGCCGACCCTGTCCAACAAAATCTGCATGGTCTCCAGGCCCAGCTTGATGCCGTGCTTCTGAAGCGCGTAGAGGTACTCAATCATGGAGAAGTAGCTCATCGACAAGCCGGGAGGAAGCAGAAGGCTAAAAATGATTCACGAGGGTGCCAACCGTCTCCTTGAGACGCTTGCGCTCGACGATCATATCGATCATGCCGTGTTCGAGAAGAAACTCGGCCCGTTGGAACTGATCCGGCAACTGCTGCTTGATAGTTTGTTCGATGACACGAGGTCCCGCAAACCCAATCAACGCTTTTGGCTCCGCAATGATGACATCTCCCAACATCGCCACACTGGCGGTGACGCCGCCGAACGTCGGATCGGCAAGAATCGAGATAAACGGCAGTTTAGCCTCGCCCAGCTTCGCGACCGCAGTCGAGGTCTTGGCCATCTGCATCAACGACAGGATGCCTTCCTGCATCCGCGCACCCCCAGAAGTGGTGACTAGGATGACCGGCAGCTTTAGCTCCAATGCCCGATCAATCGCGCGGCAGAGCTTTTCCCCAACCACAGACCCCATACTCCCGCCCATAAAACTGAAATTGAAGACACAGAGCACCACCCGACGCCCGTTGACCAGGCCTTCGCCAATAACAAGCGCATCCTTCCGGCCCGTCTTTTCTTGGTGAGCCTTGACCCGATCTTTATATGGCTTGGTATCGTGGAACTTCAACGGATCCTGCGCTTCTAAACCCGCATCCCATTCTTTGAAGGTACCTAGATCAAGGAGCATACCAATCCGTTCAGTGACCGAGATCGGGAAATGATACTCGCATTTTGGGCAAACCTTGTCATTCCGGTCAACCTCCTTGCGGTAGACGATCTCCCGGCAGTGATTGCACTTAAGCCACATCCCCTCGCTGCTTTTTGAACGGGGCGGCGGGGCGGATTCTGCAGGTTTCTCTTTTTTGAACCACGTCATGGTTATTATCTAGTGCCGTCCTACCACCAATTCGCAGAGAATAGCACAGGGCTACCACCAATGCACCTTAGCGGCGTATCGCACCTGATACACCAAGCCGCATCAATGTCCGAGGACCGAGGGGGTCAACGCCACCAACATCCATACCCCAACCAAGATACTGGCAAGGCTGGCAAATCCCTGAACCCCCACAAAGAGTCGCTGACTCATCGAACGCGAATAGATGACCGGCACACTTAAGGTCAAACCGATCGCCATCATGCCGATGATCGATCCAACGCCAAAGACGAGGATCGCCACAAGCCCGCTGACCATGGTTGTCGTCGCCGCCAAAATCATCAACATCAACGCGGCTGATCCGGCAAGCCCATGCACCATGCCAATACACAACGGACGAATTGCGTCCGTCATCCAATGCCGATGGCAATGATCGCGTTGTTGCTGGTGGCTGTGCAGGTGGACATGCGGCTGACCGTCGTGGTCATGGCTATGGACATGCCAACGCTCACGGTACAGTTTCAGCGCAAGACTCCCCCCAAGTACAATCAGGAGCAGTCCGACTCCCGATTCAGCCATGACTTCCAATTCAGCAGGAATATGGAACCCCCAGGCAAGTACGATCGATCCCACCAGCAACAGCGTCAGCGTGTGGCCAGTCCCCCACCACAATCCGACAGCGAGGGACGCCAGAAACGAGGGCCGCTCAGCAAGAACAGTCGAGACCGCTGCAAGATGATCCGTATCCAGGGCGTGCCGCAGTCCCAGCAGAAAACCAATCCCAAGCAGCGTCGATAGATCCGCATCAGGCATCATGCGTCTAGAAATCCAACATTGAGGTCGGTGCTTCCATAGAGTCCATACCAACACGAGCACCAAAAGAGGCCAACACGGACGAGATCAGAGCAGCAACCTCGCTCATCCACCACGAGCATGCATTTCCAAATGAGGATCTTCCCGGAGACGATCAATCTCGATCAACCCTCCGTCTCGAAGCCCCACTCGTTCCAACGCCTTCCGTTCCTCAGCACCACGATCGCGACGAGCAGCCCATCCCGACCGGATTATGTCCCGCATGTGCGCTGGATGCATATTCATGCGAAGAGGCTTGCGGAGGTCAACTCCAGATCCCGCGTACAAGCACAGGTACCACATCCCATCAGCGGTGACACGACTGCGGTCACACTGCGCGCAAAACGGTGTGGTCGTCGAGGGGATAATCCCAAAGATCGTGCCGTCCGGCAAGCAAAATCGTTGGGCGGGAGCGGCCCCCCGTTCTGGAAGTGCGGTGATTCGACCGTACCGTCGAGCGAGGGTATCGAGGATCATGTCCTGAGACAGGACCTTGTCCATCCTCCACTCGTTGGCTCCCCCAACATCCATGTATTCGATAAAACGCACCTCAGCGTGATACCGCTTGCCCCATTCGATCAACTCGTTCAGTTCATCATCATTGAACCCGCGAATCGCGACCGTGTCGAGCTTCAGATTGGTAAAGCCCGCCTTCCCAACCGATTCAATGCCCTCCAGAACACACGAAAATTCATCTCGCCCTGTCAGTTGACGAAACCGCTCAGGCTTCAGAGTATCGAGACTGACGGTGATGCGGTCGAGTCCGGCATAGTAGAGGTCCTGGACCGACTCGGCCAGTAACACACCATTTGTCGTCAGGGCCACTTCGGTAATTCGTCGGTCCTGTCGAAGCAGCCGAACCAGCCGCGCCAGATCCCGACGTAACAAGGGCTCTCCCCCTGTCAGTCTGACCTTATCCACTCCCAGATCGGCAAAAGAGCCGACGAGCGTCGACATTTCTTCGAAGCTCAGGAGGTCTTCTCGCGGCAGCCAGACATACTCCGGCTCGGGCATGCAGTACCGGCAACGAAGATTGCAGCGATCAGTCACGGACAGCCGCAAACTCTTCAACGGCCGCCCGAACATGTCCTGTGCTGCCACAGGCGCTATATTTCCCGTGAATTCATCCATCACTTGCAGCCGACCATTACTTTCAATTCTTCAACACTCAGGTTCTCTTACGTTTCACGCTTCACGAATTTAGGGATGTTCCTCCACCCAGACCTCCCCTTCAGGAGTATGTTCCAGCTTCCAAATCGGAGTGATCTGTTTAAGCTCATCAATCGCCCACCGACAGGCATTGAACGCGTCGGCTCGGTGCTCTGCACCGGCGATGATCAACACAATATTTTCACCGATCGTGATTTCGCCATGCCGATGGATGATGAGCAACTCTAGAATATCGAAATCTTTCAATGCCCGTTCTCGAATCTCCCGCAGCTTCTTCTCTGCCATCCCTTCGTAATGCTCGAACGTAATCCCATCCACATCACGCCCGCGCGATCGGTCACGCGCAATGCCCAAAAATGTGGCGATTCCACCGATCCGTTTCGATCGACTGCGTACCCGATCAAGCTCCCGATCGAGAGAGAAATTCTCTCGCTGGATACGGGCGAATTGCCCCTGGTCTGTCGGTTCCTGCCCTGATCCTCCGGCGAACGGAGGCAAAAGCGCAACCTCGTCGCCGTCATTGATGATCGTCTCTTCGTGCGCAACATCCTGATTCACGGACACGAGCACCTTCCTCTTCTGAATCAGTTCCCCGATTGCGGGATGGCTGGCCTCGATTGCACGGACCAGATCCTTGACCTGCCTGCCATTCGCCACATTCAACAACAGAAACCCCTGATTTCCCGCCAGCATCTTCGTCATACCGAACAATCGTACTGTAATCATCGTCCCTAGCCCCTACCCTTAACCATTCTTGGTATACAGTCCTGATTTCCCGCCCGATTTGGAAAGCAGACAGACCTCGCCAAAGCTCATCCCGCGATCCACAGCTTTGCACATATCGTAAATGGTCAACGCCGCGACCGAAGCTGCCGTCATGGCTTCCATTTCGACCCCCGTTAGTCCTGTTGTCTTGGCAGTCGCGATAATGGTGATGGAGCAGCGGCCTTCTGGACTCGGCTGAGGCTCCTCCTTGAAAGAGATATCGACACTCGTCAGGAGAATCGGATGGCACATGGGAATGAGGTCCGGTGTCTTCTTCGCACCCATCACGCCTGCAACCTGGGCGACAGCCAGTACGTCACCCTTCGCAATCTTTCCACGTTGAATCTTTTCAAGGGTTTCAGGAAGTAGAAAGACCTTGGCCTGCGCAGTGGCGAGACGCTCCGTCGAACCCTTGGCACTGATGTCGACCATCCGAGCTCGACCCGATTCATTGAAATGCGTAAATTCGTCCATTTTGTCCGTTGAATCAGCAACTTATAACCGGCACGCTGCGGGATTATAGGTGCCGATGGAAACGAAGGTCAAGCCAATGAGAGACGGCGGTCTGTTACCGAATCCTGCCTGACACAGAGGGTCGAAGCCGACAGAATCCCTTTCTGCTCGAATCTCTCTATTTCCGTTCCTTCCGTGGTACAGCCCTGTTGACCAAGAAGGAGGAACTCGACCTTGCCAAACGAATCGACGAAGGAGCCCGCCGCATCAGGATGTCCGTGAAGAATGCCACGGCCATACTGGCTAACGCTGTCTCCCCAACCTCCCGTAAAGAGACGATCCAAGAGCTCAGTGCCATCCGGCGTCTGAGCGGTCTCTCTGCCATTGCACTGGATCGAGCCGACACGCTTCTCAGTGCTTGGGCTGGATCAACCGCAGAGGGCAGCCTCGTGGTACCGGAGATCCGTCAGCAACTCCTCACTATGCTGACGGAAATACGAACGGCAGGCCGCCAGCTGGAAGACGCGAAAGAGGAGCTCGTCCGGCACAACTTGCGCCTGGTAGTCGATGTCGCAAAACGGTCTTAGGCGAACTTCTCCCCGCGATCATCAGACGGCACCACCGGACAGCTCTATCCATCAGCTCGAACGAGAAAAGGAACTCGAACGCCTACTGCGCCCGCTCAGCCCGAGAGAAAACGCCGTGATTCGCATGCGCTTCGGCCTCGGTCGCGACAAGATGATGACCTTGGTCGAGGTCGGCGAACAGTTGGACTTAAGCTGGGAACGGGTTCGCCAGATCGAGGCTCACGCACTTCGCAAACTACAGACGCCAGCCACACGAGAAGTGCTGATATCGATTCAGTAAGAGTCAATGCATTGGTCGACAAGCCCTCGCTGCCGATGATTACATCACGGTTCCTATTGGGCCACTGTACCACTGACGTGCGTCCAGCTTGGCAGTTAGGAGAGCCATCGCGTCTCTCCTGTTGCATACGCCTCACCAACATCGGGCTTGTCTTGGCGCGTAAAGGCTGGCAAGCTTCGGCAAGATTCACCCTGCGACTTGGACCGCACACATAGTAATCCCTGGTGGCGTACAACAGCTATGAAAACACCTCGCCGTTCTCTCTTTCGCGCGATTGCAGCAGCCTTGCTCTTACTGCAGACCGGCTGTGGAGCCGCGCAGTTGGGCACATGCGCACCACATACGAAAGAAGAAGGCACTCCTACACTGAATTGGACCGAATGCTTCGAGGCCCCCTTTGCACATGCTGGAATAACGCATTCGGTGTTCTGTCTCAATGACGGCACTTCTAAACCGCCTGTGCTCCTGCTCCACGAGCTGACGGGGCTGACGCCAGGGACACTCGCTTATGCGGAAGAACTCTCGAAAGATTTTACCGTCTACGTGCCCCTGTTGTTCGGTGAGAAAGGAAAGCTCTCCCCGACCTCTGGACTGTGGGCCTATTGGTTTCCAGGTTTGGTTGATTTCTTTCCTGGTGGCGAGTGGGGTATTCCCTCTCATGGAAGCACGCCCATCGTTGAATGGCTACGCGGTGTCGTGCAGAAGATTGGAGAACGCCACCATGACCAGCGGCTTGGTGTCATCGGCAACTGCATGACCGGCCCTCTCCCTGTGGCACTGCTGGACAATCCGCACGTTGGTGCTGCGGTGGTCGCCCAACCGGCGTTGCCTCTGTCCTTTTGGTGGTCCACTGATGCGGACAAACAATCACTCGGTCTCTCAGTTGACGACCTTCAGGGCGCACGTGGGAGTGCTGCGAAGATTTATGGACTGAGATTTGAAACAGACTGCATGTCAGATCCCGCGAAACAACACACGCTACGCAAAGAGTTTGGCGAACGGTTTCTCAGCGGCGAAATCCCAGCTGACGAATACCAGCATGATGGGAAACCGACCAACGCGCACAGCACTCTAATTGGCTCGTGGAAGAAGCAGGATGAGACCGGACAGTCTTCCCGAGACGCGCGCGCACGGGTTCGGCGGTTTCTTCTGACGGAGCTACACGGGAGTCCTCAAGACCGTTGATTCGCCCATGGACCGACTACCCATCCTTGACTTTCCTCATCGAAGCCGATAAGCAGATCTACGCAGTCACTGCCCGGCACCGCCACAGTACCTCACGTTTGTGACCGAAGGAGCTCTGACCATGACTGACTTACGACTCTTCTACGCGACCAACCGCAACCACCTCGGCAACGATCGCTGGCATCCGGATGGCTATGGCAAAAAATTCAGCGATGACGGCGTCGAGAATCTTCGGTTCGGCCGAGCCCTCGTCAAAGTCGATGAGTCCAAGATGGCCAAATTTCTAGAGAAGGACTGTGGCAGCATGGGACAAGGCGACGGCGAGGGGCTCATCAAGTACCTGGCCAAATGCGCCGAGTCCGCAGACATCGTGGCCTATCGGGAAAAGATCAACCGGTCGGTCGCCGAAGACCAACAAAAGAACATTAAGCTGGGCTCGCAGGCAGCGTTCTCAGATCTGCAAACGATCATGCGCCAGCATTCCGATGTACTGCTGTTCATCCATGGCTACAACGTCTCCTGGACCGACGCCGTCGGCACGGCTCTATCGCTGCAGACCATGCTGAATTCCAGTCCAGAGAGAGACCCGGAACAGCAGGTGCAGGTCGTGCTCTTCACCTGGCCCTCCGACGGAATGGCACTCCCCTTCGTCTCTTATAAATCGGATCGGTCGGAGGCGGCCGGGTCAGGCAACGCTATCGGCCGCGGCATTCTGAAAGTGCGGGACTTTCTCGCCAGCCTGCGTCGCTCGGATGAAGAGCTCTGCAAACAGGACCTGCATCTCCTCTGCCACTCGATGGGCAACTACCTCTTACAGAACGCTCTCGAACGGTGCGATGCCTTCACCCCTGGCAATGCGCTGCCCCGCATCTTCGAACACATCTTTCTCTGTTCACCCGACGTGGACGATATTGCACTGGAACAGGGGCAACCGTTGGCCAGGGTACACGAATTGGCCAGAAGCGTTAGCGTCTACCACAATCGCGGCGATGCCGCCCTCGTCATTTCTGATTTCACGAAAGGCAATCCGGATCGACTGGGGTCAAACGGCCCGGCGCGACCGGCTCATGTGCATAACAAGGTACACCAGGTCGACTGCACCCCTCTCGTCAAGGGTCTCGTGGAACACAGTTACTATCTTGTGGGACACGTCAATGCCGACATCCGCATGAGTATCGATGGGGTTCCACATGACGACCCGAGCCGGCACCGCAACCGGCTAGGCGTGATGGGCAATCAGTGGGAAATGAGATCCACATAAGGGGTAGAGAACAGAGTTCGTGTTTAGGCTTGGTACTGCTGAGCACAGAGTTGTCGGATCAGCATTCCCGTCGCCGATCAGCTTGATTCTCTCTCGTGCTCACCCACATGCGGCGTATGAGTCCGCTGCCTCGCCCACTCTGCCCAACGCCGACAGGCTGATCCACTGCCAGATGGTATTCCGCCCACCACGCCTCCCGTAAAGAAATCCTCTTCGTTTCTCCGAAGCCTCAGCTGGCGATCGATGCCGTCTCCTTCCCGGCGACACGCTTAGATCTTGGCACGGGACAATGGCACACACGAATCCGTCACGCTGCTCTGGACGCCTGGGGCTTACAGGCGTATCCTCTTGGCCATCTGCCTGCCCGGAGGTCCCCATGAACTCCACAACTGCCTTTCGAATTCTCATCCTGGTCATTCCGGTGGTCTGGGTGGTCATTCGCCTCGTACCCGCCGAACACCCGAGGTACGGGAATCTCAGAGCCATCGCGGCCCAGGCGCAAGAAACGCAATCACACCATACGGAACAGGGCACGACTGGGCGAAACAAGGATACATCCGACAAGTTTGCAAGTCTTGAATCCTTGTTTAAAGCCCATTGTCAATCGCACTTCACTACATCGGGGTACGATTACAATCATTACCGCCTCGCCTACAAGTATGGGTTTGACCTCACCCTTGATCCGGACAATCAGAAGATGGGCTGGACCAGCGTTGAACCTCACGCACGCCAAAACTGGAATGAAGGGATCATGGGACTGTGGAGTCAGTACCGCTCAGCCGTGCTCTACGGATGGGAACAGGGCATGAAGATCAACGGAGAATGAGGGTGGAACGCTCCCGCCTTCTGCCGTCATCCCCAACAAGACCAAGCCGACACATTTCATCCCAATCTTGAGCGGTCGGCACGCGGTATCGGCCAAGCACAACATCCCCATCCAGGAGTAAGTTGAAATTGCAGTCAGCGTATTGATGGTGAAGATAGTGATGTTGCCTCAGAAACCGGATATAGCCTGTCTTGAGCATCCACCGTAAGACAGGGGATGCCCCAGCAATCGCATCATGCGGTCTATGTAAATAGAGATGCACGAACATTGCCAAGCAGGAATAGACCGCCAAGGCTGGAAGCGCCCCCACCAGCACCTATGGTGCCACACACCAATCCGATGAGCAGCACAACGGGGTCCATCGGCAGATTGAACCATACAATCCCAACGCCACGCAGCGTCATGCCGTAGTGCTCTCGCCGAATCAATAAACCCTGAGGACCCTGCGTGCTCTGATCGAGCCGTTCCCTCTCGTGTTCACTGGTAAATTGCGTCACGAGATCTCGACAAAAGGTCCATCGATGATGGACGATGCCATGGGAGAAGTAGGCGTGCCGGAAGGGTCCACTGATCCGTGGATGTTGTGCCCAGAGTCGACGGGTTCGAGGTCCCGCATGGTAGATCACCCGATGAACGAGAGATTCCAGGAGTGAAACAACGGCATACCCAAGCATCAGCCCGACAACGATCTGGAGAAACATGCTCACAGCGCCTCGTTGACGCGAGGCTACGTACAGAAGTGAGTCCTGTCAATACCTCGAGTTACATACAGCGGCAGACGCGAATAGTGATTTCGCACACCTTCCGAGACCACTCCCCTTCCTCGCCCGCGCCGCCGCCATCTTGCGCTACCGTGTATGGCCTGCCTACGTTACCGAAAGCTTCCTACACACTCTGTGGACTTGTTGCCCACGGTAAAAATGGAGGAGGCTGCAATCTCGCCAAATACAGGCTCCCTCTATTCGACCTCGCGTTCGTTGTACCACCAGACAACGAATAGGGTGGCCTGCCTCGTGAATGGGATTTGATGCCTCCACGGACTCTCTCTGCTGAATCTGATTCGATACACCAATGGTATCTATTCAGATACGCCCCTCGGTGATCAGCAGGAGTATTGGTCTACGTACAACTCAATAGGCAGGTCTTATATAGTTGAAAGTACGTACAATCGGAACACCCCCCGATGGCTCCAGCGTTCTTGCCCACGTCGGCATCGAGCTTGCTTTGCACCAAGACTGACAATCAGTCGTCGGTTCTGTGCACAACCTCATCGGGAGTGGACGCGACAGAAGGAGGAAGCCGATGAGAGGAAGGAGTGGAGAAGCACGAAGCAAACGGGGTCTCAGTTATGAGGGAAGGTGAAGCTCCATGGGAGCCGTTCCCCCTTCATCCACCCTGGCCCGGATGATCCGGTCAGGAGAACACACCAAACAGAGGAGGTTCTAGATGGCGATCATTGTCGGAAACAACCTAAATAACATTCTTCCTGGCACACTCTTTAGTGACATTATTGCTGGACAGGGTGGCAACGATACCTTATCTGGAGGTTCGGGGAATGACGTACTCAGGGGCGGCCTTGGTACTGACGTCCTCAACGGTGGGACCGGGACCGACACCGCCGCCTACGACAACGCCGTCCTCGATCCGACGGGCCCCGCCGGTCCTGTCTTGACCATCGGTGCGTCAGGTGCCGTCAGGGTCAACCTCAATCTGGCAGGGTTCCAGAACACGGGAGGAGCCGGCTTTGACCAGCTCGTGAGTATTGAGAACGTCATCGGTACGGAGTTCGCTGGCGGAGACACCCTCATCGGCAATGGCGTTAATAACGTGCTCTCAGGCCTGGGTGGAAACGATTGCTTGTTAGGAAACGCCGGGAATGACACCCTCCTTGGCGGAAATGGTAATGACACGCTCAACGGTGGGGTCGGCACTGACGTGCTCAACGGTGGGCTCGGCAGTGACACCGCTGCCTATAGCAACGGCCCCGGCTATGTTGGTGCCGTGGCTGGCGTCAATGTCAACCTCAATCTGGCAGGGTTCCAGAACACGGGGGGAGCCGGCTTTGACCAGCTCATCAGCATTGAGAACCTGGTCGGCACAAACTTTAACGACACCCTCACCGGGAACGGCGCCAATAACGTGCTCTCGGGTCTGGCGGGTAACGACCGCTTGTTTGGGAATGCGGGCAATGACACGCTCAACGGCGGCTTGGGCAATGACCTGCTCAACGGTGGGACCGGGATCGACACCGCCGACTACAGTCACATCACCGTCTGCGGGACGACCCACTCCGGTGCAACAGCCGGCGTCAGGGTCAACCTTAATCAGCAGGGGTTTGCGCAGAACACAGTAGGGGCCGGCTTCGACACACTCCTGAGTATTGAGAACGTCACCGGCTCGATCTTCAACGACACCCTCATTGGCAATGCCGGGGCGAACGTGCTCAAAGGCGGCCTCGGCAACGATTTCCTGACCGGTGGGGCCGGCAGGGACATCCTCACCGGCGGTAGCGGCTTCGATACGTTCGACTACAATGCGGCCAGCGAGAGCTTGCCCGGTCTTCTGAGGGATGTCATCACTGATTTTGTCGGTAATGGCAATGCGGCAGGCGACCGCATCGACCTCTCCACGATCGATGCGAATGCCTTGCTGTTCGGCAATCAGGCCTTCACTGCGGCACAACTTTCATATGCCGGCGGGATCCTGAGCGCCAACATCATCGGGACGGCACCGGCACCGGATCTCCAGATTCAGCTGCTTGGCGCCCCGGCGCTAGTCCTCAGCGACATCGTTCTGTAAGACTCGCGACGCCACGGAGGGCGCCCCTGTTCGGGGGCGCTCTCCGTGGGCCGAGACGGAGGTCTATGTCCTTCATAAATTTAATTGAAGACTCGCGTGTATGAGCAGAAGCGGCCAGAGATCGTGATCATAGAGCCTGACCACATGGCTTGAAAGCTTTGCTACGATGCGCTACATACGTAGCCACATGTGACATGTTGTCACTATTGGGGTCATGCGGCAAGTCACCTTTGAGAGGCCTCCGTTTCACCCTCACGGCTCCATGACCCCACAGCAACCATGACGGAACCAACGATAACCACCCCAGCGACACCTCTGATCAGCGAGTCGTCCGATCTGCAACAGGCCTTGGCGGCCTGTCGTCGGTCCTTCCTGACCACCGCGTTCTTTAGCCTCTTCGTGAATCTCCTGATGCTCGTACCGGCGATCTACATGCTGGCCGTGTATGACCGGGTACTGATGAGCGGCAGTGAGTCAACGCTGCTGATGCTCACAGTCATCACAATTTTTCTCTTCCTGGTGCTCGGCGGACTCGAATGGATCCGGTCCCGGATCATGGTCGCAACGAGTGCGCGCCTCGACGAGCACCTCGGGGAACGAGTCTTTGATGCCATCTTTAGCCAATCCCTCAGCAGCGGCGGAACGGCCGCCACGGCCCAACCCCTGACCGACCTGTTGCAGATCCGGCAATTCTTGACCGGCCCAGGGCTGCTGGCCTTTTTCGATGCGCCCTGGATCCCGATCTATGTCGGACTCATGTTCCTGTTCCATCTCTACTTCGGGGTGGTGGCGGTCCTGTCCATGCTCCTGTTGGCAGGGCTTGCGTGGTGGAATGAGCTAGCGACCCGCACCGATCTGGCAGACGCGAACCGCGAATCGATCGAGGCGACCCAGTTCGTCCAACGCAATCTACGCAACGCCGAAGTGGTGGAGGCCATGGGGATGTTGCCTCGCTTACGAGCACGCTGGTCTGCTCGACAGATGCAGGTGTTAGCGCTGCAAAGTCGAGCCAGCACCAAGGCCGGCCTGATCCACGCCCTGTCGCGCACCTACCGGCTGACGATTCAATCGCTCGTGTTAGGGCTGGGGGCCTATCTCGCCATCCAGAAGGCGATCTCTCCAGGGCTGGTCATCTCCGGATCCATTCTCTTGGGGCGGGCGCTCGCGCCGCTCGACCAAATGATTGCCGGTTGGCGTGGGTTTCTTGGAGCGCGCGAGGCCTATGGGCGGCTGGATACGCTACTCCGAACCATCCCTGAACGTGCCGCCCGCATGTCATTACCACCACTACGGGGGCAGGTCACACTGGAGGACCTCGTGATCGCAGTGCCGGGTCGGAACGAGCCCATTCTGAACGGGGTAACCCTCGCGATCCAACCGGGGACGACGGTCGCGCTCATCGGACCGAGCGCGGCGGGGAAATCCACGTTAGCGCGCG
>Ga0224500_10000032_pt1 | contig 95363 bp, 89 predicted proteins | sample SF_Oct11_sed_USG_FD_168126 | JGI IMG/M metagenome (GOLD analysis project Ga0224500, IMG submission 168126) | Sediment microbial communities from San Francisco Bay, California, United States - SF_Oct11_sed_USGS_4_1 | ecosystem: Environmental > Aquatic > Marine > Sediment | place: USA: California...
GATTTCCGGGCGTAGAATCGTCGCTCCCTTCCGCACACGGTCCGGCTCCGCAATGACCACGCTCGCCCCCCGCTCCCGCCCGCCGTTTCGCGCCGACCACGTCGGCAGCTTCCTGCGCCCCCGCGCACTGCTCGAGGCGCGCGACAGGTTCAAGTCCGGCGCGATCGGCGCCGACGAGTTGCGCCGCGTCGAGGACGAGGCGATCCGCGGCGTGGTGAAATTCCAGGAGGACCTGGGCCTCAAGGGCATCACCGACGGCGAGTTCCGCCGCACCTACTTCCACATCGACTTCCTCACCCAGCTCGAGGGCGTCGAGACCAAGGGCGGCATCAACGTCAGCTTCCACAGCAACGCCGGCAACGTCGACTTCGCGCCGCCGGTGATGCAAGTCACGGGCAAGGTGCGCCACGCGAAGGACATCCAGCGCGCCGACTTCGCGTTCCTCAAGGGCGCGACGACGCGCACGCCGAAGGTGACGATCCCGTCGCCGACGATGCTGCACTTCCGCGGCGGGCGCGGCGCGATCAGCAAGGAGGCGTACCCCGACCTCGACGCGTTCTACGCGGACGTGGCGGCCGCCTACCGCGCCGAGCTCGCCTCGCTCTACGCCGCCGGCTGCCGCTACGTGCAGCTCGACGACACGAACCTCGCCTACCTTTGCGACACGAAGATGCGCGAGGGTGCGCGCGCGCGCGGCGACGATCCCGACGCGCTGCCGCGGCGCTACGCGGCGCTGATCAACGACGCGATCCGCGACCGGCCCGCCGACATGTCCGCCTGCGTGCACCTGTGCCGCGGCAACTTCAAGAGCGCGTGGGCGGCCGAAGGCGGCTACGAGCCGGTGGCCGAGGTGCTGTTCAACGAGCTCGGCGTGGACGGCTATTTCCTCGAGTACGACGACGCGCGCTCCGGCGACTTCGCTCCCTTGCGTTTCCTGCCCAAGGGAAAGGTCGTCGTGCTCGGGCTGGTCAGCACGAAGCTCGACCGGATGGAGACGAAGGACGAGATCCGCCGGCGCATCGACGAGGCGGCGAAGTTCGCGCCCCTGGACCAGTTCTGCGTGTCGCCGCAGTGCGGCTTCTCCAGCACCGTGCACGGCAACGAGATCCACGTCGAGACGCAGGCGGCGAAGCTGCGGCTGTGCGTGGACGTCGCGCGCGAGGTGTGGGGCGGCGTGTGATGGACCCGCGCGCTGCCGGCGACCGCCGCACGGTCCTGAAGGCCGTGCTGGCGGCGCTGGGCGCGCTGCCGCTCGCGGCGCTCGGCCAGCGCGACGGCCGGCCGCTCAAGCTCGCGCTCCTGCTTCCGGCCGACGTGCACTTCGAGAAGGCGTTCCGCGAGCAGCTGGCGAAGCTCGGCTACGTCGAGGGCCGCAACCTCGTCGTCGATCGCCGCTCGGCCGACAGCGACTTCTCGCGCCTGCCGGCGCTTGCCGCAGAGCTCCTGCGGGGCCAGCCCGACATCCTGGCCGCGTTCGTGACCCAGGCGTCGATCGCGGCCAGCAAGGCGACGTCGTCGGTGCCCGTGGTCTTTGTCGCCGTTTCCGATCCCGTGGCCTCGGGGCTGGTCACCAACCTGGCGCGCCCGGGAGGCAACGTCACGGGCACTGCCGCGCTGCAGGCCGTCGTAGTCGGCAAGCAGTTCGAGTTGCTGCGCGAGATCGTTCCCGGTGCTTCGCGCGTGGTCACGTTGTGGAATTCCTCGAACGCGGTGTTCCAGGCCCAGGCCCTCGGTGGGGCGCGGGCCGCCGCCGAGAGCCTGCGCATGCGCCTCATCGTCGCGGAGGTGCGCAAGGTCGCGGACATCGAGCCCGCGCTCGCGCGGGCGGCCTCCGAACGCCCCGATGCCGCCGTCGTCCTGCCGGACCCGCTGCTGGTCACCAATGCCAGGCACATCGCCGAGTTGTTCGCCGCCCGGCGACTGCCCGCGGTCGGCTCCGGGCGCAACTACGCCGAGGCGGGCCTCCTGGCGAGCTACGGTCCGGACCTCGCCGAAGCCGCGCGGCGCGCCGCCGACGTCGTGCACCGCATCGCGCAGGGCAAGCCTCCGGGCGAGATTCCGATCGAGGTCATCGGGAAGTTCGAGCGCGTCGTCAACCTGCGCACCGCGGCGGCGCTGGGCATCACCGTGCCGCCGGCCGTGCTCGCGCGCGCCGACGACGTCGTCCGCTAGCTAGCCAGGCCACATCGCCGCGAGCCGGCGGAACAGCTCGCGGAACTCCTTGCGCGCCGGGACGCCGACGATGGGATCGTCGTTGGAGGCGAACGCGGCGTCGATGGCCTGCCAATCCTCCGCGGTGAGCGCCTCCGCAGCGAGCGGCAGCACCTCCTCCTCCTCGCGGCGCATGTGCTTCCAGTGGAACTGCGAGTATCGCTCGACCGCCTCGGCAAGCGGCACCAGTGCGTCGGGGCGCTCGGCGTAGCGCTGGTAGAGCGCCTTGAGATCGGCGAAGCGCTCGCGCCCGACCTCGTGCTCCCGGTGCAGCCCGTCGAGCAGCGGCGCCGCGTCGGGCCGCCGCACGCGCAGGCGCGCGAACAGGTAGTCGTCCTCCTTGGGGTGATGCAGCCGCTCGGGGAAGCGCTCGATGTAGGCGAACATCGCCGCGAGCAGCTTCAGGTCCGGCGCCGGGCCGCCGCCGCGCGCCTCGCCGAGCACGTGGCGCAGCCCCTCGATCACCGCCGTGATCGCGCGGTGCTCGTCCTGGATGATCGCGATGGCCTTCATGGTCACTCTCCTGGGTCACGCCACCGCCACGAGCCGGTGCAACGTATCCGCATCGCGCGCTAGCTCGGCGCTGGGTCCGCGGTGGACGACGCGCCCGCGCTCGAGCACCACCGCCTGCCGCGTCAGCGACAGCGCCAGCCTGGCGTGCTGCTCGACCACGATCACGGCCATGCCGCCCTCCTCGGCGAGCTCGCGCACGACGTTCATGAGCTCCTGGACGATGATGGGCGCAAGCCCCTCCATCGGCTCGTCGAGCAGGAGCAGCGCCGGGTTCACCATCAGCGCACGGGCGATCGCCAGCATCTGCTGCTCGCCGCCCGAAAGCTGGTTGCCATAGTTCCCGCGGCGCTCGGCGAGCCGCGGAAACAGCTTGTAGGCCCTTGCCGGCGTCCACGGCCCCGGCCGCGCGACCGACGTCAGGTGCTCGTCGACGGTCAGCGAGGCGAACATGAGGCGCTCCTGGGGCACCCAGCCGATCCCGAGGTGGCTGCGCCGGTGCGTCGGCAGCGCGGCCAGGTCGGCGCCGCGCCAGGAGATCCGCCCGCGGTGCAGACGGGTGAGCCCCATCAGCGTCACCAGCAGCGTCGTCTTGCCGACGCCGTTGCGGCCGAGCAGCGCGAGCCTGTCGCCTTCCTCCAGCGACAGCGACACGTCGTCGAGCACGACGGACTCGCCGTAGCCCGCTGTCACGCCGTCCACGACGAGGAGCTCAGCCATGCTGAGCCTCGCCGAGGTAGACCTCGCGCACGCGCGGGTCCGCGGCGATCGCCACAGGCGCGTCCTCGGTCAGCACCCTGCCGCCGACCAGCACCGTGATGCGCTCGGCGAAGCGGAACACGATCTCCATGTCGTGCTCGATGAACACGATCGTCACGTCGCGCGGGAGTGCGGCGATCACGCCGAACAGCTCGGCGCTCTCGCCCTGCGGGATGCCGGCCGCCGGCTCGTCGAGCAGCAGGATGCGCGGCTTCGTGGCCAGCGCCAGCGCGATCTCCACCAGCCGCTGCTTGCCGTAGGGCAGGTTGCGCGTGAGCTCGTGCGCCTCGCCGGCGAGGTGCAGCGAGTCGAGCAGCGCCTGCGCCTCGTCGATCTCCTCGCGCTGGCGCGCTACCGTGCCGAACCAGCGTCCCGCGCGCCCCCTGCGTTCGGCGACGGCGAGCACCACCGACTCCAGCACGGTGAGGCCGGGGAACAGCGTGTTGATCTGGAACGTGCGCGTCATGCCGCGCTTGACGCGCTCGTGCTGCGCCAGCGACGTGATGCGCTCGTCGCCGAGGAAGACGTCGCCGCGGGTCGGAGCCAGCGCGCCCGTCAGCAGGTTGATGAGCGTCGTCTTGCCGGCGCCGTTGGGCCCGATCAGCGCGTGCCGCGCACCGTGCGGAAACGCCAGCGTCACGTCGTCGACGGCCCGGAACGCGCCGAAGTGCCGCGACAGGCCGGCAGTGCGCAGCGCTTCGCCGCTCATCTTTGCATGCCCCTTCGCCCACGCAGCGCCTCGATGGCGCCGAGGATGCCGCCGCGCGCGAACAGCACGACGAGCACCAGCAGCAACCCGAGCCAGAACTGCCAGTAGATCGGGTTGACGTCGGACAGCCAGTGGTGCGCGATCATGAACACCGCGGCGCCCACCAGCCCGCCGTAGAGGCGCCCCGCGCCGCCCAGCACGACCATGATCATGAGGTCGGCGGAACGCGGGAAGCCGAAGACGTCGAGCCCGACGAACTGCGTGGTCTGCGCGAGCAGTCCGCCGGCCACGCCGGCCATCGCCGCGCTGATCGTGTAGACGGCGACCAGGCGCCGCGCGACCGGCGCGCCGATCGCCGGCATGCGCTTCACGTTCTCGCGCACGCCGCGCAACGAGAGGCCGAACGGCGACGCGGCGAGCCGCCGCGCGACGACGAACAGCGCGAAGAGGACGACGCCGCTGTAGACGTAGGCGGTGCTGCCGGTCATGCCGAACGACCACGCGCCGAGCACCTTCCACATCGCCACGCCGGAGAGGCCGTCCGCGCCGCCGGTGATCGACGGCAGCTGGTTCGCCGCCTCGAACAGCATGAGGCCGATGCCCAGCGTCACCATCAGCCGCGCGAGGTCCGAGCCGCGCACGACGAGGAAGCTCGTCAGGTAGCCGGTCGCGGCGCCGGCAAGCGCGGCCACCGCGAGACCCGACACCGGCTCGCCCCAGCCGTGGACGGCAAGCAGCCCCGCCGCGTAGGCGCCCATGCCGAAGAACGCCGCGTGGCCGAGCGACACGATGCCCGCGTAGCCGAGGATCAGATCGAGCGACAGCGCGAACAGGCCGGTGATCAGGATCTGGCTGCCGATCACGTGGTGCTTCGGGAACACGAAGTACGCGGCGACGACCGCGAGCCAGAAGACGACCTCGGCGGGCCGCCAGCGCGCATCGGGCAGGCGCGGCACGAGCGCGGCGCCGGGCGCGCGCGGCGCGGCGCGGTCCGCAACAGTTTCAGCTGCGTCGGCCATAGAGTCCGGCAGGAAACGCGATCATCAGCGCGACCATCAGGAAGTAGATGATGAACGAGCCGATCTGCGGCACGTAGTACTTGCCGGCGACGTCGCAGATGCCGAGGATCATCGCGGCGACCAGGCCGCCCTTGATCGTGCCCGCGCCGCCGATCGCCACCACCAGCAGGAAGTACACCATGTACTTGAGCGGGAACGTCGGCTCGAGGCCGAGGACGTCGATGCCGAGCGCCCCGCCCAGCCCCGCGAGCCCGGAGCCGAGCGCGAACGTCACGCCGAACACGCGGTTGACGTCGATGCCCAGCCCCGCGGCGGCCACCGGGTTGTCGACCGCGGCGCGCACCTGCGCGCCGAAGCGCGTGCGCGTCATCGTGAGGTGCAGCGCGACGGTGATCGCGGCCACCACCGCGACCAGGAACAGCCGGTAGGCGCCGAACCCGACGCCGGCCACCTTCACCTGCCCGCGCAGGAATTCGGGCAGCCGCACCGGTTGCTGCGACGGCCCGAACACCCAGGTTGTCGCCGCCACCGCCATGAACACGACGCCGATCGTGAACATGACCTGGTCGAGGTGCGTGGCCTTGTAGAGGCGCTGGTAGAGCGTGCGCTCCAGCGCGATGCCGGCCACGGCCGCGACGACGAACGCGACCGGCAGCGTGGCGAGGAACGGCATGCCGGCGCGCGTCATCAGGAGCGCGCAGGCGTAGCCGCCGACCATCGCGAACGCGCCGTGCGCCAGGTTGACGAAGTTCATCAGGCCCATCGTCACCGACAGGCCGATGCTGATCACGAACAGCAGGCTGCCGTACGCGACGCCGTCGAACAGGACGCCGATGAAGTTGCCGACCATGACGATGTCCCGTCGTCCCCGCCCCACCTCCGCGGGGGCGGGGACGACGGCAGGAGGACTGGCGTCAGCCCTCCTGCGGCTTCACGTTGTCGAACTTGTCGAACTCGACGTTCCACGGCTTGCCGCCGACCATCTTCACCTCGCGCAGGTACACGGTCTGCACCACGTCGCGCGCGGTCGGGTCGATCGTCACCGGTCCGCGCGGGCTCGTCCAGCTCATGCCCTTCATCGCGTTGACCAGCTCCTCGCCGCTTCCCTTGCCGCCGGTCTTCTTCACGGCCTCGTAGATGAGGTGCATGCCGTCGTAGCCGCCGACCGAGTGGAAGTTCGGGCGCAGGCCGCCGTTGGCCTTGCCGAACGCGTCCACGTACGCCTTGTTCTCCGGCGAGTCGTGCGCCGCGGAGTAGTGGAACGACGTGATCACGCCCACTGCCGGCGGGCCCATGCTCTCGAGCAGGTCGTCGTCGGTGACGTCGCCCGTGCCGATCATGCGGATGCCGGCCTGCCGCAGGCCCCGCTCCTCGAACTGCTTCATCACCGCCAGGCCCTGTCCCGAGGGGACGAACACGAACAGCGCGTCCGGCGCCTTGTCCTTCACCTTCTGGACGAACGGGCCGAAGTCGGGGTTGGCGAGCGGCGTGCGCACCGACTCGACGATCTCCCCGCCCGCCGCCTTGAAGCGCGCGTGGAACGCCTTCTCGGCGTCGAGCCCCGGGCCGTAGTCGGTCACCATCGTGTACACGCGCCGGATCTTGTTCTTCGCCGCCCAGTCGGCGACCGGCCCGGTCACCTGCGGCAGCGTGAAGCCCGAGCGCACGATGAACGGCGAGCGCGTCGGGATGATCGCCGTGGCGGCTACCATCACGATCATCGGGACCTTGGCCTCCGTTGCGACCGGCGCGGTGGCGAGTGCCAGCGGCGTCAGCCCGAAACCGGCGAGCACGTGCACCTTGTCCTGCACGACGAGCTCCTGCGCGATGCGCTTGGTCGTGTCCGGCACGCCGGCGTCGTCCTTGACGATGAGGTCGACCTTGCGCCCGGCGACCGTGTCGCCGTTGCGCTGCACGTAGAGGCGGCACGCGGCCGACACCTGCTTGCCGGTCGACGCGAACGGGCCGGTCATGGGCAGGATGAGGCCGATCTTCAGGGGCTCGCCGGCCTGCGCGCGCAGCGGCAGCGCGTTGAGCGCGGCGGCGCCGGCAAGGCCCTGCAGCACGCGGCGGCGGGTCGGGTGGATGCGTTCGTTCATGGTGTCCTCCGTGGGGGTGGGTGAGGCTGTCCTCGTGCTGCCTGCTGCGATCAGGTTCCTGCCGCCGCTTCGGCGCGCTTGGCGGATGCGTCGCGGCCCGCCGGGCCGCACAACAACGAACGAAGCGCAGCGGCGACGTCGGCGGGCCGCTCCATCGGCGCCATGTGCCCGCAGTCCTCGAACACGACGAGCCGGCTGCCCGGCAGCAGCGCGGCGATCTCGCCGTGCTGCGCCAGAGGGCTCCAGCCGTCTTCGCGGCCGCAGCCGACCAGCGCCGGAACGCGCACCGAGCGCAGCACGCCGTCCACGCGAGGCCGGCGCAGCAGCGCATCGACGTGCGCGGCGAATCGCCCGGGCGTGCTGCGCGCGACCATCGCTACGATCGCGTCCACCAGCTCCGCGTCGGCAAGGCGCGCCGCGTGAACCATCGGCGGCATCCAGGCGTGGGCCAGCGCGCGCATGCCCTGCGTGCGCGCGATCTCGACCAGCGCAAGGCGCCGGTCGCGCTCGGCCTCCCAGGCTGCGCCGGTCGGCGCGCCCGCGTGCCCGGTGTCGAAGACGGCGAGGTGCGTGACGCGCTGCGGCGCCGCGCGGAGGATTTCGCAGGCCACCCGCGCGCCCATCGAGTGGCCGGCCAGCGCGAAACGCTCCGGCGCGCCCTCGAGCGCGCGCCTCGCCATCGCCTCTAGGCTGTCGGCGTCGCCGTACCCGGCCACGCGGCAGCGCGCAATGCCGGCGAGCCGCGCGGCCACGCCCGCCCACGACGCGTCGTCGCACAGCAGCCCGGGGAGCAGCAGCAAGTCCATGCGTCGCGTCACGCCTGCCGGCCCGCGGCGTTCACTTCGCGCGCACTGCGCTTGCCCAGCCGCGGGAAGACCCGCCGCGCGTTGCCCTCGAAGATCTTCGCCCGGTCGGCTTCCGACAGCGCCTTCACCTGGTCGACGTAGCGGCGCGTGTCGTCGTAGTGGTGGCCGGTGTCGGGATCGATGCCGCGCACGGCCCCCACCACCTCGGAGGCGAACAGGATGTTGTCGGCCGGGATCACCCTGGTCAGCAGCTCGATGCCGGGGTAGTGGTAGACGCAGGTGTCGAAGAACACGTTGTTGAGCAGCAGCTCGCGCAGCGGCGGGCGCTTCATGTCCTGCGCGATGCCCCGGTAGCGCCCCCAGTGGTACGGCACCGCGCCACCGCCGTGGGGGATGATGAACTTCAGCGTGGGAAAGTCGCGGAACAGGTCGCCCGTCAGGAACTGCATGAACGCCGTCGTGTCGGCGTTGATGTAGTGCGCGCCGGTCGCGTGGAAGCACGGGTTGCACGAGGTCGACACGTGCACCATCGCCGGCACGTCGAGCTCGACCATCTTCTCGTAGAGCGGGTACCACCAGCGGTCGGTGAGCGGGGGCTCCCGCCAGTGGCCGCCCGACGGGTCCGGGTTGAGGTTGCAGCCGACGAAGCCGAGCTTCGTCACGCACCGCTCCAGCTCGGCGATCGAGTTCGCCGGCGGCACGCCGGGCGACTGCGGCAGCTGGCACACGCCGACGAAGTTGTCGGGATAGAGCCGGCAGACGCGGTGCACGAGGTCGTTGCAGAGCTCCGACCACGCGCGGCTCACCGACTCGTCGCCGACGTGGTGCGCCATGAAGCTCGCGCGCGGCGAGAAGATCGTGAGGTCGGTGCCGCGCTCGCGCTGGATCCTGAGCTGCGCGTTCTCGAGCGAGGCGCGGATCTCGTCGTCGGCGATGACGAGATCCTCGGCGCGCGGCGGCGCGCTGCGCGCCTCGAACGCGGCGACCTGGCGCTTGCGCCACGCCTCCAGCTGCGCGGGCGCCGTCGTGTAGTGGCCGTGGCAGTCGATAATCATTTCGATGCAAAAGACGTTCGTGGCACCGGTGCAAGGACGCGACACCTGAGTTGCGTCTTTTGCATCGAGGGAAAGTCAGAGCGGCGGCTTCGGGCGGCCGTGCGCCGCCGCTGGGAAAAGGGCACGGAACACCGCGAGCAGTGCACCACGGCCCGATCATTGCGTGGCATCGCGTTCATCGCCTCAGGCGGCGCGGGAGAGCGGCGCGTCGTTGGCGAGCGCCAGCAGCCCGGCCGCGGTGTTGGAGATCGGGACGTGGTAGTTCGAGTGCACCTTCGACACCCTGCCGCCCAGCGCCGCGCGCGCGGCGATCCACGCCATCAGCTCGGTGCCCTGCGCGCCGGCCTCGCGGACGATGTCGAGCGCGGAGTACTTCGTGAGCTTGCGCGGCTCGTCGACGAGCGCGTCCATGCACATGAGGTCGAACGGCTTGTTGATGAACCCGGCGCGCTGGCCGTCGAGCTGGTGGGAGAGCCCGCCGGTGCCGACGACGACGACGCGGACGTCCGCGTCCCACGTGGCGAGCGCGCGCCCCACCGACTCGCCAAGCGCGTAGGCGCGCTTCGGCGAGGGCAGCGGGTGCTGGACGTGGTTCATCGCGATCGGCACGACGCGCACCGGCGGCGGCCCCTCGCCCGGCCAGAACAGCGCCAACGGCAGCGTCAGCGCGTGGTCGACCTTCATCCGCTGGCAGGTCGTGACGTCGAACTCGTCGGCGACCAGCTGCTCGATGACGTGCCACGACAGGCTCGCGTCGCCGCGGATCGGCGCGACGGTGGGAATGCCCCAGCCTTCGTCGGCGTTGACGTACTCGGCAGCCGCGCCGACGGCGAACGTCGGCATCGCGTCGAGGAAGAAATTGAGCCCGTGGTCCTGGTAGAACACGACGGCGACGTCCGGCTTCGCCTGCGCGAGCCACCGGCGCACCGGCGGATAGCCGTCGAAGAACGGCTTCCAGTAGGGATCCTGCTGCAGGCCCTTCGCGATGGCGCGGCCGATGGCCGGCACGTGCGAGGTCATGACGCTGCCGACGACCGTGGCCATCGCTATCTCCCCGCCTCGACGAGCTTCGCCTTGAACGCTTCCTTCGTCATTCCGGTCTGCTGGGCGCCGACGTCCTGGACGTCCAGCCCGAAGATGCCCGCGAACTTGGCGAGGTAGTAGATGTTGCCGCCGGCCGCGATCAGTTCGAGCACGTTGCGGTTCGCCACGGCCCTGCGCTGCGCTTCGTCGAGGCCGAACCTGCGGCAGTAGGCCTCCTCGTCGCGCCGGAACGCCTCGCGGTTGGACTCGTCGTTGAACGAGAAGCACATCGCGTTGAGCGCGTAGCCCCGCTGCGCGGCGTCGCCGTCGAAGATCGGCGTCCCCGGTATCCCGTAGTCCCTGCGTTTTTCCGCCATCCGTCGCTCCCGGTCGCGCGCCCCCGTCAGGCTCCGCCCATCTGCCGTTCCATCCGGTCGAGCCAGCGGTAGCACGGCAGCACGTCGGCCGCGCTCGCTCGCGGCTCGCGCCGCTCGCGGATCGCCGCCACGAACTCCCGGTCCTGCAGCTCGATGCCGTTGAGCGAAACGTCGACGTTCGACACGTCGATCTTCTGTTCCTTGCCGTCAACGAGGTCGTCGTAGCGGGCGACGTAGGTGCCGGTGTCGCCGATGTAGCGGAAGAACGTCCCCAGCGGCCCGTCGTTGTTGAACGACAGCGACAGCGTGCACAGCGCGCCGGAGCCCGACTTCAGCTGGATCGACATGTCCATCGCGATCCCCAGCTCCGGGTGCGGCGGCCCCTGCATCGCGTGCGCGTCGACGATCTCGCCCGCCTGCCACGCGAACAGGTCCACCGTGTGCGCGGCGTGGTGCCACAGCAGGTGGTCGGTCCACGAGCGCGGCTGGCCCAGCGCGTTCATGTTCTTCCGGCGGAAGAAGAAGGTCTGCACGTCCATCTGCTGGACGCGGAACTCGCCGCGCTCGACGCGCCGGTGCACCCACTGATGGCTCGGATTGAAGCGGCGGGTGTGGCCCACCATCGCCACGAGCCCCGTGGAGTGCTGCTTCGCGACGACGGCCTCCGCGTCGGCGAGCCGGTCGGCCAGCGGGATCTCGACCTGCACGTGCCTGCCGGCGTCCATGCAGGCGATCGCCTGCGCCGCGTGCATCTGCGTGGGCGTGGCGAGGATCACCGCGTCGACGTCGGAGCGCGCGAGGCTCTCGGCCAGGTCGGTGGCCACGTGCGGCACGCCGAACTTGCGCGCGACGTCCTCGGTCGGCTCCCGCTGGCGCCCGACCAGCGAGGTCACGCTGACGCCGTCGATCTTCGCGAGCGCTTCGAGGTGCTTGACGCCGAACGCGCCGGCGCCGGCAACGCAGATCTTCATCGCGAATTCTCGAGGATCAGGTGGCCGACGGCGGTATTCGACGCCGGCACGTGGTAGAAGCGGTAGACCTCGCGCGCGTCCCGCGCCAGCGCCCCGCGCATCACCAGCCACATGACGAGCTCGATGCCCTCCGAGCCCGCCTCGCGCACGTACTCCACGTGCGGCAGCTTCGCGAGCCCCTCGGGATCGGCGACGAGCCGGTCGAGGAACGCGGCGTCGAACGCGCGGTTGATGAGTCCCGCGCGCGGCCCCTGCAGCTGGTGCGACATGCCGCCGGTGCCCCACACCTGCACGGAGAGGTCGGCGTCGAAGGACTCGACCGCCTTGCGGATCGCCTTGCCGAGGTTGTAGCAGCGGTTGCCGGTCGGCGGCGGGTACTGCACGACGTTCACGGCGAGCGGGATCACCTTGCACGGCCAGCGCGTAGGCTGGCCGAACATCAGCGACAGCGGCACGGTGAGCCCGTGGTCGACGTCCATGCGGTTGACGATCGTCATGTCGAACTCGTCGAGGATCGCCGACTGCGCGATGTGCCACGCGAGCTCGGGGTGCCCCTCGACGACCGGCACGGGGCGCGGCCCCCAACCTTCGTCGGCCGGCATGAACGTCTCGGCGCAGCCGATCGCGAATGTCGGGATCAGCTCGAGCGAGAACGCCGAGGCGTGGTCGTTGTAGACGAGCACGACGACGTCGGGCCGGTTGCTCAGGATCCAGCGCTTGCTGAACTCGAAGCCGGCGAACAGCGGCGCCCAGTACGGATCGGCGGTCTTGCCGAGGTCGAGCGCCGCCCCCACGGCGGGGACGTGCGACGAGGTGAGGCCTGCGGTGATGCGCGCCATCGGCGGGAGCCTATCGGGTGGGGTCGCTGCGGCTGCGGTTGCCCTTCGCCGGCCGGCCGCCGGCGATCATCATCGCGCGGTACCGGTCCTCCGGCACGCCGGTCATCTTCGCGGCGAGATTCTGGAACGAGAAGCCGTCGGTGGCGCCGATCTTGGCGAGGAAGTAGATGTTGCCGCCGAGCGCGATCATGCGGTTGTAGTCGCGATCCAGCACGGCCTGCCGCTGCTCCGCGCTCATCGGATAGCGCGCGAGGTAGCCCGCCTCGTCGGCCTTGAACGCCGCGCGGTTGTCGGCCTTCATCAGCGACATGCAGAACATGTTGAGGTGGTAGCCGAGCCGCGACTGCGTGGCGTCGAACACCGTCGTGCCGGGAATGTCGCTGAACGCGTCGTTGTAGGACGTCACGTCAATGACTCCAGTACAGCCGCATCGGGTTGTCGACGAGGAGCCGGCGCTGCAGCCCGGCCGTGGGGGCGATGCGCGGAATCACGTCGACCAGGTGCCCGTCGTCGGGCATGTGGCCCTTCATGTTCGGGTGCGGCCAGTCGGTGCCCCACAGCACGCGGTCGGGGAAGCGCTCCACGACCCGGCGCGCGAATGGCACCACGTCGTCGTAGCCCGGCGGGCCGGACTTCGACAGGCGTTCGGGGCAGCTCACCTTCGACCAGATGTTTGGGTGCTCGTCGAGCAGCCGCAGGAAGGCGCCGAACTCCGGGCCGTCGACCGGCTGGCCCACGTCGGGCCGCCCCATGTGGTCGACGACGACCGTCGTCGGCAGGCTGGTGAAGAAGTCGGCCAGCTCGGGCAGGTCCTGCGCCTCGAAATAGACCACCACGTGCCACCGCAGCGGCGCCACGCGGGCGGCGATCTCCGCGAGCACCGGGCGCGGCGTGAAGTCGACCAGGCGGCGCAGGAAGTTGAACCGCACGCCGCGCACGCCGGCCGCGTGCATGGCGGAGAGCTCGGCGTCGGTCACGTCGCGCGACACCGACGCCACGCCGCGCGCCCTGCCGCCCGAGTGCACCAGCGCATCCACCAGCGCACGGTTGTCGTTGCCGTGGCAGGTCGCCTGCACGATCACGTTGCGCGAGAAGCCGAGGAAGTCGCGCAGCGCGAAGAGCTGCGCCTTCGACGCGTCGCAGGGCGTGTACTTGCGCTCCGGCGCGAACGGGAACTCGGCCGCCGGCCCGAAGACGTGGCAGTGCGCGTCGACCGCGCCCGGCGGCGGGACGAACCGCGGCTTCGTCGGGTTCGGGTGGAAGCAGAGCCAGTCGGCGTCCATCTGGAAATGAGGGTCAGGCTCCACTTTCCTGGAGACAACGGCGGGTTCGTGGGGACGGAGATTGGAGTCTGCCCCCCATTTCGGGCGCGTGCGGCTGAAATGGGAGCCCGACCCTCATTTCAGTCGAGGTACTTGAGGCCGGCCTTCGCGAGGGTCTCGCGCATGCCGTAGATGTCGAGGCCGAGTTCGCCCTTCGCCAGCCGCGCGCGCGTGGCCTCTTCCTTCTTCTCGCGCGCCTCGGCGGCGGCAGCGACCTCGGCTACCCGGTCCTTCGCCACCACGACCACGCCGTCGTCGTCGGCGACGATCGCGTCGCCCGGCGCCACCAGCATGCCCGCGCACACCACCGGCACGTTGACCGATCCCAGCGTGGCCTTCACCGTGCCGCGCGCGTTGATCGCCCGCGACCAGACGGGAAACTTCATCTGGTGCAGCGAGCGCACGTCGCGCACGCCGGCATCGATGACGAGTCCGCAACCGCCGCGTGCGGCGTAGGACGTGGCGAGCAGGTCGCCGAACATCCCGTCCTCGTTGTCGGCCGTGCACGCGACGACGACGACGTCGCCGGGACGGATCAATTCCGCCACGACGTGCAGCATCCAGTTGTCGCCGGGTTGCGCGAGCACGGTGACCGCTGTGCCGCACACGGAGGCGCTTGGCCACGCCGGGCGCATGTAGGGCTTGAGCAGGCCGCTGCGCCCCTGCGCTTCGTGCACCGTCGCCACGCCGTGGCGGCCGAGCCGCTCGACGGCTGCCGCATCCGCCCGTGCGATGTTGCGCACCGCGACTCCCGTGCTGCCGAACCCGGCCATCCATCCTCCTCGGGGACCCCGCCCGCCATGTGCGCCTCGCCGGCGCATGCCCTGAGTGTGCGCCCCGGGTCGATCAATTGAATAGCGCTATGGCGCGACTAGCAGCTATGCCGACATGGCATCGTTGCAGCACGCGCCCGGCCCTCACGCGGCTTGCATGCCGTGGCGCCGCTTCGCGGCCGCCGCCTCGGGCGAAGCCAGGAACGCCAGCAGCTCGCGCGCGTCGCCGGGGCGCGTCGACGTCGCCGCCACGCCGCCGGCGAAAGTCGTGACGAGCTGGACGGCGTCCGGCAGCGGGCCCAGCACGTCGACTCCGGCGACGTCCACCAGTTCGGCGAGCTGCTGGAAGCCGAGCTCAACCTCGCCTTCGGCGACCAGCGACGCCACGGGCCGTCCAGGCGGCGCCTGGACGACTCGCGCCCCCCCTGCATGCCCGACGCCCCACCGCTCGAACAGCTTCGCGAGGTGGACGCCGCTCGGGCCGGTCGAGTAGCCCACGCTTCGCGCGGCCAGCACCGCGCGCCTGAGCGCCTCCTCGGTGCCGATGTCGGGCCGCGGCGCTCCCGCAAGCACGGCCACGGCAACGGGCGAGCGGGCGACGTCCGTGCGGCTGCCGGCGACGATCCGCTGCTCGGCCGTGAGCTGGTCGATCGCGTCGGAGGCGAGCACGACGACGTCGAACGGCTCGCCGGCGCGCACGCGCCTCGCCGCATCGACCCCGCCGACCGACTCGAGCACCGCGTCCATCGTGCCGCGCGCGCCGAACGCCGCGACCAGGTCGGAGAGCACCTGTCGCGTGGCCATCGACGAGATGACGGAGAGCGGCGCGTTCATGCGATGCGAAGCGTGCAGTCAGGGAGGCGGCGCCATGACGCGCGCAGTGTGCGCTCCGAAGCAGTTCCCGCGGAACCGTTATTGCTAGACTAGCAGCTATGCCGGAGCAGCATGGAGGTGCGGATGGACCTGCGGCAGCTGCAGTACTTCATCGCGGTGGCCGACACCGGCGGCTTCAGCCGCGCCGCGCGCCTGCTCGGCATCGCGCAGCCGGCCCTCTCGCGCCAGGTGCGCAGCCTCGAGGTGGAGCTGCGGCAGAACCTGCTGCTGCGCAACGGCCGCGGCGCGGTGCCCACCGAGGCGGGCAAGCGCCTGCTCGCGCACGCGCGCGGGATCGTGCAGCAGGTCGAGCGCGCGCGGCTCGAGGTCGAGGAAGTGAAGGGCGCGCCGGTCGGCCACGTGACGATCGGCCTGCCGCCGACGCTGGCGCGGCTCGCGGCCGCACCGCTGGTGCTGGCGTTCCGGCAGGGGTTTCCGCGCGCGACGGTCAGCATCGTCGAAGGCCTCTCGTCGACGATCGTCGAGTGGGTCGTCGTCGGTCGTGCCGACGTCGGCCTCGTCTACAATCCGGCGCCCTCGCCGGCGCTCGACTTCGAACCCGTGCTCGACGAGGACCTGTGCCTGATCGGGCCGCGCCGGCGCAAGGACGCCGCGCGCAGCGTGCGCCTGCGCGACCTCCCCGCCTACCCGCTCATCATCCCCAGCCGGCCGCACGCGATCCGCACGCTCGTCGAGTCGCGCCTGGCCGCCGTCGGCCTGCGCGCAAACGTCGCGCTGGAAGTCGACGCGGTCAGCGCGATCCTCGAACTGGTGGCCGAGGGACTGGGCTACGCGGTGCTGTCGCCGCGCGCGATGCACGGCGAGTCGGCCGCGCGCAAGCTGCGCGCGCGGCCCATCGTGCAGCCGGCGCTCGCCAGCACGCTGCACGTGGCGGTCTCGGCACAGCGGCCGGCGACTCCGCTGCAGGCCGCCTGCGTGGAACTGATCGCGACCCTGGTCCCGCGCGCCTTCGCGGCTGCGTGACCGCCCGGTCACGCAGCCGCATCCTTCGTGCTGCCTACTTGACCTGTCCGTGCTGCTTGTCGGACCTGTTGGCGGTCGTCATCTTGATCGCTACCGGAACCACCGCATCGATTGCCGCCTGGTAGTCCGCCTTGTTGGCTTCGGTGAAGCCAGGCGCGGTAATCGTGGCCCCGCCCTTGGGCTTGCCGGTCTCGATGGTGAAGGCCACCTGCTTCACGTTCTTCGGCCAGTCGAACCGGCTGGCGCCCCACGGCGATTGGACCTGGATCGAGCGGTTGCCCTTGCCCGGGACCGCGGTGATCTTCTGGATCCCGGCCGCCACGACTTCGTTCACGCGGGGGCCTGACACCTCGATGAGACCGGGCTGGGCAGCCTTGATCACGGGCGCAGCCGCAGCGGGCTTGGCGGCCGCAGCCGGAGCGGCCGCAGCGGGCTTGGCGGGCGCCGCCGCGGGCGCGACGGTCTGGGCACTCAGCGCGCCGGCGAACAGGGCAGAGACCGCGGCAACCAGAAGCGCAGTAGATGGACGCATGCAATCACCATCGAGGTCGTCAAAGGGACGGGCATTATTTGGGCAATCTCCCGCGGTGTCAACGAGTTTCCATGACCTGGCGCAGGACGGCCGGATGTTTCAGATGCACCGCCCGCCGTCGACCTCGAGGCAGGCGCCGGTGACGAACGCCGCCTCCTCCGACGCGAAGAACACCGCGGCCGTGGCGATGTCAGAGGGCTGCGAGAAGCGCCCCAGCGGAATCGTCGACACGAACTTCGCGCGCCGCTCCGGCGTGTCCTCGCCCATGAACCGCGCGAGCATCGCCGTCTCTCCGGCCACCGGGTTGATGACGTTGACGCGGATGTTGTCCGGAGCGAGTTCGGCAGCCATCGACCGCGAGGTCACGATCGCCGCGCCCTTGCTGCCGTTGTACCAGGTGAGACCCGGCCGCGGCCGCACGCCCGCGGTCGAGGCAATCGTGATGAACACCCCGTCGCGCTTGCGGCGGAAGTGCGGCGCCGCGTGCTTCGCAGTGAGGTAGAGGCTCTTCACGTTCACCGCATAGATGCGGTCGAACTCGTCCTCGGCGACGTCGAGCATCGGCTGGTTGCGGTGCGTCGTGCCGGCGTTGTTGACGACGACATGGAGGTCGCCGAACGCGTCGAGCGCGTGCTTCACCATCGCCGCGACGTCGGCGTCGCGCGAGACGTCGCCGCCGATCGCGCTTGCGCGGCCGCCCGCGGCGGCGATCGCGTCCGCCACGCGTCGCGCCGCAGCGCCGTCGAGGTCGTTGACGACGACTGCCGCTCCTTCGCGCGCGAAGCGCTCGGCGATGCCCTGCCCGAAGCCCGAGCCCGCGCCGGTGACCAGCGCGACCCGTCCCACGAGTCGGCCGGCAAGGACCCCCACGCTTGCCGCTCGCGCGTCTGCGCTGCCCCCAGGGGGGGTGCCCTGAGCGCCTTGGGACGGCCCGGCGGCGCTCACAGCAGCGCTCCGCCGCCGCGTTCCCCGCGCTCGTAGACCAGGTGCGCCCGGCCGACCAGCAGCGGGTCGACGGCCCCGATCAGGTCGATGTCCTTGTTCTTGTAAGGCAGCTTGTGCAGCAGGTAGCGCATGGCGTTGAGCCGCGCGCGCTTCTTGCAGTCGGACTTGATCACGGTCCACGGCGCGTCGGCGGTGTCGGTGTGGAAGAACATCGCTTCCTTGGCCTTCGTGTACTCGTCCCACTTGTCGAGCGAGGCCATGTCGATCGGCGACAGCTTCCAGTGCTTGAGCGGGTGCGTCTCGCGCTCCTTGAAGCGGCGGCGCTGCTCCTTGCGCGACACCGAGAACCAGTACTTGACGAGGTGCGTGCCGCTCTTCACCAGGTTGCGCTCGAACTCCGGGCACTGGCGCATGAACTCGACGTACTCGTCGCTGGTGCAGAAGCCCATGACGCGCTCGACGCCTGCGCGGTTGTACCAGGAGCGGTCGAACAGGACCATCTCGCCGGCGGTCGGCAGGTGCTGCACGTAGCGCTGGAAGTACCACTGCCCGCGCTCGACCTCGGAGGGCTTCTCCAGCGCGACGACGCGCGCGCCGCGCGGGTTGAGGTGCTCCATGAAGCGCTTGATCGTGCCGCCCTTCCCCGCCGCGTCGCGTCCCTCGAACACGATCACGAGGCGCTGGCCGGTCTCCTTGACCCAAGCCTGCAGCTTGAGGAGCTCGACCTGCAGCCGGTACTTCTGCTTCTCGTAGCTCTTGCGCGACAACAGGTTGCGGTACGGGTACTCGCCGCTTCGCCACCCTGGCGCGAGCTCCTCGTCCGGGTTGTCGGGGAGCCGCGCGAACGCGGCCTCCGGCGCGTCGATCAGCGCGTTGCGCAGCGCGATCGCGTCGTCGGGCGACGCGCCCGCCATGATCGCGCGCAGCGCCTCGGCGACACCAGCCGCGCTGCCCGGCGCGGCGCGCGAGAGGATGTCGCGCACCGCCTCCAACTTGGAGTCCCGCGCCGCGCTGACCGCCTCGCGCACGGCGAAGCGCTCGATGGTGACCGGCGTGCGGGCGGGCGCGATGTCGCCGGCTTTCGCCGCGCGCGCTGCGGCGCGGCCCTTGGGCGGCGGCGCGGCCTTGCGGCCCGCGCCGTTGCGGCGGTTCGTGGTGACGCTCATGTTGGTAGCGACGCGGCGGCGCGCCGATCGGCGGAGGAGCCGACGATTTTACCGCCGTCGCGGTTGCCGCTGCCGCGCCGCAAGCCCCGCGCGGCGGGGTCCCCCTCGCAACGGGTCAGTGGGCTGCGGACGGCAGGCCGGCCCTGCGCAACCTGGCGACGCCAGGCGGCACGGGCGGCGTCTCCATCGAGCCTGCCCATGCGAGCGCGAAACGCGAATCCGGCATCGTGCCCGTCGTCCCAACGTCCGCCAGCGCCGCACTGAGCGCCTCGTGCCACCCGGCAGGAACCTGCTCGTCGATCGCGCGGCACTCGATCAGCCAGGCGGCGTACCCGATCAGCGGCCCGACGTCGGCGCTGTGGACAATCCCGCCGTGTGCAGCGAGGAAGTCCCCGACTTGCGACCGCATCGGAACGGGAACTTCGGGTTGCATGGCATCCTCCTCTCGGCTCCGCCTGCAGAAGCCTCGCGAAAGACACTCCTGCAGCGCTAGCGCCCAGCATACGCCCTCGCCGGCGTCATGCGCACAAGAATTCGTCCACGGACGCGTCCGCGCGATTTCGCGGTGCAGCAGGAAAGCGCGCGCGATCGTCGGCTTGCCGCAGCGCAACACTCGCCGCGCACACGGCGGCGGCCGGGTCTCGCTGCACCGCGACACTCAGCCGTGCTGCAGCACGACCGTCTTCAGCGCGGTGAAGCCGTACAAAGCCTCGAAGCCCTTTTCGCGGCCGTGGCCCGAGTGGCGCACGCCGCCGAACGGCAACTCCACGCCGCCACCGGCACCGTAGTTGTTGACGAACACCTGTCCCGAGGCGAGCGCGCGCGCCATGCGCAGCTGGCGAGCGCCATCGCGCGTCCACACGCCGGCGACGAGACCGAAGTCGGTGCCGTTCGCCAGCCGGATCGCGTCCGTCTCATCGTCGAAGGGCATCGCGGCGAGCACCGGTCCGAACACCTCCTCGCACGCCACGCGGTGCGCCGCGGGAACGTCGCGCAACAGCGTCGGCGCAACGTAGAACCCGCCGGCCGGGGCCTCGTCGACGATGCGGCCCTGCGCGGCGACGGCGATGCCGTCGGCGCGCGCCGACGCGAGGAACCCCTGCACGCGGTCGCGTTGCGAAGCGCGGATCAACGGCCCGCAGTCGAGGTCGGCGAACGCGGAGCCGGCGCGCAGCGCGGCAAATCGTTCGGCGAGCCGCGCGAGCAGCGGCTCGTAGAGCGCTCGCTCGACCAGCAGCCGCGACCCCGCGCTGCAGGTCTGTCCCGCGTTCTGCACGATCGCATTGACGATCGCCGGCAGCGCGGCGTCGACGTCGGCGTCGGCGAACACGACCTGCGGACCCTTGCCGCCGAGCTCGAGCGTCACCGGACAGTGCCGGTCCGCGCAAGCGCGCGCGACCGCGCTGCCGGTGACCGGCGAGCCGGTGAACGAAAGGTGCGCGATGCCGGGATGCGCGGCCAGCGCCGCGCCCGCCTCCGGGCCGAGCCCGGTGACGATGTTGAGCGCGCCGGCGGGCAGTCCCGCCTCGTGCGCCAGCTGCGCGATGCGCAGCAGCGACAGGCAGGCGTCCTCGGCGGGCTTCACCACGCACGCGTTGCCGGCGGCGAGCGCCGCGCCGACCGAGCGCCCGAAGATCTGCATCGGGTAGTTCCACGGGATCACGTGGCCGGTGACGCCGTGCGGCTCGCGCCACGTGAGGACCGTGTAGCCCTCGGGATAGGGGATCGTCTCGCCGTGCAGCTTGTCGCAGGCGCCGGCGTAGAACTCGAAGTAGCGCGCGCATGCCGCCGCGTCGGCGCGCGCCTGCCTGAGCGGCTTGCCGCAGTCGCGCGCCTCGACGAGCGCCAGCTCCTCGGCGCGTGCCGCGATCGCCTGCGCCAGTCGCGCCAGCGCGCGGCCCTTGTCTGCCGGCGAAGTTCGCCCCCACGCGCCGTCGAACGCCGCGCGCGCCGCGCGCACCGCGGTGTCGACGTCGACGGCGTTGCCGCGTGCGATTCCCGCGAACGGTTGACCGTCGGAGGGATCGATGACGGGCAGCGTCGCGCCGCCGGAAGGCGGCACGAAGCGACCGCCGACGAAGTGCTCGGGAGGCGTGGCGACTATGGCGGCGGAGGGCAGCGGAGCGTTCATGGCGTGCGGGGGGTGGAAACCATGGGCGACAATCTACTCCAGTGCAGCGCCCGCCGGGCAAGGCAGCGCGGCGACCTTGCCCGCCGTGCCGTTTGCGGTCATGCTCTGCGCCCTCTGGACCCGGCACCGCTGACATGTCGTTGCGCCTGGCCCTGTTCGGCCCCCCGACGATCGAGCGCGAAGGCGGCGCGCTCGCGCTGCCGTTCGAGCGGCGCGGGCAACTCGTCGCCTACCTCGCGCTCAAGGGCGGCTGGGTCCCTCGCGCCGAACTTGCAGCGCTGCTCTGGCCCGAAGCGCCATCGAAGCTCGCGTACACGAACCTGCGCAAGGCGCTGTTCCGCCTGCAGTCGCTCCCGGGAGCTCCCGTTGTCGAGTCGAATGCCGCGTCCGTCCGCATCGACGTGCCGACGGACGTCGCCGAGTTCGAGCGCGCGCGCGCCGAAGGACGCGCCACCGACGCGCTGGCGCTGCGTCGCGGCGAGCTGCTCGCCGGCTTCGACGACGACGGCAACGAGGCGTGGTCGGCGTGGCTGCGCTTCGAGCGCGACCGGCGGCGCGCGCAGTGGCGCGAGATGGCGCTGGCCCGGCTCGCGGAAGACATGGACGCCGGCGAGGCAATCGGGCTTGCCGCGCAGCTGCTCGACGCAGATCCGCTGGACGAGGCAGCTCTCCGCGTTCAGCTCGGTTGGCTAGCGCGCAGCGGGCAGTCAGCGCGAGCGCGCCAGGCATACCGCGAGTTTGTCAGGCGCCTGGACGAAGAGCTCGGCCTCGCGCCGGGCGTCGAGCTGAGGGCGCTGCACGATGGGCTCGTCACCGGCGGCGCGCCCGTGTCGCCGCCGGTCGCGCCGTCCGTCGCAGGCAGCGACGACAGCTTCGTCGGGCGCTCGGTGGAGCTGCGCCGCATCGCCGAGTTCCTGGGCCGCCGGCGCGTGCGCCTGCTCAATCTGGTCGGGCCGGGCGGCGCCGGCAAGACGCGGCTCGCGCGCCGCGCGCTCGACGAGCTCGCGCCCGGCTTCCCCGGGGGCGCCGCGTTCGTGGCGCTCGAGGACGTCGACGATGCGGTTGAGGCGCCCGCGCGAATCGCGCAGGCGCTGGGCCTCAAACTGCGACGCAACGTCGCCGCCATCGACGACGTTCTCGCGCACCTGCGTGAGCGCAGCGCGCTGCTGGTGCTGGACAACCTCGAGCAGCTCGGCGGCTGCGCCCCGCTGCTGGAGAGGCTGCTGGAAGCGTGCCCCGCGCTCGCGATAGTCGCGACCTCGCGGGTGCGTCTCGGCCTTCCCGCCGAACAAGTGCTGCCGCTCGAGGGCCTGCCCTGCCCGGAGGCCGAGGACGCCGACCGCCTCGAGGCATTCGATGCCGCGCGCCTGTTCGTTCGCGCGGCCCAACGCGTCGAGCCCGCGTTCCTGCCTGCCGCCGAGGCCGAGGCGATCGTCGACATCTGCCGCCAGGTCGAGGGCCTCCCGCTCGCCCTCGAACTTGCCGCGGCCTGGGTGCGCCTGCTCTCGTGCGAAGCGATCTGCGCCGAGCTGCGCTCGGGTGTTGACCTGCTGCGGGCGCGTGACTCGGAGCAGCCGGGCAAGCACGCCGGCATCGACGTCGTCTTCGACCACTCCTGGCGGCTTCTCGCGCCTGTGGAACGCAACACGCTCGCGCGCCTCTCCGTGTTTCGCGGTGGCTTCACTGCGGAGGCGGCGCGCGCGGTGGCGAGCGCAGCGTTGCCCGTGCTCGGCGCGCTGGTCGACAAGTCGCTCCTGCGCAAGGACGGCGCGCGACTCTCGCTGCACCCGCTGGTGCTCGAGCTCGCCGCGCAGCGCCTTCCGGACGGCAGCGAGCGCGAGGCGGCAACTCGTGCACACGCGGACTACTTCCACCGGCTGCTCGCCACGCTGCAGGGGCCCCTCGCGAAGGGCGATCGCCATGCGCTGCAGGCGATCGACGCCGAGTTCGACAACGTGCGGCGCGCATGGCACGAGTCGGTCGCCAGCAACGACCCCGCCGGGCTCGCGGACAGTGCCACGGCGCTCGTCCGGTACGTCGACATGCGCGCCCGCCAGAAGGAGGGCCTCGCGATCCTGCGCGAGGCGTTCGCCGGACCTCGATTCGCGGCCGACCCGGAGTTGCGCGCGCTCCTGTTGAGCCAGGTCGCACACCTCGCTTATCGCCTCGACCGCTATGCGGAGGCGGAAGCGGACGCCGCGCGCGCCGTGGAACTGGCAGGCGGCGCGCGCGCCGGCTTTGCGAAGACACAGGCGCTCGTGGTGCTCGCGTCCTGCGCGCTGCGCCAGGGCCGGCTCGCGGATGCTCGCGACCGCTATCGGCAGCTCCTCGCGATGGCGGACTCGCGCGACGACCCCGCAGCGCGCGCCGCGGAGCTCGACAACCTCGCGCTCGTCGAGAAGGCGCTGGGCAACTTCGACGAGGGGCTGCGCATGTCGCTCGAGGCCCTCGCGCTGTTCCGCCGCATCGGGGACGCCGCTGGACAGGCGCGCTGCCTCAGCAACCTCAGCATGCACTACGTTGCGCGCCGTGACTACGCGATCGCGGCCACCCACCTGCGCGAGGCGCTTTCGCTGAGCGAGCGGCACGGGCTGGTCGCAGTGCGCTGCATGGTGCTCGCGAATCTCGCCGAAGTCTCGACGAACCTCGGCGACCTCGAAGCGGCGGCGGGCTACGCGAACAAGGCGCTCGAGGTCGCGGAGGCGTCCGGCGATCGCGGGACCGAGGCGCACATCCGGCTGCAGCTGGTGACGTTGGCCCTGCACCGGGGGGACCTCGCCGGCGCGCGCGCGGAGCTCGCCGCCTCGCTCACGCTCGCCTCCGCCATGGGCCGGCCACTTCTCAAGCTCCTCGGCATCCACTTCCTCGGCGAACTCCTCGCCGCGCAGCGCGAACCCGGATGCGCCAGGCTGCTGATGACATTCGCGTCAGCCCACCCCGCGATGCCGGCGGCGGAGCGCGAGGAACTGCGCGAGCGCCTTGCCAAGGTTCCCGGCGACGGCGTGCCGCTTCCCGCGTGGCCGGGACTCGACCTCGACGAACTGGTGCAGTGCGGGATCCTCGAGGCCCCGCTCGAGCACGCGCCGCTGATCGCCAGGCTCAGGGCCGCGTTCCAGACCTAGGCGCAGTGCGGGGCTGCTCCGGCAGCCCTTGTCCGGACTCCGCGCCGTTTCGGGGACGCCCGCATCCCCCGCCCCCCCGCCCCCCCGCCTTCCCCGCCGAGGAACGCTCGCGGAACGCACCCCCGCGCACAGTCCGGGCCTCGACACGGAGGAACGGACATGTACCAAGCACACCACGCCATCCGCCTCAACCGCGCGGTCGCCGAACGCAAGGCGGCGATCGCCGCCAACCGGCACAAGCTCTCCCTGCTGAACCTGGCCGAGGCGCCCGGCGCCCTCGCCGCAGCCCCCGCGCAGCACGATGCTGCCGGCGCCAAGGCCGACATCGACGCCTGGGCCCGGCACGCGCAGGGCTCCAACGGCTTCGGCGGCGCCGACCTCGCCTGCACGCCGGCGCCCGCCGCGACCCCGGCCCGCGCGCCGGCGGCGGAAACCCGCGCCACGACGCCGACCGGCCTGCACTCCGCCCTGCTCGCCTGCCGGGACTTCGTCGCGGGGCTGGCCGCGCGCCACGCGCAGCGCCGCGCCGCACGCATCACGATCACCGCACTGAACGACCTCGACTCGCGCACCCTGCGCGACCTCGGCTTCGATCCCAGCGAAATCGGTTCCGTGGCCGGCGAAGCAGCCGGCCTCGCCGATGCCACCCGCGTTCGCGTCCTGATGGCCCAAGGGCCCATCGGCGTGTGACGCCCAACCACCCCAAGCGAAAGGAGTACCGCATCATGGAAGCAACGCTCGAAGTCCGGCCCGCCGCCGCATCGTCCACCGCCACGCGCTACGCGCGCTGCGTCGAGGCCTCCAAGCGCGTGCGCTGGGACATCGACCGCGACGTCATCCGCGGCCGCCAGTTCGACTTCGCGATGAAGTTCCTGCCCGACGGCCTGTCGATGGCCCGCGAGCTCGGCTTCCTCTCGCCCGCGGAGTCGATGTTCATGTCGCAGGTGCAGGGCCGCACCTACGCCAACGTGTTCGGCCTGGTCGAGCGCTACATCGGCGTGAAGACGCTGGAGCTCGCGAAGAGCCACTCGATGGGCGACCAGGTCGCGGTCGAGGCGCTCGTGCGCATGACCGACGAGGAGCTCAAGCACCAGGAGCTGTTCCGCCGCCTCGACCGGATGGCCGGGGCCGGGATGCCGAGCGGCTACCGCTTCCTGCCCGACCCGAACGAGGTCGCGAACGCGGTGCTCGCGAGCTCGACCTGGGCGGTGCTGGGGCTCACGCTCGACATCGAGATCTTCACGCAGGCGCACTACCGGGCCAGCATCGAGCCCGACGCGATGCTCTCGCCGCTGTGGAAGGACGTCTTCCTGTTCCACTGGAAGGAGGAGTCGCAGCACGCGATCCTCGACGAGCTGGAGTGGCGGCGCGAGGACGCGAAGCTCGCCCCGGCCGAGCGCGACCGGGCCGTCGACGACCTGATCGGGCTGGTAGGCGCCGTCGACGGCATCCTGCGCGTGCAGGCCGAAGCCGACGCCGACTACTTCCTCGCGCGCTCGGGCCGGACCTTCACCGCCGCGCAGTCGAAGGCCGTGCACGACACGATGCTGCGCGCCTACCGCTGGCAGTACATCGTCAGCGGCGTGCAGGAGCCCCGCTTCGGCGAGGTGCTGACGGCGCTGGTGACGCCGGAGCAGATGGCGCGCATCGGCGCTGCGCTCGCGCCGATCGTCGCCCACGTGGGCCGCGCCTGACCGGCGCGGGCGGGAGCGGGGAAGCGCAGGACGCCGGGGCGGGCACGCCCGCCCCGGCTCCCTCGCCCGATGCGACCGGGCCGCGCGGCGTCAGCCGCGCGGCTTCATCTTGTGCGCCAGCGTCTGCTCGTCGAGCCGCGGCTGGTAGACGATGCCGTCGCGCGCGGCCCACAGGTTGACCTGGAAGTGCAGCGGGATCACGCCGGTGTCGTTGATCGCGATCTCGGTGGCGCGCTGCAGGTAGGCCTCGCGCTTGACGTCGTCGACGGTCTGCAGCGCGTCCTCGGTCAGCGCGTCGACCTTCGTGTTGCTGTAGCGGCCGCGATTCGCCGTGCCGTAGCCCTTGTCGCGGCTGAAGGTCATCAGCAGCGCCTTCAGCGACGACGACGCCTCGCCGGTGCCGGTGCCCCAGCCGAGCAGCATCAGGCTGAACTTGAGGTCGGTCGCCTGCGTGAAGTACGTGGCCGAGGGCATCGCCACGACCTTGGTCGGGATGCCGCCGCGCGAGAGCATCTGCGCGACCGCCTGCGCCACCTGCTCGTCGTTGACGTAGCGGTTGTTCGGCGTGTGGATGGTGAGCCCGAAGCCGTCGGGCCAGCCGGCCTCGGCGAGCAGCTTCTTCGCGCCCTCCGGGTCGAACTTCTCGACCTGCAGGGTCTTCGTCGCGCCGAACAGGAACTCCGGCACGAGCTGGCCGGCGGCGATCGCCTCGCCTTCCATCACCCGCGAGACGATCGCCGGGCGGTTGATCAGCTTGGAGAGCGCCTTGCGCACCCGCGGGTCCTTGAGCGGGTTCTTCTGCATCGGCTGGCCGGCCTTGTCGGTGACGAAAGGCGAGACGTCGCGGTCGCTGTCGAGGTGCAGGTAGATCAGCCGGTCGGCGACGATCCGGACCATCGTCAGCTGCTTGTTCGTCTTGAGCTTGGCGACGTCGGCGGTGGGCACGTTCTCGATCACCTGCACGTCGCCGGAGAGCAGCGCGGCGACGCGCGGCGCGTCCTGCGGCAGGATGCGCAGCGTCACCTTCTCCCACGGCGTCTTGCCGCCCCACCAGGCGTCGTTGCGCGCGAGCTCGACGCGGTCGCTCTTCGCGTAGCGCACGAGCTTGTAGGGTCCGGTGCCGATCGCCGCCTTGCCGCTGTTGAAGTCCTCGGTCGAGGCGTTCACGTGCGCCTTGTTGATGATCGCGACCTGCTGCAGGTCGGAGGGCATCAGCGGATAGGGGGTCGCGGTGCGGAAGCGGATCGTGTGCGGGTCGACGACGTCGATGCTCTTGATCTGACGCGTGAACGCGGTGAACGGCGACGGGCTCTTCGGCACCTTCGGCACGCGCTCGATCGACGCGACCACGTCGGCCGCCGTGAAGTCGCTGCCGTCGTGGAACTTGACGCCGCGGCGCAGCTTGAACTCCCAGGTCAGCGGGTCGATGGTCTTCCACTCGGTGGCGAGCCCCGGCTCAGGCTGCGACTTCTCGTTGCGCCCGACGAGGTAGCCGTAGAGGTGCTGGGCGACGTTGTTGTTCGGCGTCAGGTTGTGGAAGTGCGGGTCGATCGACGTGACGTCGGTGCCGAGCCCGATGGTCAGGTTCGCGGCAAGCGCCGGGACGGCGGCGAAGGCGGCGAGCGCTGCGACGAGCCTCAGGGAGGATGGACGCGTCATGCGGGGGTGTCTCCGGTGGGAGGATCGGGGGGGAACCGGCCAAGCATAGCCAACTGTTGCGCTTTGTAACAGGGCGGGGGGCCGTCAACCGCCGTCGCGCCCGCGGCGTTCTTCGCCGCAGAAGGCCCGCCCGCATGCTCGCCGGGCCGCGCGCCAGGAGGTCGTCAGATGAAGCTCCGCTCCCGCATTGCCACGCTCGCCGGCGCAGTCGCGCTCGCTGCCGCCGCAGTTCACGCCCCGTCCGCCTCCGCCGATCGCGTCAGCTTCGCCGTCTCCGTCGGCTCCCCGGGCTTCGGGGTCACCGTCGGCAACTACGCGGCGCCGCATGCGAGCTTCCACGGCGGGTACTACGGCGCCTACTACGCGCCGGCGCCGGTGGTCGTGGCGCCGCCGGTTCCGTACTTCTACCGGCCCTACCGGCCGTACTACGCGCCGGTCGTCGTGCCCGCGCCCTACCCGGTCGTCCGTCCCTATGCGTACGGCGGGGCCTGGGGCCATCGCCACCACCCCTACGGCCACGTGGTCCACGTCCGCGGCAGCCACGGCCACCGCCAGCACTGAACGCCTGCGGCCTTCCGGCGAAGGCTCGACGAGCCTCCGCCGGGCGGCGCTCAACCGCGGTAGCGGATGCGGTAGACCGCGCCGGCGCCGTCGTCGGACACGTACAGCGCCCCGTCGGGGCCCACGGCGACGTCCGCCGGCCGGCCCCACGCGCGCTCGCCTTCGAGCCAGCCGTGCGCGAACGGCTCGTAGGACAGCGCCTTGCCGGCGGCGTCGATGCGCACGAGGCTCACGCGGTAGCCGACCTTGCTGCTGCGGTTCCACGAGCCGTGCTCGGCGATGAACACCTGGCCACGATAGGCCGCGGGAAACTGCGTCCCGGTGTAGAAGCGCATCCCCAGCGGCGCGACGTGCGCGCCCAGCGCCTGCACCGGCGGCACGAACTCGCTGCACGAGCGTCCCGCGCCGTGCTGCGGATCGAGCGTGGCGACGCCGTGGCAGTACGGGAAGCCGAAGTGCGCGCCCCGCTTCGCCAGGCGGTTGAGCTCGCAGGGCGGCTCGTCGTCGCCCAGCCAGTCGCGCCCGTTGTCGGTGAACCACAGCTCGCCGGTGACCGGGTGGAAGTCGAAGCCCACCGTGTTGCGCACGCCTCGCGCCACCACCTCGTAGCCGCTGCCGTCGGCGTTGATGCGCGTGATCACCGAGTGCGCGTCGTCCCTCTGCTCGCAGACGTTGCACGGCGCGCCGATGGGGACGTAGAGCTTGCCGTCGGGCCCGAACGCGATGAACTTGCGGCCGTGGTGCGCATCGCCCGGATAGCGGTCGGTGACGAGGACCGGCGCGGGCGGGTCGTCCAGCCGGCGCTCGATGTCGGGCAGGCGCAGGATGCGGCTCACCGCGGAGACGTAGAGCGCGCCGTCGCGGAAGGCCACCCCCGAGGGATCGCGCAGGCCGCGGGCGATGGTGCGCACGCGCGCCGCGCCGCCGCCCTCGAGCGTGACCGCGTGCACGCTGCCACCGCGCGTTCCCACGAACAGCGTGCCGCCGCTGCCGAACGCCATCGCGCGCGCGCCGTCGACGCGCGCGACGAGCTCGATGGCGAAGCCCGGCGGCAGCCTGATGCGCTCGAGCGGCAGCTCGGACTGGGCGCCGGCGGGCAGCGCGACGCTCGCCGCGAGCGCGGCGAGCAGCGGAGGCAGTAAGGCTGGCATGTGCGGGGCCTGCGGGTGCTCGCAACGACGCAAGCATAACCGGGCGCAGCAACTCCGTGCACCGCCCCGGTCGCGGGCGCCTCCGCCGCCACCCGGTGCTATGCTCACGGCTCCCACCGCACTCATCCGAGGTCGGCGATGAACGCGCCCGACTCCGCCACGCTGCTGCGCCCTGCCGACGCCTGCGCCACGCCCGCGAGCGTGGACGCGCTCGTCGCCTGGCCGATGATCCGCGACCTGGTCGCGTTCGACACGACGAGCCGCGACTCGAACCTCGCGCTGCTCGACTTCGTCCGCGACTACCTCGCGGGCTTCGGCATCGAGTCGACCTACACCTGGGACGACGACCGCCGCAAGGCCAACCTGTGGGCGACGCTGCCCGCGCGCGACGGCAACGCGACGACCGGCGGCATCGTGCTCTCCGGCCACACCGACGTCGTGCCCGTCGACGGCCAGTCGTGGGAGACCGACCCGTTCGTCGCCACGCCGAAGGGCGATCGCCTGTTCGGCCGCGGCGTCACCGACATGAAGAGCTTCTCGGCCACGGGGCTCGCCCTCGTGCCCGAGTTCCTGCGCCGCGGCCTGCGGCGCCCGCTGCACTTCTCCCTCTCGTACGACGAGGAGGTCGGCTGCATCGGCGTGCGCCGGCTGATCGCCGACGTCGTCGCGCGCGGCATCGCGCCGGCGGGCTGCATCGTCGGCGAGCCGACGGGCATGGAGCTCGTCCTCGCGCACAAGGGCAAGAAGAGCTGGCGCTGCCGCGTGCGCGGCTTCGAGGCGCACAGCTCGCTCACGCCGCATGGCGTCAACGCGGTCGAGATCGCCTGCCAGATCGTCGCCTATGTCGCGCAGCGCGCGCGCGAGTTCCGCGACGCCGGCGCTCGCGACGACGCCTACGACGTCCCGTACACGACCGCGCACGTCGGCACGATCCGCGGGGGCACCGCGCTCAACATCGTGCCGCGCGACTGCTCGTTCGACTTCGAGCTGCGCCACCTCCCGTTCGACGACCCCGACCTCTTCCTGCGCGACGTCCGGGGCTACGCCGAGCGCTTCCTGCCGCAGATGCGCGCAGTCTCCCCGGACACGTGGATCGAGTTCGACCAGCTCTCCGCGCTGCCGGGGATGGACACGCACGACGGCTCGGAGGTCGCCGGGCTCGCGCACGCCTGCAACGGCCACGCGGAGGTCGGCAAGGTGTCGTTCGGCACCGAGGCGGCGCTGTTCCACGGCGCGGGGATCGCAACCGTCATCTGCGGGCCCGGGCACATCGCGCAGGCTCACCAGCCCAACGAGTGGGTGTCGCTCGAACAGTTGGCCAGGTGCGAAGCGTTCATGCGCCGCCTCGCCGACCGGGTCTGCGTCGCGTGAGCGAAGCGCGTCCGCCCCGGGGCGCGAGCGGCTCTCCCGCGGGCGACGCGGCGGCGCGCCTCGCCAGCGCGGGCGAAGCAGCGGGCGCGCAGGTTCCCCCGGTCGAGGTCCGCTTCCCCGACATCGCGCGCTGGGCCGCCGGCAACACCGGTGTGCCGTTCGTCTGGCGCCACGAGTCGGACCGCCAGGGTCCCGACGTCGTCGTGCAGGCGCTCACGCACGGCAACGAGGTCTGCGGCGCGATCGCGCTCGACTGGCTGCTCGGCAGCGGCTTCCGGCCGGTGCGGGGCACGTTCACCGCGGTGTTCGCCAACGTGGAGGCCTACCGCCGCTTCGACCCCGCGGACCCGTTCGCGTCGCGCTGCGTCGACGAGGACTTCAACCGCCTGTGGACCGCGGACGTGCTCGACGGGCCGCGCGCCTCGGCCGAGCTGGCGCGCGCGCGCGCGCTGCGGCCGGTGTACGACCGCGCGGAGTACCTCCTCGACCTGCACTCGATGACCGACCCCTGCCCGCCGCTCGCGCTTGCGGGCCGGCAGCGCAAGGGCCTGCAGCTCGCGCAGGCGCTCGGCGTGCCCGCGCACATCGTCGTCGACGGCGGCCACGCCGCCGGCAGGCGGCTGCGCGACTACGCGTTCTTCGACGACCCCGTCGACCCGCGCAACGCCCTGCTCGTCGAGTGCGGCCAGCACTGGGAGCGCGCCGCACCCAGGGTCGCGCGCCAGGCGACGCTGCGTTTCCTGCGCCACTTCGGCATGGCCGATCCCGCGTTCCTGGACGAGCACCTCGACCGCGAGCCGCTGCCCGCGCAGCGCGCGATCGAGGTCACCGACGTGGTGACGATCGCCAGCGACGACTTCGCCTTCGCGCGCGCCGTCGCGGGGCTCGACGTCATCCCGAAGGGCGGCACGCTGCTCGCTCGCGACGGCGCGGTCGACGTGACGACGCCCTACGACGACTGCGTGCTGATCATGCCCACGCGCAAGCCGCGCAAGGGCGAGACGGCGGTACGGCTCGGGCGGTACGTCGGTTGACGCGGCAGGCGCGGCGCCGCGACCGCGCGATCGCGCCGGCCGGCGCGAGCCCAAGGCGGCGTCCGTCGGCTTAGCGCGGACCGGACGTCTCGCCCCGCAGGCGATACAGGCGGCGCTTGCCGAACCCGCGCAGCTCCGCCTCTTCGCGCTCCTCCAGCAGGAACTCGCTCTGCAGCAGCGGGACCATCGTCTCGCACAGCGTGATCTCCATCGGGCCCGAGTGCGCCTCCAACCGGGCGGCGAGGTTCACGCCGGGGCCGAAGATGTCGTAGAGGAACTTCTGCGCACCCACGATCGAGCCGATCACCGGCCCCGAGTTGATGCCGATGCGGCAGCGCCACTGGCTCGACTGGCCCTGGTTGCGACGCTCTAGGTAGCGCACCATGCGCAGCGCCGAGCGGGCGATGTTGGCGGCGTGGTCGGCCGCGGGGTCCGGGACGCCGGACACGGCCATGTAGGCGTCGCCGATCGTCTTGATGCGCTCGCAGCCGAACTGCTCGACGATGCGGTCGAACGCGGTGAACAGGTCGTTCAGCTCGGCAATCAACGCGGAGGGGTCCTGCGCGACGCTCATCTCGGTGAAGCCGACGAAGTCGAGCATCAGCACCGAACACTCGTCGAAGCGCTGCGGCGTGCTGACGCCGATCGCCTTGATCTCCTCGAACACGCGCCGCGGCATGATGTTGAGCAGGAGGCGCTCCGCCCGCTCCTTTTCGCGGCGCAGCTCGCGCTCGTTCCTCTCGAGCATCTTCGCGTAGGACTCCATCATGTACTCGAGCTCCTTGAGCTTCGAGACGTTGTTCGCCTCGACCACCAGGAAGCGCCGCCCGCCGAAGGTCTGGCCGGAGACCCGCAGCGCTATCGCCGCGGCGCGCCGCTTGACCTTGAGCTCGAGCTCCGCCTGGCGGGTCTCGCCCTCGCCCATCGTCGCACCGAGCGACGCCCAGTCGAGGCCCGGCACGCTCGCCATCGCGGCGTCGAAATCGGTGTCGCCGAGCCACTCCTCGAGGCGCCGGTTGATCAGCAGCGGCACCCGGCTCTCGGCGTCGATGATCGCGAGCCCGATCTCGGTTGACTGGAGCAGGGTTCGCCCCAGCCGCACGAACTCGGGAGCGTCGGCCGCGATGGCCGGCCGGTCAGTTCCGGGTGATGACATATCCGGCGCGCGCCTCGATGTCCGCAATCACGTTCGTCACGTCCCGCGGCGACACGCCGTGGGCGAGCAGGCTCGCCCCCAGCTGCTCCTTCATCGCATCGAATGCCGCCCGGTCGATGTTCAGGCGGGCGTGGATCTGCCGCAATGCCTCGTTCGAGTAGCTCGCCGGACCGCCGAGCATCGATGCGATGAACTTGGTCTGGTGGTCGACGAGGCGGCGCATGTCCACGTCGTCGAAGTAGGGGGCCAGGATGTCGCTGTCCAGCACCCGATCGTAGAAGTCGGACACGATCCTGCTGACCGCCGCGAAACCTCCGAGCTCGTCAAAAAGCGCTGCCATTCGATCTCCCCGAAGTGCCCGAAGTGCCGCGCCGCGCCCCCGGAGTTGTCGCTATGCGGGGCCGTTCCCGCGGCGCCGCTGCGGCGGGCGCGGAAGGACCCGGAGGAGTGATTCAAGATACGCGCGCGGGCGAGACGGGTCAACGCCCCGTCGCGTCATCGGCGGGAAAGCACAATGCGTGTCGAACTGCCCGAGTCGCCGCGTACCGGGGCGACGAGGCGTCGCTGCGGGGCCGCGGCCGCCACGCGCGCGGCTCCTGCACGGCCGATGGGGAGCGCGCGGCGCACGCGCGCCGGCCGCGAGACGACGCCGGTCAGCCTCGCGCAGCCAGCGCCGCGGCGACGTCGCGCAGCGACGCGCCGGAACGCGCGCCGAACGCCGCGAGCGGCGCGTTGACGCGCGAGAGGACCCCGGTCGCCCACATCGAGCGCGCGTCGCCGATGCGCGCGCTGCGGAAGTCGACGGTGCCCGCCGGCACGTTGCGGGCCGCGAGCGCAGGCAGCCGCGTCGTGCCCGCCTCGTCCCGGCCGATGCCGGCATCGTGGAAGAACGCCGCGCGCGCGTCGACCGACAACGCGCTCGCCGGGTCGCCGCCGTGCAGACCTCCGTGCGAGCCGATGACGAGCACCCGGCCCGCATCGCCCGGTTCGACAAGGCCGATCGAATCGAGGCCGATCACCGACGGCGCGCCGTCGCCCGCCGCCCGCAGCGCGTGGCGGCCGTCACTCGGGCAGGGTTGCGGCTCGTCGACGGCCGCGGGCACGGCCGCGCGCAGCAGCTGCGCGGCGTGCGCGCAACCCTGTCCTGGCGTGACGCCGAGAGCGCGCGCCTGCGCGTTGGCGCGGCTGACGCGGCCGCGCGCGAGGCTGTCGGCCGCATCGCCGATGCGCGCGGAGTCGTGCGAGACCGCGGCCGCCGCCACGCCGCGCGCCTCGAGCCACGCGAGGCCGGCCACCCCGGCTTCGTCGCAGCCAATGCCGGCGTCGTTGAACACCGCGGCGCGCACTTGCGCGTGCGCGGCGTAGCGCGCCGCGATCACCCCGCCGTGCGACCCGGCGACGAGCACGCAGCCCGCGTGCGCGGCCGACAGCGCGGTGACGGAGTCGGCAAGCAGGATCGGCGCCGCGGACGTCATCGCGGCGGCGCGCCGGCCACCGCGCGCTCGGCCGCCTCGACCACCTCCGCGCCGACCGTGGCGCGCCAGCGCACGTCCGCCTCGCGTGCCGCAGTGCGAAACGCCTGCTGGCCCGCGCCGGTCAGGCGCAGCACGCTCGCCCCCCGCGCGGCCAGCTGCCGCAGCGCCGCCTGCTCTGCCTCGAGCGCCTTCGTCTCCGCGATCGCGCGCTCCGCCGCGGCCTGCGCGCGTTCACGCTGCGCCGGCGACCACGCCGACCACACCGCCGAGCGCACCGCGAACACCATCGCGTCGCCGATCCCGCCGAGGTCGGTGACGTGGCGCTGCCCGCGCACGACCACGCGGGCGGCCGCGAGCGCGCTCGGCAGCCCCTCCTGCCCGTCGAGACTGCCGGCGGCGAATGCGGCCTGCGCCTCCACGAAAGGCAACGACTGCGGGACCGCGCCCAGCGCGCGCAGCACGTCCTGCAGCAGCGGCGAGGCGGTCGCGCGCAGGCGCAGCCCGGCGACGTCCTCGGGCGCGCGGATCGGCCGCACGCGGTTGGCGATCTCGCGATAGCCGAGCGGCGCGAGCGCGACCAGGTGCGCGCCCGCCGCGGCCACGCGCGCGCGCAGCAACTCGCGCAAGCCCGCGTCCCGCGCCATCGCGGCGAGCTGCGCGTCCTCGGGCGCGATCCACGGCAGCGCGAAAACGCCGAGAGCGGGAACCTGCAGCGACCACTGCAGCGCCGAGCCCGCCGCGAGGTCCGCGCGCGCTTCCTTCAGCGCGGCAAACTCGCGGCCCGGATCGCGTTCCGCAAGGCTGGCGCCGGGGTGCAGCTTCACCGCGATTGCGCCCTCGCCCGGCTCGGCGAGCAACTCGCCCCAGCGCGCGGCCGCCTTGCCGAGCGGTAGCACCGGGCCGACCGCTACCGAGAGCTTCAGCTCCGCGCCGGCCTCCTGCGCGACGACGTGCGGCGCAGGCGCGCCTGCCAGCACGGCACCGAGCGTGCACAGCAACAACAGCCGTCGCCGGAACGGTTGCGTCGGTCGCATCGGGTCATGCTAGCAAACCCCGGCCCGACCGCGCGCGGTTCGCATCAGGGCGGGTCGTGCCAGTAGCGCGGCGCCCGCTCGCGCTCGGCGAGCGGCGGCCCCGGTCCCGGCGCGTCGAACCGGAACGTCAGCGCGCCGAGTCGATCGGTGCGATGCACCGCGGCGCCGCGCCGCACGTACCGCTCGACGACGTCGGCCCGCGGATGGCCGAAGCGGTTGCGGTGTCCGACCGTGAACACGACGTCGCGCGCGCCGACCGCGGCGACGAACGCGGGCGTGGACGACGTGCGGCTGCCGTGGTGCGGGGCGAGCAGCAGGTCCGCCGGCAGCCGCTCGCGCGAGTCGAGCAGGAGCGCCATCTCGCTCACCGCCTCGACGTCGCCGGCGAGCAGCGCGACGCCGTGCGCGCCCGCCACGCGCACGACGCAGGAGAGGTCGTTCGCCTTGCGCGTCGGGTCGTCGTAATGCCGCGGCTCGGGGAAGAGCACGTCGAAGCGCACGCCGTCCCACTGCCACTTCTGGCCGCGCTCGCAGCGCAGGTGCGCGCCGCGCTCGCGCTGGCGTTCGACGGCCGGGTGCGCGTCGTCGAGCGAGGACAGCAGCGAGCCCACCGGCGTCTGCTGCAGCACCGAAAGCGCGCCGCCGGCGTGGTCGAGGTCGCGGTGGGAGACGACCATCGTGTCGATCGACCGCAATCCCGCCGCGCGCAGCACCGGCACGACCACGCGCGAGCCCGCGTCCGCCGACTCGTTCCAGCGCGGCCCGGTGTCGTAGAGCAGGACGTGCGCGTGCGTCGCCACGACGACGGCGGTGCCCTGCCCCACGTCGAGGACGACGACGCGGAATGCGCCGGGAGGCGGTCGCGGCGGCACCAGCAGGACCAGCGGCAGCATCGACGCGAGCCCGAGCCAGCGCCCCGGCACGCCGCGCGGCGCGAGCGCCAGCGCGACACCGAAGGCCGCGAACGGCAGCGCCGCCGGCAGCGGCCTGTGCTGCGCCCACGCCGCGCCGGGCGCCTGCGCGAGCGGCTCCAGCACCTGCATCAGGAGTCCCAGCAGCGCGTTTGCGGCGGGCCAGAGCGGCAGCGGCGCGACGAGCGCGGCAGCCAGCGTGACCGGCACGATGGCGAACGTCACCGCGGGAATCGCGATCGCGTTGGCAAGCGGCCCGACGATCGACACCTGCCCGAACAGCAGCAGCGTGAGCGGCACCAGGCCCACCGTGATCGCCCACTGCGCGCGCGCCGCGTCGGCGAGCGAGCGCGAGGCGCGTCGCAGGAGGCCCCCGCCACGCGCGACCTCCGGCAAGCGCGCGCTCCCCGCGTAGATCAGCACGCCCACGGCCAGGAACGACAGCCAGAATCCTGGGCCGAGAACCGCCCAGGGGTCGATCGCCAGCACGACCGCAAGCGCGGCGAGCCAGATCGCGTAGCCGCTGCCGGGGCGCGCGGCCCACAGGCCGAGCGTGGCCATCGCGAGCATGTACAGCGTGCGCTGCGCCGGCACCTCGGCGCCGGCGAGGAGCACGTAGCCCGTCGACGCAGCCAGTCCGACGAGTGCCGCGACCTTGCGTGCCGGGACGCGCGTGGTGAGGCGCGCGGAGCGCCGCGCCAGCGCGTAGGCCAGCCCTCCTGCGAGCAGCGCGAACACGGTCACGTGCAGCCCGCTGACCGACACCAGGTGCCCGGTGCCGGTGCGATTGAACACTGCCCACTGCGCCTCGGCGATGCCCGACTGGTCGCCGATCGCCAGCGCCACCAGCACGCCCGCGAGCGGCGAATCGGGCAGCGCGGCGTGGACGCGTTCGCGCATCCGCTCGCGCAGGCGCTGCACGTGGTCGAGCGGCCGGCCGGCGAAGGCGTCGACGCGGCGGTTGCCCTCGTCCACGCGCACGTAGCCGGTCGCGCGCAGCCCGCGCTCGAGCAGCCACGCCTCGAGATCGAAGCCGCCGGGGTTCGCGAGCCCGTGCGGTCGCTGCAACCTCACGACGAGCTGCCAGCGCTCGCCCGCGCGGACCTGTGGGGCGACCACGCCCCGTTCGGCGTCGGGAAACCCCACGACCCACGCGAGCGAGATGCGGCGCGGCACGCGCGCGCCCTCGGTGAGCACACTCTCGACGGCGAGCGCGAAGCGCACGCCGCGCTCGGTCGCGCGCGGCAGGTCGTCGACCACGCCGGCCACGGTCACGTCCTCGCCCTCCCACTCGGGAGGCAGCGCGTCGGCGAGGCGCAGTTCGGCACGCCACGCGGCATAGGTCACGCCGGCGAGCACGCAGGCTGCCAACGCGACCGCGCGAAGGGCGATGCGGCTGCGCCAGCCCTGGGGCTGCATCGCGGCCCCGCCCGCGAGCAGGGCCATCGTGCCCGCGAGCGGCCACCACGCCGGACGCGGCAGCGCGGCGAACGTCTGCAGCAGGCCGACGCCGAAGCACCACGCGGCAAGTCCGCCGGGGACCGGAAGCGGATACGCGGCAGCGGGCTGGCGGGGCATCGATGCCCAGCATGCGGCCAGCGCGCACCGGCCCGCACTCGGCCGTCTGGTCGAGGTGCTCGCGGTGTAGAGTGCGGGCCCATGCCTGCTCGCGCGCATGCTCCCCGGCCGACGGTCGCCCGGCTCGCCAGGCCGCAGGGCGCGCTGCGCGATGCGATCGGCGCAGCCTCGCGCGCCCCGGAAGCGCAGGTCGTCGCCTCGCTCCTCGACGCCGCCACGCTCGACGACGCCGGCCGGCGCCGAGCCCGCGAGCTGGCGAAGTCGCTGGCAACGCAGGTCCGCGCGGCGAAGCGCGAAGCGGCCGGCGCCGAGGCCCTCGTGCAGGCCTACGCGCTCTCCTCCGCGGAAGGCGTCGCGCTCATGTGCCTCGCCGAGGCGCTGCTGCGCATTCCCGACGCGGACACCGCCGACGCGCTGATCCGCGACAAGCTCGCGCGCGGCGACTGGCGCTCGCACGCCGCGCTCGCCGACTCGCTGTTCGTCAACGCGGCGTCGTGGGGGCTCGTCGTCACCGGCAGGCTGGTGGGCGGCGCGCCGGACGCGGGAGCGCTCGAGCGCGCGCTCACCGAGTCGCTGGCGCGGCTGGGCGAGCCGGTGATCCGCGCGGCGATGCGCGCGGCGATGCGCTTCCTCGGCGAGCAGTTCGTGCTCGGCGAGACGATTCCGCAGGCGCTCGAGCGCGCGAAGCTGCGCGAGGCGCGCGGCTTCCGCCACTCGTTCGACATGCTGGGCGAGGCGGCGCTCACCGCGGAGGACGCATCGCGCTACCAGGCTGCGTACGTGGGCGCGATGCACGCGGTCGGCACGGCCGCCGCAGGGCGCGGCGTGCGCGCCGGCCCCGGCCTGTCGGTGAAGCTCTCGGCGCTGCACCCGCGCTTCGCGCGCTCGCAACGCGAGCGCGTGATGGCCGAGCTGGTGCCGCGCCTCGCCGAGCTCGCGACGCTGGCGAAGCGCTACGACGTCGGCCTGGCCATCGACGCCGAGGAGGCCGACCGGCTGGATCTCACGCTCGACGTCATCGAGGCGCTCGCGCGCGACGCCAGCCTGGCTGGCTGGGACGGGCTGGGTGTGGTCGTGCAGGCCTACCAGAAGCGCGCCGCCGCGCTCGTCGACTGGGTTCTTGCGCTCGCGCGCGCGAACGGCCGGCGGATGACCGTTCGCCTGGTCAAGGGCGCGTACTGGGACGCCGAGATCAAGCGCGCGCAGGTCGACGGCCACGACGACTACCCGGTGTTCACGCGCAAGGCGCACACCGACGTCGCCTATCTCGCCTGCGCGCGCAAGCTCCTCGCGCACCGCGACCTCCTGTTCCCGCAGTTCGCCACGCACAATGCCGCCACACTCGCCGCCGTGGCGGAACTCGCCGGCGACCGCGAGGGCTACGAGTTCCAGTGCCTGCACGGCATGGGCGAGGCGCTCTACGACCACGTGACGGGGCCGGGGACGCCCGGCCTTCCCTGCCGCATCTACGCGCCGGTCGGCACGCACGCGACGCTGCTCGCCTACCTCGTGCGCCGCCTGCTCGAGAACGGCGCCAACACGTCGTTCGTCCACCAGGTCGCCGACCCGTCGGTCGACATCGCCGCGCTGGTCGCCGATCCCGTCGACGCGGCGCGCGCCAGTGCGGGCTCGCCGCACCCGCGCATCGCGCTGCCGGCAAACCTCTACGCGGACCGGCGCAACTCGCGCGGCATCGATCTCGCCGACGAGCACGCGCTCGCGCGCCTCGAGGCGGCGCTGCGCGAGGCAGCCGGGCAGCGCTACGCCGCGACGCCCTGCGTCGACGGTCGCCCGAGCGGCGACGCGACGCTGCGGCCCGTGCGCAGCCCGGCGGACCGCGCGGTCACCGTCGGCTACGTCGCCGACGCCTCGCCGCGCGACGTCGACGCCGCGCTTGCCGCCGCCGACACGCGCGGACGGGCGTGGGGCGAGCGGAGGGCGGCCGATCGCGCCGACGTGCTCGACCGCGCCGCCGAACTGATCGAGGCCAACGTGGCGCGCTTCGTCCACCTCGCGGTGCACGAGGCGGGCAAGACCATCCACAACGCGGTGGGCGAAGTGCGCGAAGCTGCGGACTTCTGCCGCTACTACGCCGCGCAGATCCGCCGCACGCCGCCGGCCGCGCCGCTCGGCCCGATCGTCGCCATCAGCCCGTGGAACTTCCCGCTGGCGATCTTCGTGGGCCAGGTCGCGGGGGCGCTCGCCGCCGGCAACCCGGTCCTCGCCAAGCCGGCCGAGCAGACGCCGTTGATCGCGCTGGAGGCCTTGCGCCTGCTGCATGCGGCCGGCGTGCCGCCCGCCGCGCTGCACCTGCTGCCCGGCGCCGGCGAGACCGTCGGCGCGGCGCTCGTCGCGGATGCGCGCACCGCGGGCGTGGCGTTCACCGGGTCGACGCTCGCGGCCGCGCACATCCACCGCGCGCTGGCCGAGCGCGGGAACGTGCCGCTCATCGCCGAGACCGGCGGCCAGAACGCGATGATCGTGGACGCCTCGGCGCTGCCCGAGCAGGCCGTGCACGACGCGATCGCCTCCGCGTTCGACAGCGCCGGCCAGCGCTGCTCGGCGCTGCGCATCCTCTGCGTGCAGGACACGATCGCCGAGCGCGTGATCGCGATGCTCGCCGGCGCGATGGCCGAGCTCGCGGTCGGTCATCCGGCCGCGCTGGCCACCGACGTCGGGCCGATCATCGACGAGCGCTCGAAGCGCGCGCTCGACGCGCACCTCGCGCGCATGGACCGCCAGGCGCGGCGCATCGCGACGGCCCCGCTGGACGAGGCGGTCGCCGCGCGCGGCCCCTATCTCGCCCCGGTCGCCTTCGAGATTGCGGACATCGACGTGCTGGAGGGCGAAGTGTTCGGACCGGTGCTGCACGTCCTGCGCTGGAAGCACGGCGAGCTCGACGCGCTCCTCGACGCGATCGACGCGACCGGGTACGCGTTGACGCTCGGCGTGCACAGCCGCATCGACGCGACGGTCGATCGCGTCGTGGCGCGCAGCCGCGCGGGCAACGTCTACGTGAATCGCACGACGATCGGCGCGGTCGTCGGCGTGCAGCCGTTCGGCGGCACGGGCCTGTCGGGCACCGGGCCGAAGGCGGGCGGGCCGCTGTACGTGCCGCGGCTCACGCGCGATCCCGGCGACGTTGGCGCCGGCCCGGTCGAACTGCCCGGGCCCACCGGCGAGCGCAACAGCTGGAGCGTGCACCCGCGCGGACGGCTGGTCGCGCTCGGCGGGGCGGAGAACGACGAGGACGTTTGGCGCGGACAGGCGCGCGACGCGCTGGCGATGGGCAACAGCGTTGCGTTCGCGCCGAGTGCGCCGTCGCTCGATGCGGCGCGCCGCGTGGCCGCCGCGAGCGTTCCTCCCATCGAAGTCATCGCACCGACGGCGGACTGGAGCCTGCTGCCCGACCTCGCCGGAGCGCTTGCCGCGGATGCGGCGACGGCGGCCGCGGCGAACCGCCGCCTCGCGCATCGCCCCGGCGCACGGCTGCCGGCCGTCGAGCCGGCCGGCGACCCGCCGCGCTACCCGCCTGCGCGGCTCGTGGTCGAGCGGACGGTGAGTGTCAACACGACGGCAGCCGGCGGCAACGCCACGCTCGTCGCGGCGATCGACTGAACGGCGCGCTTCACGCCTTCGGCCAGAGCACCATCTGCGTGCAGCGGAACAACGCGATCGTGCCGCCGTCGGCCTTGCGCGCGACGGTCGCGTCCCACACCTGCGTGGTGCGGCCGAGGTGCGCGGGCTTCGCGATGCACGACAGCGTGCCGTCGCGTGCGGTGCCGAGGAAGTTGCTCTTGAGCTCGACGGTGGTGAAGTTCGTCGCGCCGTCGGGCAGGTGCGCGAGGCAGCCGTAGCCGCAGGCCGTGTCGGCGAGCGCGACGATGCTCGCCGCGTGCAGGAAGCCGTTCGGCGCGAGCAGCTCCTCGCGCAGCACCAGCTCGGCGACGACAAGCTCGTGCTCGGCGGCTACGATCGAAAGCCCGATCAGCCCCGGCAGGCGGCCCTTGCCGCGCCGTTGCAGCGAGTCCAGCGTGACGTCCTCGCGCATCGCTTGCCGTCTCCTTAGATGTAAGGCTTCAACACGTTGTTTCGCCGATCCGTGAATTCAGTTCATGCGTCGTCCCCGCGAAGGCGGGGACCCAGCGTCTCGTCGATTCGACAGGCTGGCTGGCACGAAAGACACTGGGTCCCCGCCTTCGCGGGGACGACGACTCGTGGATGTGAGCGGCGCATGCCTTGCAGCAACAACGTCGTGACAGGTGACACTTAGAGATACGCGAGCAGCCGCCCGCACGCGATCACGCCCAGCCACAGCAGGATCGAGGCGAGCGCCGCGAGGCGCACGCGCGGCGGCGGATCGGCCCGCAGATCTCCGGCCATCCGGCGCAGCGGCCCCCGGTGCAGCGTCACTGCGTTGATGCCGGCGACGAGGATCAGGCTCATCTTCAGCAGGAACACCGGCTGCTCGACGAACTCGGCGGCGTGCGCGGAGAACATCGCGAGCCCGCTCGTCGCGGCGACGAGGAACCCGCCGATCGACCACGGCACGGCGAGCGCGGCCAGCGCATCGACCGGAATGCGGCGGCCCAGGCCCAGGAGGCGCAGGTCGACGACGACGATCGAGCCGAACAGCAGTGCGAGCCCCGCGATGTGCGCCGTCTCGGTGAGCGGATAGGCCCACAGCGCCTCGCGCATGAAGCGACCGAGCCCGGTCGCCTCGACCGTGTGCAGCGCACTCGCCACGACGCGTCAGCGCAGCTCGACGGTCTTGCCTGCGGAGGTGATGCGCTCGGCGCGCATCTCGTCGGGCTTGTTGCGGTTCGGGTAGCCGACCACGGTCACCACGGCGCCAGGCTTGATGAGCTCCCGCGCGAGGCCGCGGTTGTCCATGCGCGACGGGGGCGCGAGCACCGCCGTCCAGCGCTTGCCCGCGGCGGTGAGCGTCACGTAGCCGTGCGGATGCTCGTAGCCGGACTGCTCGATCGTGCCGGTGAGCGTGAGCGTCTGCGAGGCGTCGTACTCGCTCCACCCATGGTGGGCAGTCGCGCCCGCCGACACGGCGAAGAGAACGGCGGCAACACGGAGCTTCATGGCGTACCCCTGCGGGGTGATCGACGGGCGGATCGTACCGCAGCAAGCCGCCGGGGGTGCGGCTCGCATGCGAACGCCCGCTACACGTGCCGCTCGCACGCCTCGCGCAGGTCGGCGGCGAAGCGGTCGACGGCCTCCGCCGTCGTGTCCCACGCGCACATGAACCGGCAGCCCGTCTCGCCGACGAAGACGTAGAAGTGCCAGCCGCGCGCACGCAGCGCGTCGATCGCGGCCTTCGGCAGGTGCGCGAAGACGCCGTTGGCCTGCACGGGCGCGAACAGGGACACGCCGGGGATGCCGGCGAGACGGCCGGCGAGGCGTTGCGCCATCGCGTTCGCGTGCGCGGCGTGGGTGAGCCACGCGCCGCTTTCCAGCACCGCTACCCAGGGGGCGGCGAGGAAGCGCATCTTCGAGGCGAGCTGCCCCGCCTGCTTGCGCCGGCGGCGGAATTCATCGGCGAGCGCGCGATCGAAGAACACCAGCGCCTCGCCGGCCGGCAAGCCGTTCTTCGTGCCGCCGAGCACCAGCACGTCGGCGCCCGCCCGCTGCGCGATGTCCGCGGGCTGGCAACCGAGCGAGGCGACGGCGTTGGCGAACCGCGCGCCGTCGACGTGCACCTTGAGGAAGCGCTCGTGCGCCGCGTCGCACAGCGCGCGCATCTCCGCGGGCGTGTAGACGGTGCCGAGCTCGGTCGCCTGCGTGAGCGAGAGCGCGCGCGGTCGCGAGGCGTGCTCGTCGTGCGGCGAGGCGGCGCGCGGCGCGAACGCCTGCAACGTCACCTTGGCGTGCTCGCCCGCGACGGTGAGCACCTTCGCGCCGCCGGTCATGAACTCGGGGCCGCCGCACTCGTCGACGTTGACGTGCGCCATCTCGTGACAGACGACGGCATCGGTGCTGCGGCAGATCGACGCGAGCGCCAGCGCGTTCGCGGCGGTCCCGGTGAAGACGAGGTGCACCTCGGCGTCGGCGTCGAAGGCGCGGCGGATCGCTTCCTCCGCGCGGGCGGTCCACTCGTCGCGGCCGTAGGCGATCGCGTGCCCGCGGTTCGCGTCCTGCAGCGCAGCGAGCGCCTCCGGGCAGATGCCGGCCTGGTTGTCGCTGCCGAACTGGACCTGCAATGGGGCGGTACTCATCGGGCTACCTGATTGGGGACGCTACTCAGCTGGGGTCCTTGTGGCGAACTCCACACCCTCACCCCGACCCTCTCCCGCAAGCGGGAGAGGGAGTGGCGCCCCCTCTCCCCCGGTACCGGGGGAGAGGGTTGGGGTGAGGGGGCGCCGCAAAGCACGGCTGCTGAACTTCCTCGCTAATCAGGTCGGGCCAAGGCTCACAGCCGCTGCTCGAGCCACCCTTCGATGGAGCGCAGCGCCTCCGGCAAGGCACCGGGGTTGTCGCCTCCTGCCTGCGCCATGTCCGGCCGTCCGCCGCCCTTCCCGCCGACCTGCTGCGCGACGAAGTTCACGAGGTCTCCCGCCTTGACCTTGCCGGTCAGGTCCTTCGTGACGCCGGCCACCAGCGACACCTGGCCGTCGCGCACGGCGGCGAGCACCGCCACGCCGCTCTGCATCCGGTCCTTCACCTTGTCGAGCATCTCGCGCATCACGGTGGGGCTCGCGTCGTCGAGGAGGAGCGCGACCGCCTTCACGCCCTTGACGGTGCGCATGCCGCCGGCGACCACGTCGTCGAGCCGCGCCTGCGCGAGCTGGCCGCGCAGCCGCGCGATCTCCTTCTCGCCGGCGCGCGCCTCGCCGACGAGCTGGGCGATGCGCGTGTCGAGCTCGGCCACCGGCGCCTTGAGCGCCGCCGCCGCGCGCGCGAGCGCGCGCTCCTGCGCCTGCACCCACGCGAGCGCGCCCATGCCGGTGATCGCCTCGACGCGGCGCACGCCGGCGGCCACCCCGCCCTCGCCGAGGATCTTGAACAGCCCGATGTCGCCGGTGCGCGCGACGTGCGTGCCGCCGCACAGCTCGCGCGAAGTGCCGATGTCGAGCACGCGCACCTCGTCGCCGTACTTCTCGCCGAACAGCATCATCGCGCCGGCCTTCTGCGCCTCCGCGATGGGCATCACCCGCGCCTGTGTTGCCGCGTTGTCGAGGATCTCGGCGTTCACCAGCGCCTCGACGCGGCGGATCTCCTCGTCGGTCAGCGGCGCGTGGTGCGCGAAGTCGAAGCGCGTCTTCTCGGGGTCGACCAGCGAGCCCTTCTGCTGCACGTGCGTGCCCAGCACCTCGCGCAGCGCCTTGTGCATCAGGTGTGTCGCCGAGTGGTTGCGCATCGTGCGCCCGCGCGCGTCGAAGTCGACCTCGGCGGCCAGCGTGTCGCCGGTGCGGATCTCGCCGGTCTTCACCTCGCCCAAGTGCCCGTGCACGTCGGCCTGCACCTTCTGGGTGTCCTCGACGGCGAACAGCGTCAGGCACGCGCCGCCCTTCGTGAGCTCGCCGCGGTCGCCCACCTGGCCGCCCGATTCCGCGTAGAACGGCGTCGCGTCGAGCACGACCACGCCGCGCTCGCCCGCGGACAGCGACTCGACCTTCGTCCCGTCGCGGTACAGCGCCACGACGCGGCCTTCCGCCGAGAGCGTCTCGTAGCCGCGGAAGCGCGTCTTCGGCCCGTCGTAGGCCAGCGCCGCGCCCGCCTTGAACTGCGACGCGGCGCGCGCGCGCTCGCGCTGCGCGTCCATCGCCGCGGCGAACCCGGCCTCGTCGACGGCCACGTCGCGCTCGCGGCAGACGTCGGCGGTGAGGTCGTAGGGAAAGCCGAACGTGTCGTAGAGCGTGAACGCCGTCTGCCCGTCGAGCGTCCGCCCGCCGGACGCCGAGAGCCCGGCGAGCGCGCCCTCGAGGATGCGCATGCCGTTCTCGAGCGTCTCGCCGAAGCGTTCCTCCTCGGCCTTCAGCACCTCGGCCACGCGCCGCTTGTCACGGCGCAGCTCGGGATAGGCCTCGCCCATCTGCTTGTCGAGGTCATCGACCAGCTTGTGGAAGAACGGCTGCTTGCAGCCCAGCTGGTAGCCGTGGCGGATGGCGCGGCGGATGATCCGGCGCAGCACGTAGCCGCGGCCCTCGTTGCCGGGGATCACGCCGTCGACGACGAGGAACGCGCAGGCGCGGACGTGATCGGCGATCACGCGCAGGCTGGGCGCCAGGTAGTCCTTCGCCCCGGTCTCGCGCACCGCGGCGCGGATCAGGTCCTGGAAGAGGTCGATCTCGTAGTTGCTGTGCACGTGCTGCAGCACCGCGGCGAGCCGCTCGAGGCCCATGCCGGTGTCGACGCAGGGCTTCGGCAGCGGGGTCAGCGTGCCCGCCGCGTCGCGGTTGAACTGCATGAACACGAGGTTCCAGATCTCGATGTAGCGGTCGCCGTCGGCCTCGGGCGAGCCCGGCGGGCCGCCCCACACGTGCGGTCCGTGGTCGTAGAAGATCTCCGAGCACGGCCCGCAGGGGCCGGTGTCGGCCATCTGCCAGAAGTTGTCCGACGCGTACTTGGCACCCTTGTTGTCGCCGATGCGCACGCAGCGCTCGGGCGGCACGCCGATCTCCTTCGTCCAGATGTCGTAGGCCTCGTCGTCGTCGACGTAGACCGTCGTCCACAGCTTCTCCTTCGGCAGGCCGTAGACCTCGGTGAGCAGCTGCCACGCGTACCGGATCGCGTCGCGCTTGAAGTAGTCGCCGAAGCTGAAGTTGCCCAGCATCTCGAAGAACGTGTGGTGGCGCGCGGTGTAGCCGACGTTCTCGAGGTCGTTGTGCTTGCCGCCGGCGCGCACGCTGCGCTGCGCGGTCGTCGCGCGCACGTACGGGCGCTTGTCGGAGCCGAGGAAGACGTCCTTGAACTGGACCATGCCCGAATTCACGAACAGCAGCGTGGGGTCGTTCGCGGGCACGAGCGAGGACGAAGGGACGTGCGTGTGCCCCTTCGCGACGAAGTACTCGATGAAACGGCGGCGGATGTCGTTGACGGTGGCGGTCATGGTCGGGCCGCGCGCCCGGGAGGCAGCGGCAAGGCAGCGCAAAGGGCTTGATTTTACGCGAAATCGGTGCGGCGAGACGCATGGTCACGCACCCGGGCCGGGCTTCGGCCGAACGGCCGATGGCGCGTCGCGGCCGCCTTGCCCAAAGATTCCCTCACGCGGCGCGCGCGGCCGCGACGACGACGGAGGCAGCGATGGAACGTGACGAAGTCCTGCAGCGATTGCGCGCGTGGACGACGCTGGTCGACCCGGCGAGCGGCGAGGCGCTGCCGCTCGCGCACGCGCTGCGCCACGGCGAGGTGCAGGCCACGCTCGCGGCGGCACTGGTGCTGCTGGAGGCGCGTGGAGCGGCGCGGCCGCGCAACGCGGGGCGCGCGTGGTCCGCCGACGACGACGCGAAGCTCGGCGAAGCGTTCGACCGCGGCGCCGGCGTGGCGCGGCTGGCGGAGGAACTCGGACGCACGCGCGGCTCGATCACCGCGCGCCTGGTCAAGCTCGGCCGCATCGAGCCGAAGCCGGGGATGGGACTGCGCTACTGAAAGGCGCGGGCTACGCGAGGCCGGCGTGGCCGGCGTACGCGACCCACGCGGCGGCCGCGAGAAGCGCCACGCCGAGCGGCGCGCCGATGCGCCGCCCCCACGGCGCGTTCTTCTCGACCGCCATCACCGCGCCGAGAACGAGCATCCACGCGACGCTGCCCACGCCCACGGTGAACATCAGCAGCATCAGCGCCCAGCAGCAGCCCACGCAGTAGACGCCGTGCGCGATGCCGAGCCGCAGCGCGTCGCGCCTGGGCGCCGTGCCGCTCCAGCGCGCGACGACGAAGGGCAGCGGCGAGCGGCACTCGTCGAGGCAAGCCTGCTTGAGCCGCGAGAACTGGAACGCGCCGGCGAGCGCGAGCGTCGCCGCCGGCACGACCCACGGGTGCGACCACAGCCAGCCGCTGCCTTCCGCCCAGCGCGCGGCGAGAGCGTGCGCGGCGTGCGCGGCGATGCCGAAGGCGAGCCAGGCGAGCAGGTAGCCGGCCACGAGCAACGCGAAGAGGCGCACGCGATCCGCGCGCCGCCCGGTGAGGCGCAGGAAGACGTTGGCGAGCGGGATGGCCGTCGGCAGCATCATCGCGACCGTCATCAGCAGCCACCCGCCCACGTACAGCGCGGCCTGCGCGAGCGGCGCCGGGCGCGCGCACTCGAGCGAGGGCGCGCCCAGCGCGCTCACGTGCATCGCGTGCGCGAGCGACGAGTGCTCCCACGCGAGGAGCGCCGCCCACGCCAGCACCGCCAGCCCGGCGAGCGCTCCCGCGAGCAGGACGGGCTGGCTCGCCGCCGCCGCGCGCGCACCGCTCACGACGCTTCGCCGGTCATCCGCCGTCCCGCGCTAGGAGTGGAAGCGGAAGTGGCCCTGCACCGAGTTGTGCCCGGAGATCTCGACGTCGATGCCCAGCACCGTCGCCTTCGCGCGGTAGAGTGACGACTTGCCGACGTACGCGGGCGAGCCCGGGATCGTCGAGAACACCGCGTCGATCAGCTTCGTTCCGTGGCCACCGGGGCCCTTGAGCGGTTCCATGCGTGCCTCGACCGCCTTGCCCATCGTCAGGTGCCCCAGGCCCTGCTGCACCTCGAAGGCGATGGGCACGCGCTCGACGGCAACCACCTCGCCGACGAGGCTCGCGAGGTCGGCCACCGGACCGCCCTGCTTGCCGGTGAACACCGACAGGATCGCCTGCTCCTGCTTGGGCGTCGCGCGGTCGTCCATGAAGGCGATGGCGCGCCAGTTGCCCTTGAGCACGTTGCCGGGGATGTCGGCGAGCATGCCGAAGGTCAGTCCGGCCACGTCGACACCGTCGATGTCGCCGCGCTCGAAATGCCAGGCGAGCGTGCCCTTGCAGGTGCCGCCGTCGGGATCCTCGCCGACCCAGCACGGGCACACCGCCTTGCATGTGCAGACCTCCAGCAGGCGACCTTCGAGTTTGTAAGCCATGGCTCCTCCTCGCGTTGTCAATGCAGTCGATACCGCGTCGAACTGGCAAAACGGACGATCCGACCCTCCACGCACCGGGCGGGCTGCGCTGCGCGCCACCTCGCGGGCACCCCGGCACCACATGCCGAAAACCGCGCAGACCGGCGATCATGCGCCGAAGAGCGCCGAATGCAAGCGGCACGGCAGACGCGACCGTCCGCGAATGAGCGAGTGGATGGCACAAATGTGCCAGCGCGCCGCCAGCATGCAGAGCGGGGGCGGGCGGTTCAGTCGTCTTCGATGCGGGCGCCGGCGCTGCGCAGCACGCGAAAGGCAACCGCCGGCGGATAGCCGCGCGAGAGCAGGAAGCGGATCTGGCGGGCCTTCTCGCGCTCGTCGGCCGGCGGGCGTCCGAAGCGGCGCTGCCAGAGCGCCTGCGCAGCGGCGAGTTCGTCCACGGCGCCCGACTCGGCAAGCGCCGCCGCCGCCACCTCCTTCGCCACGCCGCGCTCGCGCAGCTCGCGCGCGATGGCGCGCTGCGCGTGGCTGGACGTCTTCTGCCGCACCAGCGCGCCGGCGAAGCGCGCATCGGAAAGCAAGCCGAGCTGCTGCAGTTCGTCGAGCAGGCTGTCGACCTCGTCGCGCGGCGCACCGGTGGCGGCGAGCCTGGCCGCGAGCTCGGCGCGCGCGTACTCGCGGCGGGCGAGCAGCGCGATCGCCCGCGCCTTCAGCGTGCGCGGCTGCCTGCCCGTGCGGCGGCGCCGCTCAAACACGCGAGCGCACGTCGACCCGCGCACGAGAAAAGGCCCGCACGGCGCGAGCCGCACGGGCCAGGGACCCTGCACCAGACAGGAGGATGAACTGGGCGGGCACAGCAATGCCCGACGCGGGCGTCAGGCCGCGTCGGCGTCCGTCCCGCGCCCGCGCGGGCCGGGGGTGGGCACGCCCACCGCCTCGCGGATGCGCGCCTCGATCTCCTGCGCCATTTCCGGATGCTCGCGCAGGAACTCGCGGGCATTGTCCTTGCCCTGGCCGATCTTCTCGCCCTTGTAGGCGTACCACGCGCCCGACTTCTCGACGATGCGGTGCGTCACGCCGAGCTCGAGGATCTCGCCCTCGCGCGAGATGCCCTCGCCGTAGAGGATGTCGAACAGCGCCTCGCGGAACGGCGGCGCGATCTTGTTCTTGACGACCTTCACGCGCGTCTCGTTGCCGATGACTTCCTCGCCCTTCTTGATGGCGCCGATGCGGCGGATGTCGAGGCGCACCGAGGCGTAGAACTTGAGTGCGTTGCCGCCGGTGGTCGTCTCCGGGTTGCCGAACATCACGCCGATCTTCATGCGGATCTGGTTGATGAAGATCACCAGCACGTTCGCGCGCTTGATGTTCGCGGTGAGCTTGCGCAGCGCCTGGCTCATCAGGCGCGCCTGCAGGCCGGGGAGCTGGTCGCCCATCTCGCCTTCGATCTCGGCCTTCGGCACGAGCGCCGCCACCGAGTCGACGACGATGATGTCCACGCCGCCGGAGCGCACCAGCATGTCGGCGATCTCGAGCGCCTGCTCGCCGGTGTCGGGCTGCGAGATGAGCAGCTCGCCGACGTTGACGCCGAGCTTGCCCGCGTAGACGGGGTCGAGCGCGTTCTCGGCGTCGATGTAGGCGGCCGTGCCTCCGGCCTTCTGCACCTCGGCCACCACCTGCAGCGACAGCGTCGTCTTGCCCGACGACTCGGGGCCGTAGATCTCGACCACGCGCCCGCGCGGCAGGCCGCCCACGCCGAGCGCGATGTCGAGGCCGAGCGAGCCGGTGGAGACGACGGAGAGGTCGTTCTGGATCTGGGCCTCGCCCATCTTCATGATCGAGCCCTTGCCGAACTGCTTCTCGATCTGCGCGAGGGCGGCGGCGAGCGCCTTGGTCTTCTGGTCGTCCATCGGGGTGTTGTCGAGTGGCATGGAAGGGCTCCAAGTATCGCCCATCGGGGGGCGGGCGCGTCGCCGCGCGGGTTGACGCCGGGGATCCTCGCACAGAACGAACGTTCGACGCAACCCTTCGTGCGGCCTAGTCCGTTCGGCCTGTTGCGGCGGGCGTCGCCCGATGCTTCCCCAGACGGAAGCCAGCATGCCCCCCCGGTGGCTCACCGCGTGAGCCTTCCTGCCGGAGGCCGCCGACCGCGCGTTCGATCCCCCATGCCCTCGGGCACGCGCCGGCCTGCCCGGACAGCCCGGCTACCCGCGCAGGCGCCCGATGGCTCCGTCGAGCGCCGCCAGGACGGCCAGGTGGCGCACTTCGGTGCGGTCGCCCGTGAACCTGCGCGTCGTCGACTCGCTCGCCGCACCGCGCCGCGCCCAGGCGAAGCAAACCGTGCCCACGGGCTTGCCCGGAACCGCGCCGCCGGGCCCGGCGATGCCCGTCACGGCCACGGCGAGGTCAGCCCCCGAACGGGCGAGCGCGCCCTCCGCCATGGCCCGGGCCGTCGCCTCGGACACCGCGCCGTGCACGCTCAGGACGTCCTCGCGCACGCCGAGCAGCGCAACCTTCATCGCGTTCGAGTAGCAGACGAAGCCGGCGTCGAACCACCCCGAGCTGCCCGCGGTTGCCGTGATCGCCGCCGCGACGAGGCCTCCGGTGCACGACTCGGCCGTCGCGATGCGCCGGCCGCGCGCGGCCAGCAGCGCGCCCAGCTCCGCCGAGCGTTGCGCGAGGGCATCGTCGATCACTCGACCTCCCCGGCGCGCGCGCGGTAGTGGTACGCGTAGCGCGTGGCGAAACCGAAGCGGCGGTAGATCGCAATCGCGGCGCGATTCGTCTCGTCGACCTGCAGGAAGCCTTCGCGCGCGCCCCGCTCCCACGACTTGCGCAGCAGCGCGGAGACGACGAGCGTGCCGATGCCGTTGCGCCGGTGCGCGGGCGCGGTCACCACGTCGAACACGCCGGCGAAGCCGCGGTCCACGCAGGCCATGCCGGAGGCCACCGTCGCGCCATCCTTGCGCGCGAGGATCGGCACCAGCGCCAGCGGCGACTGGGCCAGGCGCTCGAGATGCGCCGCGCGCTGCACCGCGGTCGAGCCCCGCATCGTGCCGACCGCCTCGACGAACGCGTCGGGCAGCGGCGAGGAGAGCTCGACGCCGTCCGGCGGAACCGCGTCCGCGGCGAGCGGCAGCGCGGCGTCGAGCGCGCAGGTCTGCACCAGCGTGCGGTCGAACGCGACGTAGCCGCGCGCGGCGAGCGCGTCGTCGAGCGAGTCGGGCCGGGAGCACGGCGTGATGCGGAACAGCGCGGACAGCCCGTGCCGCGCGTACAGCGCCTCGCAGTGCGCGATCTTCTCTTCGAGCGGCAGCGTCGAGCCGAAGTGCGCGTTGACGCTGCGCGCGCGCTTCGCCGTGCCCGGCGACAGGAACAGCAGCCAGCCGTCGTAGAGCAGCTGGCGCCGCGACTGCAGCACGTTGAAGCAGAACTCCTCCATGCGCTGCACGTCGGCCGGGCCGCCCGCGGCGGCCACGGCGCTCGCCGGACTACCCTCCGCGCTGGCGCGCTCCGGGGCCCGTTCGCCCTCGGGGCGGCCCTTCAAGCTCGTGCTCCCCTCGCCCCGCGGAAGCGGGGAGAGGGGTCGGGGGTGAGGGGTCATTGGACCACCCTCCGCGCCGGCGCGCTCCGGGGCCCGTTCGCCCTCGGGGCGGCCCTTCAAGCTCGTGCTCCCCTCGCCCCGCGGAAGCGGGGAGAGGGGTCGGGGGTGAGGGGTCATTGGACCACCCTCCGCGCTGGCGCGCTCCGGGGCCCGTTCGCCCTCGGGGCGGCCCTTCGGGTTGAATGGACCACCCTCCGCGCTGGCGCGCTCCGGGGCCCGTTCGCCCTCGGGGCGGCCCTTCGGGTTGAATGGACCACCCTCCGCGCTGGCGCGCTCCGGGGCCCGTTCGCCCTCGGGGCGGCCCTTCGGGTTGAATGGACCACCCTCCGCGCTGGCGCGCTCCGGGGCCCGTTCGCCCTCGGGGCGGCCCTTCGGGCTCACGCCGGCCACCCGGTGACGCGCACGACGGCCGCGAAGACGAACAGCGCCATCGCCGCCGCGACGAGGTCGTCGAGCATCACGCCCACCCCGTGCTTCATCCGCGCGTCGATGGCGCGGATCGGCGGCGGCTTCAGTATGTCGAACAGGCGGAACAGCAGGAAAGCGAACGCGATGCGCGCGAGGCTCGTGCCGGTGAAGAACATCACGAACAGGAACGCCGCGATCTCGTCGATGACGATGCCGCCGTGGTCCGCCGCGCCAAGGTCGCGGCCGGTCCGGTCGGATGCCCACGCGCCCGCCGCGAAGAGGAGTGCCACGACCGCCAGGTAGCCGGCGTCGCCGGTGTGCAGCGCGAGCCAGTCGCCCAGCGGAATCGCCAGCAGCGTAGCGACCGTGCCCGGCGCCCACGGCGAGAGCCCGGTGCCGAAACCGAGCGCGAGAAAGTGCGCCGGATGCGCGAGGAGGAAGCGGATCGAGAGGGGTGGCCCGGACATCGCATTCACGCGAAGTGGTCGAACGCGCGCGGCAGCACCGCCAGCGCGCGGCCCTGCTCGTCGAGCACCGTCAGGCCGGCCTCGCGCGGCGCGATCGATCCGATCCGCGTCACCGGGACGCCCGCCGCGCTTCCCGCCGCCTCGACGCGCTCGCGCATCGCGGCTCGCGCCGCGAAGCAGAGCTCGTAGTCGTCCCCTCCCGCCAGCAGGCAGGAGAGCGCGAGGCCGCGCTCGCCCGTCGCGAGCCGCATGCGCAGTTCGCTCGCACAGGGGATGCGGGCCAGGTCGACGCTCGCCCCCACGCCGGAAGCCTCGAGGATGTGGCCGAGGTCGCCGGTGAGCCCGTCGGAGACGTCGAGCATCGCTCCCGCCACGCCGCGCAACGCGATACCGAGCGCGACTCGCGGTTGCGGCCGCTCGAGCCGAGCGCGCAGCGGCGCGAGCGCGGCCGGCGACATCGCAGTGCGCCCCTGCAGCGCGGCGAGTGCGAGCATCGCGTCGCCGATGGAACCCGACACCCAGACATCGTCTCCGGGCAGCGCGCCGGACCGCCGGATCGCAGTGCCCGCGGGCACCTCTCCGGCGATGGTCACGCACAGGTTGCGCGGGCCGCGCGTCGTGTCGCCCCCTACCAGCGCGACGCCGTGCGCGTCGGCGAGCGCGAACAGGCCGCGAGAAAACGCCGCGAGCCACGCCTCGTCGCTGTCGGGCAGCGCGCCGGCGAGCAGCGCCCAGCGCGGGCGGGCGCCCATCGCCGCCATGTCCGAGAGATTCACCGCGAGCACCTTGTGGCCGAGTCCTTCGGCGTCGGCGCCGGGCAGGAAGTGGCGCCCCTCGACCATCATGTCCACCGCGAGCACCAGCTCGTGGCCTGGCGTGGGAGCGAGCAGCGCGGCGTCGTCGCCCACGCCGAGCACGACGCCCGGGTCGGCGGCGGGCCGCCGGAAGTAGCGGTCGATCAGCTCGAACTCGCCGATCGACACGATCAGGCTCCGCGCGAACCCGCGTGCCGCGTTGCCTCTCCATAGTCATCCCCGCGAATGCGGGGATCCTGTGTCTTGGCTTCGCGCATCTGCAGGCCACCACTGTCGTCGCCATCCCCGCGCATGCGGGAGTCCAGTGTCTTGGCCTCGCGCATCTGCAGGCCACCCCTGTCGTCGTCATCCCCGCGCATGCGGGGATCCAGCGACTTCCCGCCTAGACGACACTGGATCCCCGCATGCGCGGGGATGACGAGGGGAGTCTGGTGGCCGCCGCGCATGGGATGGAAGCGGCGCCGCTCAGCGCCCCCGCTCTGCCGCCAGCGCCGCGATCTCCGGCGCACGCGCGCCGCGCGCGACCTTGTCGAGGACGGCGTTGACGAACTTGTGGCCGTCGGTGCCGCCATAGGACTTGGCCAGCTCGACCGCCTCGTCGATCACGACCTTGTACGGGATCTCGACACGCTGCGCGAGCTCCCACGAGCCGATGGCGATGATGGCGCGCTCGATCGGCGACAGCTCGGCGATGGCGCGCGCGGCGTGAGGCGCCGCCCTGGCGAGCAGCGACTCCCAGCCCGCGGTCACGCCGCGCCACAGCTCGTCGAAGTAGCCGCGCTCCGCCCCTTCGGCCGCGTCGCTCTCGAGCAGCGCGAGGCGGATCGCGTCGTCGGCGTTGCCGGAGAGCTGGCGCTGGTAGAGCCCCTGCAGCACGAGCTCCCGCGCGGCGTGGCGCGGGTCAGGCGTCGTCGAGGTCATCGAAGAGATTCGCGAGCTCGAGCGCCGCGAGGGCCGCCTCGTGGCCCTTGGCGTCCATGCGCGCGAGCGCCTGCTCGTCGGTGTCGCAGGTGAGGATCGCGTTGCCGATCGGCACGCCGAACTGCAGCGCGACTTCGGCGACTCCGCGCGCGGATTCGTTGCTCACGATCTCGAAGTGGTAGGTCTCGCCGCGTATCACCGCGCCCAGCGCCACCAGCGCGTCGTACTCGCCGGACTGGGCGAGGCGCTGCAGCGCCTGCGGGGTCTCCAGCGCGCCGGGAACCGTTACGATCGTCACGTCGCCGGCGGCCACGCCGGCCTCCGCGAGCGCGCGCTGGGCTCCCGCCAGCAGGCCGTCGCCGATCGCGGGGTTGAAGCGCGACAGCACCAAGCCGACGCGCCGGCCGGCGCCCGCCGTGCGGGGAGCGATGCGACGCGCCATGCTAATCGGACGACTTGCAGCGGACGCAGCGTGCCGGCATGGGCACGACACATCGTCGTCCCCGCGACGCCGGTCCCCGGGTGCCGGCGTCGCGGGGATGACGCGGTGCATGCATGCAACGTTCGATACTCATATGTCGGCCGATCAGGACGCCTTCGCGCCGGGCTGGTGCTCGTAGCCCGTCACCTCGAGGTCGAAGCCGATCATGCTCGGCATGCGTCGCGGGCGCGCGAGGATGCGCATGCGGCCGACGTTGAGGTCGCGCAGGATCTGCGCACCGATGCCGTAGTTGCGCAGGTCGAACTTGGTCGGCGCCGGCGGCTCGGACGAGACGGCCCGGCGGCGCAGCTCCTGCGGCGACTCGGGCCGGTGCAGCAGCACGATGACCCCGCGGCCGGCGCGGGCGATCGCCTCCATCGCCGCGGGGATGCTCCAGGAGTGCGACTCGTTCTGCGCGTCGAGCAGGTCCATCACCGACAGCGGCTCGTGCACGCGCACCAGCGTCTCCGTCTCCGGCGAGATCGGTCCGCGCGCCAGCGCGAGGTGCGTCGCGTCGGTGAGCTTCTCACGGTAGACGACCAGTCGGAACGCGCCGTGCGCGGTGGCGAGCGGCCGCTCGGCGACTCGCTCGATCAGCTTTTCCGTGCGGCTGCGGTAGTGGATGAGGTCGGCGATGGTGCCGATCTTGAGCGCGTGCGACTTCGCGAACTCCAGGAGGTCCGGCAGCCGCGCCATCGTGCCGTCGTCCTTCATGATCTCGCAGATCACCGCGGCGGGCGCGAGGCCAGCCAGCCGCGCGAGGTCGCAGCCCGCCTCCGTGTGGCCGGCGCGCGAGAGCACGCCGCCGGGCACGGCGACCACGGGGAAGACGTGGCCCGGCTGCACCAGGTCCGCGGGTTTCGCATCCGGGGCGATCGCCACCCGCACGGTGCGTGCGCGGTCGGCGGCCGAGATGCCGGTGGTGACGCCCTCGGCGGCCTCCACCGACACGGTGAAGTTCGTGCCGGTGCCCGAGCGGTTCTCGCGCACCATCGGCGCGAGCCCCAGCTGCCGCGAGCGCTCCTCGGTCAGCGTGAGGCAGACGAGCCCCCGCGCGTGGCGGGCCATGAAGTTGATCGCCTCGGGCGAGACGTGCTCGGCGGCCAGCACGAGGTCGCCCTCGTTCTCGCGGTCCTCCTCGTCGACCAGGATGACCATGCGGCCGGCTTTCAGCTCGGCGACGATCTCGGGAGTCGGGGTCAGAGTCATGTCAGTGGCGCCGGGCCGTTCCGGGACGCCCGTGCGAGCGGGGCGGCAGCAAGGCTCGAAGAGCGCGTCCGCTCGCACGGGCGGCGGCCGACGCGCACACAAATCGGACGGCACAACCGGCCAAGGAGGCCGCCTGACCAGCCCCCTGGGGGGCAGCGAGCGCAGCGAGCGTGGGGGGATGTTTCATCCTGGGGCCGATGCGGGGGCCAAACCGGGATTGTACCGGCGCGGCCGCGGCGGACCGCTCCCGTCAGGCAGCCGCGGTGGCCTGCCCCGCCGAGCCGTCGCGGCGCACCCGGAACCAGGCGGCGTAGAGCGCGGGCAGGAACGCGAGCGTGAGCAGCGTCGCCGCGACGATGCCGCCCATCATCGCCACCGCCATCGGCCCGAAGAAGTCGCTGCGCACGAGCGGCACCATCGCGAACACGGCGGCGGCGGCGGTGAGCACGATGGGACGGAAGCGGCGCACCGTCGCGCCGACGATCGCGTCCCACGCCGGCGCGCCGGCAGCGCGGTCCTGCTCGATCTGGTCGACCAGGATCACCGAATTGCGCATGATGATCCCGGAGAGCGCGATCGTGCCCAGCATCGCGACGAACCCGAAGGGGAGCCCGGACGCGAGCAGCCCGGCGGTGACCCCGATCATGCCGAGCGGTGCGGTCAGCACCACCATCAGCGTGCGCGAGAAGCTCTTCAGCTGCACCATCAGCAGCGCGAGCACGACCAGCACCAGAAGGGGGACGCCGGCGGCGATCGACTTCTGGCCGCGCGTAGCGTCTTCCACCACGCCGCCCAGCTCGATGCGATAGCCCGCCGGCAGCTTCGCGCGCAGCGCATCGATGTCCGGCGCCATGCGCATGACGACGTCGGGACCCTGCGCGTCGCCCTTGAGGTCGCCGCGCACCGTGACCGTCGGCTGGCGGTTGCGCCGCCACACGATCCCCGGCTCGAGGCCGACCTCGAGCCGCGCCACCTGCGTGATCGGCACCGCCTTGCCGCCGCGGGCCGGGATCGCGAGGTCGCGCAGGAAAGACAGTTGCGCGCGCTCGGCCTCGACGCCGCGCAGCACGACGTCGACGAGCTTGTTGCCTTCGCGGAACTGGGTGACGACCACGCCGGACACCGACGTGTTGAGGAACTGCGCGATGTCCTGCGAAGAGAGCCCGAGCAGGCGCGCCTTGTCCTGGTCGATGGCCAGGCGCACCACCTTCGACGGCTCGTCCCAGTCGAACTGCACGTTGGCCACGTCGGGGCTCGCGGCGACGACGGCGCGCACCTCGCGCGCGATCTCGCGCACCCGGCCGACGTCGTCGCCGGAGACGCGGACCTGGACGGGGAAGCCCACGGGCGGGCCGTTCTCCAGCCGCGCCACGCGGCCGCGCAACGCGGGAAAGTCGTCCTCGAACAGCTTGAGCAGGCGAGCCCGCACGCGCTCGCGCTCGCGGTTGTCCTTCGTCACCAGCACGAACTGCGCGAAGTTCGACTGCGTGAGCTGCTGGTCGAGCGGCAGGTAGAAGCGCGGGCTCCCCGCGCCGACGTAGCCGACGAAGCTCTCCACCCCCTCGTCGCGGGCGAGGACTGCCTCCATGCGCTTCGCCTCGGCGAGCGTCGCGGCGAACGACGAGCCCTCGGGCAGCCGCAGGTCGACCATCAGCTCGGGCCGCGACGACGCCGGGAAGAACTGCTGCGGAACGAAGCGGAACGCGATCATCGACGCCGCGAACGCCGCCAGCGTCACGGCGATCGCGAGTGCGCGGTGCTCCACCGTCCACTCGACGGCGCGCTTGAGCCGGCGATAGAACGGCGTGTCGTAGACCGCGGCGGCATCGTGCGCCGCCGGGCGCGGCGGCGGTTCGGGGCGGCCGCGCGCGCGGGCAAGCGCACGGCGCCACAGCGGGGCCGGGCGCGCCTTCGCGTAGTCCGGCAGCATGCGATAGCCGAGCCACGGGATCGCGATCACCGCGACGAACCACGAGACGACGAGCGCGATCGCCGAGACCTGGAACAGGGACCGCGTGTACTCGCCGGTGCCGCTCCGTGCAGTGGCGATGGGCAGGAACCCGGCGACCGTGATCAGCGTGCCGGTCAGCATGGGGAACGCCGTTGAGGTCCACGCGTAGCTCGCCGCGCGGAAGCGGTCGAAGCCCTGCTCGAGCTTCACCGCCATCATCTCCACCGCGATGATCGCGTCGTCGACCAGCAGCCCGAGCGACAGCACCAGCGCGCCGAGCGAGATCTTGTGCAGGCCGATGTCGAACAGGTCCATGAAGAGGAACGTGGTCGCGAGCACCAGCGGGATCGACACCGCGACGACGAGCCCCGTGCGCAGGCCGAGGCTCAGCAGGGAGACCGCGAGCACGATCGCCACGGCCTCGGCGAGCGAGCGCACGAACACGTTGATCGAGCGCTGCACGGCCTTCGGCATGCTCGCGACCGCGTCGACCTCCACACCGACCGGCAGCTCCGCGCGCATGCGCGCCACCGTCGCGTCGAGCGCCGCGCCCAGCTCGATCACGTCGCCGCCCTTGACCATCGTCACGCCGACCCCCAGCGCCTCGCGGCCGTGCCAGCGCATCTTCTGCTGCGGCGGGTCGGCGTACCCGCGCTTCACCTCGGCGACGTCGCCCAGGCGGAACACGCGGTTGTTGACGCGCAGCGAGAGCTCGCGGATCGTGTCGACCGACTCGAAGCCGCCGGAGGGGCGCAGGTAAATGCGGTCGGTGCCGGTCTCGAACGCGCCGGCGGGCGCCACCGCGTTCTGCGCGGCGAGCGTGGCGACGAGCTGCGACGCCTCGAGGCCCAGCGTGGCGAGCTTCGCGTTGGAGAACTCGACGAAGACGCGCTCCTCCTGCTCGCCGATGAAGTCGACCTTCGCCACGCCGGGGACCCGCAGCAGCTCTCCGCGCAACCGGTCGCCGAAGGCCTTGAGGTCGCGGTAGCCGAAGCCCTCGCCGGTGATCGCGTAGATGTTCGTGTAGGTGTCGCCGAACTCGTCGTTGAAGAACGGCCCGCGGATGCCGGCGGGCAGGCTGCCGCGGATGTCGCCGACCTTCTTGCGCACCTGGTACCAGAGCTCGGGGACGCTCGACGACGGCAGCGAGTCGCGCAAGCCGATCAACACCAGCGACTCGCCGGGCTTGCTGTAGCTGCGGATCCACTCGAGCGGCAGCTCCTGCAGCTTGCGCTCGATGCGGTCGGTCACCTGCTCCTCGACCTCGCGCGCGGTCGCGCCCGGCCAGTCGGTGCGCACCACCATCGCCTTGAACGTGTACGGCGGGTCTTCCGACTGGCCGAGCTTCGTGTACGCGAGCGCGCCCATCAGCGCGGCGACGATCACCAGGAACGCGACCAGCGGCCGGTGGTCGAGCGCCCACTCGGAGAGGTTGATCCCCGAGCGGCTGCGCACGCCGGGCACGCGATCCGACGTCATCGCATTCAGCGAGGAGAAGGCGCGGGGCGGCCCTGCGCGACCAGGCCCGCGCCCTCGTAGGGCCGCACGACCTGGCCTTCGACGAGCTTGTTGGCGCCGGCGGCGACGATCCACTCGCCGTCGGCGAGCCCGCGCGTGACCACCGCGCCGTCCTCGCGGAACGCGCCGAGTTCGACGGCGCGCAGGCTCACCTTGCCGCTGCCGTGGTCGAACACCCACACGGCCGGCTTGCCGTCGGTGCCGTGGTAGATGGAGGCGAGCGGCACGAGCGCCGCGCGCGCGTCGCCGGGGCCGATCACCGCGACGTTCGCGGTCATGCCCCAGCCGAGCGCGGCGTCGGCGCCGGGCACCGCGACGCGCACGGCAAACGTGCGCGTGGCCGTGTCGACGGACGGAGAGACTTCGCGCAGGCGCGCGGGGTAGCGCTTCTGCGGATCCGCCCACAGCGCGACGACGAGTTGTCGCGCCGACTTCACCTCGGCGAGGCGGTGCTCCGGCACCGCGATGACCACTTCGCGCTCGCCCGTCTCGGCCAGCTTCATCACGACCTGCCCGGCCGCGACGACCTGCCCGGCCTCGACATTGAGCGCCGTGACCACGCCGTCGGCCGGCGCGACCAGCGTCGCATATCCGGCCTGGTTGCGCGTGACGGCGAGTGTGGCCAGCGCCTGCTCCAGCCGCGCAGCTGCCGCGTTCATGGCGTTGCGCTTCTGGTCGAGCGCGGAGGCGCTCACGAACTTCTGCTTGTACAGGTCCTCGTAGCGCTGGAGTTCGGCCCGCGCGTACGCCTCGTCGGTGCGGGCCGCGGCGACGGCCGCCCCCTGCGCCTGCGCCTGCAGCGCCACGTCGGCGGGGTCGAGCCGCGCGAGCGCCTGCCCGCGGCGCACGGCGGTGCCCACGTCGACGCTGCGCTCGACGAGCTTGCCCGCGATGCGGAACGCGAGGTCCGCCTCGTGCCGCGGCTTCACTTCGCCGGCGAACACCGCGACGTCCTGCGCGGCGCCGATCGCGACCTTCGACAGCACGACCGGACGGACCGGCTCGGGTAGGGCGGCCTCGCGCGCGCACGAAGCGAGCAGCGCGACCGCGACGACGGGCAGCAGCGCTCTCATGGCCGGGCCTCCGCTGCGCCGGCCTGCGCCCGCGAGCGGCCGATCGTGCCTTCCCACAGCGCGCGCAGCGCCTGCGCGAGCTCGTCGGGGAAGTCGGCCGGCCCCATGCCGCAGGTCCCGGGCTCGTCGCGCGAGTGCGCGAAGGACAGCTGCCACAGGCCGACGATGAGCGCGAAGCTGCGGCGCAGCAGCGGCACGCCCTCGCCCGCCGCAAGCTCGGGGTAGTGCCGCTCGAGTCCCGCGCCCGCGGCCTGCAGGCGCTCGTGCATCCGGGTGTGGAACGCGCCCGCGGTTTCGACCGGGACTTCGGTGGCCATCATGCCGAGGCAGCGCGTGGCGAGCGGCAGAAACGTCGCGCGCGCGACGATGTGCTCCTGCGTGAGCGTGACCAGCTCGTCGAGCGTGACCGGCGCGTCCTGCGCGAGACGCGCGGTCAGCGCGCTGAAGAACTCGTCGGCCTGCCGCTCGTGCGCGGCCAGCAGCAGCTCTTCCTTGCTCGGGAAGTAGAGGTAGACCGTGCCCTTCGCGAGGCCGGCCTCGTCGGCGACCTCGGCGACGTTGGCCACGCGCGCCGGCGAGCGCGCGAGCAGGCGCTCGGCGGCGTCGAGTATCGCGTGGTGGCGTTCCTGCTTGTCCTCGGCGAGGACGGCTCGCTGGCGGATGACCATCTTTCCCTCGACAACTGACCGTGGGTCACTTGATTAAGAGCCTAAATGACCCCGAGTCAGTTGTCAACCCGATCGCCCCAAGACTCCCCGAGCATGCCGTTGCAATGCGCGGCCGATCGTCCGTCGCCGTGCCGGGACTCCCCCGCCATGGCGACCCATGGAATTCCCCGGCCAGGTCGGCGTGCAGCCACCGGGTACCAGGCTCGCGATGGTTTGCCGGCGGGCCAGACCACGCTGATCGCGATCTCGGCACGCTTCGCCGGATGCGGAACGTACGTGAGCCCGAAGTGCTCCGCACGCCGCGTGGCCGACACACACAGGTGAGCGCCCCTCCGGATTCCGGCGGCGTTGTCGAACATCGCATCCGCGCGATCTTGGCCAGGTTGGTTGAAATCGATGTCGCGGCGTCCACTGGCGAGCAGCGTTCGCATTGGCGATGCGTCACGCGCGCGCCATTGCATTGACCGCCGCGGCGCCACGCCCCATGATCGGCTCCGAAACAGCGCGCGGTCGGCCAAACCATGAAGATCCGGATCCTGGGCGCAGGTCCTGCGGGCCTGTACTTCGCCGCACTGATGAAGCGCCTCGACCCGTCGCACGACATCGCCATCTTCGAGCGCAACCCGCGCGACGCGACCTGGGGCTTCGGCGTCGTCTTCTCGGACCGGGCCCTCGACTTCCTGCGGGCCGACGACGAGGCGTTGTACCGGTACCTGACGCCCCATCTGGAGAATTGGCCGGACATCACCATCGTCCACAACGACACGGCGATGCCGATTGCCGGCAACGGTTTTGCCTCCATCGGGCGCCTAGAGTTGCTGACGCTGCTGTACGGCTACGTCGAGCAGCTCGGCGTGAAGCTCAGCTTCGGTGCCGAGATCACCACGCTGCGACAGATGGGCGAAGCCGATCTCGTCGTCGGGGCGAACGGGGCGTTCTCGTGGATCCGCAGCGAAAACGAGGACAGGTTCGGCACGACGACCGACTGGCGCCGGAACCGGTTCATCTGGTACGGCAGCACCAAGGCCTTCGACAGCCTGACGCTGACGTTTCGCGAGACGGACCTCGGCGTGTTCTGCGCCCACCACTACCGCTACCGGCCGGATCGCAGCACGTTCCTGGTCGAGGTCGAGGATGCCACCTGGCAGCGCGCCGGCTTCGCGACGATGAGCCCGGACGATACGATCCGGCACTGCGAACGCGTCTTCGCCAGGGACCTGGACGGGCACCGGATCATCTCGAACCACTCCCACTGGCGGAACTTCCCCGCGATCTGGAATGAGCGCTGGAGCTTCGGCAACGTCGTGCTGCTCGGCGACGCGTTGCGCACGGCGCACTTCTCCATCGGCTCGGGCACGCGCCTGGCGATGGAGGATGCGGTCGCGCTGTTCAAGGCCTTCCGGGAGGTCGGCACGAAGGACGTCCCCGCTGCGCTGGCGCTGTTCCAGCAGCAGCGCCTGCCGCCGATGAAGAAGATCTGGGACGCGGCGAACGCCAGCCTGCGCTGGTACGAGGACATGGACCGCCTGGTGCGCACGCTCTCGCCGGTGGAGTTCGCCTACAGCTACATGACGCGCACGGGCCGTGTCGATCACGCCGAAGTCAGGCGGCGGGATCCGGCGCTGGCGGCGAGCTACGAGGCACTGCGCCCGGAAGTCCGGGGCTGAAGGACGACGATCGTGAACGATTCGCTGGGGCGCCTGGAAGACCTGCCGGCCGACTACCTGCTGGAGCTCAAGGCGCGGAACACGCTGCCGCTCTGGCCGTCGCTGCGAGCGGTGCTGCCCTACGGCAGGCCGAGCCGGTCGACCCGGCCGGCGCACTGGCGCTACCGGGACATCCGGCCGCAACTGCTGCGCGCCGGCGAGCTGACGCCGATCGAGAAGGCCGAGCGCCGCGTGCTGGTGCTGTGCAACCCGGGCCTGGGGCTCGAGAGCATGCGGGCCACTGCGACCATCTACGTCGGCCTGCAACTGATCCTGCCCGGCGAGACCGCGCCCAACCACCGCCACACGCCCTCCGCGGTGCGGTTCGTCGTCGAGGGCGAAGGCGGGTTCACTGTGGTCGACGGCGAGAAGCTGCCGATGGGGAGAGGCGACCTGATCCTCACGCCGCCCGGCTTGTGGCACGAGCACGGCCACGAAGGACGCGGTCCCGTGATCTGGCTCGACGCGCTGGACCTGCCGCTCGTCTACGGCATCGAGGCGTCGTACGCGATCGAAGGACGCCCGCAGGCGGTCGACAAGCCGATCGGCTGGGGTGGCGCGCGCTTCCGCCACGGAGGCGTGGTGCCGTACCGCTCGCTCGATGCGCCGCGCGAGCCATACCCCCTGCTGCGCTTCCCGTGGCAGGACGTGCAGCGCGCATTGGGCGAACTGGCGGCCGTGACCCCTCGCGACGAAGCCGTGCAGCTCGCCTACGTCAATCCGGAGACCGGGCGCGAGTGCCTGGCGACGCTGGGCTTCTCGGCGCTCCAGCTGCGGCCCGGCGAGGAGCTGCGGCTGCCCCGGCGATCCGCCTCGGCGGTCCTGCACGTGGTCGAGGGCTCGGGCACGGCGCTCGTCGACGGGACCACGCAACGCTTCGAGACCGCCGACACGCTCGCGGTCCCGACGCACGCCGACGTGCTGCTGGCCAACGCCTCGGGCACGGCATCGACCTACCTGTTCGTCGTTGACGACGCGCCGCTGCAGCGCAAGCTGGGAATCTACGAGGTCCTTTCCTCCAGCGCACGATGAGATCGCAGGAGACGCGCGCCATGGAAGGCTTCGTCGGCTGGCCGGAGGACGTCGCGGCGCGCTACCGCGCGAGCGGGCTGTGGGAAGGCGTGACCATCGGCGGGATGTTTGCGCGCAGCGCGGGCCGCTGGCCCGACAAGCTCGCCCTGGTGCATGGGGAACAGCGCCTGACCTACGCGGCGCTGCTCGCACGCTGCCGCGACCGGGCCGCCCGCTTCGCCGGTCTCGGCCTGCGGCCGGGTCAACGCGTGCTCATGCAGTTGCCGAACACCGTCGAATTCGTCGTCAGCTACCTGGCGCTCACCATGATCGGGGTGATCCCGGTGATGGCCCTGCGCGCCCACCGCCACGCCGAAGTGCGGCACTTCCTGCGCGCTTCCGGCGCGATCGCCTACCTGATTCCCGACGTCGTCGGCGGCTTCGACTTCCGGGCCATGGCCGGCCAGATGCAAACGGAGTTTCCCGGCCTGCAGCACGTCCTGGTGGCCGGCGAGCCGGCGCCGGGCCAGCGGGCGCTGGACGCACTGCCCGATGGGCAGGCTCCGGACACCCCGCCCCGGCCGTCCGACGTCGCAACGATGCTGCTGTCGGGAGGGACCACGTCGTTGTCGAAGCTGATTCCGCGCACGCACGACGACTACGTGCTCAACGCACGCCTTTGCGGCGCCGCGGCGGGCTTCGACGAGCGCACGGTGTTCATGGCCATCCTGCCCCTGGGGCACAACTACAACCTCGCCTCGCCCGGCATGCTGGGAGCGTTCTACCACGGCGGCACCGTGGTGATCGCGTCCGGGACGAGCGTCGACGACGTCTTCGCGCTGGCGCAGCGGGAGCGGGTCACGGTGATCGCCGCCGTCGTGCCGCTGATCACGACGTGGCTCAACTCGGATGCCCTGTCCGCCTACGACCTGTCGTCGCTCGAGGTCGTGCAGAACGGCGGTGCGCGCCTCGCGCCGGAGCTGCGGCGCCGGCTTCGCGAGCAACTCGGCTGCACGCCGCAGGAGATCTACGGGACGGCCGAGGGCCTGATCAACATGACGCGGCTCGACGACCCGGACGAGCTGCTGCTGGAGAGCTCCGGCGCCCCGGTGTGCGACGAGGACGAGATCATGGTCATCGACGACGCCGGCAACGAAGTGCCGGATGGCGAGCCGGGAGAGCTCGTCACGCGCGGTCCCTACACGATACGCGGCTACTACAACGCGCCGGACAAGAACGCCGAGGCGTTCCTGCCCGGGGGCTGGTACCGGATGGGCGACGTCGTCCGCCGCCGCGGCCGCTACGTCTACACCGAGGGCCGGCGCAGGGACATGATCAACCGCGGCGGCGAGAAGATCAGCTGCGAGGAAGTCGAGAATCTCATCCTCGCGCACCCGAAGGTCAAGTCCGCCGTGCTGGTGGGCATGCCCGACCCCGTGTTCGGCGAGAAGGCCTGTGCGTGCGTCGTGACGCGGCCCGGGCAGACGCTGGGTTTCGCCGAACTGGTCGCGTTCCTGCGCGAAAGGCAGATCGCCTCGTTCAAGCTGCCCGAGCGGCTCGAGCTGTTCGCCGAGCTGCCGGTGAGCCCCGTGGGCAAGATCCTCAAGCGCCAGCTGCGCGAGACCGTTGCCGAGCGGCTGGCGCAGGAGCGCCCGGCTGTCGGGAAGACTTGACCCTGCCCCTTTCCGGATCCGTCGAGGCGTCGCATGCAACCAGGAATCGCCAAGCTGCCACACCTGTTCCAGCCGGGACGCTTCGGCCGCTTCGAGATCAAGAATCGCATCAAGTACGGCGCGTGCTGCGTCTCGAACTACAACACCCGCGACGGCTTCATCACCGAGCGCGAGATCGCGCGCATGCGAGTCATCGCCCGCACCGGGTGCGGCATCATCACCAACCAGGGCGCCTATCCCGATCCGCTCGGCGAAGGCAAGGCCTACTTCCGCCAGGTCGCGATCTTCGACGACAAGTTCCTGCCGCAGCTCGAGCGAATCGCCGCGGACATCAAGGCGCAGGGGGCCATGCCGATCCAGCAGATCCTGCACGCCGGGCGCTACGGCGGGATCGACCTCGGCTACTGCATCCAGCCCTCCGACGTGCCGCAGACGCTGCCGCACTTCCGCCCGCCGAAGGTGATGACGAAGGACGAGATCCGCGACTGCGTCCGCCAGCACGCCGACGCCGCGCGGCGCGCGGTCCGCGCGGGCTTCGACGGCACCGAGGTGACGAGCTTCATGGGCTACCTGCTCGCCAACTTCAACTCGCGCTTCACCAACCAGCGCACCGACGAGTACGGCGGCTCGATCGAGAACCGCGGCCGGTTCATGCGCGAGCTCATCGACGGCATCAAGCAGGCCACGCCCGAGAACCCGCTCGTCGTTCGCCTCAACGGCGCCGAGCTGATGGACCGCTGGGGCGGCAACACCGAGGACGAGTGCTTCGAGCTGATGCGGCAGGCGGTCGACGTCGGCGTGGACATGATCAGCGTGACCGTCGGCTGGCAGGAGGCGCCGGAGTCGTCGATCGGCCGCGACATCCCGCCCGGCTACTGGAACTACCTGTCCGCGCGCGCCAAGAAGCTGTTCCCGGACACGCTGGTGACGTTCGGCAACCGGCTTCCCGACCCGCGCATGGCGGACGACTGCGTGCGCGATGGCGTCTTCGACTACTGGGAGGTCTGCCGCCCGCTGCTGGCCGACCCCGACCTGATCCACAAGGCCGCGGAGGACCGCCTCGACGAGGTCCGCCGCTGCATCGGCTCGCTCAACTGCCTGTCGCGCCTGTTTCGCGACCTGCCTTACACGTGCACGATGAATCCCGCGCTCGGCCACGAGGTCGAGCCGGAGTACCAGGTGACGCCGGCCACCGTGAAGAAGAAGGTCATGGTGATCGGCGCCGGCCCGGCCGGCATGGAGTGCGCGATCACCGCGGCCAAGCGCGGCCACGACGTCACCGTGTTCGACAAGGCCGGGCGCATCGGCGGCAACCTGTATGCCTATGCGACCAACGACCTCGCGCGCCCCGACGACCTGCTGTCGGTGGTCGCCCACTACGAGGTCGTCGCCCGGAAGCTCGGCATCGACGTCCGGTTGAACACCGAGGTGCACGCGAAGTTCATGCGCAGCGTGCTGCACCAGTACGACGTCTGCGTGATCGCGGCGGGCGCGACGCTCGACCGCAAGCGCTACGCGCACGTCAAGGGCGCCGAGCGGATGCTCGACGGGCTGGAGGTCGCGCACGGTCGCGGCCAAACCGGGCGGCGCGTGGTCATCGTCGGCGGCGGCAAGCTGGGACTGACGCTCGCCGAGTCGCTGTGCAAGCACCAGGGGGCCGAGGTCACCGTGATCGAGTCGGACAAGCGCATTGCAGGCGACGTCAAGCCCTCGTTCAAGTGGCGGCATGCGTCCTGGGTCGAGGAGCTGGGCATCAAGTGCCTGACCTCGAGCACGATCGTCGAAGTCGGCGCCGACGGCGTCAGGGTGAGGAACGCGAAGGGCGAGGAGACCTTCCTCGCCGCCGACACCGTCGTCCAGGCCGACGGCGCCACTCCGGCCCACCCGCTGTTCCACGAGTTCGAGTGGATGGTCGACGAGCTGCACGGCGTCGGCGACGCCTTGATACCGCGCGGCCTCGAGCAAGCCATCCAGGACGGCTTTCGACTTGGGGTGCGGCTGTGACGCCGTTGACCGCCGCAGCAACGCCGGATCGGCGGCCGACGCACGGCTCGCGTGTCGGCTTGCTGCCCTCGGTGGAATCCTGGCTTGCCGCCGCGTCGCACCACGGCGAGCTGTTTGCGCAACTCGACACGGGGGTGCGCATCGCCCTGCTGGCCCGCGCCGCGCCGGAGCGGATGCTCGTCTGGGAGGCCGGCCATGCCGGCGTCGATGCCCGGATCGAGCCGTTCGCCGGCTATGCCGCCAGTGCCGCGGACATGGTCCTCGCGGCCGACGACGCATCGCTGGCGGAGCTTCGCTCGGCGGCTGCCGGGCGGCTGTTCGAGGTGCTTCGCGCCGGCATCCGCTCGGGACGCATCGTCTGCTACACGCTCAGGCGGCGCTGCGTGCTCGAGGAGCGCGGCCTCGACGAACTGCTCGATGCGCTGGGCTACGCGTTCATGGGCGCGTGCCGATGATCTTCCGCAACCCGGCCGGCGCACCGGAGCTCGCCTGCGACGAGTGCGGTTGCCGCTGGTTCGACCGCATGACCAGCGCCTGCTACGAATGCGGCGCGCCGGTCACGGACGAGGCGCGCGCCGAGTTCGCGCGGGAGCTCGAGGCGTTCGCTGCACTTCGGGCACGAGCAAACGGGATTGCAGGCTGACCGCCGGGATTCCGCCAGATCTCCTGAACGATCTGCTAGAAGAAGCCGAGCGTGCGCCGGGTCAGTTCGCTGCCGGCGTCGGCATGGTCGAACACGACCGAGAAGTGGTGCCGGCCGGGGATCACGAGCGGCGCAACGTCGCCGGCCGGACGATTCGCCGGCCACGCGTCCCACAGCAGCTGCGCCTGGCGCAGGAACTCGCCGGTCTCGTCGGCGCCCACGGCGGCGAGGATCGGCGCGCGCGACGCGGCCGGCAGGAGCGCGGGCGACAGCCGTGCGGCCTCCGCCTCGTCGAGGCGGAAATCGGCGTTGAACGAGAATTGCACCATCGGTGCGAGGTCGTGCACTCCGGAAAGCGAGACCGCGCCCGCCACCGGATGGCGCTCGAGCCCGAACACTGGCGCCGGCGTGGCGAGCATCATCGCGGCGAGGTGTCCTCCCGCCGAGTGGCCCGACACCACGAGGTTCGACGGCTCGGCGCCCTGCTTCGCACCCTCGCGCGCGAGCCAAGCGACGCAGCGGCGCGTCTCCTCCACGATGTGCGCGATCGTCACTTGCGGGCACAGGTCGTAGTTCTGCACCGCCACCGCGATGCCCTGCTCGACGAAAGGCCCGGCGACGAACGAGTGGTCCGACTTGTCGAGCGCGCGCCAGTAGCCGCCGTGCACGAACATCAGCGTGCCGCGCGGCCTGCCCGCCGGCAGGAAGAGGTCCAGCGTCTCCTTCGGGCCCGGCCCGTAGCGCAGGTCGAGCTTCGGCGCGTACTTCGCGCGTGCCTCGGCGGAGACCTTCGCCCAGCGCTCGAACCACTGCGGGTGATCGGGGACCGCGGCGCGGTTGTTGTAGCCGCGCTCGACCTCCTCGGCCGTCAGCGCCGTCACTGGACGACCCTCCGCGCCAATGCGCTTCGGGGCAGTTCGCGCTTGGGGCGACCCGGCGCGCTTGGACGAGCCTCCGCGCTGATGCGCTTCGGGGCCTGTTCGCCCTCGGGGCGGCCCTTCGGGCTCACGCGGCGATCTCGACGGCGAGCGGCGACAGCCCGGCGATGCTACCTTCCAGCCTATCGCCCGGCACGACGGCCGCGACCCCCGCCGGCGTCCCCGTGAACACGAGGTCCCCGGGCAGCAGCTCGTAGTACTTCGAGAGGAACGCGAGCGTGTGCGGCACGTCCCAGATCATGTCGGCGAGGTCGCCCTGCTGGCGCAGCGTGCCGTTCACCGCGAGCCGGATCGCGCCGCGCGCGAGATGGCCCACGTCGGCCGCCCGGTGGATCGGCGCGATCGGCGCGGCCTGCGCGAACGACTTGCCGAGGTCCCAGGGCCGCTTCTTCTCCCGCATCGCGTTCTGCAAATCGCGCCGCGTCATGTCGAGGCCGGTCGCGTAGCCGTACACGTAGTCGAGCGCGCGCGCGGCGTCGAGGCTCGCGCCGGCGCGGCCGATGGCGACGACGAGCTCGATCTCGTGGTGCAGGTCGGCGGTCGCCTGCGGGTACTTCATGCGGCCGACGGCCGGCGGCACGACCGGCAGGATCGCGTCGGCCGCCTTGGTGAAGAAGAACGGCGGCTCCTTCGACGCGTCGCCGCCCATCTCCTTCGCGTGCTCGGCGTAGTTGCGGCCCACGCAGTAGATGTGGCGCACCGGGAACGTGTCGGCGCTGCCGTGGATCGGGACGGCCGGCTGCGGCCACGAGGCGATCGCGAAGGTCATGGTCTACTCGGCGTCGGGCTGCTTCATCGGCGCGGCATCGGCGAACGCCGCGAGCTCGTTGCACGCGGCGTCGATGCGCACGATGGTCGGGTACGGGGCGAGGTCCACGTTGAAGCGCCGCGCGTTGGCCACCTGCGGCACGAGGCAGACGTCGGCGAGCGTGGGCGCGTCGCCGTGGCAGCAGCGACCCGTCGCGCGCTCGGCTTCGAGGCGCTTCTCCAGCGCCTCGAAGCCCAGGTCGATCCAGTAGCGGTACCAGCCGTCGCGCTGCGCCTCGGTGGCGCCGAGCGTGCCGGTCAGGTAGTTCAGCACGCGCAGGTTGTTGAGCGGGTGGATGTCGCAGGCGATCGACTGCGCGATCGAGCGCACGCGCGCGCGGCCGTTCGCGTCCGCCGGCAGCAGCGGCGGGCGCGGATGGGTCTCGTCGAGCCACTCGACGATCGCCAGCGACTGCGTCAGCACCGCGCCGTCCTCGGTGACGAGCGCCGGCACGAGCCCCTGCGGATTGAGCGCGAGGTAGCCATCGGCGCGCTGCGCGCCGCGGCGCAGGTGCACGAACGCGCGCTCCGCCGCGATGCCCTTCAGGTTGAGCGCGATGCGGACGCGGTAGGCGGCGGAGGAGCGGAAGTAGTCGAACAGTTTCATCAGAAGGCCGCGATCCCTGTCTGCGCCCGCCCGAGGATCAGCGCGTGGATGTCGTGCGTCCCCTCGTAGGTGTTGACGGTCTCGAGGTTCAGCATGTGGCGGATCACGTGGAACTCGTCGACGATGCCGTTGCCGCCGTGCATGTCGCGCGCCATGCGCGCGATCTCCAGCGCCTTGCCGCAGGAATTGCGCTTCATGATCGACGTGATCTCGGGCGCGGCCCTGCCCTCGTCCTTGAGGCGGCCGAGCCGCAGGCAGCCCTGCAGGCCGAGCGTGATCTCGGTCTGCATGTCGGCGAGCTTCTTCTGGATCAGCTGGTTCGCGGCGAGCGGCTTGCCGAACTGCTTGCGGTCGAGCGTGTACTGGCGCGCGGCGTGCCAGCAGAACTCGGCCGCGCCGAGCGCGCCCCACGCGATGCCGTAGCGGGCGCTGTTGAGGCAGCCCATCGGCCCCTTGAGCCCCTGCACGTTCGGCAGGAGGTTCGCGGCGGGCACGAGCACGTCGTCCATCACGATCTCGCCGGTGATCGACGCGCGCAGGCTGAACTTGCCCTCGATCTCCGGCGCCGAGAGGCCCTTCATCCCCTTCTCGAGCACGAAGCCGCGGATGATCCCCTGGTCGTCCTTCGCCCAGACGACGAACACGTCGGCGATCGGCGAGTTGCTGATCCACATCTTGCTGCCGCTGAGCTTGTAGCCGCCGTCGACGCTGCGCGCCCGCGTGATCATCGAGCCGGGGTCGGAGCCGTGGTTGGGCTCGGTGAGCCCGAAGCAGCCGATCCACTCGCCGGTGGCGAGCTTCGGCAGGTACTTCTTGCGCTGCTCCTCCGAGCCGTACGTGAAGATCGGGAACATCACCAGCGACGACTGCACGCTCATCATCGAACGGTAGCCGGAGTCGCAGCGCTCGATCTCGCGCGCGATCAGCCCGTAGCAGACGTAGTTGAGATCGGCGCCGCCGTACTCCGCGGGGATCGTCGGCCCGAGCAGGCCGAGCCCGCCCATCTCGCGGAAGACGGAGGCGTCGGCCTTCTCGTGCCGGAACGCCTCGCGCACGCGCGGCATCAGCTTCTCCTGCGCGTAGCGGCGCGCGGTGTCGCGCACCATGCGCTCGTCCTCGGTCAGCTGGTCGTCGAGCAGCAGCGGGTCGTCCCAGCAGAAGACGGGTTTCGCGGCGGCGGGTCGTTCGGGTGCGTTCATGGCGTCGTCGGCTCGGGCGAAGGTGCGATTATGCGCCGCCGCCGATGCCGCTTGAAGCCGGCCGCGGCGGCGGATCCTTGACGGCGGTCAAGCGTCCGGGATCACCGCGGTCGCCTCGATCTCGACGCGCGCCCGCGGCTCGACGAGCCGGCGCACCTCGACGGCGGTCATCGCCGGGAAGTGGCGGCCGATCGTCTCGCGGTACGCGCTTCCGAGCGCCTTGTAGCTGGCGACGTACTCGTCGCGGTCGACCACGTACCAGGTCATGCGGACGATGTGCTCGGGCCCGGCGCCCGCCTCGCGCAGGACCGCGACGACGTTCGCCAGCGCTGTGCGCGCCTGCACGACGAAGTCGTCGCTCGCGAAGCGCTGCTGCGCGTCCCAGCCGATCTGCCCGCCGACGAACACCAGCGTTCCGCGCGCAGCCACGCCGTTCGCGTAGCCCTTCGCCGGCGCCCAGCCGGCCGGTTGCAGCACCTTCATCGGGTCCCCTCCGCGGCGAGCAGCGCGAACCGCGCGCGCAGCTCGTCGTCGAACGGCACCGGCCGGCCGCTGTCGAGGTCCACGTGCACGAGCACCGTGCGCGCGCCCATCCTGCGCTCGCTCGCGCAGCGCACCTCGTAGTGGAGGTGCAGCGAAGCGCCGCCGACCCGTGCCACCGTCACCTCGATGTCGAGCTCGTCGCCCAGCCGCGAGGGCGCGACGAAGTCCGCTTCGAGGCTCGCGATCGGCAGCCCGTGGCGTCGCCGCACGATGAGCTCCGGCAGCGGCACTCCGACCGCCTCGCGCAGCCAGTCCTCCTTCGCCTCGTGCAGCAGGTCGAAGTAGCGCGGGTAGTAGACGATCCCCGCCGGGTCGCAGTGGTTGAAGCGCACCAACTTTCGCACTGCGTAGCTCACGCCGCTCCCCTCTCGCGGGCGCGCTGCTCCTCCATCTGCCGCAGGCGGAAGCGCTGCAGCTTGCCGGTCTCGGTGCGCGGCAGGCTGTCGACGTACTCGACCGCGCGCGGGTACTTGTACGGCGCGATCGCCTGCTTGACGAACTCCTGCAGCTCGCGCGTCAGCGCCTCGCCGGCCGCGTGGCCCGGCTTCAGCACCACGAACGCCTTGACGATCGACCCGCGCTCCTCGTCGGGCGCGGCCACGCACGCGCACTCGGACACCGCCGCGTGCATCATCAGCGCGCCCTCGACCTCCGGGCCGGCGACGTTGTAGCCCGCCGTGACGATCATGTCGTCGGTGCGCGCCTCGTAGAAGAACCAGCCGTCCTCGTCCATCCGGTAGGCGTCGCCGGTGTAGTTCCAGCCGTCCTGCACGTAGTTGGCCTGGCGCGGGTCGTCGAGGTAGCGGCAGCCGGTCGGCCCCTTGACCGCGAGCCGCCCCGAGCGGCCCGGCGGCAGCGGCCGGCCGACCTCGTCCATGACCGACGCGCGGTAGCCGGGAATCGCCTTGCCGGTGGCGCCCGGCCGCGCCTCGCTGTCCGGGTGCGAGATGAAGATGTGCAGCATCTCGGTGGAGCCGATGCCGTCGATGATCTCGATGCCGGTCGCGTCCTTCCACAGCTGGCGCGTCGCGGCCGGCAGCGCCTCGCCGGCCGAGACGCACTTGCGCAGGCTCGAGAGGTCGTGCTTCGCCACCTGCTGCGCCATTGCGCGGTACGACGTCGGCGCGGTGAACAGCACCGTGGGCCGGTGCTTCGCGATCGCATCCAGCAGCGCCTCGGGCGCCGGGCGCTCGATCAGCAGCGTCGACGCCCCGATGCGCAGCGGGAAGAGCAGCAGCCCGCCCAGCCCGAACGTGAAGGCCAGCGGCGGGCTGCCCGTGAACAAGTCGTCGGGCGAGGCATGCAGCGTGGACTTCGGGAAGCAGTCGGCGGCGGCGATCACGTCGCGGTGGAAGTGCATCGTGCCCTTCGGCTGCCCCGTGGTCCCCGAGGTGAAGGCGATCAGCGCGGTGTCCTCGGCGGCCGTGTCGCAGTTGGCGAACGCCGCAGGCTTCGCGCGCGAGCGCGCCTCGACGCCGTCGGACGCGTCGGTCTGGAACAGCGCGACCTGCGCGAGCGTGGGGCAGCCGGGCCGCGCGAGGTCGAGCTCCTCGACCAGGCGCGCGTCGCACAGCGCGTGAGTCACGCGCGCCTTGGTGACGACGTCGGTGAGCTCCTTCGCCCGCAGCAGCGGCATCGTCGCCACGGCGATGCCGCCCGCTTTCATGATCGCGAACCAGCAAGCGGCCATCGCCAGGCTGTTCGGCCCGCGCAGCAGAACGCGGTTGCCCGGCACCAGCCCCATGTCGTCGACCAGCACGTGCGCAATGCGGTTCGCGCGCTGGTTCAGCTCCGCGTAGGTCCAGCGCGTGCCGTCGAGGGCGAGGATCGCCGTGCGCGGCCCCCACCCGCGAGCGAGCGCGTCGTCGAGCAGCGCCGTCGCGCAGTTCATGCGCGGCGGGTACTCGAGCTCCGGCAGCTCGAAGAGGAACTCGGGCCACTGCGCGCGCGGCGGCAGGTGGTCGTTGGCGAACGTGTCGACGTGGCCGGTGGCGGCACCCCGTGTCGAGCTCGGCATGGTCACGCTCCTTGCGCTCTGCCGGCCGCGAGCACGTCGCGGCCGATGATCAGCTTCTGCACTTCGGTGGCGCCCTCGTAGATCCGCAGGCTGCGGATCTCGCGGTACAGCCGCTCGACGACCTGTCCCGAGCGCACGCCCAGCCCCCCGTGCAGCTGCACCGCGCGGTCGATCACGCGCTGCGCGCCCTCCGTAGCGGCCATCTTCGCCATCGCGGCCTCGCGCGTCGTGCGCCGTCCCGCAACGTCGCGCGCCCACGCGGCCCGCGCGGTGAGCAGCACCGCCGCGTCCAGCTCGGCGGCCATCTCGCCCAGCGCGGCCTGCGTGAGCTGCAGGTCGGCGAGCGTCGCGCCGAACATGGCGCGCGAGGTCGCGCGCGCCACGGCTTCGTCGAGGGCGCGGCGCGCGAAGCCGTTCGCCGCCGCGGCGACGGACGCGCGGAAGATGTCCAGCGTGCGCATCGCGAGCTTGAAGCCCTCCCCTTCGGCGCCGAGCAGCGCGCCGGCGGGAACCCGGCAGCCGTCGAACGCAAGGCGGGCGAGCGGGTGCGGCGCGATCACGTCGATGCGCTCGGCGACGGCGAGCCCCGGCGCGTCCGCGGGCACGAGGAACGCCGAGATGCCGCGCGCCCCGCGCTCGCTGCCCGTGCGCGCGAACACGCAGTAGAAGTCGGCGATCCCGCCGTTGCTGATCCAGGTCTTCTCGCCGTCGAGCACGTAGTCCGCGCCGTCGCGGCGGGCGCGCATCGCCATCGCGCCCACGTCCGAGCCGGCATTGGCTTCGGAGAGCGCAAAGGCGGCGATCGCCTCGCCGCGCGCCACCTTCGGCAGCCACTGCGCGCGTTGCGCGTCGCTGCCGGAGAGCGTGATCGGCCCGCTGCCCAGCCCCTGCATGGCGAAGGCGAAATCGGCCAGCCCGTCGTGGTACGCGAGCGTCTCGCGCGCCACGCACAGGCTGCGCGAATCGAGCGCCGGGCGCGCGCCGCCGTGCGCCGCCGGCACGCAGTGGCGCAGGTGGCCCGCGGCGCCGAGCGCGCGCACCCATTGCCGGCAGGCTGCGTCGACGTCGGCAGCCTTCCCATCGTGCGCGATCGCCCGCGCGGCCGCCCAGGCGCCGAGCTCGCGGGCGAACTCGCGATGCGCGTCGTCGAAGAACGGCCACTCGAAGTGGGCGACGTCCATGTCAATACGGCGATGCGCCATTAGCTGAACTTGCTGGCACGGGCACAACACCTCGTCGTCCCCGCGGAGGCGGGGACCCAGTGTCTCTTGACGACGCTGGATTCCCGCCTTCGCGGGAATGACGCCACGATTGAGTGCATGTTGCGTATCTCACAGGTCGGTCCACTAGTTGCCCTCAAACTTCGGCTTCGCTTTGGCCGCGAAGGCCTCGTAGGCGCGGTGGAAGTCGCGCGTCTGCATGCAGATCGCCTGCGCTTCGGCTTCCGCCTCGATCTCGGCGTCGAGGTCCATCGCCCACGCCTGGTGCAGCAGCTTCTTGGTCATGCCGTGCGCGAACGTCGGCCCGTCGGCGAGCGACCGGGCGAGCGCCTGCGCCTCGGCGAGCGCCGCCTCCGGCGCAACGACGCGGTTGAAGAAGCCCCACGCGGCGCCCTCCTCCGCGCTCATCGCGCGGCCCGTGTAAAGCAGCTCCGCCGCCCTTCCCTGCCCGATCGTGCGCGGCAGAAGCGCGCAGGCGCCCATGTCGGCGCCGGCGAGCCCGACGCGCACGAACAGGAACGCGGTCTTCGCGCTCGGCGTGCCGATGCGCATGTCGCTCGCCAGCGCGACCATCGCGCCCGCACCCGCGCACACGCCGTCGACCGCCGCAACGATCGGCTGCGGGCAGTGGCGCATCGCCTTCACGAGGTCGCCGGTCATGCGGGTGAACGCCAGCAGGCCCGGCATGTCCAATTTCGTCAGCGGGCCGATGATCTCGTGCACGTCGCCGCCCGAGCTGAAGTTGCCGCCCGCCCCGGTCACGACGACGGCCTTGACGTCGCTCGCGTAGACCAGCCCGCGGAAGAGGTCGCGCAGCTCCGCGTAGGAGTCGAACGTGAGCGGGTTCTTCCGCTCCGGCCGGTTCAGCGTGACCGTCGCGACCTTGCCGTCGTCGCTCGTCGCGTACGCGAAGTGCTTCGCGCGGTAGTCGCAAAAGGGCCGGAAGTGATGCGCCATCGCCATCGCAAGGTCTCCGTCAGGGAGCCGGCAGCGACCGCTTGAAGCGGCCGAGCAGCTGGTGGAGCCGGTCGCGGTCGGAGCGCGCCAATCCGCCGGTCAGCTCGACGATCCACGCCTCGTGCTCGCGCGCCATCGCGAGGAACGCCTCGCGTCCCCGCGGCGTGAGGCAGACGGCGAAGGCGCGCCGGTCGCCGGGCACGTCGCGGCGCTCGACCAGCCCGTCGCGCACGAGCTGGTCGACGAGGCTCGTCACGTTGCCGCCGCTCACCATCAGGCGGCGCGACAGCTCGCTCATGCGCAGGCCGTCCTTCGCGCGCTCGAGCTGCGCCATCAGGTCGAAGCGCGGCAGCGACATGCCGAAGCGCCCCTTGAGCCGCGCGCGGATGTGCCGCTCGACCAGCATCGTGCAGGTGAGCATGCGCAGCCACAGCCGCAGCGCGTCGTGGTCGTCGTGCGCGAGGCGCGTCTCGGGGTCGAGCGCGATGTCGGCGTGGTCGTCCGTCATCCGGCCGTCACCTCGCCGCCCGCCACCGCGATGGCCTGCCCGGTGATCGACTGGGACTCGGGCAGGCACAGCCACGCGACCGCACCGGCGACCTCGTCCGGCGTCACCAGGCGCTTCTGCGGATTGCGGGCGGCCAGCGCGCTGCGCGCGTCGGCCTCGGTGCGGCCCGTCTTCGCCACGATGTTCGCCACGGACTCGCGCACGATGTCGGTGTCGGTGTAGCCGGGGCACACGGCATTGACGGTGACTCGCGTCGCGGCGAGCTCGAGCGCCAGCGCACGCGTGAAGCCGACCACGCCGTGCTTGGCGGCGCAATAGGCAGCCACGTATGGATAGCCGATCAGCCCGGCCGTGCTGGCGACGTTGACCACGCGGCCGGCTTTCGCTTCCGTCAGCGCGGGCAGCGCGGCGCGCGTGCAGTTGAACGTCCCCGTCAGGTTGACCGCCAGCATCTCGTTCCACAGCGCGTCGCCGGTCGCGGCGAGCTTGGCGCTGCGCGCCACCCCCGCGTTGTTGACCAGGATCGCCACCTTGCGGCCGGTGCGCGCGACGGCGTCGAATGCCGCCTGCACCGACCTGGCGTCGGCCACGTCGCACTCGTGCGCGTCGGCTTCGGCGCCGGCCGGCAGGCGCTGCACCGCGTCGTACAGCCGCGAGCGGTCGCGGCCGAACAGCGACACCGACGCGCCGAGCGCGGCGAGCCGCGCGGCGATCGCGAACCCGATGCCGCGGCTTCCGCCGGTGACGACGGCGTGCGCGTGCGCGAGGGGCTTCATGCGGAACTCATCCGTTGGCCTCGGGGCGCTCTTCGGCCATCGCCTTCGCGCGCGCGAGGTTGCGTTCGAGCTGCGCCTTGCCGGTGAGGTACTGCGCCGGCCAGGGCACGTCGCCGTGACCGAGCTGCGCGGCGGCGTGCAGCGTCCAGTACGGGTCGGCGAGGTGCGGCCGCGCGATCGCGCAAAGGTCGGCGCGGCCGGCCATGACGATGCTGTTGACGTGATCGGGCTCGAAGATCGCGCCGACCGCCATCGTGGCGATGCCGACTTCGTTGCGGATGCGGTCGGCGAACGGCGTCTGGTACATGCGTCCGTACACCGGCTGCGCGTCGCGCGTGGTCTGGCCCGACGACACGTCGATCAGGTCGCAGCCGGCGGCCTTGAACAGCCGCGCGATCTCGACCGCGTCGGCGGGCGTGTTGCCGCCCGGCGCCCAGTCATGCGCCGAGATGCGCACCGACATCGGCCGCTCCTGCGGCCAGACCTCGCGCAGCGCGCGGAACACCTCCAACGGATAGCGGCAGCGGTTGGCGAGGCTCCCGCCGTACTCGTCGTCGCGCCGGTTGGTGAGCGGGCAGATGAACGCCGAGAGCAGGTAGCCGTGCGCGCAGTGCAGCTCGAGCCAGTCGAAGCCGCACTCCGCACCCCAGCGGGCGGCGCGCACGAAGTCGGCCCTCACGCGGTCCATGTCGGCGCGCGTCATCGCGCGCGGCACCTGGTTGGTCGGCCCGTAGGCCAGCGCCGAGGGCGCGATCAGCGGCCAGTTGCGCTCGCCGGTGACCGGGTCGCCGCGCTCGGGCAGCGGCTCGTCGGCGGCCTCCCAGCCGCGCTGCGTGGAGCCCTTCGGTCCCGCGTGGCCGAGCTGCAGCGCGATCTTCGCCGGCGTGCGCGCGTGCACGTAGTCGACGATGCGCCGCCAGGCGGTGCGGTGCTCGTCCTTGTAGAAGCCCGCGCATCCCGGCGAGATCCTCGCGTCCGCCGACGGGCAGGTCATCTCGGTGAACACCAGCGCCGCCCCGCCGTGGGCGCGGCTGCCGAGGTGCACGAGGTAGTAGTCGTCCGGCGTCCCGTCGACGCACGAGTACTGCGCCATCGGCGAGACGACGACGCGATTGGCCAGCGTCAGCTCGCGCAGCCTGAGCGGCGTGAACATCGGCGGCACCGCCTTCGCCGCCCCCCCGGCGTGACGCGCGAACCACGACTCGACGCGCTCGACGTAGCCGCGGTCGCGCACCCGCAGGTTCTCGTGCGAGATGCGCTGGCTGCGCGTGAGCAGGCTGTAGGCGAACTGCTCGGCCTCGAGCGCCGTGTAGCGCTCGACGTTCTCGAACCACTCGGTCGAGTTGCGCGCGGCGTTCTGGATCTTGAGCACCTCGACGCTGCGCTCGTCCTCGTAGCGCGCCAGCGCCGCGGCGAGGTCGCCGGGATGCGCCTCGAGCGCGCGGACGAGCGCGATGCCGTCCTCGAACGCCAGCTTGGTGCCCGAGCCGATCGAGAAGTGCGCGGTGTGCGCGGCGTCGCCGAGCAGCACGACCGGCACGCGCCGCCCGCCGGCGTGGCTCCAGTGCGTCCACGTGCGGCAGATGACGCGCGGGAAGCGGATCCAGATCGCCGAGCCGCGCAGGTGCTTCGCGTTGCTCATCAGCTCGTTGCCGTCGAGGTAGCGCGCGAAAAGCCGCTGGCAGAACGCGATGCCCTCCTCCTGCGACATCGCCTCCAGCCCGGCGCGCTGCCAGACCTCCTCCGGCGTCTCGACGATGAACGTCGACGTGTCGCCGTCGTACTGGTAGGCGTGCGCCTGGAACCACCCGGCTTCCGTCTTCTCGAACGCGAAGGTGAACGCCTTGAACAGCTTCTTCGTGCCCAGCCACACGAAGCGGCAGCGCCGCAGGTCGATGTCGGGCTGGTAGGTCGTCGCGTACTTGGCGCGCACGCGGCTGTTGATGCCGTCGGCCGCGATCACGAGGTCGGCGCCGAACTCGCGCGCGGCGGCCTCGTCGTCGGTCACGTCGGTGGAGAAGGCGAGCTCGACGCCGAGCGCCTCGCAGCGGCGCGTGAGGATCTCGATCAGCCGCTTGCGCCCGATGCCGCAGAAGCCGTGGCCGCCCGAGGTGATCGTGCGACCGCGGAAGTGGACGTCGATGTCGTCCCAGTGGTTGAACGCGCCGGCGATCTCGTTGGCCGTCTCCCGGTCCGCCTCCTCGAGGTTGCCGAGCGTCTGGTCGGAGAACACGACCCCCCAGCCGAACGTGTCGCCCGGCTTGTTGCGCTCGACGACGCGGACCGCGTGGCCCGGATCGGAGCGCTTGAGCAGCAGCGCGAGGTAGAGGCCGGCGGGGCCGCCGCCGAGACAAAGGACGCGCATTGCAGGATTCCCGGGTTGGGGCGACAGTTCTTAATTGAATAATTCGTATCTGAAGTAAACTCCCGGCCACCTCCTTCGTCAATAGAACGAGCGTTCTAGTCCGTCCGGCCGATGGCGGACCGCGTCCGCCCCGCGCGAGCCTTGCCTTGCGCGGGGGGAGGTCGCACGTGGGGCAGGACGGCAAGGAGGGCCGGCGGCGAGGGGGCGGTTTCACCCTTGTCGAGCTCGTCATGGGGGTGGCGATCGCGGCAATCCTCGCCGCGGCAGCTGGGCCGTCTTTCGCGCGCTTCCTTGCCGAGCAGCGCCTGCTCGATGAGGCGCGGCGACTGTCCGACGCGATCCTGGTCGCGCGCAGCGAGGCGATCAAGCGCAACGGCGTGGTGATCCTGTGCACGCTTGCCCCCGGGGGCGAGTGCGGCGAGGCAGACCGCTGGCACAGCGGCTGGATGGCGTTCGAGGATCGCGACGGCGACGGCGAACCGGGCGCGGACGACCCGCTCGTGCCGGTGGCCGAGCCCGCCGCCGCGGGCGGCATCACGATCGCCGGCAACGGGCCCGTCGAGCGCTACCTGCGCTTCACCTGGGCCGGCAATGCGCGGCTCGTCTCCGGAGCGCTGCAGATGGGCACGTTCACCGTCTGCCGGAGCGGATTGCGCGGCTATCGGGTGGTGCTGGCGAACACCGGCCGCACCCGGATAGAAAGGCTGGCCGACGAGTGCGCGTGAGCCCGCAGGGCCGTACCAGGACGCCGGTGCGAGCGGGGCGCCAGCCAGGCCCGAAGGGTGCGTCCGCTCGCGCCGGCGGCGGCCGACACTGCGCCATTGCGCCAAGCAACGGCGGCCAAGGAGGCCGCGAACAAGCCCCGCAGCGCGAAGCGCGGAGGGTATTCCAATGAGCCCTCACCCCCGCCCCCTCTCCCCGCTTCCGCGGGGCGAGGGGAGTACGAGCCCTCACCCCCGCCCCCTCTCCCCGCTTCCGCGGGGCGAGGGGAGTACGAGCCCTCACCCCCGCCCCCTCTCCCCGCTTCCGCGGGGCGAGGGGAGTACGAATCCGCGGGGCCATCCCAGGGGTGAACACGCCCCGCAGCGCGTGCCGCGGAACGCAGTTCCATCAAGGCCATCCGACGGGCCTCGCGCGGCGCTCGTCGGACGGCCGAAAACGCCCCCGCCGCGCGCCCCGCCGCCTGTACCCGCGCTCCGCCCTTCGATCGGGTCTTCGTTGTACCCCCCTCGCGGCCTCCGTAGCATCGGGACACCAATCGAGGAGCAGTCCATGGTCACGCCCCGCCGCGCCCGCCGCCTTGCCCCGCCCGCCCGCGGGCTGGCCGGCTTCACGCTGATCGAACTCATGATCGCGGTGACCGTGCTCGGCATCCTCGCCGCGATCGCCTACCCGCAGTACACGGAGTTCGTGCAGCGCTCGCGCATCACCGACGCGACCAACGCGCTCAACGACTTCCGCACGCGGATGGAGCAGTACTTCCAGGACAACCGCACCTACGCCAACGCGGGCGCCTGCGGCGTCCCCGATCCGGCGGTTGCGGGCTCGGCGAGCTTCCAGCTCGCCTGCGCGGGCGCCGGTCCTGCCGGCTACACCGTGACGGCGACGGGTCTCGCCTCGAAGGGCATGGGGTCGTTCACCTACCGCCTGACGGTGGCCGCGGCCGGCGTCACGCGGGCCACGGTGAGCGCCCCGGCAGGATGGGCAACGCCGGCGGGTTGCTGGGCCGTGCGGAAGAACGGCGACTGCTCCTGACCGATGGCACGGCGTTCGCGCGGCTTCACCCTCGTCGAGCTCATGATCGGGCTGGCCATCCTCGCCATCCTGATGCTGCTGGCCGCACCCACGTTCTCGACGATGCGCGGCAACGCGCGCATCCGCAACACGGCCGAGTCGATCGCCAACGGCATGCGGCTCGCGCAGGTCGAGGCGCTGCGCCGCAATCGGGCGGTCGAGTTCCAGATCGTCCCGGCGACAGGCTGGCGGATCTTCGACCCGGATCCTGCCGTCGGCGGCCAGGTGCAGGCCGAGACTTTCGACGTGACGAACGTGGTCGTCGACGTCAATCCGCCCGGCGCGACGATGCTCACGTGGTCGGGCATCGGCGCCTACGTCGACCCCAACCCCTCCGACGCCTCGGCGCCGGTGACGTTCGTCAACGTGTCCTCGCCGGCGACGCCGAACCAGAAGGACCTGCGCATCGTCGTCGGACCCGCGCTGGGCCAGGGCGTGCGCGTCTGCGACCCGGACTACTCCGTCGTCGCCCAGCCGGCCTTCGGGTGCCCGTGATGACCAGCCGATCCTCCAGCACGCAGCGCGGCGGCTTCCTGCTCGAAGCGCTGATCGGCATCCTGATCTTCTCGCTCGGCGTGCTGGGCCTGGTCGCGATGCAGGGGCGCGCGATCTCCTACTCGAGCGACGCGCAGTACCGCGGCGAGGCCGCCTATCTCGCCAACGCCCTCGTCTCCCGCATGTGGGCGGATTCGCGCGCCAACATCCCGCTGCGCTACGTCGCGGCCGGCCAGCCCGAATACGACATGTTCAAGGCGGCGGTCGACACGCTGCCCGGCGCGGCGGCCATCGTCGGCAACCCGCAGGTGCAGGTGATCCAGCCCGCGGCCAACGCGCCGGTGGCCGACGCCCGCGGCGACGGCACCGGCATCGCGCTCACCGGGCAGGGCACGTTGGTCACGATCGTCATCCAGTGGCAGCCGCCGGTCTCCGGCGACGCTGCCCCCACGATCCACAACTACACGATGTCGGCGATCGTCGCCCACAACTGATGACGTCCGCGCCAATGACCTACGGCTTCCACCATCCGGCGTCATTCCCGCGCAGGCGGGAATCCAGTGTCGTTCAAAGCCACCGGGTCCCCGCGTTCGCGGGGACGACGGCGCAGCTGACGATGGCGCCCCGTTCCCTGCGCACGACGCACCTCCGCCGGAACATGCAGGGCTTCGGCATCGTCGAGATCATGGTCGGCGTGGTGATCGGCCTGCTCGGGCTGCTCATCATCTACCAGGCGCTCGCGCTCTCCGAGGGCTACAAGCGCTCGACCACGGCCGGCAACGACGCGCAGTCGGTCGGCATGGTCTCGCTGTTCCGCCTGGCCGAGGAACTCGGCAACGGCGGCAACACGATCTCGGACACAGGCGCGGAGCTCGCCGTCTGCCCGAACACCGGGAGCTTCGCCACCACGTGGCGGCCGATCCCCGTGCTGATCAACGACGGCGGCGACGATTTCACCTCCGACTCCTTCGAGGTGCTGGCCGGCGTCAACCGGAGGCTGGTCTCGGCGCTCGACATCATGGTCGACTACGCGCCGGCCACCAACGCGGTGGTCGTGCAAAGCCCGCTCGGTTTCCACCCCAGCAACGCAGGCGAAGCGGCGCACCGCTTCGTCATCGTCGACATCGCCAACCCGGCCCTGCAGAAGTGCGAGATCGCCACCGTTTCGCCGTGGCCCGCGCCGCTCAACGCGGCGACCGGAGTGACGACGATCACGCCCGTCCCCGCGTTCGTCAACACCTACGACCAGGGTTCCGCGTGGCTGATCAACCTGGGGCCCGGCGACCGCATCCGCAAGCTCCGCTACGACGTGGTCAACGGCGTGCTGCGCAGCACCGACCTGCTCACCGTGGGCGCGCAGCCGCAGCCGATCGTCAGCAACGTCGCGCTGATGAAGGTGCAGTACGGCGTCGACACCGACAACGACCGCTTCATCGACACCTGGATCAACGCGCGCAACGCGCCCTGGACGCAGGCCGCCGTGCTCGGCGCGCCGCTCGCGCAGTTGAAGCAGATCAAGGCGATCCGCGTGGCGCTGGTCGTGCGCAGCGCGCAGTTCGAGCGCGCGCGCGACGCCGAGGGCCGCGCCGCGGTCACCGACGTGACCGGCGACCACACGGTGACGCTGTTCGACTGCCGCGGCCTGCTGCCGTGCACCGGCGAGATGGCGGGGGTGACCATCCCCGGCACGGGCGGCTTCCGCTACCGCACGTTCGAGCAGGTCATCCCGCTCACCAACCAGATCTGGAACCCGACGTGACGCCCCGGCGCCTTCCCCTCCGCCGTCAGCGCCTGCCGCGCCGCGAGCGCGGCATCGTCGTGTTCGTCGCGCTGATCGCCGTGGTGCTGCTGAGCCTCGCCGCGGTCGCGCTGATGCGCTCCGTGCACACGAGCACGATGGTCGTCGGCAACCTCGCGTTCCGCCAGGCCGCGCAGGTGCTGTCGGCTGCCGCCGTCGAGCGCGCGATCTACGAGATGTTCCCGCCCTCCGCGGTGATCGCCGACCTCACCGTGCACGACACGGCGCGCAACTACTTCGCGTCGATCCAGCCGAGCCAGGACCGCAACGGCGTGCCGCTCGCGCTGCAGGGTGACCCGGCCGCCAACTACGCGCCGCTCGGCGCGCAGGTGATCACCGACAACCCGACGGGCAACGTCGCGCGCTACATCGTCGAGCGCATGTGCGACGACGACGCGATCGGGATGGCGGCAACGCAGAAGGACTGCGAAATGATCCCGCCCAAGCAGTCGACGGCGAAGGAAACGCAGCTCAAGAAGGGCATCACCCTTCCGAGAATCCCCTATTACCGCGTCACGGTCCGCGTCGACGGGCCGGGCAACTCCGTGGCCTACTCCCAGGCCATGATCAGGTAGCGCCGGAGCATCGAGGCCGCCATGAAATCCAAGCACACCCGTCCCTGGCAACGCGCGCTGGTGGCGTTCCTGTCGCTGCAGATCGCGCTCGGGCCGCTGGCCGATCCCGCGTACGCGGTCCTGACACAGCTCGCCGATGAGCCGGTCGGCTTCACGACGCAGGCCGAGCCGAACATCGTGCTCACCGTCGACGACTCGACGAGCATGCTGTCGGACTTCCTCCCCGACTACATCATCGGGGCCGTCCCGGGCACAGGGGCAGGCTTCCCCGCGCCGAACAACGTCTCCGTCGGCGGCTTCTGCCGCGATTCGGTCGGCAGGATGAGTGTCGCCTGCGGCTTCGTCGGCCAGCCGGACCGCCCGGCGCACATCTACTACGGCGCGAGCCTGCCGTTCCCGACGTACTCGCCCGGCAACCCGCCGGCCGCCTCGCCCGCCTACAGCGCGAGCACGCTGCCCGACTGGATGCGCGCCTGGCCCGCGCCGGTGCACAGCAATGCGCTCAACCGCGTCTACTACGATCCGGCCATCACGTATCGCCCGCCGCTGCGCTACGACGGCAGTTCGTACCCGAACCAGGACCTCGTCACGACGTCGACCTGGACGAAGGTGATCGCCGACCCTTGGGCGCCCAGCGCGGCAATGACGAAGTACGTGAACATCCTCGCCAACGTCAGCGTCGGCATGTGGTGCAACTCGGATTTCCCCAACAACAGCAACTGGAACCCGAAGACCGGCGGCGGCGCCGAGTGCCGAGTCAACGGCACCGACTACTCGGCGGTGGCGCCTTTCGCGAGCGCGGAGTACCAGTACCCGTGGCGGGGCGGCGCGCCGAACCCTAGCTACTTCTTCCGCAACTATGAGCAGACGGGGGCCTGGAACACCGGCTCCCCGGGCAACAACAGCACCTGGCGCAAGACGCTGTGGTGCGATGGCGCCAGCGCCAAGTGGCCACGGGTGTCGGGGGCGGGCTGCACGACGACCTACACGTGCCCCGGCGGCACCTACCTGCCGAAGATGGAGAACCAGTATTGCCGCGACGTCGGGGACAGGACTGCCTGCAACCCGGCGACGTACTCGCCGGCCGGGTGCAACACGAACCCGCTCTACGGCTCGCCCGGACCCTGCGTCGGCGCCGAGTGCCTGACCTGCACGGTGAACAGCTGCCCGTCGACCTACTCGATCGGCCGCCAGGGCCGCTGCCGCTGGGTGTCCAACCCCGCGACCGGCTCCAACGCGAACTGCGACTGCGGGCCCGCGGGCTGCACGGTGAACCCGGCGCACGCCGCCTGCACGCCGCAGGTCAACAACAGCGTGATCGGCACCTGCTCCAACGGCGTCGTTCCGGTTCCGACGGTGACCTGCCCGAAGGACTCGGGCGCGTGCAACAAGTTCCTGTGGGACGACGTCGCCGGCGTGGCAACCGGGACGAGCATGCTGGCGGACGCCAACGGCGCCGGCATCGTGTGCCGGCGCAACAACATCGCGTATGCGGGCGTGACGGCGAGCCCGTTCAATTATCCGTCGGGCGCCTACACGACGCGCGTCATCACCAACTGCCCGACCGTCCCGGCCAACGCCAGCGTGCCGCGGCACTACTGGAAGGTAAGCGTCGAGTGGTGCTCGGGCAAGGTCACCGCGGCCGGCGACAAGTGGCTGGGCTTCGGCCTGCCGGGCACCTGCCAGGACGAGCACGACCTGGCGCACCCCAATCCGCGCTTCTACAAGTACGGCGTGCGCAAGACCGACCCCGAGTACCTCGACAACTACACGTTCCCGGCATTCGAGCGCGTCGACCTCGTCAACGACGGGCGCACGTACACGCACGACTTCTTCCGCAACGGGAACCCGGTCACGGTCACGCGCACGGCGCAGGAGGAGCTCACCAACTACGCGAACTGGTTCGCGTACTACCGGACGCGCATCCAGGCCGCGAAAACGGTGATCTCGCAGAACTTCACCTACCTCGACGACACGTACCGCGTCGGCTTCCACACGCTGTCGAACCTGCCGACCTCCTCGTACGTCGACCTCGCGCCGTTCGACGTGGCGCTCGGCGGACAGAAGGACCGCTGGTACCAGCAGCTGTTCGCCATCGCCATCACGATGGGCAAGCAGACGCCGAGCATCGAGGCGGTCGTGCGCATCGGCGAGCTGTTCCGCAACGGCGGCAACCCGGCGCTGATCGGGTCGACCGACCCGATCACGCTGTCGTGCCAGAAGAACTACCACATGCTCTTCACCGACGGCATCACGAACCAGCCGGCGCTGCCCGCGGTGACCGTCGGCAACCGGGACGACATCGTGCCGCCGCTGCCCGAGCCGCTGCCGACCGCCGTCCCGCCGATCGTCGCGGGCGCACCGTGGCCGAACCTGTTCCGCGAGAACACCGGCGCATCGGCCAACAACACGCTCGCCGACTACACGACGCACTACTGGGTCACCGACATGCGGCCGGCGATGACCAACAACGTGCTGAAGGGCAAGGACCCGGCGCCGTGGCAGCACCTGAACTTCGCCGCGCTTTCACTGGGCACGGAGGGCGTGCTGACCGCGACCTCCACCGGCGCGACCGAGTTGCAGATCGCGGCCGGGACGCTCCTGTGGCCGACGCCCACGCCGAACTCCTGGCAGCCGGGCCCGACGGGCGTCGACGACCTGTGGCACGCGGCGGTCAACGGCCGCGGGCGCTTCGTCAACGCGAAGACGTCGCAGCAGCTCGGGCGCGGCATCGCGGGGATCCTCTCCGACATCACCAGCCCCGCAGGCTCGAATTCCGGTGCGACGTTCGCCAACCCGAACCTGTCGGCGACCAACAACTTCACCTACATCCCGAGCTTCGTGCAGGGCTGGGGCGGGAACCTGCAGAAGGTCCAGATCGACCCGATCACCGCGGCCTCGATCGGCGTGTTCTGGGACGCGCAGTCGGCGATGATCACGCAGACCACGCCCACGATTCCCGTTCCGGACCCGTGGTATGCGCAGCGGAACATCGTGACGCTGAACGACGCCGGCGCGCCGGTGCCGTTCCGTCGCGCCAGCCTCGGCCCCACGCAGCTCGCCACGCTCGGACCCGACGCGGCCACGCAGGACCGCGTCATCGAGTACCTGCGCGGCCGGCGCGACATGGAAGGCGAGGACGACGGCCAGTTCCGCGTGCGCCCGAGCCCGCTGGGCGACATCGTCCACTCGCAGCCCGTGATCGTCGGCCCGATGTCCTGGGACTACTGGGACTACTCGGACGCGACCGACCCCGGCTACTCGGCGTTCAAGGCGACCTACGCCGGCCGCCCGGCACGCGTCTACGTCGGCGCCAACGACGGCATGCTGCACGCATTCGACGACAGCAACGGCCGGGAGGCGTGGGCGTTCGTCCCGCGCGACCTCTACCGCTCGGCGCCGCCGGTGTCCAACGACAAGGCGGGGCTCATCGGCCTCACGTACCAGCCGGGCGGCCTGCCGATCTACGCGCACCGGTTCTACGTCGACGCCACGCCGCGCGTGGTCGACGCGAACCTCAACGGCACGTGGAAGACGATGCTGGTGAGCGGACTCGGCAAGGGCGGCAAGAGCTACTTCGCGCTCGACGTCACCGACCCCGCGTCGGTCGTCGACGAGGCCTCGGCCACCGGCAAGTTCCTGTGGGAGTTCCGCCACCCGGATCTCGGCTACACCTACGGCCGGCCGACGATCGCGAAGACGCGCGCGCACGGCTGGGTGGTCGTGTTCTCCGCCGGCTACAACAACCCGAGCGGCGAGGGCAAGCTGTTCTTCGTGCGCGCGCACGACGGCGCGCTGCTGAAGACGATGTCGACCGGCACCGGCACGCCGCTCAACCCGAGCGGCATGGTGCACTTCACCGGCTTCAAGCGCGACTACCGCAACGAGCTGCTCGACCAGATCTACGCAGGCGACCTGTTCGGCAACGTGTGGCGCTTCGACGTCTCCGACCCCAACGAGGCGAACTGGCAGGTGCAGCGCTTCGCCGTGCTGACCGACCCCGGCGGCACGCCGCAGCCGGTCACCACGCCGCCGCGCGTGGACGTGGACATCGCCAACGGCGTCGACCGCTGGGTGTTCGTGGGCACCGGCCGGCTGCTGCACGTCGACGACCTCGCCGACAACCAGCGGCAGACGATGTGGGCGCTGCGCGACGGCATCTACAACCAGCCCTCCGTGATCGGCGCGCCGTTGACCCGCGCCGACCTCGACGTCGTGGCCGGAATCAACGGGCTGGGGGCGAACGTCATCGCGCCGCGCGGCTGGCTGCACGACCTGCCGGTGGGACAGCGGATCGTCCGCACGCCGGTCGCCGCCATCGGGCTCGTCGGCTACATCGCGACCAGCCAGCCGATCGACCCGTGCGAGACCGGCCTGCCGGCGACGATCTACCTGCGGCAGTTCGGCAACGGCGAGTCGCGCCTCGAGCCAGGCGGCGTGCTGGTCGACTCGATCTACGAGCCCTCGGGTGCTGCGAGCATCGAGATGATCGCCACCTATCCGCCGGGCTGTGTGGACAACTGCATCCCGACCATCAAGCTCGCCGTGCTGTCGTCGTCCACCAGCAGCATGCTCACGTTCCAGGCCAAGCTGCCGGGCATCGCCGGCGACCGCAGGATGTCGTGGCGCTCGCTCAGCCAGTAGCGACAGTCTCCGCCGCTTCGACGGCCCCTCGCGCGCGGGGGGCCGTCGTCGCGTTCGACGCCGCCGCGCGCCGTGTGCGCGGCGCGCACCTCTCGCTGGTCGGTGCCGGCCACACAGCCGGCGAAGGCGGGCCGCCGGGTTCGCCGCGGGGCACGCATGGCGCCGTGCCGCGCCCGCTCGCCCGCGCGCTGCTGTTGTCGCTCGCGATCCACGCGCTGGCCGTCGCGGCGCTGGGAGCGTTCGTCGGGATCGGCGGCAGCGGCGCTCCGCTCCAGGGCGCGACCCTCGTCGCCACGCTCGCTGCGCCGCCGCGCTCCGCCCCGTCGGTGGCCGTGCCGGCCCCGTCGCCCGTCCCCTCGACGATCGCGCCCACCACGCACGCCGAGTCGACCGCGCCGCTTCCCGTTCCGCTCAAGCCGAAGGCGCGCGCCACGGCCTTCAAGGGGTCGCCGGAAGGCATGGCGACGATCAATCCGGTTCCCGCCGACCACGCCGTCGAGCCCGCGGTGGCGGCACTCGTCGCGCAGTTCCACCCCGACGCGGTGCGCGGCGCGCTCGAGTTCGACGTCCCGCCGCGCGGCATCTACCCTCTCGCGGCGGTCGAGCAGCGCCTGCAGGTCGACTTCGTGGTTCCCGTCGTCGTGCTGGAGGACGGCCGCGTCGAGGTCGCCAACGGCACGTTCGACGATCCGCTGTTCGGCCCGGCGATCCGTGCCGGGCTGCGCGAGGCGCGCGCCCGTCCCGCGGTTGACGCGGCAGGCCGCACGGTTCCGCTCTGGGGCCTGCTCTCGTTCTCCTTCGAGTTCGTGGGCGGGCGGCCCGACGCGAAATAACGTCGCTTTCCCGCATCGGGGCGACTTCCCCCCCTCACCCCCGGCCACTCTCCCGCCTGGGGGCGCTCACCCCCAACCCCTCTCCCGCCTGACGGCGGGAGAGGGGAGAGTTGCTCCCCTCGCCCCGCGCCAGCGGGGAGAGGGGCCGGGGGTGAGGGGAAAGCGCGTCAGCCCATCAGCGGCATGTGGAAGCCGGGCGCGGCGCTGCCGTCGTCCGGCCAGCGCGCCGTCACCGCCTTGCCGCGCGTGTAGAAGCGCACGCCGTCCATGCCGTGGACGTGCAGGTCGCCGAAGAGCGAGCTGCGCCAGCCGCCGAACGAGTAGAACGCCATCGGCACCGGGATCGGCACGTTGATGCCGACCATGCCGACCTCGATCTCCTCCTGGAAGCGCCGCGCCGCGTGGCCGGAGCGAGTGAACAGCGCCACGCCGTTCGCGTAGGGATTGCGGTTGACCAGCGCGATCGCCTCCTCCAGCGAGTCGACGCGCACCACACCCAGCACGGGCCCGAAGATCTCTTCGCGATAGATCGTGTGCCCGGGCTCGACGCGGTCGAACAGCGTCGGCCCGACGAAGAAGCCGTTCTCGTGGCCCGCCACGCGGATGCGGCGGCCGTCGACGACGATCCGTGCTCCCTCCTCGCAGCCGCGGTCGATCAGCCCCACGATGCGCTCGCGCGCCGCGCGCGTGATCACCGGCCCCATCTCGACGTCCGTCGTGCCGTTGCCCGTCGACACGCGCCGCGCGCGCTCGGCGAGCGCGGCCACGAGCCTGTCGCCGACTTCCCCGACGGCGACCACGGTCGCGATCGCCATGCAGCGCTCGCCCGCCGAGCCGTAGCCCGCCCCGACGATCGCCTCGACCGCGAACGGGAGGTCGGCGTCGGGCATCACGATCGCATGGTTCTTGGCGCCGCCGAGCGCCTGCACGCGCTTGCCGTGCTGCGTTCCCGTCTCGTAGACGTGGCGAGCGATCGGCGTCGAGCCGACGAACGAGATCGCCTTCACGTCGGGGTGCACGAGCAGCGCGTCGACCGCCTCGCGGTCGCCGTGCACCACGTTGAACACGCCGTCGGGCAGCCCCGCTTCCTGAAGCAGCTCGGCGAGGCGCAGCGCGGTGGTGGGATCGCGCTCCGAGGGCTTCAGCACGAACGTGTTGCCGCAGGCGAGCGCCACCGGGAACATCCACATCGGCACCATCGCCGGGAAGTTGAACGGCGTGATGCCGACGCACACGCCCACCGGCTGGCGGATCGAGTAGGCATCCACGCCCGTACCCACGTTCTCGCTGTGCTCGCCCTTCTGCAGGTGCGGGATGCCCATCGCGAACTCGACGACCTCCATGCCGCGCGTGACCTCGCCTTCCGCGTCGACCAGCGTCTTGCCGTGCTCCTGCGTGATGAGCCGGCTCAAGTCCTTCCTGTGCGCGTCGAGCAGCTCGCGGAAGCGCATCAGCACGCGCGCTCGCCGCAGCGAGGGCGCCGAGCGCCACGCGGGCAGCGCCTCGCGCGCCGCCTGCACGGCGCGGTCGACGTCGGCAGCGCTGGCGAAGGGCACGTGGCGGATCACCTCGCCGGTGGCGGGATTGGTGACGTCGCCGTAGCGCGTCGTGTTCGCGGCGACGGCCTTGCCGCCGATCCACAGCGGCAGGCGTTCGAGCGTGGTCAGGTCCATGGCGTCCCCATGTCGGTCAGGCACGATTGAGAGTCCGGAAATACGGTGACGCCACGAACCACCTCATCGTCGTCCCCGCGCAGGCGGGGACCCAGTGTCTTTGTCAAACAATGACGCTGGATTCCCGCTTGCGCGGGAACGACAAGGTGAAAGGACGCGCCGTCGCTCACTTTCCGAAGTGTCAAGAGTCGTGTTCGGCCAGCCGCGCAACGTAGCGCGCGACGAGGTCGATCTCGAGGTTGACTCTCGCCCCGGGCATGAGCCCGCGCAGCGTAGTGGCATCCAGTGTATGCGGGATCAGGTTCACTTCAAAGCGCGTGCCGGCCACGGCGTTGACGGTGAGGCTCACGCCCTGCACCGCGACCGAGCCCTTCGCCGCGATGAAGCGCGCGAGCTCGCGCGGCGCGTCGACGACGAGCCGGTGGCTGCCCCAGCCGGCGCCCTCGGGCACCGGATCCAGCGAGACCACGGTGCCCAGCCCGTCGACGTGGCCGGTCATCAGGTGCCCGCCCAGCCTGTCGGCGAGCCGCAGCGCCTTCTCGAGATTGACGGGCCCGGCGGCGTCGAGGCCCGACGTGCAGCGCAGCGTCTCGGCGGAGACGTCGAAGGCGAGCAGCGCGCGCGCGCCCTCGCGCGGCGTCGCGACCACGGTGAGGCAGCAGCCGTTGACTGCCACCGAGTCCCCGATGCCGACGTCGGCGACGTCGAGCGTCCCCGGATCGACGACCAGGCGCACGGCCGAAGGCCCCTGCCCCGCCTCGACGATGCGGCCGACGGCCGCGACGATGCCCGTGAACACGCTTCAGTTCCTCCCGAGAATGCGCGCTCGGATGCGGATGTCGTCGCCGACGCGCGCGACGTCGTCGAACGCGAGGCGCACGCGCGCGTCCAGCGACGCGAGCGGGTCGCGACGCTGCGCGACACCGCGCGCCGGATCGCCGATCAGCGACGGCGCGACGTAGGCGAGCACTTCGTCCACGAGGCCCGCCTCCAGCAGCGCGGCGTTGAGGCGCGCGCCCGCCTCCACGTGCGCCTCGTTGCAGCCGCGCGCGGCGAGGGCGCGCAGCAGCGTGCCGAGGTCGACACGACCTTTCGCATCCGGGAGCGCCAGGTGCTCGACGATGGCGGGCCATGCGGCGGGACGCGCATCCGCGGTCACGACGAGCGCGCCGCCGCGCAGCACCTTCGCGTGCGGCGGCGTCTGCCCGCGACGGTCGACGACCACGCGCAGCGGCTGACGCGTCGTCGCGACGGCGCGCACCGTCAGCTCGGGGTCGTCGGCAAGCACGGTGCCGATGCCGGTGACGATCGCGCAGGCGCGCGCGCGGAACGCGTGGCCGTCCGCGCGCGCCTCTGCCCCCGTGATCCACCGGCTGGCGCCGTCGGCGAGCGCAGTGCGCCCGTCGAGGCTCGCGGCGACCTTCATCCTCACCCAGGGCCGCCCGCGCGTGACGCGCGAGACGAACCCGCAGTTGAGCGAGCGCGCCTCGCGCTCCATGAGCCCCACGTCGACCGCGATGCCTGCCGCGCGCAGCGCTTGGGCCCCGTGCGCGGCCTCGGGATTCGGGTCCCCCATCGCCGCCACCACGCGCGCAACCCGTGCCGCGACGATAGCGTCGGTGCACGGCGGCGTGCGGCCGGAGTGGGCGCAGGGCTCCAGCGTGCAGTACAGCGTCGCGCCGGCCGGGTCGTGGCCGCGCGCGCGCGCGTCGGCGAGCGCCGCGACCTCCGCGTGCGGCCCGCCTGCGCGCTCGTGCCAGCCTTCGCCGATGATCTCGCCGCCGCGGGCGATCACGCAGCCCACGCGCGGGTTCGGCGTCGTCGTGAAGAGGCCGCGCTCTGCCAGCGCGAGCGCGCGGGCCATGAGCCGGTCCTCCGGCGCGGTCATTGCGCCGGCGGCTTGCGCGGACGCCGGCCCGGCTGCTCCACCTCGGCGAGCGCGTCGCGGAAGTCGGAAACGTCGGAGAACGAGCGGTACACCGACGCGAAGCGGATGTAGGCGACCTTGTCCAGCTTGTAGAGCTCCTGCATCACCATCTCGCCGATCTCGCGCGAGCTGACCTCGCGCTCGCCGCGGCCGAGCAGCGACTGCACGATGCGCGCGATCGCGGCGTCGACGAACTCGGTGGGCACCGGCCGCTTGTGCAGCGCCCGCTGGAAGCCGACGCGCAGCTTGGCCTCGTCGAAGTCGGCGCGCGAGCCGTCGCCCTTCACCACCTGAGGCATGCGCAGCTCGGCGGTCTCGTAGGTGGTGAAGCGCTTGCCGCAGGCCACGCACTTGCGGCGGCGGCGGATCGAGTCGCCGGGCTCGGAGACGCGCGAGTCGATGACCTGCGTGTCGTCGCCGCTGCAGAAGGGGCACTTCATGGTTCAGTGGACGGCTGGCAATCGGCTGTTGGCATCGGGCGGCTGGCGATTGGCAGCGCCTGCGGCAATGGGCAGGAGTTTCTGTTCCCTGTTCCCTGTTCCCTGTTCCCTGTTCCCTGATCAGCCGTACACCGGAAACTTCGCCGTCATCTGCGCCACCTTCCCCCGCACCTTCGCGATGGCGGACCCGTCGCGCGGATGCTCGAG
>Ga0224500_10000035_pt1 | contig 88580 bp, 68 predicted proteins | sample SF_Oct11_sed_USG_FD_168126 | JGI IMG/M metagenome (GOLD analysis project Ga0224500, IMG submission 168126) | Sediment microbial communities from San Francisco Bay, California, United States - SF_Oct11_sed_USGS_4_1 | ecosystem: Environmental > Aquatic > Marine > Sediment | place: USA: California...
CGGCCCCGCGTGGATCAGCGCCGGCGTGTGCTCGATGGTCTGCACCAGATTGGGCTGGATGGCGTCCTTGAGCACCACCGCCATGGCGCGCTCGGCGCCGAGGTCGCGTGCGGTCACCACCTCGCCATCCAGGTCGTAGGCAACCACGATGTCGCCCAGACGCTTCTTGAGATCCTCGCGGCCATCGGCCAGCGCGAGGATGGCCATCACTTCCGAGGCCGCCGTAATCACGAAACCGGTTTCGCGCGGAACGCCGTTGGTGGGCCCGCCCAGGCCCACCACGATGTGCCGCAACGCGCGATCGTTCATGTCGAGGGCGCGGTTCCACAGCACGCGGGTCACGTCGATGCGCCGCTCGTTGCCCTGATAGATGTGGTTGTCGAGCAGGGCGGCGAGCAGGTTGTGCGCGGTGGTGATGGCATGGATGTCGCCGTTGAAGTGCAGGTTGATGTCCTCCATGGGAATCACCTGCGCGTAACCGCCGCCGGTGGCGCCGCCCTTCATGCCGAACACCGGACCCAGCGAGGGTTCGCGCAGCGCGATCATGCCGCTCTTGCCGATCTTTCCGAGCGCCTGGCCGAGTCCGACGCTGGTGAGCGTCTTGCCCTCGCCGCGGCTGGTGGGGGTCATGGCCGTCACCAGGATGAGCTTTCCGTCCGGGCGGTCCTTCCATCGATCCAGCGCTTCCAGGCGGATCTTGCCCTGGTACTTGCCGTAGAAGTCAAAGTCGTCCTCGGCCAGTCCGAGCAGCGCCATGTACTGGCGCATGTGCACGAGTGGCACGTCGCGGGAGATTTCAAAACTGGTCTTCATGGGAACAGGCGTGCTTGTAATCATGGTGTTGGTTTTGCGGCCGGTTGTCCTTTGAAAGAGAAGATAACAAGCCGGGGTGCGACCCGCAACGGGCGCGGCGATTCCTCACCTCGACATGCGGAACTCCGCAGCCATCTCTTCTCATCTTACGCAAGAAGACCCCGCCATCTTGCGATGACGGGGTCTTTCTCTTTTGCAGCATTTGGGCAGGCGTTAAGCCTACCAGCGGCTGCCGCCGCCACCGCCGCCACGCGGCTTGTCCTGCGCCTCGTTGACTTTGAGCGCGCGACCGTCCATCTCGTACCCGTCGAGGGCCTTGATGGCAGCGGTCAGGCCGTTGTCGTCGATCTCGACGAAACCAAAACCGCGGGGGCGGCCGGTCTCGCGATCGTTGATCAGCGATACGGACGCAACCGTGCCGTGCTTGCCGAACAAGGTCTTGATCTGGTCTTCGGTGGCGCTGAAGGGCAGGTTGCCCACGTACATTTTCTTCATCTTGTCTTATCTCCAAAGTGCCGGAGGTCCGGCTCAACAGGGACCCTCGGGATCCCCGGCAAGTTCCGGGTTTCCGTTGCGCCCCAAATGTGGTTCAACAAAGGCGTCGAACCGCGACCATCCGCTGCGACTTAGGAATTTCAAGGGTTGAGCGACTCTTTGAGAGGGAAGCTGAACGAGATCGTCCCGAGGGCGTTTAGGTAGGTCTACTGGAAGGTTACGTCCCGCGCCCGGAGAAGTAAAGGTCTATTCGTGAAACGAGAGCCCAATTTCAACGGCGGCCCTCTCACCTTCACCAGAAACAGAAGACCCCGCCATCTTGCGATGACGGGGTCTTTCTCTCTTGCAGCATTTGGGCAGGCGTTAAGCCTACCAGCGGCTGCCGCCGCCACCGCCGCCACGGGGCTTGTCCTGCGCCTCATTGACTTTGAGCGCGCGCCCGTCCATCTCGTACCCGTTGAGGGCCTTGATGGCAGCGTCCAGGCCGTTGTCGTCGATCTCGACGAAACCAAAGCCGCGGGGGCGGCCGGTCTCGCGATCGTTGATCAGCGACACGGACGCAACGGTGCCGTGCTTGCTGAACAGTGCTCTAACCTGGTCTTCGGTGGCGCTGAAGGGCAGATTGCCCACGTACATTTTCTTCATCTTGTCTTGTCTCCAAAATGCCGGATGTCCGGCTCAACAGGGGCGCTCGGGAACTCCGGCAAGTTCCGGGTTTCCATTGCGCCCCAACCAATGTGGTTCCACAAGGCGTCGAACCACAACCATCCACTACGACAGGGAATTTTCAAGGGTCGAGCAACTCTGCGAGAGGGAAGCTGAACAAGATAGTCCCGAGGGCGTAAAGGTAGGTCAACAAGGAGAATACCCCCCAGGCCCCCGGAAGTAAAGGGCTATTTTGGAGCGCGGGCCGCCCCCCCATCGACGTCTCCGCCCACCGGCATCTCCAGCCACAGCGCGCGCAGGGACAGGTTGATGTCGTAGATAAAGAGAATCAGACCGGCGATGAGGCATGCCAGGCACAGAGAGAAGACCGCCACCACCAGCCACGCGATCGACAGGCTGAAAAGCACACCCGCAAAGAGACTCATGATCAAGAGCGCCGCCAGCAGCACGCTGGAGGATGCCAGCGCAATCGCCGCGCGCACCACCCTGGCGCGGCGCGCCAGGATGCGGAGCTCGGCCAGAATGAGATCGCGCACCGCATCGGGCTCGGTACGCGATTCCCGCGTCAACTGGCGCGAGCGGTCGATGATGCGGCTGAAGCGGTTCGTCATCGACAGCATTACCAGCCCCACGCCCGACACCAGAATGGTCGGGCCGATGGCCAGTTGCAGGATGGGAAGCAGGTCGGTGAGCGTCACGCGACCATTCTATCCCATTGGGGCGGCGCCCGGCGACGTCGAAGATCTCCAGTGTAACGAGCCCCGCGCACGCTTCAGTCCGCCCGGGCCGGGCGGTCCCGGCAGGGATTGCGGCCCTCCAGCACGTTGACCGTCCGGCGCGCGGACTCGCGATTGCCGGGATTGGCGTCGAATTCGATAATCGACTTCAGCGTGGGAAGCGCGCCGATCACGCGCGCGTTGTTTACGGAATTGATTGCCGCGCCACGCACGCCGGGGTCCTCGTCCCCGAGGAGATGGATCAACGCGTTGCCCGCCCCCACCCGCCGGTCCGCCGGGATGCCCCCCTGCATGACCATGCCGATGCCGTAGCCGGCCGCGCCTCGCACGCGCGCGTCGGGATGGTGGACTCGCTCCAGCAGGAAATCGAGGCGCGAGTCGGTATCGAAGTCGAGGATTGTTATCAGCTGAATGACCTGCAGACGAATCGGCACCGGGAGCGAGTCGCACAGCGCCATCAGCTGCGGCGCGACCCGCACCGTCTCGCTGCGCTTCAATCTCAGCATCATGAGTGCCGACTGCTGCGCCTGCGCGGTATCACGCAGCGTTGCGAGATAGAAGTCGATCTCCGCGGGCGTGTCGCGAACGCGTTCCAGGCGGGTCATCCACGCCGACAGAACCTGCACGTTGCACCGCATGACGCGGCCGTTTACCACGATTTCGAAGCGATGCGTCGCCGGCGGAAGCTCACCCACGAGTTCCGACAGCGGAATGGACACCCGCCTCGACTCTCCGGGCGCCAGCGTCAGGGGCGCCATTGTGCTGTCGGGCTGAAAGCGGGCGTCCGCGCGCGGCACCCAGTTCTGCTCGTGCAACTGGGGACGAAAGTCGAAGCCGGTGCCGTAGGTCATGCGCCCCTGGCTGATCTCCATGGCCGGCACTTCGATTGGCGCGTCGGTGGCATTACGAAAGATGATGTCGATATTCACCGGCTCACCGATATCGAAACGCGGCGTGATTACCCGATACGGGTATGCGCGCATGGTATCAACGACCGTGTCGAACTCCGTCGGTGGCATGACACGATGGGGATGATCCGCGTGAACCACGCCGTCGGCATCCCGGGTGAGGAACCAGATCTGGGAGGTGCCGGTGTAGCGCCCGTTCTCAACGCGCGGACAGGCGACTTCCGGATAATTCTGCCAGCGCAGGAGGAGCGTGTCGCCCGGCGCGACCTCCCCCCAGATCACGCGTTCCACCACCAGTGGACCTTCCACCACGTCCATTCCCGCTTCGCGGTGGCTGCGGGTGTCGCTCAACGTGGCGACAACAATGAGGTCCGACTGGGTGACGACGCTCTCGAGGCGCATTGCGGCCCACATGGCGTGGGCGGCGGAAGAAACGAGGCACAACAGGACACCGGCCAGGATCATGGTTCGACGCATGGCAACCTCCGGGCGGGGTCTCGCTGCTGGATCGAATATGTATTGCGGCGGGCGATCGGGCCACACCTTATTGGCCCGGCGTGAGTATTCGATGCACGATGTTCCGCGCTTCCGGGTAGATTGCCGGGTCGTTGCTCGCGCGCGGACCGGCCACGTTGAGGGTGTCACCCGCCAGACCCGACAGCCATTCGCGGATGACGGCAGCCGCCTTCGCTGCGGGAGTCACCGCGAGATCCACGTGCAGGACCGGTTTGCCAAGCGATTGCGCGACGGACTCGGTGAACTTCGAGCCGCCGGAGAGCGGGCCATGGGAGAGAATCAATGTGGCGTCGGAGTCGCGGACGTTCCAGCGGGTGCGGGTCTCGTAGTCCTCGCCGGGGGTCTCGCGCAGGTTGGGATAGCGATCGGGGATGACGCCGTCTTCGGCCTTGCGCCCCCTCGGCACCCAGCCCCCGGTTTCGACGCCGAGTTCAAGAGCGGCGTCGAGCGCCGCACGGTCGGCACCGGTCTGCGCCCCCGAGACAATGCGCCGGACGATCACGTCACGCTTCGCCCCACGAGGCAAGGATGCGACGCTTCTTCTCTTCGTCGAAGTCCTGGCCGTACAAGGCGAGGAAGAGATACTTGCGCATATGCTCCACTCCTTCGGCGCCATAACGCACGACAATCCCAGCGCGAACGATGTCCCGAAGGTTTTCGGACATACTGCAGGCGATCTCGACACGCTCTGCTGGAGAGGTGCTCATGGTATTCGCGCCCCGCATCACACCACCCGCGTGATTCGTCCGCAGTTGGGGCACTTCATCTGGCTGGCCGAGAAGATGGGCGAGAGTTGCAGGAGGTGGCCGCAGTTGCAGGAGAAGCTCTCCCACTCCTTCGTGCGGCGCGCGTATTCGAGCGGCGCGTCCTCACCGGATACCCCCTCCACCGGCTTCGCGAACGGAACCTCGCCCGCGGCGCCACCCGCCACGGCACCCGCCCCCACGATGGCGCCCACCGCCGCCGCCACTTCCGCAAACTCGCTCACCGTCGCCTTGGGAATTTCGTTCTCGCGCGCGCAGCGCGGGCAGTGGATCACCGGGTCGGCGTAGTCGGGCGGCACCTTGATCTTCAGGCCGCACGCACACAGGAGAAACGCGAACCCGTTGACGGCGCGCATGAGGTCCATGACGTTGCGCGCCTTCTGCTTCTCGCTCTCCTCGCGCACCACGTCCGGATGCGCATCGCGCACCGCCACCCGCTCGTCCTGCTTGATGGCCGAGGCCGGCAGCAGCATGGCAGGCTTGCCCATCACCTTTGCGAACGCGTGCTGGTAGCTCAGGTACCCGGCGCCCTCGCTCATCCCGCGCAGAATCGCGACGCGCTGCTCGATGGGCGGGTGGGTGGCACCCCAGCCGGACGCCGCCACCTTCTTGCCGTCCTGCAACGGGGCCACGATGAACATGGGGGCGTTCACCTTGTTGGCCGCCTCCAGCGGCAGGTTGCTGGCGGATATCTTCTCCAGGGCGTTGGCCAGTCCCCCGGGGTAACGCGTGAGCCGCACCGCGCACGCGTCGGCGAGGTACTCGCGCTTGCGCGAAATGGAGAAGTACAGGATGCGCGCAAAGACGGGGCCCAGGATGGCGAGAACGATGGCCGCCACCAGCAGCGGCCCGCCGCCGCCACCACCGCCGCTTTTCTTGGACGAGCGGTAGCGCCGCCCCGACGATCCCCCGCTCATCCACATGCCGCGCAGGAACACCTCGGACACGAGCACGATGCTGCCCAGCATGATGGACGCCAGGGTGAGAAACTGCACGTCGCGGTTCATGATGTGCGACGTCTCGTGCGCGATCACGCCCTGCAGCTCGTCGCGGTTCAAGCGCGTGAGCAACCCGGCGGTCACCGCGATGGCCGAGTCCTCGGGCCGGAGGCCGGTGGCGAAGGCGTTGGGCGCCTTCTCGTCGATGATGTAGATCTTCGGCATCGCGGGCAGTTGCCCGGCGATCTTCATCTCCTCCACCACGTTGAAGAGCTGGGGATGGACGTCCGGGGTGACTTCCCTGGCGCGGCTCATGCGCAGCACCAGGTCCGGCCCCCCGAACACGCTGGCGGCCGACATGATCACCCAGATGGCGACGGCGACGATGATGCCAATCTGCCCACCGCCGCTGCCCATGACGGTCTCGCCGATGGCATAGCCCAGCAGCACCAGCAGCGTGGCCATGCCCGCAAAGAGCAGCATGGACTTGCGCCTGTTGGCGGCTATGAGTTCCCACATCATAGGCGTTTAGCGCGTGAACTGAACCTTGGGCGCTTCGCGCTGCGTGGCTTCCTCGATTTCGAACATCTCCTCGGGGCGGAAGTTGAACATGCCCGCGACGACGTTCGACGGGAACATCTCGATCTTGTTGTTGAAGAAGAGTACCGCGTCGTTGTAGGCCTGGCGCGAGAAGGCGATCTTGTTCTCGGTACCGGTCAGTTCTTCCTGCAAGGACAGGAAGTTCTGGTTGGCCTTGAGATCAGGATAGTTCTCCACCACCAGCATGAACTTGGAGAGGGCGCCGGTGAGCTGTGTCTCCGCCGCGCCCTTGTCGGCCACCGTGCCCGCACCCATGGCGCGGCTGCGCGCATCGGTGATGGCGGTGAGCGTTTCGCGCTCGTGCTGCATGTAACCCTTGGCGGTCTCGACCAGGTTGGGGATCAGGTCGTAGCGTCGCTTGAGCTGCACATCGATCTGCGACCACGCGTTCTTCACGCGGTTGCGCAGCTGCACCAGCGAGTTGTAGATGCCGACGAAGAAGAAGATCGCCAGTGCGACGATTCCCAGGAAAACCAGGCCAGCTATTGTCATGACGCCCTCCTAAGGGTTCGGACTATGAGCGCGAGCCCGCCTGCGGCCCGCGAAATATGGCACTCAGAAAGTCGTGAATCCGGTCTGCGGCGGGAAAATCCGACAGCGCCACCAGCGCGTGCAGTTCCCCGCCATCCAGCCAGGTGCCATGACCGTTTTCGCACCGGTCGATGCGAAGGCCCACACCGTTGTCACGCGCCACCCGTACCTTCGCCATCTTCTTCTCGCACATCGGGCAGCGGATGGTGCGCTCCCCGCCCCCGTCGTCGGGGCGCATGTTGGCGCGGATCTCCTCCCGCCCGGCGGAACCCGCCAGCAGGAGGTCCATTTCGTCGGGGTCAAGCCACACGCCACCGCACTTGAGACAGTGGTCCACCTCGATCTGGTTCAGTTCGAGGGCGACGATGGGCTTCTCGCATCTGGGGCAGTTCATGGTGTCCTTCCGCTGGCTCCTGTTACACGCAAGGCCGGCGCCTATTCGCGGGGGATTCTAGAGGATGATCTCCAGGTTGACACGGGTTTCTTTGCATTACCTGTAGGCCTTCCCGAGGCGCCAGACTTCCTCGAGCGGCAGCCGGATCCCGCGGCACACCCAGATGCCAACGCCCGTCTCGTCCGGCATGGCGTAGCGGGCGTGCGTGCTTCCGGCTTCGACATACTCCTCGAACGCATCCCCGAGATCCTCCGGCCCGATTCCCACCGTGATCACCACACGCGCGCTGTTCCGGCCCGGTCCCCACAGGTGGTAATTGTTGTGGGTCGACACGGCGGTCGGCAACCCCAGCGCACGCCCGTAGTAGTTGAGCGCCCCGGCGTTGCCGTAGTTCCTGCCCCAGATGAGGCAGTCAGCGCGGTCCTCATCCGGTAGTCCGCGAAATGTCTCCGCAACCTGTTCGGCGAGTTCCTGCCACCCGAAACGATCCGCATAGAACTGTGGCAGTTCCGCGGTCTCGCGGTTCTCCCCCGAACTGCCGCCACCACCGGTCTTGTGCATGTACGCAATGAACGTTTCTACCGGAAGCACGGGCACGGCGAAGGGTGTGGTGACCAGCATGCACGCGGCAACGAACACCACCACCACCGGCCTGAGCCAGCGCAGGCGCCCCGCCGCCACACCAACGGCGACGCCGGTCGCCGCGATGACGGCCGGAAACACGGCGTCCACGTAGTAGGGCTTGCTGCGTTGCAGCATGAAGAATGCAATGGCCGCCACCACCATCCAGCCCAGCATCCGGAAGCGCCGCAGCGAGGGCAGAAAGAACAGCGCCGCAATCCCAACCAGGTGCAGCGGTGCGAGCGGCGGGCTCATTTCCATCATCACGCCAGCCAGGAAACCCGGTGGACTCAAGGCAGTGATCTTGTAGCGCTGCGCGTTCTCGATGAACTCGCGCGTGGGCCAGCCGTTGGAAATCTGCCACAGCACATGGGGCAAAAAGATGAGCGCCGCGATTGCTCCCGCCAGATAGGGGCCGCGCGTGCGCAGCCAGCGCCGCTGCGGCGTAACCAGAGCCCCCGCCAACAGCGCCACCACGAACACACTGACGCTGATCTTGTTCAGCATCCCGATCCCCACGCACACGCCGAGCGCGACCCACGTTCCCGTACGTGGCGCTTCGATGAGGCGCAGTACCAACAGATATCCCGCCGCCCAGAAGAGCAGATCGAAGGCATTCATGGAGTAGATGCCGGTGATGCCCAGGTAGCATGGTACCGCGAGGGTGATGAGGGCGGCGAGGTTCACGCCGAATCGCGAGGCGCCCATGCGCCGCGCGAGTGCCGCCACCACGAAAACCAGCGCGCCGCCGGCCAGCGCCGGGATCACGCGCAGGGAGAAGAGAGAATCGCCAAAGACCACCTTCCAGCCGGCGAGCACGGCAATGGACAACGGCGGGTGGTCGACGTAGCCCCAGGCGAGGTGATTGGCGCAGTCCCAGTAGTAGAGTTCGTCGCGGAAGATGCCGTAGTTGAGCCCGGCGGTGAGGTGAAGCGCCACGGAAACCAGCGCGAGCGCCAGCGGAATCCACGAGCCCCACCCGGGTGCATGCGGTGCTGATGGCTTGGGACTCTCAAATGAGAGAAGCGTCTCAACCCTCCTGGGGCTGCGTTGCCGGATTCGCGGTGGGCTTCGCCGTGTTGCCGACCACCTCGAGTACCGTCTTCACCACGTTCTCCACGCTGAAGCCGAGCTTCTCCATGGCCACACCGGCCGGCGCCGACGCGCCGAAGCGGTCCAGCCCGATCACCGCACCCTTGTCGCCCACCCATTCCCGCCAACCCATGCTGGCGGCCGCCTCGATGGCCACCTTGCGCGCGGACTTCGGCATGATCGAGTTGCGATAGCGCACCGTCTGCTGGCGGAACAGTTCCCACGACGGCATCGATACCACCCGCGCAGCGATGCCGCGGTACGCCAGCGCGCCGCGTGCCTCCAGCGCCAGGTGGACTTCCGAGCCGGTGGCGATGAGCACCACGTCCGGCTTCTTCTTCCCTTCCGCTTCTGCAACCACGTATGCGCCCCGTGCCACGCCCTTGCGCATCACATCCGCGCCCACCTCCAGGATGGGCAGCGCCTGGCGCGAGAGCGCAAACACACGCGGGCCGGTGAGCCCCAGCGAAACGGTCCACGCGGCCGCGGTCTCGTTGGCGTCCGCGGGCCGAAACACGGTGAGCCCGGGAATCGCCCTCAGGCTGGCCAGTTGCTCGACCGGCTGGTGGGTGGGACCGTCCTCCCCCAGGCCGATGGAGTCGTGCGTGAACACGAACGTGCTCGGCACCCCCATCAGCGCGGAGAGGCGAATGGCGGGCCGCATGTAATCCGAGAAGATCAGGAAGGTGCCCCCGTAGGGCACCACGCCGCCGTGCAGTGCCATGCCGTTCACGATGGCGCCCATGGCGTGCTCGCGCACGCCGAAGTGGATGTTGCGCTCGTGGTAGGCGTGCGACGCAAAGAAGCCCGACGACTCGATGCGCGTGTTGTTGGACCCGGTCAGATCCGCGGACCCGCCCAGCAGCGTGGGAATGCGCTCGGCGAGCGCGTTGATGGTCTTGCCCGACGCGGCGCGCGTGGCGATGGCCTTGTCGAAGGTCACCAGATCCTTGTCCCACCCGCGCTTGAAGGTGCCGTCGCGCACGACCTTGAACTCCTCGGCCTTGCGGCGATGATCGCGGCCATACTCGTAGACGCGCGCGCTCCAGTCGCGCTGCAGCTTGGCACCGTGTTCGGCACGCACGCGGCAATGCCGTTGCGCCTCATCGGGGATGTGGAACGGCGGCTGCAGCGGCCAGCCGAGCTTCGTCTTGGCGGCGCGCACGTTTTCGGCACCCAGCGGTTCGCCGTGGGACTTCTCGGAGTCCTCGCGCGGACTGCCATAGCCGATGTGGGTGCGCACCTTGATCAGCGACGGACGCGGGTCGTCCTGCGCGGCGCGGATCTCCTCTTCAATGGTGTCGATGTCATTGCCGTCCTCCACCGACTCCACGTGCCATCCCAGCGCCTCGAAGCGCTTGCCGACATCCTCGCTGAACGCCAGCGACGTGGCGCCGTCGATGGTGATGCGGTTGTCGTCGTACAAATAGACGATCTTTCCAAGCCTCAGCGTTCCCGCCAGCGAGGCGGCCTCGTTGCTGATGCCCTCCATGAGGTCGCCGTCGGACACGATTCCGAATACGTAGTGGTCCACCACCGGGGCTTCGTCGGGAACGTTGAAACGCGCCGCCAGGTGCGCCTCCGCCATGGCCATGCCCACACCCATGGCGAAGCCCTGCCCCAGCGGGCCGGTGGTGGCCTCGACCCCCGGGGTGTGGCCGAACTCCGGGTGCCCGGGCGTGCGGCTGCCCCACTGGCGGAAGTTGACGATGTCTTCCAGTGAGAGGCCGTAGCCGTACAGGTGGAGCAGCGCGTACAGGAGCATGGAGCCGTGGCCGGCGGAGAGAACGAAGCGGTCGCGGTCGAACCACAGCGGGTCGCCGGGGTTGTGGCGAAGGATACGGTCCCACAGCACGTAGGCCATGGGGGCGGCGCCCATGGGCATTCCGGGGTGGCCGGAGCGGGCTTTTTCGACAGCATCCACCGCGAGGAATCGGATCGTGTCGATACACGTCCGGTCGATGGCGTTCATGGTGTGAGTCTCCCTGACGGTTGGGTTCGATGGCGACTGCGGCTGTCAGGGCGAAACTACCCCTCCGCGACAGCCCTTTCAAGCGGTTTCGAGGCGGACACTTGAGACACGCGTGAGACACGGGTTGTGACGCGCGCTACAGAAACCGCTGCCCACCCGTCGCGCCAAGCTACGTTTGCGCATCAGCTTACGGCTCTCCTTCTCCCGGCATGGCCATTGCAGTTCGCAACGTCAGTCAGTCCGTCCACATTCACCCGAGAACAAGGAAACAGGCATGCGACAGCACCGCAAAGGAAGCCTCCGCACCCCGATCGCCTTGGCGTTCGCAGCAATCTTCACCATCCCCGCGGCGGGGTGCGGGGGCGACTCCGCGCCCACGGGCCCCGGCGGCCCCGGCGGCCCCGGCCAGGTATCCGGCCAGATCGTGTATTCGCGGGCGCGCAACGTATCCGGCGAGATCATCCCGGTGCTGGCCGAGAGCGGCTCCGGATTCGACCGGAACGAGGTGGACAGCCCTGCGATCGCCGTGGATTCCGGCCGCCCCGGCGGTGACAAGTTCCTCCTCTACTATGAAGCGGTCGGCACCCAGGGAACCGTGATCGGCCTGGTAAGTTCCGCCGAAGAAGACCTCCTGCCCCTGACGATCGGACGGACGCTGGTCGTTGGAACGGGCGCACCAGCCAGTGGCTACTCGTTCGCGGCCACCGATCCCACCGTCCTGGTCGACAAACGGCCGGCCGAGGCGGCAGAGCGCTACAAGATGTGGTTCGAGGGGCGCAGCGGCACGACGGGCCAGACCAGCACGATTCTGTACGGCACGTCGGCTGATGGCGTGACATGGTCGTCGTTCACGCCGTGCACCGGGCTCACCGCCGCATTCGCGTCGGTGCGGGTGGCGGACCCCTGCGTGATTCTCCAGGGCGACACCTACAAGATGTGGTTCGAAGCCATCAACACGACGAACGGGGCCGACGACGGACCCGGCCGCATCGGCTATGCGGAATCCGCCGATGGGATCGCATGGGTGATAGAGGACGCCGCCGGCAATACCGGGCCCTCCGCGGGACCGGTCTTCTCCCCGGGTTCCGCGGCCTTCGACGCGTACTCGGTGAACGCACCGTCGGTGGTCCATGACCCGGCCGCCTCGCCCGCGTTCCACATGTGGTACGAGGCCGGCGATCAGGCGGGCGACGTGCTCAACACGATCGGCTATGCCACCAGCAGCAATGGGCTCACGTGGAGCCGCGCGTCGCTGCCGGTCCTTGCGCCGAGTTCGGACCTGCTGGTGCCGCTGCCCTTCGATTCGGGCGATCTGGAGCACCCCGCAGCCTCCATCGACGCATCGATACCGGCGGGCACGGAAGGTCACTTCCTGCTCTGGTACACCGGCGACTCCGAGGGGAGCGCAACGCCCAACCGGATCGGTCTTGCCAAGGGCTACAAGCCCTGATCGGGACCGAACCCGCCGCGCGTCCTGGCAGGTGACCGCAACGAAAAGCCCGCCCGAAACGGGACCGGAGTCCTGATTCGGGCGGGCCTTGCTGTTCTCTGCCCCGGCGGCGCGCCTCACCCCCGCCCGCGGTATTTCGGCCGGCGCCCCACCAGAGGAGGTCAGTCTTCTAGGAGGTGGGTCGGTTGCCCGACTGCGCGCCGTCCAGAAATACGCGTCCGGACGGGGAAAACCTGCTGAATAGTATACCGCTTCGCGGCGGCCGTGTAAACCGGCCTCTTATCGGTTAAGCAAGAAAAATGGCGTCCGCAGGCCATCATTTCCACGCCGCGGTTGATTCAACCACGGAACCCGGCGCTCAGGCGAAGGCCGCATCCACTCGGTCGGCGAGGGTCTTGAGGTCCGGCACCTCCAGGTCGGGAACCGCGGCGGAGCGCGCGGTGGCACCACCACCGGACTTCGCGCCCCGCCGGTTCACCCACACGCAGGAGATCCCCAGGGCGCGCGCCGGGGCGATATCGTGAAAGCGGCTCTGCGCCGCGTGCAGCAACCGCTCGCGGGGAATGCCCATGCTCTGCAGCGCGAGGGTGAAGTTCTCCTGCGACGGCTTGTAGGCACCCACCTGTTCGGCGGTGATGAGATGGCTGATCTCCACGTTGAGGTGCTTCGCGGTGCCGGCAAAGAGGTCGACATCGATGTTGCTGATGATGGCGAGCTTGTAGTGTGCGCGAAGCCTCTGCAGGGCCTCCACCGTGTCGGGGAACGGTTGCCACGAGGGCAACGAGCTGGCCAGTGCATCCAGGTCGACCTTCGCTTCCGGAACGGAATAGCGCGTGGCCAGCCCGCGCATAACACCCCGCAGCACCTCGCGATAGCGGCGGTACTCCCCGTCCTCCAGGGTTGCCTCGAGCATGGCGAAGCTCGCCAGCAGCGACTCGTCGCTGACATCGAGCTTCCCGGCCTCACGAAACGGCGCAAGGGCGTCGAGGATGCCGGACTCCCAGTCGATGAGGGTGCCGTAGCAGTCGAAGGAGATGACGTCGAAGTTGCGCAGGTCGAGCATGACGGTCGTCAGCGGGCCGCGCCACCGCGGCGCACATAGCTCTCCCACTGCTCCCTGCGCGGGAAGTGCCGCACCAGCATGTAGATCGACACCAGCAGCAGGATGTAGAAGTCGCTCGTCTGCCGCCCCACGATGAACAGCACCAGCCCGAAGATAACGGGCACTTCCGCGAAGGCCGCGGTGATGATACTCGCGGTGCGCAGGCGCGCAATGCGCATGTCGCCACTGGCCGGCGGATTGCGCAGGATGGTTCCCTTGAGCACGGTGGAGGTGAATACGAGAACCCCGGCAAACGCAAACAACGCAATGCGCAACATCTCGAAACTGGCAAAATCCTCTGGCGCGGGCAGCGTGCGCCGCAGCACCTCGATCATCGCGGCATAGACCACCAGTGAACCGGCGATGGCGCCGGTGACGACTTGTGCCTGGCGGTGCGCGACCTCGATCTTGTGAACCGGAACATCCAGGGCGGCGCCGGACATGGGCGTGGGCTGGGTCATGACGTCTCTAACGCTCCTTCCATTCATAACCGCACTGTTTGCAGGTCCAGCGCCGATCCCGCCACGGAATCAGGAAACCGAAAAGCAGAATGAAGAAACCGGCGACACGCCGGCTGTAGCGCTGGTAGTACACATCGTAGGAGCGGCAGCGCGGGCAGATCATCTCTCCGTCCGCCGCGTCGTCCTCACCGGCGGCCTCCACCAACCGCGGACGGGGACGGAGCGCCGCGCGCGCCTGTTCGGCGGCGTACGCCGGCACCTTGAGCTTCACGCCCCCCACCGCGTTGGAGAGAAACGCGTACACACGAACCAGGTTCTCGTCGCCAACCACGCACGGGATCCCCTCGGCCTCCAGCCGTGTACGGGCCAGGTGCGCCTCGATGGGCTGGTTGAACGAGGCAACGGTCACCCATTCCGTCTGCGAAGTTGGTTTGCGCGGGTTCACAGTTGTTGCTCCGTCAGTAGTCCTCGTCCTCCAGCAGGTGCTGCCACTCGCTGATGGTATCCCAGACGTAGCTCTCGCGGAAGCGCCGGTCGTACTCCTGGTTGAACGTCTCCGCCGCGCCGCTCGACAGCGAGGTCACGTCGCGCGTGCCCTTGAGGACTTCGTCGAAGATCCACGCGTCCGCCGCGCGGCAGCGCCCGGCCCAGCGCGCCAGCTCGCGAAAGGTCATGTCGTAGAACGCCACCACGGGAATGCGCTCCTTGCCGCCGGTGGCATACTCGCTCATCAGTTCCGCGTTCCCCTCGCGGCGAACGATGCTCAACTCCATACCCGGGACTTCGTCGGCGATGCGCGCGATGACGGCCAGGCTCTGGGCCACATCGGGGCACCAATCCTCCGCAATGGCGAGCACCTGCAGCGGCGTGCGGCCGTTGAAGAAGGTCAGCGTGTCTTCGTCAAAATCGAACGCGTCGTAGAACGCCTGCAGACGCGCCTTGTTCTGGGTGGCGGTATCCAGAAACTGCGCCCACGACATACCATTGTTGTAGTACGGGGCGACATCGATCTGCGGATCCGGCATGCGGTCTCCTCTCAATTGCTGGCCGTGACGGACCGGTACAGGTCGTCGACCCAGTTGCTGGTGGTAATGAACTTCCAGTCGAACGACTCGTACTCGTCCGGCAGTCCCGCCTGCTGTATCTCGGCCAGCGACTTGCCGGCCTTCACCTGGGCGCGGACGAAGGCCTGCGTCTCCACGATCATGTCGCGCTGGCGCCGCACGTCCTCCATGGAAGAAAGCGCCCCGTGACCGGGAATGACTTTCGCATCCGGCGGAATGTTTTCCAGAACCCACGTGAGGGCGGCGGCGTAGCCCTCCACGGAACCACCCCCCTCGAAATCGACCCGCGGGAACTTGCCCGTGAACATCAGGTCGCCGGTATGGATCACGTTGGCCTTCGGAAAGTAGACCACCCCGTCGCCGTCGGTGTGCCCGGCGGGCAGGTGGAGGAAACGGATGTCTTCGCCGTTGAAGTGAATCGTTACCGCGTCGGCAAACGTCACCACCGGCCACCCCGCGGGATCGATGGCGTCGCGTACGCGATCGCCGCTCACCTGTTGCGTCGACACGCGTTTGCGCACGTTCTCGTGCGCAATGATGGTTCCTTCCTTGCCGAACACCGGGTTCCCGCCCACGTGGTCGCCGTGGTAGTGGGTATTGAGAATGAACTCCACCGGGCCGGGGTTCAGTTCGCGCAAGGCGGCGCGGATCTTCTCCGCCAACCGCGCAAACTGGTCGTCGATGATGAGGATGCCGTCGTCGCCAACACAGGCGCCGATGTTTCCGCCCTGCCCCTCGAGCATGTACACGTTGCCCGAGACGCGCGTGGACGTGATGCGTACGTCTTCGTCCTGCTGGGCGGGCGAAACACTGGCAACCATGAGGGCGAGAGCGGTCATCACTGCAATACGGGAGAAACCAAAGCGGTAGTTCATGCGGCTCCTGTCGACGGTGCGTCCCAATGATACCCAGCCAACCGCAGGCTGGCAAGCACGGCGGGCGGGGCGAGTGCTCAGTACGCCCGCGAGGTGGCGCCGTGGATGGCGATCAGTGCCCCGAAACGTCCGGTGTTGCCGTGCTCGGCCCGGTGGGAGTAGAAGAGGTCGGTGCGGCAGGACGTGCACAGCCCCGCCACCTCGATGCCGGCTTCCGGTACGCCGGCCTCCAGCAGGATTCGCTCGTTGGCACGCCACAAATCGAAGTGCTTGCGATCCTCGTTCACCGAGGCACGAAAGCTCCCCGCCGAGGCCATGTCGGGCTCCCGGATGAGTTCGTCGGTCTCGACGGGGAAGGCCGCGGAGACGGCGTCGATCACCTCACCACCCACCTCGTAGCAGCACGGGCCAATGCACGGACCGATGGCGGCGAGCAGCTCCGGTGGATTCGAACCGAACGCCTCGCGCATGCGTTCCACGGTGGCGGCCACCACCCGCACCACCGTCCCGCGCCAACCCGCGTGGGCGATCCCGATGGCGTTGTGCACCGGGTCGAACAGCAGCACCGCGGCGCAATCGGCGGTCAAGATGACCAGGGGTGTGTCGGGAACATCGGTGACGAGCGCGTCGGTGTCGTCGAAGGCACGTCCGCGGCCATCGCGGGTCACGACGGCCACGCTGGCGCCGTGCACCTGCTTGCCGAAGGTGAGCTGTGGCGCGCTCGATGCCACCAGCGGCGCGGCGCGTTCGCGGTTGGCGGTGACGGCGTCCGCGTCATCACCACCGCGGCGCCCGAGATTCATGGTTGCGAAGGGACCGGTGCTCACACCCCCGATGCGCGTGGTGACCACCGCGCTCACGCCACCGTGGGCATCGAGCGACTCGAAGGTGAAGAAGCGGACTCCCTGGCGGGTGCGGTCGATCAATTCTACCACCTCGGATAACGGGTGAGAAACGCGCTCTCGTGGAATCGCAGGCGCCCATCGATGCCGACCGCGTTGTTCCGGAACGTGCGTACCCAGCCGCGGCGTCCGCGCCAGAACATCTCGCGCGTTGCATCCGCGCTGAAGAGGCTGTCTGCGGCCACGCGATTGTCGTAGAACGTGTTGCCGCGGATGGAAAACCCATCCGGCACCGCGTGCAACGCCAGCGCACACTGGTGGCAGTAGTAGTCGGACGCGTCATACTTTGGGTTTTGTCCGGTATGCACCACCAGGTTGCGGGTCAGCCGGCCCGGCTTCTCGTCCGGGTCATAGGGCGCACGGCGCGCGACGGAGATGCCACACGCCCCGCAATCGTACACCACATTGCGTTCCACGACGGCCCGCGGCCGTCCGCGATCCGCGTCCCAGATGGATATCCCCCAGGTGAGCATCTCCTCGACGATATTGCCACGCGCCACCACGTCCGCATCCACGAACACGCCGAGCCCCTTCCAGTAGCGCCGGATCCAGTTGCGCTCGACGAGCGCGCTCCCCGTCCAGGTGACGCCCACGGCCACGCCGCGACCACCACCGATATCCTCGCCGCGCGCCCGATCGACCCCGTCGATATAGTTGTTGCGAATCACGGCGCGCGCGCCGCGATACAACGCGATACCATCCCACGAATTGCGCACGATCTCGCAATTCTCAACGGTGATGTCCGCCCCCTCACGGCCGCACACGCCCATGATGCCGACGATCGTCCTGCGCACCGTGTCTGGATCACCGATGTTGTCCACGATTCCGCAGTTGCGGATCGTCACCGCACCGTCACGCACCACGACAGCGGCGTCGGTGGCCGCCTGGGCGGTGTCGCGCTCGCCGCCGGTGATCACCGCGTTTTCGATACCACAGCCGTCACAGTCATCGAAATAGACACCGTAGCCGGCATGGGTGCGAATCTCATGGCCGGCGCCATCTATCCACACGCCCTCTCCGGAAACGGTCACGCCAACCGTGATCGCAACCGGCGTGGCGGGATCCTCGCAGTTGCCGCAGGTGGGATCGATGGCCGAAACCGGGGTGAGATCAATGGCGCGGGTGAGCTCGATGCGCACGTTGGACAGCGGCGTGGCGAGCACGCGCGCGAGTTCGTCGCCGTCCGACACCCGGATCACCGGCGCACGATCGCGGGATGCCGCGGCCATGACCGGCGAAGAAACGAAAAGCGCGGCGACCAGGAGGATGCCGGGAGCGAAATACACTGCAACATCCTAACCGATCGCCGCGCCGGTGTGAAACACCGACCATGCTACCGCGCAATCACCATCTTGTGCGTCCGCGTCTCGCCGCGGAGGTGGATGCGGTAGAAATACACGCCGCTCGCCAGCGGCTGTCCGTGCGCGTCACGCGCGTCGAACACCACATCCCGCCAGCCCGCCTGCAGCGGAATCTCGCCGCTCCACACGCGCCGCCCGGCCACGTCGTAGAGTTCCGCCCGTGCCATGCCGGCCTCGGGCGAGCCCACCCGGAATCTCGTGCTTGCGCCGAACGGATTGGGGGCGTTGGGCATGAGTGTGAGCGCGGCCGGGATGGATGGCGTATTGCCGATTCCGGTGGGTGCCAGAATTTGCGCCTCGTTGGACGGCGTGCTCTGGTTCTCGTGCACGTCGACCGCGGTCACAATGTAATAGAGCGGTCCCGCGCCGGGTGCCACGTCGAGAAACCCGGCCTGCCCGGCGCTTCCCGCCAACAGCGACGGCTCGGGCGTCACACCCGGCGCGCCGGCGCGATAGATGGCGTAGTCGCGCAGATCGTTCTCGTTTGCCCCGGACGGACTCCAGCTGAGCTGCACGTCGTTGCCCACGCGTTGAGCGCTGAGCATGAGCGGCGCCGCGGGCGCCAGGTTGTCCACCGAATGGGCGTTCATGACCTCCGACTGCCAGAAGAGAAACGTGCCCGCGTGCGAGAGGACCTGGTAGGTCTCGTCGGCCGGGTCGCCGCCCACCGAGTCGCTCAGGGTGGGCGTGTTGAAGTTGTACTGCGTGGCGTAGCGGATGGGCACGGTGGCCACGTACTCCCACGTGGTGGCGCCAGCCGCGCTCACGACGATGCGCCGGGCGGTTCCGGTGAAGTCAGACACCATCGTGGCCGGGTCGATGAACGCCCCCGGGGCCGCGAGTTCGGGCGAATCTGCCGCCACCACGCCCGCCTCGCGCCAGATGGTGTAGTGCGTGATCTCCTGCATGGTGCGGGTGTCGCGCTCGCTCGCCTTCCAGGTGAGCATCACGTGGCCGCCCTGGTCGCTGGGGGTGTCCGCCGCGGAAAGGAGGGTGGGTTCCGGATGCCCCCACGCGCCGTCGTCCCCGTTGAGACGGGTCGCATAGAGGTCGTTGTCGTTGGGCGAGTTCTCGAACAACCAGGCGCCGAGCGCGGCGCCGGCGTTCCCGGCGACGACCGCGACGCTCTGCTCGGGATAGGTGGTTGCCAGCATGGGCACACCGTCCGGCGCCCATACCTGGCGGCCATCGGCGCCGATGCGCTGCGCGTAGACGTCCCAGTTTCCGCTGCGCATGTCCTGCCACGCCACCACCCATCCATCTGCCCCCGCGTACGCAATGGATGGAAACGCCTGGTCGCCGGTGGCCGAGCAAATCCAGATGTCGAACAGATAGTCCGCGGTGCCAGATGCCAGGATGTGCGCGGCCACTATGTCGGTACCATAACTAGAGTAGAAGCTCTCCTCGCGGTAGGCGATCACCGCGCCTCCCTGGCCGTCCGTCGCGATGGAAGGCGATCCACCTTCGTAGCCATACGTGGTAACCAGGACGCCCCCCGGCGTCCACGCCGCGTCACCTTTGAAATCGACACGCTGCACAAAAACGTACGAATTACCGTAGCGATAATCCTCCCACGTGAAGATGGCGCCGCCGGCGCCGTCGGCCACCAGCCGTGGATTGAGCTGTGCGTTGGCCTCCGCGCTGATCACCGTTCCACCCGGGGTCCAGAGCCCGTACCCATTGGGGTCCAGCAACTGGCCGTAGATGTCGGGACCCGTAGTCGTGAAACGGTAGTCCTGCCACACCAGCACCGCACCCCCCTGGCCGTCCGCCACCATTTCGATATTCGTCTGGCTCTTGACACTCGTGCACACCGGGATGCCGTTGGGCGTCCAGATGGGGTCGCCCGCCGAATCGACACGGAGCGCATAGATGTCGACGCTGAGACCCGAGCGCAGATCCTCCCACGCGAGGATCGCGCCGCCGGTCCCGTCGGGAGCGATCTTCGCCTGGCCCTGATTGCCCGCCTCGCTGCACACCGGCTGTCCGCCCGGATTCCAGCCCACCACCTGACCATCCGAGAGCATGTGCAGCGCCCAGATGTCGGTGCCGCCGTAGCGGTCGTCCTCCCAGGCGATATAGAGGCCGCCGGTGGCGGGATCGATGCACGCATCCGGGAAGGTCTGGTTCCCGCCGTCGTTGCAGACCGGCTGGTAGACGAGGTAGTCGCCGTACCTGTTCAGCCGGGCGGCCCAGATGTCGTAGCCGGTGGTCGCGCTGGAGTCCTGCCAGACCACGAACATGCCACCCGCGCCATCGGGCAGGACCTTGAAGTTCTGTATGTTGTCGATCCCGTTGCCGGCGACGTAGGCAACCCCGGGATACCAGCCCGCGTTGGCGGGATCCGGTGCCGACGCAATTGAGAAAGCCGCAAGTGCGGCCGGCAGGAGTCCAACGGAAAGCGTTCTGTGCATGGCAATTCTCCCTGGGATGTCGGACCGCGAAGTTGTGATCCAATGGGATAGGACGGCCAGGCGGGACGAAAATCACTCGCCGGCATGAGAAAAAAGCCGGTGCCAGGGGGGAAAGGGCCGCGTTCTACGGCATCCGCACCGAGCGCGGCTCGGAGACGGCCACCTGCGCGCCCGCGCGCAGCGCAATCACGCGCCAGGTGAGGTCCGCGTTGTCGGGCAGGTCCGCGGGAAGCGCGGATCGGTCCAGCACGACCGACGTCTCGAGAACGGGTCCGAGTGTCGCAAGGGACTCGAGCACGACGCCAAAAACGCCCACCTGGTACGCGTCCGCGCCCGCGACCGCTTCCCAGGAGAGCACGATGGCGCCGTCGCGTCGCAGCGCCGGTTCGTGGAGCAGCCACGCGGTCCCGGCACCGTCCTGGGTGCGCAGCACCGGGGTTTCGAATCCGCGATCGCGCGTGAGCACCACCGCCGCGACCGCCACCACCACCGCCACCGCCGCCAGGGCGGGCATGGGGCGCAGCAGTCCGCGAACCCAGCTCATGCGCTTCACGCCCCGCTCGGCGGGCGATGCGGCGGGAAGCGCGCGCCCTGCGAGCCGCGCGATGGCACCGTCGAGTTCCACGCGCGCCCGGTCCAGCCCGGCGTCCGCGGTGGTCTCGGCACGCATGAAGGCGCGGAAGTTCTCAGCCAGCGTCCGGCAGCGAGGACAGTCGGCAACGTGCCGCCGAACCGGATGGTCTTCGGGATACTCGAGGACGTTGCCGATATGCTCGACGTCCACACACTTCATCTCCATCATGCGCTCCTCCCTCCGCGTTCGCGCCGCTCGATGGCGGCTCTCAATTTTCGGCGGGCGCGCTGCAGCACCGCCCGCGCCCCGGCGGCACCCTCCACACCCAGGTGCCGCGTAATCTCATCCACCGGCATGCGCTCGATGCAGCGCATCCAGATTGCGCTCTGCTCGGCGGGATCGAGTTCCGTGCGCATCATCTCCATCAGCCACGCCTCGCCGGTCTCGTTCTCGAATGAGACATCGGGCGACGGCGCCGGATCGGGGACGTCGTCCGGCTGGACATCGTCCGCGAGAAGATCCACGCGCCGGCTGGCGTCGATGCACCGGTGCCGCGTCACCGAGAATATCCACGAAGAGAACTTCGAACGGCCCTCGAAGGTGGCGATCTTCTCCCACACGGACACCAGCACGTCCTGCGACAGGTCCCGCGCCCGCTCGCGGTCCCGCGTGTACCGGAAACACCACAGGTACACGGCGTCGCGATATCGCGTGACGAGTTCTGTCGCCGCCGCCACCCGCCGCGCCGGATCCGGGTCGTTTCGAACCACCCGGAGCAGGTCGTCGTCGGGCGGGTGACCGGGCCCCACTGGTTTAGACGCATCCGTCATGATTTATCACAGGGAAGTTTCTGCCCGGGCCGGGAATGGCCGGAACCGCCGGATTATCGCATCCCGGCGGGCAGCCGTCGACGAAGTACCGTCACCACCGCCGCCAGGAGCAGGAGCAGCGTGGCCAGAACCGGGATCCGCACGTCCCCGCGGGGTTCGATCGGGACGGGGTCGGTTCCGTCACCCACCACCGTGAACCCGGCCCACAGGAAGGGGTGCGCACCCCCCGGGGTACGGCTCATCTCGAGCTGCGCCTCGCGCAGCGCGGTGGCCACCGGCGTGCCGCGGGCCAAACGCCGGTAGAACGAGGTCATGATGCGTTCGGTGGAGCGGTCGTCGACCGGCCACAGGCTCGACACCACCACCGGAACCCCCGCGCTCAGAAACGCCGCCGTGATGCCCAGCGTGCCTTCGCCGGTGGTCACGCGCCCGCCGGCGGTTTCACAGGCGGCCAGAACCGCAAGCCGTGCATGGATTGGAAGTCCCGCGATGCGCCACGCGCGCAGGTAGGGATCGCCGGGGAACTCGCGCGCGACGAGCAACGAATCCGCGGCGGACAGAATGGGCCGCGGTGGCTGCGTATCGGACGACGCGCGCAACGCATCGTCGCCGCCGCCCACCGGTGTACCGAGCAGGATCCCCGAGTCCCACGGAGACCGGTCCACAACCAGCGCGTGCGCCGCGACGTGCAGCACGTCGCAGGGCGTGAGCAGATCCGCGAGGGCTTCCCCGCCGGGAATCACCGGGACGCGATCCACGTTTCGATAGTGGCGCGCGAGGCCGTTGACTTCGTCTCGCGCTCCCGGCAGGCGGGCATCCGCGCCCGCACCAATCGCAACCAGCCGGCCCGCGTCCTCGCAGTGCGTTCGCCCGCGGGCGCGATCCAGCACGAGCAGACTCGCCGACGGCATCAGGATCACGTCGCGCCCGGCCATGAGCGGCGCGTCGCCGGGCATGAGGATGCCGAACGGGATCCGGGAGTAGAAGCCATCCGGCGATACGAACACGCACCGTGCGGCTTCGATCAGGCCGGCCGCCGCACCCAGTACTTCGTGCCCCAGGGCGCGTTGCATGGGTGCGATGCGTTCCGGCGGGTATTGCGCGCGCCCCACCGGGTCCGGGCTTGCCACGATGCGGCGGAACAGGTCGACACGCTCTTCGAGCGGCGAACCGATGCCGGGTAGTTCAAGCAGCCGGCAGTCGCCGGGCGAGACCACGAACAGAAAGCTCATCTCGTCTCCGGCCAGAAAATCCAGCAGGAGTTCCCCGTCGCGCAACGCCGCCTGCGTCTCGGACAGCGTTACCGGGTTGCGCACGGCGAGTGCACCCGGCGTGGCACGGGGGTCACTGATTCGGTCCAGCAGCGTGCGCGTCTTGACGCGCTGCATGGTGTCGAAGAATGTACGTTCGCGCGCAGCCGCGCTCAGCGAGTCCGGGTACTCCAGCAGGACGCGCGAGGCCTGCAGAACCAGCCGCGACGTCTCCTGGCCGTAGGCCTCGCGCCATTCCGGGCTGCTGATACGGCCCCGGAATGCCTCCAGTTGTTCCATGGCGGCGTGAAGCGATGCGGTCGCCGACGCCGGGCGGCCCAATGCACGCTCACAGATGCTCTCGCGCAGGCGCGCCGCCACCGCAAGGCGCACCAGCCCGTTGTCGTCGGCCAGCGCGCGCGCCCGAGCCGCAAAGGCCAGCGCGCGCTCCGTGCGGCCCGCTTCGGCGTACAGAAACGCGCAGTAGAGTGCCACGCCGGCCCGGGTGTCGGCGTGGGTCAGGTCTCCCGCATCGAAACGATGTTCCAGCCACGCCACCGCCGGCTCCGCGCCGGCGCTTGCGTTGAGAGCGCGTGCGTACCCCAGCATCGCGCGGTCGCGGTACTGCGGCTCCAGACGCGTCACCGGGGTCAGGAGTCGATCAAGAATGGCGGCCGCTTCCTGGTATCGGCCCTCCGCCAGGCGGAGATTCGCAATGGCGAAGTCGACGATGTCGATGGACTCCGGCTCGGACTGGGAGACGCACAACTCACGCGTCTCGCGCAGGATTGCATCCGCTCCCGCAAAGTCGCCCAGTTCGGTTGCGCGCCGGGCCAGGTTGATGGCGGGAATCACGATGCCGTGAGGATACGCGAGTTCGCGCGCAATCTCGTACGCGCGCCGCTGGTACTCGGCCGCGCGACCGATGTCGCCACTGCTCTCCTCCAGGGAACCCAGGTTGTTGGTGGCCCACATCTCGTTGACGCGGTCGCCCACCTCGCGCGCCACCACCCACGCGCGCTGGTAGCAGCGAATCGCTTCGCGTTCGTTGCCGGCCGCACTCTCCACGCGGCCCAGCCCGATCAGCGGCGTCAGTTCCAGCCGTGGCCGTTGCGCCGCGCGAAAGAGCGCGATCGCGCGCCGGTAATTCTTGCGCGCTTCGTCCTCGTGACCCCGCTGCTGCTGCACATAGGCGATGCTGGTCCTCGCCCACGCCTCGTCGAGTGGCGAACGAACCAGCAGCGCCAGATCGAGCCGGCGCTGGTAGCAGCGCATGGCGTCGTCCCACGCACCCGCGCCGCCGTACGCGAAGCCGCGAAAGTTCAGCGCGGGCATCAGACCCGCGGTGTCGGCCATCGCCTCCGCGATACCAACGCCCGCATCGAGGTCCACGATTGCCCGCTCGCGCATCCCCTTCATAAGGAGCACGCGCCCGCGCTGCGTCAGCGCGCGTCCCAGCAGGATGGAGTCGCCACGGCTCTCGGCCTCGAGCAGGTAGCCGGGCAGAAGGGCAAGGATCGAGTCGTAGGCACCGGCCGCAAACAGGGGCTCCACGCGCGCGGCGAGCGAATCGGCGATCGAGACGGTGGAAGCGGTGTACCCGGGAACCGGCGCGGCAAGCAGGATGACAATGACGAGGACGGCGCGCATGGGCCGGCGAAGCGCGTGGCGCCGCCTACTCGATCCTGGCGCCGCCGTAGAGGAAGCGCGTCACGGTCGAACTGCGCAGATAGTCGTGCGGGTACCCGGCCTCGATGCGGCTGGCGGCGTCGAGCCGTTGCATCTGCTCCGCGGACAGTTCGAACGCGGCAGCCTGGAGGTTGTCGTTGAGTTGCGCGAGGGTGCGCGCGCCGATGATGACGCTGCCGACACCGGGGCGCTGCATCACCCAGCGAACCGCCACCTGTGCGGCCGAACGGCCGATCTCGGCGGCCACCGCTTCGGCCACGGCGATGATGGCGAGGTTGCGCTCATTGGCGCGCTTCTGGTTGGATTCCTTGCGCAGGCTCTCGTCCAGCGGCGCCTTGCTGCCGGAGTCGGCGCGCGCATACTTTCCGCTCAGCACACCGCCCGCCAGGGGCGACCACGCCACCACCCCCACACCCGTGTCGCTGCACATGGGGACGATTTCCCGCTCGATGGCACGTTCGGCCAGCGAGTACTGCACCTGGGTGGCACAGAAAGCCGTCCACCCACGCAGTTCCGCCATGGTGTTGGCGCGCGCCACCACCCACGCGGGCGCATTGGAGACGCCCGCGTGCAACACCTTGCCGGCGCGCACCGCGTCGTCGAGCGCGCGCACCACTTCGTCGATGGGAACGGTGAAGTCCCACGCGTGCACCCAGTAGAGGTCGATGTACGAGGTCTTGAGCCGGGCGAGGCTCGCGTCCAGCGACTGCATCAGGTTCTTGCGATGCGAACCACCCGAGTTGGCGTCGCCCGGACGCATGGCGAGGGCGTACTTGGTGGCCAGCACGATCTCGTCGCGGCGCCCGGCCAGAAACTCCCCCAGAAAGGTCTCGCTGGTGCCGCCGGTGTAGAAGTTCGCCGTATCGACGAAATTGCCGCCGGCCTCGACGTAGGCGTCGAGGATCCGGCGGCATTCGTCCTTCGGGGTTCCCCAGCCCCACTCGGTTCCGAAGGTCATCGTCCCGAGTGAGAGGGGCGATACGCGCAGGCCGCTGCGGCCCAGCACGTGGAATCGATCAAGGAGTGCCGGCACCGTTCGGTTCCCTCGGAGTATCCGGACGGCGCGAATCACGGTCGCGATAGCGGTCACGGTCGCCGCCTTCGCGGTCCCGGTCCCCGCGGCCACGGCCACCGCGCCGGCCCCGGCGCATGTCGCGCATTTCGCGCGGCTCGCGCGAATCACGCGGCTCACGCACCGTGCGTGGCACGTCGTCCGGGCGCAACGCGTTGGCCTTGCCACGCATGAACCGTTTGAACTCGTAGAGAATGTCGAGCAGGTCGTTCCACAGCTTGGCAAAGAGCGCCAGAATCATACCAGTCATCAGGACGCCGATGGCGTCGTCCACGATGTCGATCCCATAGAATCCGAGGTACGACGAGAACGCCGGCGTACCACGGAGCATGTCGAGAACGTTGATCCGTGCAAGCGCGGCGACGATGACGCCGACGATCACGGAGCGGGCGTACAGGGTGCGCATATTCGCAAAGCGCCCGGTCAGGTCGATGTCACCGTGCCGCCAGTAATTGCTGACGACGGTGACGATCATGCTCGCGATGGCGAGCAGGCGCAGGACTGCGCCGAACGATTGTTGATCCACTAGAGCCTCCTGGTTGGAGTATTGGCGGGAATACTATCCGCCGGTTGGGGTTGCGTCAACGAGACGATGCGGCCGCCAACTCCCTGCAAATGCGTCATATCGTGCGACGCCACCACCGCCGCGCCTCCCGCGGCCACACAGCCGTCGATGAGGGTGCGCAGCACGCGCCGGCCGCTGGCGTCCAGACAGGACGCCGGCTCGTCGAGCAGCAGCAGTGCGGGAGAGAGCGAATGGGCGATGGCGAACGCCACCCGCCGCATCTCGCCGAAGGACAACTGAAACGGGGAGCGGTCGAGAAACCCGGCCGGGTCGAGACCGCACGCCCCGAGGCTTTCCGCCGCGCGGCCTTCGATGTCGGCGGCGGCGATACCGCGGCGTCTGAGCCCGAACGCGATCTCTTCGCGCACGGTCTCGGCAAAAAAGAGCCGCTCTGGACTCTGCGGAAGGTAGAGCGCCGCGCTCCCCGCCCGCACGACCCGCCCCGCCGCCGGCCGCATCGCGCCGCCGGCGACCAGCAGGAGGGTCGATTTTCCCGAACTGTTGGGACCGAACACGCCCACACACTCCCCCACCGCCACCTCGAGGTTCAGGTCCGAGAGCACCGGCACGTCGCCATACGCGAACGTGACCCCCTGCATTTGCAGCGCGGCCGGGCTACCCGGCGCCGCTGCGGGGCGCGCCGCCCCGTTCGCGGCCGGGCCGGCGTCGACCACCCCACCGGCGGGAACGCCCGCCGGCGGCCCCTGGTAGCACGCCCGGCCGTCTTCGAGGACGATCGCATCGCGCGCGAGGGCCACGTCCTCTCCCGGCGTTGCCCACACCACCGCCGCCCCCGCCGCGTTCAACTCGCGCACGAAGCCCAGCACGCGGCTGCGATTCTCGGCGTCGAGATAGGCGAGCGGTTCGTCGAGCAGGAGCACGTCGGGATTTTCCAGCCACACCGTCGCCATGGCGAGGCGCTGCTTCTCCCCGCCGGAGAGCCGGTGCGGGTTTCGCTCCAGCACCGGTGCGAGGTCGAAGCGTTCGGTAGCTTCGGCAATGCGCACCGCCCGGCTCGGCTCGGCCGGGTCCACCGACAACTCCAGCTCGTGCGCCACGCTCGATGCCACCAGCTGGTCGTCCGGATCCTGCATCAACATGGCGACGCGGCGCGCGGCGCGTTCCATGCCGCCCGCGCGCAACGGCAACAGCCCCGCCAGCACCGCCAGCAGCGTGCTCTTTCCCGAGCCATTGGCGCCGGAGACCGCCGTCCAGGAGCCCGGGGCGATGTCGATCGACACCCCGTCCAGCGCGGGGCGTGCCTGCGCCTGGTAGGAAACCACGGCATCGCGAAGGGAGATGAGGGGAGCGGTCATGCGGGATGCGCGGGTGCACCGCGCGTGTGGAGTGGGCGGCCGGCCGGCGGCGTCAGCACTCCGAAAAGGACGACTCGACGCCGGCCTGCGAGTGGAAGGGCACGTCGGCGAGGGGGCCGATGCGATCGAGATAGGCGCCCATGATGTCGCGCACCTCGGACAGCGTGCGGGCCTGCATTAGCGCACCGCGCGACTCGCGCACGTTGGGCGCCCGCTTCAGGTAGGCAGCCATGATCTTGCGCGATGCGATGACGCCGCCGGGCTCGCCCTCCAGTTTGACCGTCTGGTCGATGTGATTGATCATTGTGGTCACGCGTTCGCGCGGTGTGGGCGGCGTGAACTCGCCGCCCTCGAGCGCGGTCTTCACCTCGGCAAACACCCACGGATTACCGATGGCGGCGCGGCCAATCATTACCGCGTCGCAACCGGTGCGCGCGTGCATGCGCAGCACGTCATCGGCGCAGCGCACGTCACCGTTGCCCACCACCGGGATCGACACCGCGCGCTTGGCCTCGGCGATCAGGTCCCAGTTGGCCTCGCCGGAGAACCCCTGCGCGCGCGTGCGCGCGTGGATGGTCAGCATGGAAACACCCGCGCCCTCGATGGCGCGCGCGAGTTCACGGACCTTCTCGCCCGTGGGCCGGTCCCAGCCGGCGCGGATCTTGGCCGACACCGGCACGGAGCTGCGCCGTACCACTTCGCCACAGATATCCGACAGCAGCTGCGTGTCCTTGAGCACCGCCGAGCCACCGTTGCCCTTGACGATCTTCTTCACCGGGCAACCGAAGTTCATGTCGAGATACTCGGGTTTCTGCTCCGAGAGGCGCGCGGCGGTCTCTCCCATGCGCACCGGGTTTCCGCCGAAGATCTGCAGCGACAGCGGCCCCTCGGCCACGTCCAGCCCGTGCAGCGCCTTGCAGTACATCTCGCGGCTTCGCGTCATGGCCTCCGAACTCACCATCTCGGTGACCGCCATGTCGGCGCCGTGGTCCAGGCAGATGCGCCGGAAGGGGGCGGTGGTAACGCCGCACAGCGGCGCCAGGATGACGCGCGCACCGTTGGGAAGACCTTGCAGGTTGGAAAGCACCATATGAATCCGAACCATGATAGGGGAAGCAGGGGCCCGGCGCAACGTCTAAGTCTTGCAATGACAACGGAAATTGCCTATCTTGGCGGACAGTCAGCCATGCAGACCCGATTCGTCGTCAGCATTCCCACCCTTGACACCCACCCGGTGATTGCGGACTGGTATCCCGCGCTCACCCGCGACGGCGAGCCCAGCCCGCACCTGGTGATCATGTGCCACGGGTTCAAGGGCTACCGGCGCTGGGGGTTCATCCCCCTGGTGGCGCTGCGCCTGCAGGACGAGGGGTTCGGCGCGCTGGTCATGGACTTCTCGCACAACGGCCGCGTGCCCGAGGACGGACAGGCGCGCCTGTCCCTGGACGCCACCTTCGTTGCGCCGGCGCTCTTCCGCAACAACACCATTGCGCGCGAACTCGACGACCTCTCGGCGGTGATCGCCTGGGTGCGTGGCGCCGGCCCTTCGGCGTTGGGGATTCCGGTGAACCCGCGCATCGCCTTGTGGGGTCACTCCCGCGGCGGGCTGGTGGCCGCGGTGAAGGCGCTCGAGGATCCTTCCATCGCCGCGCTCGCCACTTGGTCCGCGCTGGCCCACCCCCAGCACTACACCGAGCGCCAGAAGAAGCTCTGGCGCGACCGGGGCGAACTGGTCTTCACCGACTACGCGACCGGCACATCGCTCGCCCTCGGGCTGGAGCTGCTGGAAGACATGGAGAAGAACCGCGACCGCTACGCGGTGGGCGAGCGCGCGGAGGAACTCACCACGCCGCACCTGGTGGTGCACGGGGAGCACGACCCCACGGTTCCGGTGGCGCAGTCGTACACGTTCTACGACACGCCCACCATCAAGGCGGACAAGAAGCTGTTGCGCCTGCTCACCGGCCACACCTACGGCTACGACGACGGTCGCATTGCGAGCGAGGCGCTGGAGAACGCCACCAGGGCCACGGTGGAGTGGTTTGACAGCTACCTGCGGGGCAGCGCGACGGACGGGTGAGGCGGGGCTACTTTGCGGGTTTGCTGAACTCGGCGGGCCAGTTTTCCACCACGATCATTTCGAGCATCTGGCTCGCCACGGACGAACTGGCGTTGTAGGACATAACGAAACGCTTCCCGCCCCGCTCTACGTCGTACGACGAGGTGCGGCCCAGGTAGACGTGGGCGTCGTCGATGAGGAAGACCTGGCGCGGGTTGCCGAGGCGCAGTTCGGGCGTTTCGGTCACCTCCACTTCCATCATGGCGCTGTCGGACGTGAAGTACAGCCGCGCGCCCTCCCAGCGCGCCCGTGTCCCCCCCGCCACCGAGACCTGCCACTTGCCCTCGAAACCCGGGAATCGCGTGAGATAGATCTCGTCGCGGCCGGACTCGTCGGACTCGTAGGCGAGATAATTCCCCGAGGGCGAGATGCGCGGCGCACCCTCGTTCTTGGCGGTGCTGATGACCGCGGTGCGTTCGCTCGTACTGTCGGCCGGCATCGCGACCATGAAGACATCCGCGGAAGACGTGGCGGGGTTGTCTGCGTCGAACACCATCCATTTGCCGTCGGGCGAAACGTCCGGACCCCAGCCCCTCACCAGCATCTGTTCTTCTCCGGTGCCGTCCGCGCGCCGCGCGCGAATCACGCCATCCCTGGTGCTCACCCAGTACACCGTCTTCCCATCCGGTGACCAGGTGGGACTGATGTCCCAGGCGGGATCGAACGACAGCCGCTGGCGCGTGCCGCGCGCCAGGTCGAACACCCAGATGTCGCCGTTGTTGTTTCCCTCGTTGACGATGCCGGCGAAGTGACGGGCGTCGGGTGAAATCGCCGGATGCCCGGTGTTCTCGAAGACGTCGCTGATGGGTGTCATGCCGGCGTCGCGGTCGATCCACGCAAACTGCATGCTGGCGACACCCCCACCCGCCCGGTACAGCAGCAGGCCGCCGGGTCCCGGGCACGGCTCCGATCCGTCGAGTGCCACCAGGAACGGTTCACCGGTGGCCTCGAGCGACGAGAGCGAGAACGGCAGCGCCCAGATGCCGGAGTTGGTGGGCGTGCGCCGAAAGAGAATGTGTCCGGTGGACGCGTAGCGCGGCGTCCACAGGCGCTGGTTGGGCAGCGAGAGCAACGTCTTGCGCTCGCCGTTGGCAAAGACCACCAGATCGCGGGGTCCTCCGCTCTGCAGGTGGGACACGAACAGGTAGCCGCGGCCGCCGGGCAGCACGCTCGGCTCGTGGATATCGGTCTCGTCCGGCAACTTGGGGACGATCTCCACCGGGTCGCCCCCCAGCGCCGGCACCTCCAGGATTCCCTTCGCGCCGGTGGTGAAGACGATGCGGTCGTCCTGCGTCCATGCGGCCCCGGAACCGCCGGTGAACGACTCCGAGGTTGCGCTCACCACGGTGCCCTTGCCACCCGACGCGCTCACGCGGTAGAAGGTGGACCCGATGCGGTAGCCGATCTGGGTGCCATCCGGCGACCAGAAGGGAATCTCCGCCTTCTCCGTCCCGGGGATTTCAGCGGGCTCGAGACTGGAGAGTTCGCGCACCCAAAGGCGATCGTTCGCGATGTAGGCGATGCGCTGTCCATCGGGCGAGAGCGCGAGGCGCATGGCGCTCATGCCGCCGTCCGTGTCGTCGACCGCGATGGCGAGCTTGCGCAGCGGCGCGTCGTGCCGCGCCGGTGTTACCAGCCGCGAGGCAAAGAAGGCGGCGGCGGCGATGGCAAGCGTGGCCACACCCCACACCAGGTTGGCGCGAAAGCGCGCGGCGCCGTCCACCGGCGCTGCCGCGGCGGCGGCTCCACCGGCCTCGTCCGGTCCCGCATGGCGGGCGGTGTCGATGGCGATGCGCGCCTCGCCGATGTCGCGCAGGCGCAGCTTCGCATCCTTCTCCAGGCAGCGCCTGAGCAGTTCGCGAATGACGCGCGGGGTGTTGTCCGGCAACGCGGCGGCGTCGGGCTGTGTCTTCAAAACGGACGCCAGCGTGTCGCTCACCGTGTCGCCCACGAACGCCTGACTCCCGGTGAGCATCTCGTAGAGCACCGCGCCGAAAGCAAACACGTCGGCGCGCTTGTCGACACTCTTGCCGCGCGCCTGCTCGGGGCTCATGTAGGCGGCCGTGCCCAGGATCACCCCGGCGATGGTGGGCGAACTCGCCAGCACGGTGGGCGACTGCGACAGGCGCGGGTCGGTGCCGTCCTCGGATTCGAGCGCCTTGGCCAGGCCGAAGTCCAGCACCTTGACGCGGCCCTCGGGGGTAAGCTTGATGTTGGCCGGCTTGAGGTCGCGGTGCACGATGCCCTGCTCGTGCGCGTACTCGAGCGCCTCGGCGATGTCGCGCGCAATCGGCAGCGCTTCCTCGAGCGCAATGGGGCCCTGCGCGATGCGCGTGGAGAGATCGTCCCCCTGCACCAGTTCCAGCACGAGGAAGCGCTTGCCCTCCGCGTGCTCGAGCCCGTAGATGGCGGCGATGTGGGGGTGGTTGAGGGCCGCGAGCAGCCGCGCCTCGCGCTCGAAGCGCCCGAGGCGGTCGGGATCGTCGGCGAAGACCGCGGGCAGGAGCTTGAGCGCGACGTCGCGCCCCAGGCGCGTGTCACGGGCGCGGTACACCTCGCCCATTCCGCCCGCGCCGATCTTCTCGATGACCTCGTAGTTGCCCAGTCTGGTGTTTGGTTCCATGGGAATCGCGGCAGTATACCCAATACCGGTGGCCGGGTGAAAGCGAAAGCGGGCCCCCCGCAGGGGGCCCGCTTGTTCTCTTCGAGATGCCGGAGCAGACGGTCGTCTACTTCAGCATGACGATCTTACGCGTTTCGACGTATGACCCCGCGATCATGCGCACGAAGTAGATGCCCGACGTCAACGAACGTCCCGAGTCATCCACCCCGTTCCAGACCGCGTTGTGCGACCCCGCCGGCTGCGACGCGTCCACCAGCAGCCGCACCAGAGAACCCCGCACGTCGTAGATGGCAATCCGCACCCGTGCGGGCCCGGCCAACGTGTAACCCACCGTCGTCTGCGGGTTGAACGGGTTGGGATGCACCGACGAGAACGCCGTCTCCTTTGCAATCACCGGCTCCGGTTGCACATCCGGTGCACCCGGCAGCGGCACGATGCCTCCGCCGCCCGGAACAACCACCGGCGTGCCCAGCGCGAAGATGTCGCTCACCAGGTAGTCGACCCCCGAAACGGAGGTGTAGTGCAGACCCTGCGGGCCGTCACCACGATCGCGTTTGATGGCCGAGTCGGAACCGTCCATGTTGTAGCTGCTCGAACTCGCCGTGAGCGCCTCGGTGGAATAGAACAGCGCCAGATCGGGACGCCCGTCGTCGGTCACGTCCACCACCCGCGCTTCGTTCGCCTTGATGACACCGGCCGTGTTCCCCAGGTAGATCCGCGACACATCCAGCAGCGCCGCGTCCACGTTGTCGGTGGTGGGGATCACCAGCGCGAACTTGTCGCTGTTGCTGCTCAGCGAGCGGCCGTCAGGGCTGTAGCCCAGTGCCGCCAGCGCCGACGCCGACTGGTCGTGCGGCACCCGCACGCACACCGTGTCATAGGCAACGTTGCCCGACATGTCCATCGCCTGGTAGTAGATGGTGTACTTGCGGCCATCGCCGCCACCCTGACGCTCCGAACGCAGATCCAGGCACGGATCCGGCGTTCCGGTCACGTCTCCCTGGATGTCATCGTTGCTGTTGCCATCGCCCTTGCCGTTGTCGGGTTCGTCCGACTCCGCGTTCCACAGCACCCAGGTCGGGTTGGGGTCGCAGATATCGGTCACCGAGATCGTCTCGATGCACACCTCCACCAGCTTGTGGTTGGGCGGCCACAGCACGTCGCGATCCAGCACCACGTCGATCTCCGGCGGCGTGGTGTCCTCCACCGTGATCGTGGCCTGGCACTGTGCAAAATTGCCGGACTCGTCGGTTGCGGTGAACGTCACCACCGTCGGGCCCAGCGGGAAGCAATCCGGGGCGTCGTTGGTCAGGTCCGGATCCGCGTCGCAGAGGTCCTCCGCCGCGAACCCCGCCAGCCACGCGGCCAGCTCGGCCTTCGGAACACCGCAGTGGCTCGTGCACTCCACCGTCATGTCCACCGGACAGTAGGTGATGGTCGGATCCGTGGTGTCCTCGATGGTGACGCTGGCGGTGCACACGTCGGAACCACCGAGTTCGTCGGTGGCGGTGAACTGCACGTTCGTCACCCCCAGGCCGAAGAACGCGGGTGCGTCGTTGGATACGGTGAGGTCGCCGCAGCTTCCGGACGCCGTCGCGCCGCCCAGAAACGCCGCGATGGCCGGGTTCGTGGCGGGCGTGCCGCCATGCTGTGAGCACTCGACCACGATGTCGCCCGGGCAGGCGATCTGCACGCCGTCCGGAGCGTTTGCCTCGCGGCCGAACCACGTAAAATGGGGCTCGGCCGAGCCGCCGCCGCCGCCACCACGCAGGACGTGGCCGCTTGCCACCCAGGTATGGCCGAACGGATCGTTGCGGCGCGCGGTGTAGTAGTCGCCCCACCGGTTGTTGGTCGGGCCGTCGTCTCCCGCGGAAACCAGGTACGTCTCCGCGGGGGCGATGACGTCGCCGTTGTAGTCGTCGGCAATCATGGCGGCAATCGCCGGATACGGATAGGTTCCGTCACCGCCGCCGTACGCGAGCACACCACCCAGATCACCGTTGTCGTTGGGGTGGACCGCCGGGTAGGCCCACGCCGTGTTCGGGTTCCAGATCTGCCCCTGGTCCGACAAACCCAGGCCGGCTTCGTTGAACACCGCATAGCGCACGTTGGGCCACGTGAAGCCACCGCCCTGCGCGGAGCCCCACATGAAGCCCACCTTGCCCCCGGCGACCCAGGCGGTGAGGATGTCGTTGAAGTCGCGAGCCACCCAGTCGGTTCCGTCCGGACTGGGGGCGGACGAACCGAAGTAGTACTGGTCAACGTCGCGCTCAACCGAGCTGAACGCGCCACCCTCGGCCCAGGAGTAGATACGCAGCGTGTTGTCATCCACCTGCGTACCGACGTACATCGTTCCCGCGGCACCGTGCGTGCAACGCACATTGGGGCGCGAGGAGGCAAACGTTGCCCCAGACGCGCTGACACCATTGGCAAGGTCGTCAAGGCTGAGCCTTATCACGCGGGCACCGTCGCTGGTGGTGCTCCCGGTTCCGAAGTTGGTCGTGATGTAGAGGAAGTTGTCGCTGGCGGAGAGATCCGGAAAGTCAAAGTTGTTTCCGCTGGCGTAGCCGAGGTCCTGTGCCGAGATGTCGTACCACCACCAGTCGGCTATGTTGGTGGTCGGATTGTCGGAAACCGCCAGCCGCACGATGTTGTTGTTGCTGCCGTCACGGCTGTACTGCAGATACCAGCAGAAAATGCCGCGGCTGGGCTCGTAGTAGACAACCTGATCGCAGCAGAACCCGCCGGCCGCGGTGGGAAAGAACGTGGCCGGATTCACAAATGTGAAATTCTGACCGCCATCCTGGGAAATCGAAGCGTACCAGTTGCCCGTGTAGACCACCTGGTTGCAGGACATTCCCAGACTGGGCTCGTTGGTCGACGAGGTCGAGTTGTTGGTGAACGCGTCGATCATCGTGGTCTGGCGGAAGAAGGTGAAATCCCCTGGTGCCGCCGCCCCCCCGGGGGCTCCCGGGATAACGGTTTCCACCTCGGTCTGCGGCGATCGATACAGCACACCACTCGCCGAGGGATCGCTGGGAACGAAATGGCGCTCGCGCCGCTGCTCGTACAGCAGGTCGATTGCCTTTTCGCGCTGCTCTATCTCGTACGGAGTCAACTCGGCAGACGCCTGGATGAGCGGTTGCGTCTGCACCCGATGTGGATTCAACACGAAACTCTCCACGGCGAACGCGGGCGACACGAGCATCGTCGCACAGATCACCAGGAGTACGGGTATTATGGGATGCCTCTTGCTCATTGTGACACTCCTTCACCGTCCGCGGGCGCGGATGGCGGATTGCCGACGCCGAGGCTCAGGTTCGGGCCGTGGGGGCGTCGTACCGTGGACTCAGGTACTACTGGAAGATGGAACACGATGTCCCGGTCGACGAGGTCGCTTCCCCCAGGGACCGGGATCGTGCGCGGATATTGTACCTTCCCGGGCGCACAGATTCAACCCCCCCTGCGCGATGTTCTGCTTCCAGCAGCGCGCCAGCAGGTCCCTGGTCGCAACACCCATCGGCAACAAGAAGCGGGCCCCCCGCAGGGGGCCCGCTTGTTCTCTTCGAGATGCCGGAGCAGACGGTCGTCTACTTCAGCATGACGATCTTACGCGTTTCGACGTATGACCCCGCGATCATGCGCACGAAGTAGATGCCCGACGTCAACGAACGTCCCGAGTCATCCACCCCGTTCCAGACCGCGTTGTGCGACCCCGCCGGCTGCGACGCGTCCACCAGCAGCCGCACCAGAGAACCCCGCACGTCGTAGATGGCAATCCGCACCCGTGCGGGCCCGGCCAACGTGTAACCCACCGTCGTCTGCGGGTTGAACGGGTTGGGATGCACCGACGAGAACGCCGTCTCCTTTGCAATCACCGGCTCCGGTTGCACATCCGGTGCACCCGGCAGCGGCACGATGCCTCCGCCGCCCGGAACAACCACCGGCGTGCCCAGCGCGAAGATGTCGCTCACCAGGTAGTCGACCCCCGAAACGGAGGTGTAGTGCAGACCCTGCGGGCCGTCACCACGATCGCGTTTGATGGCCGAGTCGGAACCGTCCATGTTGTAGCTGCTCGAACTCGCCGTGAGCGCCTCGGTGGAATAGAACAGCGCCAGATCGGGACGCCCGTCGTCGGTCACGTCCACCACCCGCGCTTCGTTCGCCTTGATGACACCGGCCGTGTTCCCCAGGTAGATCCGCGACACATCCAGCAGCGCCGCGTCCACGTTGTCGGTGGTGGGGATCACCAGCGCGAACTTGTCGCTGTTGCTGCTCAGCGAGCGGCCGTCAGGGCTGTAGCCCAGTGCCGCCAGCGCCGACGCCGACTGGTCGTGCGGCACCCGCACGCACACCGTGTCATAGGCAACGTTGCCCGACATGTCCATCGCCTGGTAGTAGATGGTGTACTTGCGGCCATCGCCGCCACCCTGACGCTCCGAACGCAGATCCAGGCACGGATCCGGCGTTCCGGTCACGTCTCCCTGGATGTCATCGTTGCTGTTGCCATCGCCCTTGCCGTTGTCGGGTTCGTCCGACTCCGCGTTCCACAGCACCCAGGTCGGGTTGGGGTCGCAGATATCGGTCACCGAGATCGTCTCGATGCACACCTCCACCAGCTTGTGGTTGGGCGGCCACAGCACGTCGCGATCCAGCACCACGTCGATCTCCGGCGGCGTGGTGTCCTCCACCGTGATCGTGGCCTGGCACTGTGCAAAATTGCCGGACTCGTCGGTTGCGGTGAACGTCACCACCGTCGGGCCCAGCGGGAAGCAATCCGGGGCGTCGTTGGTCAGGTCCGGATCCGCGTCGCAGAGGTCCTCCGCCGCGAACCCCGCCAGCCACGCGGCCAGCTCGGCCTTCGGAACACCGCAGTGGCTCGTGCACTCCACCGTCATGTCCACCGGACAGTAGGTGATGGTCGGATCCGTGGTGTCCTCGATGGTAACGTCGGCGGTGCAGGTTTCCGTGTTGCCGGCATCGTCGGTGGCCATGAAGGTCACCGTGGTGGTTCCCAGCGGGAACAACGCGGGAGCGTTGTTCGTCACCGGCACGTTGGTGTCGCAATTGTCGGTCGCAGTGACGTTGAGGAAGGCCACGATGGCCGGGTTCGTCTTGGGTACGCCACCGTGCTGTGTGCACTCGAGCGAGATGTCTGAGGGGCAGGTCATGGCCGGTTTCATGCTGTCGAACGCAAACCGGTCGAAAATGGTCTGCTGGCCAATTGCGTTCCCGCCGCCGTCGAAGGTATTTCCGCCCCAGACCGCAAAGCCGACACCGTTGGCCGTGGCCACACCGTTGTATTCGCCGATGCGCAACGTATTGACGGTGTCGAAGTCGCCGCAGCCCACCGGGCCGTAGCGGCAACGCGCCCCTGCGACGGGATCGAAGGGAACGTCGTTGAGCTTGATGCTCGGTCCCCAGGTGACACCGCCGTCACCACTGGCGCGCGCGTAGACGTCCAGCAGGAAGTCTCCCCCGGCGTTGGTGGCACCGCTGCGATTGTCGTACCAGTGCACGACCATGCAGCCGTTCCCCGTGTCGATGCCCGCGCTGGGCATGACCTGGAAGGTATTGCCCGGGCCATCGTCGATCCTCACCGGCGCGCCGAAGTTGACGCCGAAGTTGTTCGATGTGGCGATGTACACATTGGAGGGATCACCCGTGGTGTGGTCGTTGTCCGGATCGTCCGAGGCAACCACGTAAATACGCCCGGCCACGTTGGGGTCGGCCAGCACGTAGGCCTGACCGTTGCCCTGCAGCCAGAACTGGGTGCCCGGAATGGCGCCGGCCTGACTCTGCACGTTGAAGGTCACGTCCGCCTGACCGGCCCCGTACGGGTTGGTCTTCTGCGGGAACGACACGCCGCCGTCGGTCGAGCGAAGCAGGTACACGCGGCCGGCCGTCCCGTTGGAGGCGGGCGCGTGGTAGCTCACGTACACGTCGCCATTGGGCGCAACCGTGTTGTGAACCGGCCACACGAAACCTTCTCCGCCGCCCGAGAGGGTCACCGGAGCACTCCAGTTGAGTCCCTGGTCGGTAGAGGTCACCACGCGGATGGCGGACGCGCCGGTGAGATCGCTCCACGCGACGTACAGGTTGTCTCGGTATGGGCTTCCCGCCCAGTGGTCCACCGCGAGCCATTCCTTGTCATGCGCGTTGGCAGGCGCCGGCAGGCCGATCGCCGCCGTGATGTTGACGGGATAGCCCGGCAGGATCGCGCCCGTCGTGGGGCTGATCTGCGCGATGAACATGTCGATGCCACCGCCGCGGCAACCGAGGTAGGTCCAGAACAGGCGCCCCTGGCTGTCGTAGCCCACCGAGGGGTCACCGCACAGGCCGTGGGTCGCCGGCACCTGCGCCGCCACCGTTGGCTGGAACGTCACACCGCCGTCGGTGGAGACGCGGATGGAGAAGAGCGACGCCGCGGCGACGCGCAGCGGGTTGTTGGGATCAACGGCAACCGTCGGTTCGACCGTGGCGCCAAGAGGGATGTTCGCGCCCGGCGGCGCAAACAGGACCTGAGAATTGAGGGGTTCGTCGGGATTGTAGAAACTGGCCTCCATCGGCCAGTGGCTTCCACCCGCGAAAGCAGGGGCTTCCGCGCGCGTCGGGATTACGAGCGTGCTCGCCAGAGCCAGCACCGGGAGAACTACAAGTAATCGCGTGCGCGGTAGCAAACGCATCCGTGAAGGCATGGCATGCCCTCCTTGGTGGTTCGGGGGACAGGATACTGCTCGCTGATTGAGCGCCGGCGCGCCTGGGGAATGATGAAGCGGGACGCCCTCCGATCAGGCAAGACCTCGGAGGCGTGTATTCTAGCATGTCAACGGGGCGGAATGACAGGAGGGACCACCGCGACAGGTTCCGCGGGATCGCACGCCGGCGGCGGGGTTCATTATTGACGCGCGGGGCTCAATTGGGTTCATTGGAGGCAGCATGAAACACCGCCTTTCCGCCGTCGTCTTCTTTCTCGTCATGACCACGATCGCGCTGGGCCTCGCCTGCCAGAAGGGTAATCCCGACACGAACCGGCGCGGCCGGCTGGTGCGCGGCTTTGTCGCCATCCTGCCCGACAGCATCGACTCCGAACGCCGGCTGGAGGTCGAGCAGCTCTTCAACATGTTCTACCAGCGCGCGGACCGCGGCCTGGTCGCCCCGGCCGACGTGGAACGCATCGACGCGGAGCTGGCTCGATACGTCGATCGTGGCCGCATCATCCCCACCGACCTCGTGCACTTCATGGCCGACGTCGGTTACACCACCTACAAGGGCGACCCGCGCTACAACCTCCCGGACAGTTCGGTGGACCATCCCATCCTGAATCCGTCGTCGGCGATGTACTCGATGCGCTTCAACACGAACGACTACGATTCGGCGTTCTGGGCCGACTTCGACAAGTGGCGGGCCCAGTATCCGGACATGACGGACTCGATGTTGCTGGAAGAGCTGGCGCGGCCGCCGCGGGAGTAAGGGCGCTACAGCTCGCGTGCGGAGGGAGCGTCGCCGTTGAGCACGAGACGCTTCAGGACTTCACGTTCGACGTCACGAAAATTCTTGAACTCCACGTGCGCGATGTTCTGCTTCCGGCAGTGCGCGAGGAGATCCCCCTTGGCGAACACGAGATCCGCGCTCTGGCACGGGCAGCGGTCGGAGAGACCGTCGCCGACGTACACGATGAAGTAGCCCTCTTCCCGGTAGCGCAGCAGGTGGTGGGTCTTGCAGCAACCGCAGTCGGTGCACTCGAGCAGGTTGTACCAGGGGAACTCCACCCGCATCTTCTGCCCTTCGAGGCGCAGCGCATTGGCAAAGAACTCAATCTGTCCCAGGCCGTTGCGAATCAGAATCTGCTCGATGTAGAAATCGAGCCCGTCGCTGAGCACGACGACCTCGATGCCGCGCTGGCGGGCAAAGTCATGAAAGTCTTTGAAGTAGGGATCGAGCGGGCGGGCGTGAACGAACTTTTGCAGTTCCTCGGCGCAACATCTGGCCAGCGAGGCCTCCCGTTCGAGACACTCGCGAGAGGAAATCTCCCCGCGCTCCCACTTCGACACCACCTCCGCCGCGTCGCCATGCGCGGCAAAGGTGCGAAACAGCAGGTTGCCCACGTCGTCCTGGGCAACCGTGCCGTCGAAATCGCAGAGGACGGCGATCTTGCGCATCTCACTCACCAGGGGAAAGGAACCTGACCGCCATTAGCGTTCGACGGCGGCCTTCTTGACGCTCTTCTCCTGCTCCGCGTAGCGGAACATGTCCTTGAGCGTCGGGTTCTTGTCTATCATCTTCAGCGTTTCCTGGATCTCGGGGTCGTGATCCAGCACCACGCGGTACATGGCGGAGCGGCCATAACGTGCGTTCACGGCCTCGCGCGCGATCATGGTGCGGATGTAATCCACATTCTCCTCGGTCAGGTCTTCCTTCTTGTACTCAAAATTCTTGCTCGCAAGGTACTTGTAGAACTCGTTGAGAATCCCGTCCGTGGTACGGAAGTTCTCCGCGATCTCGTGGTCCTTCAGATAGTCGATCGCAAACGAGAATCCCAGCCCATCGCGCTCGAGGCGGCGCATGAGCTCCGTGTAGTCGCGCGGCGCATACTCGACATCGGGCGTGATGCCCCCGCCGCCGTACACGATGCGTCCGCTGGACGTGTAGTAGACCGGCTTCTCCTTGGCCGCCGCGAGCCCCTTGACCTCGGTGGTCTCGGTCTCGTCGGGGGTCAGATCCGAGACATCATCCACGTCCATGCCGCCATCGTTCATCGCCGTCACGCTGTCTTCGCCGTGACGGGCGCGATCGTCCTTGTGGATGCTGCGGCCCGACGGGGTGTAATACTTGGCGGTGGTCAGCTTGACCGCTTCCGTGTCCGAAAGCTGGAATACCGTCTGCACGGTTCCCTTTCCAAATGACGTCTGCCCCACCACGATGGCCTGGTCCCAGTCCTGCATGGCGCCGGCAAAGATCTCGGAAGCGCTGGCGCTGTTGCCATTGACCATCACCACCACCGGGTATCCGCTGTGCACGTGCCGGTTGGATGAGTAGTACTTGCGGTTGGAGTTGGAAAGCCGGCCCTTGGTGTAGACGAGCAGCTTGTCCTTGTCGAGGAACAGCTCGCTCACCTCGGTTGCCGTCTGCAGCAACCCGCCCGGATTGGAACGGAAGTCCAGTACCAGTGCGCGCATCCCCTGGCCCTCGAGATCGGCGAGTGCATCTTCCATCTCCTGCGCGGTCTTCTTGGCAAAGTTGGACACGCGCATGTAGCCAACACCCTCCTCCAGCATGCCGTGGTAGGGCACGCTGGTGACGTTGATGACCTCGCGCGTGAGCACATACTCGATGGCTTCGGTCTGTCCGGGGCGGCTCACCTTGAAGCGGACCTTGGAGCCCGGCTCTCCGCGCAGGTAGCCGACCGCCTTGTCGACCGCCCAGCCCTCGGTGACGATGCCCTCGATTTCGATGATCTGGTCTCCGCCGCGGATTCCCGCGCGCTCGGCCGGCGTGCCGTCGATGGGCGACATGACCGTCGGATAATTGTCGCGGAACGAAATCAGGATGCCCAGCCCGCCGAATTCGCCCCGGGTACTGACCATGAGGTCCTCGTACTCCAGATCGGACAGGTACTGGCTGTGTGGATCGAGGTCGCCGAGCATGCCTTCGATGGCCTTCTGAATAAGCTCGTGCGTGTCGACCTCGTCGACATAGTTCAACGAGACCTTTTCGAGGATCTTGGTGAAGATCTCCAGGTCGTGGTAGACGTCGTTCTGCTTTTCCCGGGCCTTGCTTTGTCCGAAGGAGCCGGCCGCAACCAGCCCAACCGCGAGAAACGCGATGGCGATGACGAGATGACGTGGGGTGATGCGCTTCAAGGTGACCCTCCTAAACTCGGGCAAAACGAGGCCTAACCGGTTTCTTTTCCGTCGTTTGCAACATGTATTCCAGTTCCCCGCGCTCGGGTTCCCGGCGCCACTCCGGGGCACCGCTGCCCCACGCCGTAACCCGCCTAAGCGGGCGAAATATAAATGAATCGCCCCGGGGCGGCAACCGGCCCTTTTCCCGGCGGCGGGGGGCTGTTAGACTCCGGGGACCGCTCGAAGCCGGGCGGTATCACCCAACATGCCGCGGCACGCACGCTTTATCGTCTTCGAGGGCCTGGACGGCGCCGGAACCACCACCCAGGCCGCCAAGCTTCAAGCATTGTTTACGCGCAAGGGAACGCCGAGTTTCCTGACAAACGAACCAACTCCGGATCCGGTGGGGGCATTCATCCGTCGGTTGCTCACTGCCAGCGAGCGCGCGGGAGATGGATCTCCGTATCGGCCGGGCGAGCGCGTCATGGGACTCCTGTTCGCCGCCGACCGCCTGGCGCATTCGGCGGTCATCGAGGCGCGCAGGCGCGCGGGCGAACACGTCGTGTGCGACCGCTACATCTTCTCCTCCATGGCCTATCAGACACTCGACCCCGCGATTCGCGCCGAGTGGGTGCTCGATGTCAACCAGGGGTGCGCCGCGCCCGACGTGACGCTCTTTCTCGCCGTTCCGGTGGATGTATGCCTGGAGCGCCTGGCGGCGCGCCGCGGCGACACCACCATCTATGAGAACCGCTCCCATCTGGAGACGATTGCGCGCAACTACGAGAAGCTGATGCCGCAGTACGAGGCGAGCTTTGGGAGCGTCGTGCGTATCGACGGCACCATGGCCGTGGACGACGTGCACGCGGCGGTGGTGGCGGCTATCGGAATAGACTGAATCAACGGGAATCGCGCGCGGCCGACGAACGGTGGACGTGGCTGATGCGCTGCACGACGGTGACCAGCGACGTTGCCGCCAGCAGAATCATGACCGCCATCAGAAAGCGGTGGCCCGCGATAAGACCGATCGCGAGCAACACGATCCTCTCCGGCCGCTCCATCAATCCCACCTTGCAGTCCACCCCGATTCCCTCCGCGCGTGCGCGCGCGTAGCTGGTCAGCATGGAACCCATCAGCGCGAGCAGAATGACAATCGGTTCCCACAGGGCATAGCCTTCGGGTCGCCCCACCACGTACAGCAGGATACCGCCGAAGAAGACGAACTCGCTGACGCGGTCCAGCGTGGAATCGATGAATGCCCCGAAGGGCGATGCCTTGCCGGCGCGGCGCGCGAGGTCGCCGTCGAGCACGTCGCACAGGCCCGCGATGAGCAGGAAGATCCCCCCGCCCAGCAACGATCCGCGCCCCACCACCACGGCTCCCCATACGCTGAACACAACCCCGAACAGACTGACGAGCAGGGGTGCGACGCCCAGCGACGCGAGCAGCGCGACGATCGGGTCGAGCACCTTTCGCGCGCCCGCCTGCAGCGCGCGCTTGTCCATTCGGGTGGAGGCAGTGTTCATGGTTGATCCGGTGGCGCGCGGGACGCTACCACCCGCCCTTGCCGGACGTCAAGCGTCCGGCGCTGCGGGCGCCTCCGGCGCGTCTTCATCCGGGTGTTTGCGGCCCCGTTTGCGCCAGCCAACACCCTTCACCACCAGCACGAACTCGCCCTGCTCCTTGCGCGGCCCCAGCCGGTCGCGAACCTCCTGCGCGGAGCCACGCACGACCTCTTCGTGCAGTTTCGTCAACTCGCGCGCCACCGCGATCTCGCGTTCCGGGAAGCGCGCCGCGATCTTCTCCAGCACCTTGCGAAACTGGTGTGGCGACACGTAGAACACCGTGGTGCGGGGCTCCTCCGCCAGGGCCTCGATGGTCCTGGCCAGTTCGCCGGGCTTGCGCGGCGTAAACCCAACGAACACGAATGACTCGCACGGAAATCCCGACAGCACCAGCGCGGGCAGCACGGCGTTGGCGCCCGGCGCCATGGTGACCGCGATGCCGGCGGCCAGCGCGGCGCGTACCAGGTAGAAGCCGGGGTCCGAGATCCCCGGTGTCCCGGCATCCGTGACCAGCGCCATGCTGGCGCCACCCAGCATGCGTTCCACCAGCGCGGGCGTGATGCGGGCCTCGTTGTGGTCGTGGTAGCTCTCGAGCGGCGTGGTGATGTCGAGGTGCTTGAGCAGACGGCCGGTGTGCCGGGTGTCCTCGGCCAGAACCACGTCGACCCCCTTGAGCACCTCGATGGCGCGCAAGGTGATGTCGCCCAGGTTGCCGATGGGTGTTGCGACCAGGGTGAGGGTGCCGGGTTGGGACATGGGAAGTCTCCGGGGGACGGGTGGAAACCGTGCCGCTTCAGCGGCCCGCGATCTCGAGCAACGCTTCGCCGGCGTGGTCGACGTCGGCGGCGGACACGTCCAGGTGGGTCACCATGCGCACGCGTCCCGCACCAAAGGCCACCGCCAGCACGTCGTGCTCGCGCAGCCGCGCGAGGAGGTCTTCCACCGTCCATGCCTTCGCGTCCACGCGGAACACCACGATGTTGGTTTCCACGGGAAAGTCCAGCGAGAAGGCCGGGACGCGGCGGATGTACGATTCGAGCCGCTTCGCGTTGTCGTGGTCGTCGCGCAGGCGGGTCACGTGGTGCTCCAGCGCGTACAGCGCGCCCGCGGCCAGGATCCCCGCCTGGCGCATACCGCCACCCAGGCGCTTGCGCAGCCGGCGCGCGCGCGCGATCACGTCGGCGCGCGACACCAGGATGGACCCCACCGGCGCGCCGAGGCCCTTCGAGAAGCACATGCTCACGGTGTCCGCGCAGGCGGCGTAATCGGCGATGGACACGCCCGTGGCCGCGTGCGCATTCCACAGTCGGGCGCCGTCCAGGTGGACGCTGATGCCGCGCGCCGACGCCAGTTCCCGCACCCGCTTCATCTCCTCGAACGGATAGATGCACCCGCCGGCGCGGTTGTGGGTGTTCTCCATGGCGATGATCCGCGTGCCCGGCGTGTGCAACGACTCCACCTTTATGTGCGGCTCGATCATCTCCGCGCGCAGCGCACCGCGTTCGCCGTCGAGCGCGTTGAGTTGCAGGCCGTGCAGCACGGCCACCGAAGACACCTCGTAGTTCATGATGTGGCACTGGCGGTCGAGGATCACCTCGTCGCCCGGGGACGCGGTGGCGGCCAGACCGAGGAAGTTGCCCATGGTGCCCGAGGGCACGAACAGCGCGGCTTCCTTGCCAGCCAGTTCCGCCACGCGCTCTTCCAGCGCGATCACGGTGGGGTCGTCACCAAAGACGTCGTCGCCCACCGGCGCTTCCGAGATGGCGCGGCGCATGGCCGCGGTGGGACGGGTGACGGTGTCGCTACGCAGGTCGATCATTGCTGGCCTGACTTCGTGGTGGAAAGTCCGGCACCGCCCGCGCGGGCGGTGCCGGTTCATTCATAACGGAGGGACGGAAACGCTCAGGCGTTGGCGACGAGGTCCTTCAGTTCCTTGGAAACCTTGAACACGGGAACCTTCCGGTCCGGAACCGGCACCGCATCACCGGTGCGCGGGTTGCGCGCCATGCGCGACTTGCGCTGCTTGACCTTGAAGGTCCCGAATCCGCGGATCTCGTAGTGCTTCCCCTCGGAAAGGGCTTTCGAGATGGACTCGAGAAACATGTCCATCGCCGTGGCGACGTCCTTCTTGGTGAGACCCGTCTTGCTGGCGATGTCTTCTACGATTTCGGCTTTGGTCATCGGGCGAGCCTCCTTCTCGAGAGCCCAGTCTGGAAAATGCCCGCGGGGGGCGAAACCGTCGCGGGCCATATTGCCCCATAACTCGTGACAGGTCAAGGGGTTTTTGACGGAAGCCCGAAACGCGACACCGGGCCTCATTGTGAGAGACCACGCACGCCGCGACGCGCCACCATGGGGATGATCCGGGACGTTTGCGCGCGCGGCACGCCGCGGCGGCCAGGCGGACGCCGCGACGCGGCCGAGAAGTCGGCGTCCTTATGCGGCAGTACGGGCATTGGTACGTCAGTTGCTGCACGAAGCAACCGTGCTGCGGGATAGTCGCCGCACAAGCATCTGTTGTACGTAGTACACCGCACTATCCCGCAGCCATGAGCAATCGCAGGCAAGCAAGAGACGCGATCGGGACGGTCGCCCCGTTTCGCGGCAGCAGACTCAGGAGGCACTCATTATGGCGTTTCGCAAGCGCATCACGCTCGCGTTCGCGCTGCTCGCCCTGACCGCGCTGCTCGCCGGCTGCGCCGATGAAACGGTTGCACCCGTCGTGCAGAACGAAGCGCCGGTCCTCGCACCGACGAACGTCCGGGCCGAGATCGTGAACGGTGGGGACATTCGTGTCAGCTGGGATCCAAGCACGCAGTTGAACGTGCGCGGATACAATGTCTACCGTCTGGATACCGAGAACAGCAACATCGCGCGGCTCAACCCGTCGGTGGTTTCGCAGTCCTCGTTCACGGACGGAAGCGCTGCCTTCTCGCACGAGTACGAGTATCGTGTGACCTCGGTCAGCGTAAAGAACGCGGAGAGCAACTACGCGGCGGTGGTCATCACCAACCGCACACCCGTCCCCAATCGCAAGGGGCAGACTCCCGGGCTGCAGGACTAGTCCTCTCCCGAGAGCGTACGCAGCAGAGAGTCCTCCCGGTCACCCGGGAGGACTTTCTGTTTTTGGGAATACAGTCACTTCCATATCACTTGAGGAGCACCATCTTGATGGTTGCCCTCCCGCCGCCCGCCTCGAGCCGGCAGAAGTAGATCCCGCTGCTCGCCGGGACGCCGTCCTGGCCGCGGCCGTCCCAGGCAACCACGTGGTCGCCTGCCGGAAGCACCCCGCTTTCCAGCACGCGGACCAGCGTCCCCCGGGCATCGTACACGCGCAGGTCCAAGCGTCCGGCGTGTTCCAGACGGAAACGCACGTGCGTGAGCGGATTGAACGGGTTCGGGTGGTTCTGCAGCAGAAGGAACGAGGAACGGGGCGACGCCGCGCCCGTCGCGAGCGAACCGGCCACCATTGCATTCACCACGGTGCGGATCGACACGAAGCTTTCATCGACCACGAGTGTATCCGTGACCCCGCTGGTCGGACCCGGACGGAATGTGAATCGATAGGTGCGCAGCCTCCGCACCACCATTGCGTAGGCGCCGGTTGCATCCGTCACCGCGGACGGCGCAAAGACCGTGGTGGCCGCGTTGATGTCGAACGCCTCGACGCGGTAGTCGGGGATCCCCAGGTAGTGGGAGTCCGTCACGTTGCCGTGCACGACAACGCCGGTATCGAGCTGGACGGCGACGGCCACGTCACCCGCCACGACCTGGCTGAAGCGTTTCGCCACGAGGAGGCTGGCCACGGCAGGCTCCACCTCCACCGTGTAGGTTCCCGGCAGTACCGTCATCACGAAGCTGCCGGCGGCGTCCGTCACGTCGCCGCCTACCGGCAACGAGGCCCCCGTGACCGGGTCCTTCAGGTCGAGGTTCACGCCGGGTGCGGGAACCAGCGAGGTGTTCGTCACCGTGCCGGAAAGCCAGACACCGGCTGGCACGGTGACATTGATCGTCTGATCGACAGCGTAGGCCGCCGGACCCACCCGGACGGGCGCGCGCTTCGTCGGGACCGGCGGGATGTAGTCGATCGTGAGCGACACTCCTGCGGGCACCACGATCGAGTAAGCGCCGGCGAGATCCGTGGTCGAAAACGGCGTGTAGCGCTTCGACCCGCCCGCTTCTCTCACCTCGATCTCGACCTCGGGCTCCGGAGCCGCACCCACCCCCGTGACAACGCCCGACACCGCGACGCCAGGTTCGAGCGAGACGTCCAGCAGCCGGTCGGCCGCCACGGGCACGCTCAACAATTCGACACCGAGCAGGTGGTCGAGCGGCGCGGGTTTCACCCTCACCTCGTAGTCGGCGATGGGAACGTGCACCTGGTAGAAGCCGGTTAGGTCGGTGACGTCTCCCGGCGTGTCGAGCTTGAGGCCGCTGGTGGCGTCTATGAAGTCCAGGTTCACCTCCGCCACCGGAATTCCGCCCGGCCGCGTCACGTGCCCGCTGACGAACACGCCTATCACCATCTGGATGTCAATGACCGTATCGGTTGAGATGATTTCGCGGCGGATCACGCGGATCCAGGGCAGCGCCCCGGGCGCGACCGCCCGCCACGTGATATCGAACTCCCCCGCGGGGATCACGATGTCATAGAAGCCATTGACATCCGTGTTGTCCCCTACCGTGTAGACAACCTCGTTGGTGGCGCGATCCTCCACCTTGAGGTCGACGTTGGGAATGGGCACGCCGGTCGTGTCCGTCACCGTCCCGGAAAGCAGAACGCCCGCGGCCAGATTGGCGTTGAGCGTCGTGTTCGCGCCGCCCACCGTCACCGGCAGGCGGGCGGGCACAAGATGCGTGGCGCTGGGTGGCTCGAACCCGACGATGTAGTTGTCGGGAGGCAGGGGGGATATGGTGTAGAAGCCCGCCGCGTTGGTCAGAATCAGCGGCGTCCCGATCGGGTTCCCGTTGCCGTCCGAGAGCACCACCTGGACGCCCGCCACGGGCGCCAGAGCCGGGTTGCGGACGATTCCAGAAATCGAGAACTGCGCCCACGCCGGCGATGAGACCGCCAACAGAACCATCATACCTGCAAGACCGCGCTTCATGGCCACCCCCGTCTCGTTGTCGTGCAAATCGGCTGCTAGCGAAGTACCAGAACCTTGCGAGTCGCGTCTCCCAGCGAGGTCCGCAGCCTGATGAAATAGACCCCCGTGGGCACGCCGCGCCCGCGATCGTCCGTTCCGTCCCACGAAGCCTCGAACCGGCCCGAAACCGCCTCCTGTCTGCGGAGCACCCGCACCCTGCTCCCGCGAACGTCGAATACATCGAGCGTGACGTCGGTCGTTGCTCCGACTTCGTAGCCGACGGTGGCGAGGTCACGGAACGGGTTCGGAAACGCAGCACCCAGGGACACGGCCGGAGGGCTCGAAGAAATCCGCTGACGCAACACGATCGTGATCGTGGTGTCGTTGAACACCGCCGCCGGTCCCGCCGTCAGCGACTCATAACCGCTTCCCGAGGGCGGCTTCACGCGGATTCGCCACTCGCCCGGCAGCAGCGCAACCACCGTGCTGCCAGCCGCGTCCGTGCGATCGTGCGGAACGAACTCGCGCGAGCTGCTGGCGCCGACGTAGAAATCGAGGTTTGCATTCGCAACCGCGCGGCCGTCCGGACTATTCACCACGATCGTCACCAGCAGCCCGTCCTGCAACGGGATGTTTCCCCACGAGGAGTCGCCGGCAACGGCCACGTTCGCGATCTCGATGCCGACGGACCGCGAACCCCTGGGCGGGGAGAAGTGGACGTTGTAGAGCCCGCCGGGAATGGAGAGGTCCAGGTCTCCGGCCGCGTCCGAGAACGGAGACGGAATGAACACGGATTGCCCGGATGGGCTCAGCCTGGCGTCCACCTGCACGCCTGGGAGCCCGGTGCCGGCAGGATCGGTCAAACGCCCCGTCACGCGCCACCGCGCCACCTCGGGCAGCACGACCGTGATGGTGGTGTCGGCGTCGATTGCGACGCCGGTCAGTTCCACGCGGTCCAGCGTCGTGCCCGCGGGCGGATCGATCCTGAGGTCGTAGGATCCGGACACGAGCGCGAGTTCCGCGGCGCCGGCGGAGTCCGTTCGGTCGTGGGGCGTGAACACCTTGGCCCCGCCGGGGTTCTCCTTGACGTCGATATCGGCCAGGACCACGAACTCCCCGTTGAAGTCCCTGACGATGACCGTCACGCGATGACCGTCCTGGAGCACCTGGTCGCGCTGCGTGTCCGCGCCGATCTGGAACCCGGCAATCGAAACAGCCACGTATGGAGCGCCACGGGGCGGCACGTAACGCAGTTCGAAGGTTCCCGCCGGCACCGCGACGGAGTAGTCACCCGCCGCATCGGTGTCGTTGTTCGCCACGAACACCTTCTCGCCGGTCACCCCGTCGCGCAGGTCGACGGTGACACCGGCCAGCGCCGCCCCGGATCCCGAGCGCACGCGCCCGAAGAGCAGCAGGCCGTCCTCGAGCACCACGTCGATCAACTGGTCCCCCGCCACCGCCACCGAGTCCATCTCGAGGCCGCGCAGCCGCGACCCCGGCACGGGTTCGTAGCGGAAACGGAAGAGGCCGGCCGGAACGACCACGCGGTAATCGCCGTTGGCATCCGTGTTGTCGTCGGGAGTGAATAGGCGGCCACCGCCAACGACGTCGGCGTCGAAGTCCACACCCTCGACCCCCTGTCCGCTCGAGGCCGAGGTGACAGACCCCGACATGACGAAGCCGGTCTCGAGGGTAACGTTGAGTTCGCGACCCACGTTGGCCGTCAGGTCGAGCTGCGGAAACACTCTTCCCAGCAGCCGGGTCCCGGGCGGTGGCGCAAACGTGACGTCGTACACGCCGGGTAGCACGCAGACGTTGTAGAAGCCGGTGGCATCCGTGTTGTCGCCGGGCGTGATGAGCTTCTCGCCGGTGCCGGAGACGAAGAAATCGAGATCGGCCCCCGCCACCGGAGATCCACCGCTCGTGCGCACGAAACCGGACAGACACGGGATGAGCCGCGCGTATACGCGCGGAGCCGCATCCGGCAGGATTCCCGCCAGCAGCGCGGCCAACAGCAATCGTGCGGAAACCCGGTGCATCATAGTTCGAAACGGAGCTCGATGCGGTTGAGGAACGCAGTCTGCTCGCGCGGCGCAAAGGCCGCCCCCGGCAGGAACCACGCGAGGGTCCATACCGCGGAAACATGGTTCCATACATTATACAGGCCCGTCACGACATCCACGCCGTCGCCCAGTTGCGGATCGACGCCGTTGGGGCGTGCCGGCGGGTCAACCAGCCGGCCGCGGACTTCGTCCGCGGGATGATGCTGGACATAATGGTGGTAGATCGCCTCGATGGAAAGGTACGGAAGCGGGCAGAAGCCGGCGCCGGCGGTGAAGATCGTGATGTTGGAGAGCTCGGGGTCCAAACCGGCACCGTAGTATCTGACCAGGCCCAGCCCGTTCATTCGCGCCGTGTTGTCCTCGAAGCCGGACTGCCGGAAGCGGTGGTCGTCCGCGTCGCCGTCGATCGGGTTGCCGGAGCCCACGGCGTAGCCCACGGTGACGGACGGCTGCAGCGGCACCGTTCTGGCCCGGGCGGTGGCCCCCACGTCGAACGCCCACGCGTCGAGGTTGCGGTGCTTGTCTTCGCCGCGCATGGCGGCCAATTCTCCCCACGGCTGCAGCCACCGCGATGAACCGCCCCGGTAGCGCACCCCGGCCCACAGCGGCTCACGTTTGCGCGCCTCGTCGCTGTCCCATCGCTTCCACACGTAGGCCGACGCGAGACCGCCGTAGACACCGGCCGTCAGCATGCCGAGCGCATCCGTCCAGGTCTGGAACTTGTCCTTGTAGGAGTTCCGCCCATCGATCACCGAGGCTTCGAAGGAGAACCGTTGCCAGGGATAGACGCTCACCCGGACGGCATCGAGGTAGTCGTCGTAGAGCCACTCGCGCGGTTCCTTGTAGCGCTGCCTCCCCGCCTGCACGGCGACGGGGGCGCCACCGATGTCACGCGCCAGGGCCACGAGCTGCAACACCTCCAGCTTGATCTCCTCCGAGTCTCCACCACCCTCCGGGGAGTCGACGACGAAGTTCTGCCGCGCGCGCAACTGGCCCAGGAAGCGGAAACGCTGTGACGGGAGAAACGCGGCCATCAGCCGGAGCTGCGGCTCGGTGTCCTCGGTGTCCGATTCGAACGACGGGGACAGATCCTGGTCGGAGTTCGATTCCCACTTGTGCCGGTACTCCGCCGCCAGATGCACGCGGCGATGCGCCAGCGGAACGCCGTGGTCGAAGCTCCCGGCGTCGTCGTGCGCGAGGTCGCGAAAGAGCCGCCGTTCCCTCGAATCGGGGCGGCGGGACTCCTCGTTCACGTCGGCTTCCTCGGTGAGGAGTATCAGGAAGCCGGAACAATCGAGCGTGTCCGGCGGGACCCCGTCGGCCAAAACACGGGTCACAGTCACCTTCACCTTGACGCCGGGCTTCACGTTCAGCGTCTCGATGGATGACGCCTTCCAGCCGCCTTCCCGCACGGAAATCTTGACCTCGATGTGCTGCCCGGTCTTCAGGTCATCGAAGGAACCGCCGTCGAACTCCGTGTCGTCCCTGACCTGGATGGTCATTCCCAGCACCTGGATCGTGCGAGCGCCACGGTCGATCGCCTGGATGGGCGCCCGCAACTTCGGCTTGCGCGCCTCCTCGAGCGGCGTCAGGTCTTCGGCGACAAAGAGTCCGGCCTCGTTCAACTGGCCCTCCACCTCGAGACTCATGCCCGCCTGGAGCTTCAGCTTCTGGTACTCGGGTTCGGGCTTCTTCTTTGCCGCCGTGGCGGTCCCCGCGGAAACCACCAGCGCCACCAGCGTCATGCAGACCAGTCCGGTCCTCATCTGTAGCCACCTCGGTCGAGGGCCTCGTCGGCCTTCGCAACGATCGCGGGAAACAGATGCCTCCATCGTGGTCTCCAGCGATACAGGACCGCGAGCCGCGTCAGAGACGCAGCCCGCCACCAACGTTCCCCTTCGCTGCAACCCGCCAGCGTGGCCAGCAGCCGCAGCCTTCCCGCCTCGATGCCGTCGCCCGCAGCCGGATGCTGCAGCTCCCTGAGCTCGAGGTGCGCCAGAAAGTTGCCCGCATCCATGGCCGGGTCGCCAGCGCATGCGAGGTCCCAGTCGATCATGACCATGCCTCCGGAAGAGAGGATGAGTTGCTTGTCGTAGAAATCACCGTGTGCGACGCGCGGGACCGGCGTCGGCGGGGGGAATCGCTTCAGCCTGGTGATCAGCCGTTCCACCGGCCCCGTGTCCGCCGGGCACGTGCGTGCCATGAGCCCGCCGCATCGATCGAGCGACCTCAACTCATCCGCGGCAGAACGCGCGGGCAGGCCGTTCGGAACGGACCGGGCGTACAGCGCGTTGAGCACCTCGCCCGCGGCCTCACACGCGTCGGCAAAACCGACGTCACCGATACAGTCGTGCAACGAACGGCCCGCAACATGCTCCATCCCGACCGCTCCGGACGCCTCGTTGACGGCCAGGAGGCGGGGCAGGCGGACGTCCGCGGGCCCCGCGCCGGAGAGCGCACGCCAGGTCGACGCCATCGCCCCGCCGCGGCGCGGGCGCACGAGCTTGGTCACGATTCGTTCGATCCTCCCGTCCGCACCGCGCACGGTGTGCTTCAGCACGCATCGGCGCAGCAGGCGGTATCCCAGCAGCTTCGTCTCCACCGCACCCGCATCGGTGACGCCCACGCCGCACTCCCGCAGCCAGGCCACCAGACCTTCGCCGGAGAGCATCCCGCGCAGCGCGGGAAGCCCCGGGTCGAACGGAAACGCGGGAACCACGAGTCCCGAGCCCGGCATGCGGAAGGCCGTGCCCTGACCGGCCCAGTCCGGGAAGGCGTCCTCTTCAAAGGGGAGGAACCCGCACAGGATGACGCGCACCGGCCCGCCGGGCGACTTCCGTTCCGCGACGTACTGGATGCACATCCCGTCGCCCGAAGGGAAGACGCGGGTCACGCGCAGCGATTCGTTGGACGGCGGCAGCGCCATCGCGTCGAGCGCAAAGTCCACCACCGTCCGCGCATGCTCGACATCAACCGCGAGTTCGAAACGTTCCGATGCCGTCAGCAGGCTCATCGCAGTATCGCCTCGCAAAGTGAAAGGCGCGCCGACATCTGTTCGTGCCACGCCGGCTCCTGGGTGCGGAAAGGCTGCACCGCCAGGTTGATCAGACCCGTCGCCGTCCAGAAGCCCGTGGCGCGGGAATCCCGCCTCCACCCGCGGCCGTGTGCGGCGAACATCGCCTCCATGACCGCGTCACAGGCGCCGGCGTCCATTCCACCGGCCGCCAGCAGGTGGGCCCGGAAGTTGCCGAGATCCTCGTCGACTTCACCGAGATGGGCCCGGTCGAAATCAAGCAGCCCGACGTCTTCGCCGTCGGCGAGGATCTGCCCCGGGTGAAAGTCCCCGTGCACGAGGCCTTCCTCCCCGGCCGGAACACGGGCGGAGAGTCGCCGCAGAGTTTCGGTCACGCGGCGCGCGGGTCCTGCCAGTCCCGGCGCCACGGCTGCTATCGAGGCCGCGGTGGCGGCACAGCCGTCCATGATCTTCGCCCGCGCCAACCGCTCGACGCCGCGCGGACGGCACTGGTGCACCCGGTGCAGGGCGGCACCGATTCGTGCCGGCAGCGATCCATCGGCACCCAGAACAGGAACGGTCACCGGCGCGCCCGCCAGACAGTCGACGAGGATCACGCCTTCGGAGGGCAGGCACGCCAGCGCGGTCGGGACGCGTACACCCCGGACGGAGGCCTGCTCTTCGAGAGAACGCATCGCATCGAAGCGGCCCGCGGCCAGACCGGCCGTGTAGGCCCGTCCGTACACGACGAGGTTCCGGCGCTCTTCACCATCGCGCTCGATTGCCTTCGTCTCCACACGCAGCACCGCCCGCTTCTCCGGCTTGTACCGAACCAGGCTCACGCGAAGCCTGCTGTCGGAGATCCGCCAGCGGTCCTCCGGGAAGCGATGGCGCACGTGGGCATACAGGGCGCGCTGCATGCCCTTGGGATTCGCAAAGAGCCGCAGCCCGGGCAGCTCGGCGTCGTGCGGATAAAAGAACAGGATCAAGCGCTCCCGCTCGAGCACCAGATATGCCGGGAGCCCACGCTCGCCCTGCCAGCGCCGGTCCGCAACCTTGGCCAGCGCGATCTCGAAGTCGGAGTCACCGTAGACCTTCGCGTAGCCGGCAAGGGGCGGCTCCGCGCCGCGGAAGGCGAAGGCGTACGCGACGACGCAGCTCGTGCCGGGCTTGTAGCGCACGTATGTGATCCGGACCTTCTCCGGAGGATCCGCACCCGTCGCTCTTCCCGCAAGCGCGTCCATGACGCCATCGGGATCGAACGCCAGCTCCAGACCGGGAAGTCCCGGATCGGCGGGGATGAGTTGCGGGGAGCGGGATCCATCCGACTGCATGGTCAAGCGCCCCTCCCTTCAACCGCAGGGCCGTCGCGCCGCACGACGTCACCGTGCCGCACAAATTCCCAGAACGCGCCCCTGCGACCGGCGAGTTCCTGCGGGTCTCCCTGCTCGAGCACTTCGCCGTCCCGCACGTACACCACCCAGTCGGCCAGTTCCAGGAAATGCAGGCGGTGCGTAATGACGATCAGCGTCCGCCCCTCGCGGGTGCGGGCGAGCAACTCCTTGGCGGCGGCCTCCGCGTGCACGTCCAGCCCCGTTGCCGGCTCATCGAAGATCATCAATGGGGAGTTTCGCAGGAGCGCCCGGGCGAAACTCACGCGCTGCCTCTGCCCACCCGACAGGGTCGCGCCTCCCTCGCCCACCAGCGTGTCGTAGCCATGCGGAAGCGTCTGGATGAAATCATCCGCCCCCACGCGCGCGGCCACCTCCTGGATCTCCTCGGCCGTGGCGTTTCTGGCCCCGAACGCTATGTTCTCCGCAATCGAGCTCCGAAACAGGAAGGATTCCTGGGTGAGGGGCGAAATGCGCTTGCGCAGGCTGTCGATGCGATAGTCACGGATATCGTGTCCGTCGAGCAAAATGCGCCCGCCCACCGGCTCGTACAGCCGCAGGATGAGCTTTGCGATGGTCGACTTGCCGGCGCCGGTCGCGCCGACGATCATCGTCGTCCGGCCCGCCGGAATCCGGAAGGTCACATCGCGCAGCGCCTGCTTCCCTCCGGAATACTGGAACCGCACGTTCTCGAAGGCGATGTCCCCGCGGATCTCCCGCGCCGACAAGGCCGATTCCATGTCCTGCGTTTCCGGCGCGATGTCCAGCAGTTCAATGATCTTGTCGGCACGGACGACCGCCTTGGCCGCGTGCGCGGTGAGCTTGGCGAAGTCGCGCAGCGGCCGGTACATGCTGCGCAGGTACGACATCACCACGAGCACGTCTCCCGGTGTTATCAGGCCCGCCATGGCGCGGTAGCTGCCCACGATCAGGACGGCGCAGGTCCCGGCGGCGCTGATCATATCCACCGTGCGCGCGTAGTTCTCCGTCAGCCGCGCGGTGCGCACGTTCGCCTTGGCGTCCCTTCCCACCGATCTACCCACGAGCTTCTCGCGGCGCTTCTCCTGCGCGAAGCTCTTGACCTGTGCTATTCCGGCAAGGGATTCCTGCACCGCGGACACGATCTCGCCGTAGGCCTCGCGCTGCTTGCGCGCGGACGAGCGAATACGGCCGGAAAAGCGAAACGCGGCCAGCGCAAAGATGGGGATGATGACCAGCCCGATCACCGCCAGCAGCGGATCCAGCCACAGGAGCACCGCCAGCATTCCAACGACCAGCAGCGTGTGGCTGACGAGGCCGATGGACGTCGTCACCAGCAGTTCCGAGAGCAGATTGATATCGCCGGTAATCCGCGTCAGGAGGTCACCGGTCTCGCGATAGTCGTGGTAGGACTGCGGCAGGCGCTGGACGTGGGCGAACACCCGCTGCCGCAGCGTGGCCGTCATCTGGTGCTCGACGATCTTCGACTGGATGCTGAACACATACGTCAGCGCGCCGCGGAGCACCGCGATCACCAGGAACGCCAGGGCGGAAACCCACAGCGTGGTCACGGGGGACCATTCCGCGGGCGGGAAACCGGCCGGACCGGAAACGCGGCTGCCGATGAGCACGCGGTCGAAAACGAACTTCAGCGGCCACGGCTGCAGCAGCGTCATCAGCGACGCGCCGGTCAGGCCGGCCATCGCCAGGAAGATTCGCCCGCGGTGCGGACGCAGTTCCTCCCGGAAGCGGGCCGCAACGCGTCGTGCCGCCACCGGGTCAATCCGGGACAGACTGTACTTGATCGAGCCCATCATGAAACCCGCGATGTCGCGGCCTTCCCACCCCGCACCGAATCGAAGAGTCCCAGCACGACGCCCATGCGATGCTGCCACGTGTGGCCGGATTCAACCGCCGCTCGCGCGTTTCGTCCCAGCCTGTTCGCGAACTCCGCATTCGACGCGATGCGCCCCAGGGCTCCCGCCATCGCCGGCACGTCCCCCGGCGGCACCAGCAGCGCGGTCTCGCCGTCGCGCAACAATCTTGCGACCTGGCCGATGCGCGACGCAACGATGGGTTTGGCCGCCGCCATGTATTCGAACAGCTTGAGCGGCGAGAAATAGAAGTCACTCATATCGGGGTACGGTGCCGCCAGGATGTCCATCGCGCCGAGCACACCCGGGATATCCTCGAACCGGACCTCGCCCAGGAGCGTCACGCGCCCGGCGATGCCGCGCTCGCGGGCGCGTTCCACGATCGCATCGGCCTCCCCATCTGCGTTGCCGACGATACACAGGCGCAGCCGCGGGTGGGCCTGCAGGGCGAGCGACAGCGCATCGACCAGCCGGTCCACGCCGTGCCACGGTCTTACGCGCCCGACGAATCCGACGATCACGTCGTCCTCTCCGCCCAGGCGCCTGCGCCAGCCATCGCCGGGGCGATCGAACCGGGACGGGTCGACCGCGTTCGGAAGCACGCTTACCGGCGCTCCAGGAACGATGCCCAGCACGTAGTCGCGAACCTCCTCCGACACCGCAATGACGTGATTCGCGGATCCCAGCACCAGACGCTCCACCCGCCGGGCCAGGTCGCCATCCCGCAGGCCGCGGAAGCGCTCGGCCTCGAGTACCAGCGGTGAGTTTACCTCCACCACGAACGGCAGACCACTCGCGCGCGCGAAGGCGCACCCGGCAACGCCCAGCAGAGAGTAGCGTTCGTAGACGACATCGAAGGAACGTCCCCGCGCCTCACGTTCGATCGCATCCAGCATCGCGCTGTTACCGCCGAAATCGAGCACCTCGCCGAATCCCTCCGCGCCGGCCCCCAGCGCCGACGCCAGGCGCGAGGAGCGCGCACCCGTCGCGACGACGACCGGGTAGGGCGGCGCCAGCATGGACTTCGGATCGCGGCGCGCGGTAACCAGCGTCGCGTCGCAGCCCGACGCGTCCAGAGCGTCCAGGAACTGGCGGACGTGCACCGCCGCCCCCTTGGACCCGCCGAAGGGTATGCCCGGATCGCCCGAAACGTAGAGCACGCGTGCACGACTACCGCCCCCTGGTGTCGCAGCACTAGCCCCGCTCCGGTGCGGATCCGGGCTCCCCCCTTTGAACATCGTGTGCAGGCTCGCAACGTTCTTCTCCAGGTCAAAACAGCGCTCCGCCTTGTCCCGCCCGTTCACGCCGTAGCGCAGCCGCAGTTCGGGCGACGCCAGGATCGTTTCGAGGGAGCGGGCGGTTGCGTCGGCGTCTTCCGGGTCCACAAGCACTCCGCTGAGGCCATCGTCGATGATTTCCGGGATCCCCGACAGGCGGGTGGATACCGCGGGAAGGCCGGTGGCCAGCGCCTCCAGCAGGACGGTGGGAAGTGCGTCCACGTTGGCATCCGCGGAGACCCGGCACGGAAGACAGAACACCGCCGCCCGCCGCATCAACCGACGAACGTCCTCCGAGGTCACCGGCCCCGTGAATTCGACGCGATCCTCCAGCCCCAGCGCCCGCGAGCGCTCGCGCAGGCTCTCCAGTTCCGGGCCCTCGCCCGCGATGATGCAGCGGAAGCGCGCGCCTCGCATTGCGAGCAGGCCGCACGCCTCCACCAGCACGTCGAATCCCTTCTTCGGCACCAGCCGCCCGACGCCCAGGATGAGATCCTCTTCCCGGCCCTCGGCATCCGGCGGGGTGAACGTCGCGAGGCTTACCCCGTTGTGCAGCACCCGCACCTTCTGGTGCACCTCGGGCGGGAGTATGGAAAGCATGTGGCGGCGGTTGAATTCCGTCACGGTTATGCCGAAATCCGCAGCCGCAAGCTTCTCCGCGAGCAGCGTTTCCTCCGGCCGGTACACATAGATGTCCTTGGCGTGCGCCGTGAAGCTGAATGGGATCCCCGCGATACGGTTCACGAGGTAGGCGAGCGTACTTGGAAGCGTGGCGAAGTGAGCGTGCATGCGCTCGACCCCGAGTTCCTCGAGCCTGCAGGCCATCCACGCGCTCTGCCAGACCAGATCCACCCGGCGCGGGTCCCCTGCCGCGATCGCGCTCTCCAGTTCGCCAAACAACCGATCGCGGCGTGATGCCAGTCGAGACCACAGGGGAGCGATCCACGCCGCCCACTTCTTCGGATCGAGATCCTCCAGGTAGACGACCTGCGCTTTGAGTAGCGCGAGCTGGGGATGGAACCGGCCCTCGTTGGGCTTGAGCGCGGAGAAGACGACGACCTCTGCGCCCTGCCGTTCCAGTTCGAGGATCTCGTTGAGCACAAATGTCTCCGACAGGCGCGGAAACATCTTCGCCACGTATGCAATCTTCAACGCCGGATTCCCGTTCACGTCCTCAACTCGCTCCTTCCCCGGATGACCCCGTGTTCGGCGCAATAACGCGCCACGTTTTCGGCGCCGTCGAACTGAAGCAGGGCGCGCGCCTTCATCTGGGCATCCGGCCCCGCGGCCAGTTCACGACGGATGGTGGCAGCCAGAAGATCCGCCGTCAGTTCGTCCGGATGGATGAGGCCGGCCATCCCGCGTGCGCGCAGACACTCGGCGCGAACGAGCTGCTCCTTGCGGTGGGTAATGCGCGGGATTATCACGACTGACCGCGCGTGGCGCATCGCCTGCGCGGTGGTGTTGTAGCCTCCGGTGCAGATCACGAGGTCGGCGCCCCGCATCGGCGCCGACGTGGAATCGACGAACTCGACCAGGCTCACCGACGGCAGCGCGGCCGCGCGGGTCTGGAAACTGCGCAGCAGCTCCTCGTCCACCAGCGGCCCCGTCACGATGGTGGCGTCGAATTCCATCGCGCCGCCCAGGCGCTCGGCCATTTCGAGGAACGTACCCACCACCAGCTCGCCCGCGCCGTCTCCCCCGCCGATGGTGACGAGAACGCGTCGCCGCTGCTTCCCCTCCGTGCGGTTTCCGGCAGAGGGAGGGAGTTCCGCGGTCTCACCGACGTAGTTCATGTACGCCACCCGCGACGCCAGCGCCGGCGAGAACCGGTAGGCGCTCGCCGCGTCGAAGACCTCGCGCATGCCGTAGACGAAGACATGGTCGTAGCTGTCCTCGACCAGCCGGTAGAGGCCATCCTTCGTCCAGATGCTCAGCACGGACTCGGGGTCGTCGATGACATCGCGCAGGCCCAGCATTCTTGCGCAGCCGGGGCGGTTGGCCGCGAGCCACTCCAGGCTCGGAACCAGCTCACCTTTCATTCCCGCCGGTGAATGATCCACCAGCACCGCGTCGGGGTCGAAGTCCTGTACCGTTCGCAACAGCAGGCTGGCCCGGAATTCCACGATGGTGGCGTCGGACATCGCCAGCGACCGCGCCTGGTAGCGTTCGGACGCCACCTTGCGCACCGCCGGCAGCTTCACGTAGTCGACGCGCGCCGGCATGCGCATGCGATGGGCTACGGACGATCCGGTCACGATAAGCACCGACAGTTGCGGGAAATGCTGTATCAACGCGGATGCGAGGTTGACGCTCCGGCTCAGGTGCCCCAGGCCGAAGGTGTCGTGCGAGTAGATGAGCAGCCGCGCGCCGGTATCGTCCCGGGGGGATGCCAGCTGGAATCCGGCCTGGCCGCTCCGGAACGTCGCCACCAGGCCTGCGTCGGACGGGATCTCCGGAAACAGTGGCGTCAACTCACCGCTCAACTCCGCCGTGCGGGACTGCATCTTGACGCGGATCTGGAATGGCGCGGCCTCGCTGCCACCCATGACCCGGCTGACGGCGGCTTCGAACGCCACCCGCTCCGACGGATCCACGCGCAGGGCCTCTTCGAGCGGCAGGCCGATGACGTCTGCGGGCGCCCAGCCGGTGGCATCACAGGCGCCGCGGTTGGCGAAGGTCACCCTGGCCTCGGTGTCGGCCACAACGATGGCATCGGAGCCCCCGAACAGGACTCTCGCAAGCGTGCGCTCCCGCGCCCGCAACCGTCGCGCGCGGCGGTGGGTTCCCAGCGCGGTCGTGATCACCGCCCGCAGTTCCGGCTCGCTGAATGGCTTCACGATGTATCCGACCGCGCCGACCGATTCCGTGGCCCGAACGGTGTTCTCGTCGGCGAACGCGGTAACGAAGATCAATGCTGCATCCACGTCGAGGGAGAGTTCGCGCGCCGCATCGACACCCGTACGCTCTCCGCGCAACTGGATGTCCATCAGGATGAGGTCTGGCGCTTCCCGGCGCGCCGCTTCCACAGCCTCTTCCGCGGTTGCAACCGAGGCGACCACCTCGTGACCGATCGCCTCCACCGTCGCGCGCACATGCATGCGGACGATGGACTCGTCCTCGACGATGAGAACACGCGCTCGGGTCATGAAGCCTCGAATGGGTTGCGCCCGCCGCAGCACCGCCGGAAGGCCGTCAATGGGTCATGGGACGAGGAAGTGTGCGCAAGCACCACGCCAACGGCGCCTCATTCTTAAGATATTTTTTTGCAATTGGTTATGGGCCGGGGCGCGGGCGAGTGGCGGGTGGTGAGACACGCCCGCTGTCTCACGCGTGTCTCAGCGGGACACGGGGCTAGTCGTCGGCGAGACCGAACTGGGCGAGCCGCCGGTAGAGCGTGGCACGGCTGATGCCGAGCAGCGCCGCGGCTCGCGACCGGTTGCCTCCCGCCCGCTGCAGCGCGTTCACGAGACGGGAGCGATCGTCTCCCGGTTCGGCCGGGGCGCCGGCCAGAACCTCGGCGGGCAGATCCGTCCGCGCGATGACCGCGGCCACGCTCGCCAGCGCCGCGTGATCAATGGCGCCGCGCAGCTCGCGGACATTGCCCGGCCAGGAGTAGCGCTGGATTGCGGCGAGCGCCTCGGGAGAGAAACCGTCGAGGCGTTTGGCGAGCGTGCGCGCGGCGGCGGCAAGAAAGTGCTGCGCGAGCAGGACGATGTCGTCGCCGCGCGTCCGCAGGGGTGGCAGGATCAGCCGCGCGCCGCGCAACCGGTACAGGAGGTCGGCGCGGAAGCGGCCGGCTGCAATCTCCTCGTCAAGGTCGCGCTGCGTCGCGCAAACCACCCTCACATCGACCCGGCGCCCCTCCGTCTCCCCGACGCGTGTCACCACATTATCATCGAGCACGCGCAGGACGGACTTCTGCAGGGCGGGCGAGATGTCCCCGATTTCGTCCAGGAAGAGCGTTCCCCCGTTCGCGGCTTCGAACACCCCCACCTGGCTCTCGACGGCGCCGGTGAAGGCGCCGCGGCGGTGGCCAAAGAGCTGGCTTCCCAGCAGCGTGTCCGTGAGTCCGGCACAGTTGACGGCGACAAACGCCCCCCGGGCGCGGGGACTCAGGGTGTGCAGGGCCCGCGCCGCCAGTTCCTTTCCGCAACCGGTCTCCCCTTCGATGAGAACGGTCCACGGGACACCGGCCAGCTTCTCGATGCGCTCGTACAGAGCCAGCATCGCGTCGCTGCGGCCGATGATGCCGTGGAACTCGCCACCGGGCGCAAGGCGTTTGCGCAACGCGGTCCGGTCGGTTCCCGGTCCGGAGGTGGTCGCGTGTACGAGCACCGCCCAGCCGGACGCAGCGCCCGCCCCGAACCGCAGCGGCAGAATCTCCACCTCCCCGCGAATCATCCCGCCGTCGCCGCAGCGAATCTCCACCGGCTCGTCGCCGAAGGGAGGAGATCCGGACGCTCCGTCGTCCAGCCAGCGGCGCAGGGCGTCCCGGATTCCCGCCGGCGACACCTGGAGAACCCTGTCCAGGCGCTCGCCGGGAAGTCGAATTCCCTCACGTGCGAACATTTGCTCCGCCAGTGGATTGGCGAACGTCACGTGTCCTGAAGCGTCGATGAGCACGACGCCGTCACCAAGGCGTGACAGAACGCCGCGCAGCGCCTCGCCCCCCAGCGAACCGGCAAGACGCCCGCGGGCGGCGAGCGCCGTGGCGAGGGCGGCTTTCAACTGAGCCTCGCTGAACGGCTTCACGACGTACCCGTGCGACCCGATATCACCGGCCCGTGCAAGCGTCGAATCGTCCGCAAACGCGGTGACGAAGATGACCGTGGTGCCGTAGCGCGACTCGATCTCGCCGGCCGCGGTGATGCCGTCCACCTCCCCCTCGATGTTCACGTCTATCAGGGCGACCTCCGGGCGCGCGTTCGCCGCGAGGCTCAACGCCTGTCGCGCACTCGTGGCCACACCCACCACCTCGTGCCCAAGCGACGTCACCAGCCGGCGCAGGTGCACCTGGACCACCGCTTCGTCTTCGACGATCATGACACGGGCGCGGCTCATGCCCGCTCCGCCTCCCTCAACGCTTCCGGAAAGACCACCCGGATTTCCGTGCCCTTGCCGCCGACCATCTCGGCGCGGCCACCGAGTTGCCCGGCGAGTGCCTCCACCAGATCCAGGCCCAGGGATCCGTCCCGCCCGGCGGGACCCATCCCGGGCCCGTCGTCGCACACGACCAGTTCACAGAGGCCATCCGGGCATCGCCCGACGGTCACGACCACGTTCCCCCCCCCGGAGGACAGGGCGTGCTTGATGGCGTTGGTCACGAGTTCGTTGACGACCAGGCCGCACGAGATGGCCCGGTCGATGTCGAGGTGCAGGTCATCGGCCTGAATCCGCACGTCGAGGTTCCCCCTCGCAGGGGCGAGCGATTGCGCCAGCCCCGCGACGAGCAGACGGATGTAGCTTCCGAGATTGATCCGGTCCGACGCCGAGGACTGGTGGAACTGTTCGTGTACGAGCGCCATCGCACGTATCCGGCTGCGGCTCTCCGCGAACAGCTCGTGCACGTACGGGTCCGCGGCCCGTCCGGCCTGCAGGTCGAGAAGGCTGGATACGATCTGCAGGTTGTTCTTTACGCGATGGTGGACCTCCCGCAGGAGCAGCTCCTTCTCCGAGAGCGAAACCCGCAGCTTCTCCCTGACGGCGTTCAGATTGTCGATCGAAACGGTCGACGCCGCGAGCGCCTCGGCCATCTGGTTGAAGGAGGAGGCGAGCACTCCGAGTTCGTCGTTGGTCGTCGCCGTGACGCGCGTATCGAGATGACCCTCCCCGATCCGCGTGGCCGCCTCGGAGAGCGACGCGATCGGGCGCGAGATCGAGCGCCACATGTACCCCGCCAGCAGCACACCCATGAGCACGGCTCCCAGGCTCACGCCCAGCACGAGTTTCACGGTTCTCTCGGTGCCCACCACCGTCTCCCGGATTTCCTCCGCGAACTCATCCTGGGCGTCCAGCAGACGCGCGTCCGTGTCCGGAATGACCCGCTCGGTCAGGATTGACCTCATGTCCGCCGCCACCAGCGCCCGGCCACCCGGGCCCGGGGACTCCGCCAGAGCGCGTGCCTTCGCCGCGAGCAGGAGCAGAGACTCGTTGCTGGATCCGCCGGTGTCCGCCATGGACGTGGGATCGTTCACGAGCCGGGCCAGGTCGTCAACCTCGTCCCGGATCGCGGCGACATCCCACGACATGGAGTCCGGCGGTACCCGCTCCAGCGAGCCCAAAACGCGCCGCGCAATCTGTCCGGCCTCGGTTGCGCGCTCGACTCGATGCAGGCGGCTTGGCTCTCCCCGCCACTGGTTCTCGCGGCCGACGAGAACCGGGATGCCGGTGACTTCCAGGGTGTCCGGCCAGACGCCGTCGGCCTGGTAGGAATTCACGACCCCCTTGATCTTGTTGCTATCCTTGATGTCACCCACGCGGATCTTCCGCGCATACCAAGTGCCTCCCTCGTCGACGCGTGCGCTGATCTCCGCCCGCTCCCCGGCGCGCAGATCCGCCAGCGATCCGATATGCTCGAACTCCGTGGTCGAGTCCGTCATCATGGCAATGCCGTACATGCGCACCACGCCGGTAGCGACGTCAACCTCGCCCACCGGTCCGCGCAGCTTGGGCCGGCGCGGACCCGGCAACTCCTCCAGTTCCTCGGCCACGAAGGCGCCGTCCTCCCACTCGCCTTCCACTTCGAGAACCAGTCCCAGCGGCGAACGGTCATCCAGCATGAACCCGGAATGCCGCGAAAGTTCGGACACCTGCACGCGGAGCTTGCGGCTCGTGACGAACGCGATAACACCCACGATCACCACGAGACCGACGATTACCAGATACGACATCGACAGCTTGAAGCGGAGACTCATGGCACTTCAGAACGCCCTGATTGCGGTTGTCACGAGAGAGTGGTACCCGCCCACCACCAGCGCCAGCGGCGGCCCGATGATGCGCCACAACATGCCCGTCCACAAGAGCGCAATGAGGATGAAGAAGCCCCAGCGCCCCACCGAGCGCAGCGCCTCGCGCGGCCCCGGAGGGAGGTAGCGCATCATGATCCAGTGCCCGTCCAGCGGGGGAATGGGCAGCAGGTTGAAGATCGCCAGCACGCAGTTGAGCGTGATCATGCTGTTGCACAGGGTATTGAAGAAGAGAAACGAGCGCTGTCCGTTTTCGGCCAGCCCCGGCACGTACTTGAACGCCACGCCCACCACGATCCACAAGAGCGACGCGGCAAAGGCCAGCAGGAAGTTGCTCGCGGGTCCGGCCGCCGCCACGTAGGCGTTGTGGACCACCGGGTTGCGCAGGTTGGCGGGATCCACCGGCACCGGCTTGGCCCAGCCCAGGAACGGCAACCCCGATATGAACGCGGCAATTGGAAGCAGCACGCTCCCCACCGGATCCAGGTGCGGCAGCGGATTCATGGTGATGCGCCCCATGTCGCGGGCGGTGGTATCCCCAAAGTGCTCCGCGGCGATGCCGTGCGCGTTCTCGTGCACCACCACCGAGAACACGAACACCACCAGGCTCACCGCGCCGGTCAGGAAATCGGGTGTCATCGGATGTGCAGCACCTTGTGGGTTTGGGGTATGACACGAACCGTGTCCAGACGGGCGCCCGCAGCGCCGGCACCGGCGTCCACGAGCGCGAGCAAGGCCCGTGTCCTCTCGCGCGTGGTGCTCCGCCCGAACAAGGCTTCGCTCTCGGGCTGGATGATCAGGGCGATACTCCGGTCGAACTCCGCCACCAGTTCCGCCGCCTGCTCGATCTCCGCCAGCGAGGCGTTGAGATCCACCACCACCTTGGCGAAGACCACCCGCGCGGGATTGCGGCGCTCGCGGATGGTTTCCAGGAAACCCCGGTGGTCGCCCCAGTGCCTGATGCCGGTGGCGGACGGCAGTTTCACGTCCATGGCAACCACGTCCACGTGATCGATCACCCTGCGCAACGCCTCCCCGTGCAGACCCGCCGTTTCCAGGTGGATGCGCAGGCCTGCGGCGCGCAGCCCGCGCGCCAGCGCGGCAACAAACTCCGGCTGTTCCAGCGGTTCCCCGCCGGTAATGCTCACATTCGTCACCCCGTGCCCGCGCGCAAACGTTGTCACGTCCGCCACCACGTCGTCCAGCGCAACCGGATTGGGACGCCAGCGCTTCCTTGCTTCGTCGTCGTGGTGGGTGACGAAGCGCGGGGTCTGCACCTTGCTGTACACCGTGTCGCACCACGAGCAGGTGGCCACGCAGCCGGCGGTGCGCACGAAAACCTGCCGCTCCCCCACGAACAGCCCCTCGCCCTGCAGCGAACAGAACATCTCGGAGAGGTGCCCGGTGAGTGTCTTCGTGTCTGGTTGCTTCGTTTCCACTACCGCACCGTCTTTACCTTGGTCTCCGCGTGTGCCATGGTGGCGAGTTCGCGCGCGTAGCGCTGCAGCAGTTCACCGAGAACGCTCGCCGCGTCCAGCTTGAGTTCCTCCAGCCCCACCGCCGGGACCGGCGCGCCGGTGGGGTCCACGTTGATGCCCAGGTGGATGAGGCTCCCGGCGGGATAGGGGGCCGCGATGGAAACGGTGAGCTTGCGGCCCTCGAGGTAGAGATCGTCGCCGTCGCGACGCAGCCTCCGCAGACCCACCACCTCTTCCAGGATGCACACCAGCAGGCGCTGGCGCGCCACGCCCAGCGCCAGCGGGCACGCGGGGTGCTCGGCGATCACGTGCGCCATCGACGCCGCGACGATGGTGTGCCCCGCGCGCACGTCGTCCAGGTCCACCAGGTGCTCGGTGGGCACCAGGCACGGCCCCACGAAGCCGGCGGCTGCGTCACCGGAGAGCCCGGTGTTCTCCCCCACCCAGCCGCTGCGCAGCTCGAGCCCGCTGTACGGCACGCGGCCGTCGAGGATGCTCCACGAGAACGTCACGCGGCAAACTCGATGACGGGGCGTTCCCCAGAGGAGAGCGAATCCAGCGCGGCCCGCAGGCGCAGGCAGGACGCACACGCGCCGCACATGCGTTCTCCGCCGCGATAACAACTCCACACGATGGACAGTGGCGCCTTGAGCCGCATTCCGAGCCGGATGATCTCGCGCTTGTCGAGGTCCACGGTGAAACTCTCCACCCGCACGCCGGTGCGCGTGGACAGCGCCAGCGCCGCGTTGACGCGTGTCACGTACTCGCCGCTGTTATCCGGAAACTCCGCGGCTTCCTCACGGTTGAACCCGGTGACGATGGTGTCGAACCCGCGTGCCTCGGCGTACGAGGCAGCGATGTTTATGAACACGCCGTTGCGGTTGGGAACCCACACCTCGTCGAGCTCACGCAGCGCCCCTGCGCCCGTGCCGCCACCGCGCATGCCGGCGGGTGAGAGCGACTCCAGCCAGCGGATATCCACGTCTGCGAAGGGAATCCCGTAGAAGTCCGCCGCACTCATGGCGGAGACGCGCTCGCTCTCCCGGGAGCGCTGCCCGTAGTCGAGGAACAGCACCAGGCGCACGTCGCGCTCGGTGGTGGCGCGGGCCAGGGAAACCAGCGAGTCGAGTCCGCCGCTCACCAGTGCAACGCTGCTGGGCTTCGCGTTCATGATTCGGCGTAGGCCGCGCACGCCTCGGGCCCTTCCCAGACCTCCACACGGGCCAGCCGACCGCGCGGCCCCGGCACGGGTCGCTCACGCAGGATGGCAAATACCTCCCGCGCCAGGTTCTCCGCCGTTGGCGGCACCGTGTCGAACGGGGCGATGTCGTTGAGGTGGCGATGGTCGAACTTGTCGTGCACTTCGCGCCCCAGCAGCGCCTTCAGATCGCGGAAGTTCGCCCCCATCCCGTGCTCGTCGAGACCGTTGAACTCCCAGAAGGCGCGCACGGTCCAGGTGTGGCCGTGCAGCCGGTCGCACGGGGGGCATCCCGGCAGAACGTGCGACGACGCCAGCCGGCACTGGACGGACAGGGTGAATACTCCACTCACAATGAAAACGTCGAGTTCGAGGTGGTGTGCGGGGCCCGACGGCGGCTCAGCAACCCGGTATAAGATGATGGCCCGGCGGGGGGCGGTGCTGCCACCGGATCCGCCCGGCATTCGCAACTGTTTGAAGGAATAATACTTGAAGGCGCGCCGCGGGCGCAACGGCGCCGAACCCGTCGCGTGCAAATTGCAGCCGGGCGCCGTGGCGGCCGGCGGAAGCCCGGTCGCGCGACCGTCGCCGTATCCATATATCTGACAATATATTGCGATATAGACCCACGATCGCGGCCCGGCGGCCGGCTCTGGTATGCGATTCGCTTAGACCAACCGCGCACGGCACGTGACCGATCGACATACCATGAACGAAAAAGCAGCATCCGCACAGCAGAAGGCCCTCCAGGAGCGCAAGCGCGGCCAGCACGCCAAGGCCGTGAAGCGCCTGGAGCAGGCCATTGCTGCCTACCCCGACGAGCTGGACCTCTACCTCGACGCCGTCGACGCATGCCTCGAGGGCGGCGAGGTATCGCGCTCCACCCAGTTCTTGAAAACGCTGCAGGAGCGCTTTCCCAAGGAAAAGGATCGCATCGCCCAGTTTGTCAAGGACCGGCTCGCCGCGGTACACGACCCGGCGCTGGCGCGCTTCGTGGTGGAAAACTCCATCAAGCTGCGCGACCTGGTGGCGTCTCTCGATCACCTGGACCTGATCCCGGACCACACCGTGCGCGATCTGCTTTCGCGCACGCGCACCAAGAAGCAGTCGCTCAAGTCGGCCAGCCACGGCGGCTACTCGCTGAGCAGCGAACTGGTGACCAACGAACTCATGTCGGCGCTGCTGTCGATCCGCATCGGCAACATGAAGGAGGCGGTGACCGCGCTGGTCCAGATTCTCGACGGGAAACCGGTCGAGCAGGCCATCCTGACGCCGTTCCTCGCCTCCCTGGAGAACAAGCATCCCAAGTCCGGCCGGGTGCGCTTTGCCCACGCGGTGGCGCAGGCCACCTCCGGGGCGGAACTGGAATCCATCGGCCGCTTCGTCGAAGCCGCGCGCCTGGAAGAGCCGGTGGCCACCATGTGTGTCGACCGCCTGCGAATTCTGCGCGAGACCAGCAAGGCGCGCGCGCGCGTGGAACGCGCTCTGGCCGAGGTATACCTGATCAAGGGCGACCTCGACGACGCCGCGGAGGTGCTGCGGGACTACCTCGCCGCGGAAAAGGACGCGGGGCGCGAGGTCATCCTGATGGTCAAGCCGTTCATCGACCCCGCCAGGGGCCTCAACGCCTGCACGTGGCTGGCGCTGGACGCATCTCTCACCCTGGAGCAGAGCAACGTTGCACTCGAGATTCTGCGTCCGCTCCACCAGCGCGCCGACTGCGGGGAGGCGCTGCTGGACTGGTTCGAGACCAAGGCCAGGAACGCCTCGCTCACCGTCGAGATGCTCACCTTCCACGCCACGCTGGCGCTGGATCTCAAGAAACACGAGCGCGCCGCCGAAATTCTGCGCGCGGTGTGCGTGAAGGCGCCGCTCGAGGTACCCGCGGTGCTGGCCCTGCTGGATCGCCATCGCAAGGATCACGATTCCATCGAGACGCTCTACCGCGAGTACGCCGCCAAGGACGTGGAAGCCGGCGGCGACGCCACCGACATCGACGACGACGGCTTTCAGAACTTCGACAACCGTGAGTTCAGCATGCCCGGGACCGCGCCCGGCACACCCAGCGCACCGCGTGCGCCCAGCGCGCCCAAGTCCGCGTCCGAGCAGGACAAACCCATGGACTTCGCCGCGCACATGCGCGGCAAGGTGGAGAAGAAGTCGTTCGTGGAAACGCGCGAGATTTCCTTCGACGACGACGGCGCCCCCGCGCCGCGCCAGCCCGCGGAACCGGAAGCGTCGGCCGAAACCGCCGCGCCGGCGGACACCGACGGCTTCGAACTCAACTCGGGACCGGCCATGATGCGGCCGCGCCTGTCCGCCATGAAGAAGGACGAGGCGCCGGCGGTCGCCGAGAAGAAGAAACCCGTGATCGCGGAGGAGAAGACACCGGTGATCACCGAGGAGCACGTCGTCAACGTCGGACAGAAGCTCTACGAAACCGGCGCTGCCGCGTTCTTCCACGTGGACGCGGAAGACGCCGCACCGCAGGCGGAGGAACCGGCACCGAAGCCCGCGCCCGCGCCAAAGGCGAAGACGGCCGCTGCGCCGCCCGCGAAACCGGAAACGAAGACCGCGCCGAAACCTCCCGCAGCGCCAGAACCGAAAGCTGCGCCGGAGCCGGTCGCGGCGCCCGAGCCGGCCGCCGCGCCGGTGATCGCCCTGCAAGCAGCCAGCGACGTGGCCGAAGTCGAGCCGGAAAGCGTGGTTCCGGCCACGTTCGAGGCGCAGTTCGCCCAATTCCGCAACGGGTGCCTGGACGGCGCACGCGTGATTGCACTCATGGAGACCGCGGTGGCGGAGGGACGGGTGGATGCACTGCAGGAACTGCTCAAGTACGAAGCAAAGAACGACGCGGAATCTTTTTCCCGCAGCTACTTCGAGGCCGAGCACCTGATCATGAGCAGCCGCCCGCTGCCGGCCATGAAAATACTGGCGGGCCTCGACACGCCGGGGCTTTCCGACGACCAGAAACGCCGCCTGTGGTTCCGGCTCGCCGCCTGCCAGCGGGCCATTCACGATTTTGCCGCCGCCCAGGAAACGCTCACCCGGCTGGTCGAAGCGTTCCCGGACCGGGAAGAATATGCCCGCCTGGCGCGCACGAACTTCGAGCAACACCTGAGCGAGCAGAGCCGCCAGACGCCCGCGCTCCAGAAGACGAGTTCGCTCGACTGATCCGCGTCCGCCCGGGCACATCCCCGGCACGGACTATGCTAGGAATTTCCGGAAATCATGCGACGTCATCGCGACTCGCGACGACGCTCCAATATTCGCCGACTATTTCGTCCTGTGGGGTTCAAGGAGCACTATCATGAAGATCTGCCCGTTCATGTCGCACATGCTGGGTGCCGACAGCAACGTTCTCGAGATCGATTCGCCGTCACCGCGTTCCACCGGTGAGGTGGTCGAACTCGGCTACGACGAAGGAGAAGGAAGCGTCGGCGTCAAGACCGAGCGCAAACCCGGCCGTTCGGCCACCAGGGCGAAATCAGAGCCCAAGACCTCGTCGCACCTCTACTGCCTGCGCGAGACCTGCCGCTTCTACCGCGCCCGTGACGGCGAGTGCACCTTCGACACGATCCTGGAGAGCGTCAGCGCCCAGTCCAAGGCCATCAACGAGCTGAACGCGCGCAGCGACAAGGACAAGAACGAGAAGAACAAGAAGGACAACAGCGCGGAGACGGTGGCCCGCGAGCTGGACAAGTTCTGGAAGTTCCAGACCAAGAGCGTCACCGAGTTGATCTCCGGCTTCGGCGAGAGCGAGAAGCGTCAGAGCGACGCCTACGCGAAGTTCATCTCCGACGTCGAGAAGCGCATCATCGCCTTCATGGACGAAGAGGACAGCCGTGACGAGCGCATGAACACCATCCGCGACGGCGTGGCCGAGATCAAGGACACCATCGACGCGCGTAACGATGGCTTCGACAGCATGACCACCACCGTCTCCGACCTGGTGATGTCCTTCGAGGACAACCTCAAGGAGATCAAGAACACGTGGCAGTCGCTGGCCGAGCGCCTCGACAAGTTCGAAAAGGTGGCGTCCAACATGAAGGCCATCGAGGGCATCGCCACCCGCGTGGACAGCGTCGCCAGCCGCATCGAGTCCTTCGACAAGATGACGAGCAAGATCGACACCGTGGACGCGAACGTCTCACGCACCAACAGCAACCTCGACCGCCTGGAGCGCAACTGGGCCGAACTGATGGACGTCGTCAAGGCTTCCAACAAGAAGAAGGCCGACGATCCGGCCGCACAGTCGCGCCGCCGCGAAGCCATGAAGTTCAACAACCTCGGTGTGACCAGCTTTCACAACGGGGACTTGACGCTGGCCCGCGACCAGTTCCTGGAAGCGGTCAACCGCGACGACACCTTTGCGGAGTGCTACAACAACCTGGGTCTGGTGTACACGGAACTGGGAGAGTCGCGCCCCGCGGCCGACGCCTTCTCCAAGGCGATCAAGCTCAACCCCGAGCTGCACGCGGCCTACAACAACCTGGGCTACGTGTTCTACAAGCAGGGCGAATACGACCACGCCATCGAAATGTACAACGAGGCCCTGGCCCGCAGCTCGAACAACAGCTCGGCCTATACCAACCTCGGCAACGCGTACTTCAAGCTGGGTGACCGCAAGGAGGCGCGCAAGGCGTGGGAGAAGGCAATCGAACTCGACCCCGCCAACGAGACCGCCCAGCGGAGCCTCAAGAACCTCGGCTGATACCCCGCGGTACGCGGGGCCTGAAATGCAAGATCCCCGTAGCAGCGACGTGTCGCTGATACGGGGATCCGCGTCCTAGCAGAACAACGATCTGTAGAACTAGGCGGCCTCGACGCTCGGCGTCGCGTCCTCTCCGCGCTTCTGACTGCGCAGGACGCCCTTCGCCTGTGGACCCTTCGGACTATCCATCAGCTCGTACTCGACGACTTCCCCCTCCGCAAGCGTGCGGTAGCCGTCCTCACGAATCTCAGAGTAGTGAACGAAGATGTCCTTCCCGTTGTCACCGAGAATGAAACCGTAACCCTTGTTTTCGTTGAACCACTTTACTTTACCAGTTATCCGCAAGCTTCGGGTCCCCCTTTCAAAAACAAAAACCCACCGCGCAACTGAGTGCCCGGTGGATTCCCCTGGATGCCGATTAAGACCTGGATGCAAACACGTTAGTAATCCTTGGCGTGAGGACTCGGCGATTATAGCACGGTAGCCGGAGGCGCGTCAAGAGACAGGACGGCCTTGTGGGCCTGCGGACGCCACATTCCCCCACTATTGGAAACCAAAGGGAAGCAACGGGAAGCACTTCCGCGCGCGCGCACGCCGTTGCATTCCGCGAGCACGGCCGGCCGGCGCCAGCGCGGGCACGGCAACGGGCGCGCCGGGAGGCCCTTTCGACCCGCAAGTCACCATTCGGAATGCGGCGCGGCGTGGCATGGAATTTGCCCTTTCTCGTTGGCTGACAAGGCGTTTCCCGATCGTCCGAAGAGGAAGGTCCCTCTTGAAAATCACGATTCCGCACACGAAGCAAATAGGCGAGAGCGGCGAAGTCACGCGGGCGACTCTCAACGATCTCATTCGTGCCACCATCGACGCCAGCACGGCGAAACCGACGGCGCTCGAGATCTATGACAGCATCAGCCAGCGCTTTCTGTTCGTACGCGAGCGGCAGATATACGCGGCCGCGGAGTTGACCGGCGGGCAGTTCACGTCGACGTCCATCCGCGACTTCCTGCTGGGCGCCACCAACATGAGCTTTCCGCGCGCCACCTGGTACGAACTCAACACCAAGATCGTCCACTCGGTGCTGGTGGTCTCGCAGAAGAAGCCCGCGCTACGGGTCATGACATCACTCGTCGACCTGGACCAGCTTCTCGACCGCATCGAGAAGGAGGGCAAGAGCTGCATCGTGGCCGCCACGCGGGAGGACTTCTTCGCCCTGCTCCGTTACGAGAAGGGCAAGAGCGCGGCCTTCTGCTGGGAGCAGTGTGCGGCGACACCGCGCGAGCCTTCCTTCCGCGAGGAGTTCCTGATCAAGGTATACTCCAACGCCGCCGACCGTCCCATGAACGTGAGTCTGTTCGAGGACTTCCTGGTGTCCTACGCGCCGGACGCCAAGAACCTGCCCGACACCTTCAACGGGCGCTACTCGGACGTGTTTCTCTCCAAGCCGCCGGTGGCGATCCTGCGCTTCAAGGATCGCGAGATCGGCCGCTGGGAGATCGATCGCCCGCGCCTGCGCATCGGACGCACCCCGGACAACGACATTGTCATCGATAACCTGGGCGTATCCCGCCTGCACGCGGTGATCGAGGAGAACAAGGGCGCCTACTCGGTGAAGGACTGCGAGAGCCTCAACGGCACCGTGGTCAACGGCGAGCGCACGCCCGAGAAGACCCTGCAGGACGGCGACGAGATCTCCATCGGCAAGCACACCATCGTGTTTCGCGTGTCCAGCGGCCACGCCGTCCCCGAGCCGGAGACAATTGCCGGTTTCGACCAGACCATGATCATCAGCCGCACCGCGGCGCAGCAGGCGCACCTGTCGCAGAAGACGCAGGAAGCGCCCGCCACCCCGGCACCAGCCCGTCCGGCCGGCGCCGGCAGCCCGCGCCTGGTCATCCACACCGACTACGGCGACCGCGTGGTGGAGATTGCCGACGAGGCGGTCACCATCGGCCGCGACGTGGACTCCGACGTGCGCGTGAACGGGCTGTTCGTGGCCTCGCGGCACGTGGAGATCACGCGCGAAAACGGCCGCGTGGTGCTGCGCCGCCTGGGTGGTCTGCGCTCGGTCAAGGTGAGCGGCAAGGCCGTCAAGGAAGTCGAGCTCAAGGACAACGACGAGATCCAGATCGCCAGTGAGTCTTTCGTCTTTCACGAGTAGAGCGGTGGAGGCACCGAATGCGCTACGTCTTGCTGTCTGACATCCACGGAAACCTCGAAGCTCTGCAGGCCGTCCTGGAAGCCGCGCGGCGCTTCGAGCCGTACCAGCTCATGTGCCTCGGCGACTTCGTCGGCTACGGCGCCGATCCGGAGCCGTGCATCGAGCTGGCCGGCGACAAGGCCAACCTGATGCTGGCCGGTAACCACGACCTGGCGGTCGCGGGCACCATTTCCACCGACGAATTCAATACCATCGCGCGCGAGTCCATCGACTGGACGCGCGAACAGCTGACCGCAGAGGACCGGGAGCTGCTCTCCAACCTGCCGCTGCAGTACATCGACGGCGACTATTGCTACACGCACGCGTCGCCCATCGACCCCATCAAGTTCATGTACATCCGCACCCTGGAGGACGTGGCCGAGGTGTTCGGAAGCATCGGCCAGCGCTTCTGCTTCGTGGGACACACGCACCTGCCGGTGCTGGTGGCCATGAACAAGCTCCACGGCCGCATGGAAGTGGTGCGCGACATGCGCATCGAGATTCAGGACAACTGCCGCTACTTCGTCAACGTGGGATCCGTGGGGCAACCGCGCGACTCCAACCCGGACGCGTGCCTGGTGGTTCTCGACGAAGAGGCGGGCTCGCTGGAGTTCCTGCGGGTTCCCTACGACGTCTCCAAGTCGCAGGGGAAGATTCTGTCCAACGGGCTTCCGTCGTATCTGGCGGAGCGCCTGGTGCTGGCGAGGTAGTCTGCAGGGGGCCGTGCGGTGAACGACAGCAAGAACTACAGGATCATCCAAACGGTTGCGTCCGGCGGCACGGCCGTGCTGTACAAGGCCATCCAGGTCTCGCTGGACCGGGTGGTGGCCATCAAACGCCTGCACCAGCACCTGACCACCGACGAAAACTTCACGCGCCGCTTTGTTCTGGAGGCCAAGGCGGCCGCATCGCTCGACCAGGAGAACATCGTACGCGTCATCGACTTCGGCGTCGAAGACGACTGCTACCAGATGGTGATGGAGTTCGTGGAGGGCGAGAGCGTGCGCGAAGTGCTCGAGCGCTGGCGCCCCATCAACCACGAGATCGCCCTCGCCCTGGTCCACCAGATCTGCCGCGGCCTGGAGCACGCCCACGCCAAGGGCATCGTGCACCGCGACATCAAGCCCGGCAACGTCATGCTCACCAGGGGCGGCGCGGTGAAGATTGCGGATTTCGGGCTGGCGAAGCTCATCCAGGGCAGTTCGGTCAACACCGCCGTGGATTCCATTCTGGGAACGCCGCTGTACATGTCGCCGGAGCAGGCCTTCGGCGAGAGCGTCGACCAGCGCAGCGACCTCTTCTCGCTGGGAACGGTGCTGTACGAACTCCTCACCGGAAAACAGCCCTTCGCGAGCGAGAACTACATGGGGGTCATCCAGAACATCATCAACAAGGAGATCCCCGGCATCCGCGACGTCAACTCCGCGGTTCCGGAGGCGGTGGAGGAAATCGTGGCGCGCGCGCTGGCGCGCAACCGCGAGGAGCGCTTCCAGTCCGCGCGCGAATTCCGCGAGGCCATCGAACAGGTGCTGGGGCTCGAAGGGCTGAACCGCGCGCTGTCGGCCGTACCCGTGCTGCTGGAAAGAAACACGGATACGCGCATGATTCCCGTGTCACCGACCGCAATGACACCCAACAGCATCAACATGCGCAAATCGCCCAGCTCGGCCATGGCGCGAAAGAAAACGCGCCGTCCCCCGTGGACCACGATAGGGCTGGTGGCGGTGGCGGTCTGTGCGGCGGCGGGTTACTTCTTCTTCGGCCCGGGAACGATTCCGGGGCTCGACTCGCTCAAGTTTTCCCCAGGGGCCGTGCAGCAGTCAACGATGGGTGACGAGTGGACCGACGTATTCGCCGCGCCGGATACGGTGCGCACGGGCATCGTCGACGCGGCCGCACGGCCCGCGCCGGACACCACCGCGACGCGGCCGCCCATCGACGATGCATCCGCCACGACGACCGTCGACGAGACCCCGGCGCCGACCAAACACTCCAATGCCGCGCCGGCCATGCCCTGGGTGGACCCGAATGTGAAGGCCGCGCAGGCCGAAGAGACGCCCGCGCCGGTGGAAGAACAGAAGCCGGTGGAGACGGCGCCGGAACCGAAGCCGGCGAAGACGCAGACCGAGGAACCGGAGCGGTTCCGCGAGGGCTACCTGGTGGTGAATGCGGAACCGTCCGCGCAGGTGTACGTGAACGGCGTCTACCGCGGCCTGGCCAATCCCCGCCTGCGGCTCACCCTGAACGCGGGCATGCACACCATCGAATGCCGCGGCGAGAGCTACGCGCCCTACTCGGAGTCGTTGCGCATCATTGCGGGCGAAACCTCGCAGCGCACGGTAATTCTACAGAAGCTCAAGGGGATCATCAGCCTCGCCACCAACGAGGGCGCGGAGTTCTACGTGGACGGCGCGCTCATCGGCATCACGCCCATCATGCGCCCCATCGAAGTCACCGCCGGCAAGCACACCCTCATGATCCGCAAGGACAACCACTTCACGTGGTCGTCGGATGTGACCGTGGAAGCCGACGCCACCCTGCCGCTGCGCATCACCCTGAGTCCGCGCTACTAGCCGGCTTCCCGTCCAGCACACGGGCCGCGCGCGCGGCTACCTCATCCGCTTCCAGCGACAGCAGTTTTCCCCCCGGGGAGCGCACGATCTCGAGGCCGGGGCAGCGCGGCGCCCAGCGGAAGGGGTCGGTGGGACCGAACACCGCCAGCACGCGCGCGCGCGCGGCGGCGGCCACGTGCATGACACCGGTGTCGTTGCACAGCACCAGGTCCGCGCGGCGCATGAGTGCGGCTGCGTCCAGGATGGGCCGGCCACGGATGACGGTTCCCTGCACACCGCACGCGGCCTGAAACACCTTCACCGACGCGGCATCCGCCGGCCCTTCGATGACCGCCATGCTCAGCGCGCGCCCGCGCGCCAGTGTGTCCACCACCGCGGCCCAGCGTTCGGGTGGCCAGATGTTCTCAGTCTTGCCCGCACCCGGGTGCACCGCGAGCCGCGTTGTCCCCTCGCGCCAGCAGCTCTTTGCCATCTCTTCCGCCCAGCGCTCGTTCTCGGGCGCGGGCATGATCAGCGGGGCGATGTCATTCGTCGTGATCCCCACCACCCTGAGAGGATAGAGATTGTGCTCCGCCTCGTTCATCGTCGCGAGCTCGTCGTCCGTGGGCAGCGGCAGGGTGATGTTGAGCCAGCTGCCGGTGAGCGTGTCGCCGATGCGCGCCGAGGTGGAACCGATGCGCACGCGCGCACCCGAGAGCACCGCCAGCGCGATGCTGGTGAACGAGAACGACACCGTGTGCAGCACGATGGCCAAATCGAAGCGCCGCGCGCGCAGGCGGCGGATCAGCCCCGGCGAGCCGAGCGGGTTCTTCTTCTCGTAGGTGAAGACCTCGTCGGCGAAGGGGCTGTTGGCCAGCACGCCGCGGTTCAGGTTCGACGACACCACCGCGACGTAGGCTCCCGGATAGCTCTCGCGGATGGCGCGCAGTGCTGGCACCGCCAGCAGCATGTCGCCCATCTGGTTGTGCTGGCGGATGACGAGGATGCGCCGGAAGTCCATCGCCCGGAATTCCTTCGCCGTGGTGGGGCGCGCGCGCAGCACCTTCCCCACCCCGGCCATGAGGGCGCGTTTGCCCCTGCGTTCGAGTGTCTTCACGCGTCCCATGCGCTCACCACTGCTTGTTGGCCGCGCGTTCCTTGAGGTCGCGCACGATCTCCTCGTAACTCGCGTAGCGGGTGGCGTCGATTTCGCCGGCCTCCAGGGCCGCCTTCACCGCGCAACCCGGCTCGTGGGTGTGGCTGCACGGATTGAAGCGGCAGCGGTCCTCAACGCGCGCGATCTCCGGAAAACAGTCCGCCACCTCGCCCGGGTCGTCGCCCGGGAAGCGGAAGGTCTGCATGCCAGGCGTGTCGGCCAGGAATCCCCCGCGGAAGGGAAACAGCTGCGAGTACGCCGTGGTGTGGCGGCCGCGGCCGGTGCGCTCGCCCACTTCGCCCACGTCGAGGTCGAGACCGGGGTCCAGGCGGTTCAGGAGCGAACTCTTGCCCACGCCCGATTCGCCCACGAAGGCGTAGACGCCCTCGCCGAGCCGCGCCTCCAGCGTCTCCACACCCCCGCCGCGGGTGGCGCAGGTCTCGACCACCTCGTAGCCGGCCTTCTCGTAGGCCACCCGGAATGCGGCCGCCTCGCCGGGTCCGCCGGTGTCGATCTTGTTGAGGACCACCACCGCGGGGGCGTGGCCCCACTCCGCGGCCGCCAGGACACGATTGATGAACTCCGGGTGCGGCGGGGGCTCCCCCAGAGACGTCACCACGAACAGGTACTCCACGTTGGCCACGATCATCCGGCTGCCGCGGCCCCGTTCGGCGTGGCGGGACAGCCACGACGAGCGCGGCAGGACCTCCTCCAGGGCCGCACTGCCGGTGGCCTCGCGGCGGACCAGCACGCGATCGCCCGCCACCACGCGCAGATCCCGGTCCTTCACCCGAAAGCGCCCCCGCAGCGTGCAGGGCACCACCCGGGGCCCGATCCGGACCCAGACATCCCCGCCGGTCACCCGGATGACGAGGCCGTTTTCGGTTCCAGCGTTCATGATGGCTTCACTCTTGAAGGAGGAATGCGAGACCCGGGAGAATTGGTGTTGAGCATAATCCGCGAATCTGCTAGTTTCCAAGAGTTCATTACACTTACCTTGGCGTGCGCAGACATCGACGCCCGAAAATGGCTACACCGTTGATGACGGCTCAAGAGCTCGCTTCATACTTCCGCGAACCTCTCTGCATCTTCGACCTGAAGGCAACCGCCAAGCGCGACGCGCTGGCTGAACTGGTCGAAGCGGTGTGCGCCGACCGTGAAATCCGCGACCGCGATCTGATTCTCGAGATGCTGCTCAACCGCGAGAGCCTGGGCAGCACGGCCATCGGCAAAGGCGTCGCGTTTCCCCACGGCCGCACGCTGGCGGTGCGGGATCTCTCCATCGCCTTCGGGCGCTCGGTGGCCGGCGTGGATTTCGACTCCATCGACAAGAAGCCGACCCACGTATTCTTCCTGATCATCGCCCCCCCGCAGGATCGTGACAATCTCTACCTCCAGGTCCTGGGCCGGGTGGTCGACCTCATCAAGGATGACGCGTCACGCGAGCGCATCATGGCCGTGACCAGCGTCGAGGAACTCAAGACCATCGTCGAAGGGCAGGGTTCGTGAGCGAGATTCCCGCAAAGAAACAGGACCAGGCACGCCTGCTGGTCGCGCTGCAGGACATCGACCACATGATCAAGGAAGCGGAGGACGCCAAGACCTCCGCCAAGTTCCAGGAGATGGGGTTTCCCCTGGACGGCATCGTCGAGTTGAAGAAGGCCCGCGACGAGATCGCGGCCGCGGTCAAACCCCAGCTGCTCAACCGCTACCAGCGCGTCTCCAAGAACTTCGAGCGCAGCGTGGTGCCGGTGGTGGGCGAACTGTGCACCGGCTGTTTCGCCAAGGTTCCCACCTCCTTCCGCTACGAAAAGAACGCCGTGGTCGCCTGCGAGAACTGCGGCCGGATCCTCTACTTCACCTAGTTCCCCCGCCCCGCCGCCCTTGCTTTTCGACGGCAATCTGGTAAAATATTTTTACTCTTTTTCGGAAACGTACTGTTTCTTGCCCATTTTGCTGGCGGTTTCCCCTGACCGGCGGCAGGAGCGTCGATGGAATCCTCGGTCCGAACCTTTCGCCGCAACCTCGAGCCCGTGGGGGCCGAGCGGGCCGCGGGCGTCTGGCGGGTGGCCGAGTACGTCGATCTGGTCAGTGAGCGCCGCTTCCTGGTCTGCTCGGCGGCGATGGACCCCACGGGCCGGGTCGACGCCGACGTGCTGGGGTTTCGTTGCGAAGCCGCGACCGCCATCGCCCCCGACACGTGCCTCCCCGCGCTGGATATCGCCACCGGAGACGGCCGCGCCGAGATCCTCACCCCGTTCGTCGGACCCATTGACAGCGTCAACTGGTCCGACACCGATATCGAATCGGCGTTTCTCTCCCTGATCGACACACTGGAGCGATTCGACGCGCACGCGTTCCGCGCCGCCCATCTCGACGCCGGCCTGCTGGGCGTGGATGAGAGCAACCGCCTGGTGGTCTTCCCGGCGGCCTATGCGTTCCCGCCCGACGCCATTGCGAACCTCCCGGACGGCGACGGCACGACACCACCCGGACCGGACGCGGCGCACCTGCGCGCGCTGGCCCGCGTGGCAGACTTGCTTTCGCGCCGCGCCTCCCCCGCGCTGGCCGAACGGCTCCGCGCCGTGGCTGCGGCCATCGAAGCGGGCGCGGTGGCACGGGCCGGCGACGTGCACGCCGTGCTCAACGGCACCGCCGCGGACACTACGCACCGCACCACGCCCGCCGGGCGGCCGGCGGTCCCGTTCGACGTGGAGAACGCGCTGCGCGCGGTTGCCGACGCCAGGCCGGTGGAGATCGCCGGGGCCGCAGGCAGCGGCCGCTCCGCCGTGCTGGAACGCTTTGCGGCGCACGCGCGGCGCTCGGGCTTCGACGTGCAGTGGCTGGACGAATGGGAGATCCCTGCCGCATCGCGCAAGAAGGGCGGCGCGCGCGAAGCGGCGCGCGGCACGGTCTGGATGGTCGACGACGCGGACGAGCGGCCACTGCTGCACGCGCACATCCTCGAACTGGTGTCCGAACTGGAACGCCGCCCCGGCTCCGGTGTGGTCATCGCCACCCGGTCCGACGACCGGCCCAGCGCGTTCATGGCACTCCTGCGCTCGCGCAGCCCGCACGGCGTGTGCACGGTGGCGCTGCCGCGCGCGGCACAGTCCGAACGTCCGGGCCCATCGCTCGAGATCCTCGACCCCGACGCGCGCCAGGTGATCGAGTTGATCGCCGTGGCCGGGTGTCCGTTGCCGATCGACGTGGTGCTGTCGGTTTATCCCGGCACCGACCTCGCGGTGCACCGCCACCTCTTCGCCCTGGCGGGCGCCGACCTGATTGCGATGGAATCGCGCCGCCTGGCCGCCACCGGCTCCGCGGCCCTGCTGGTGTCGGTCCCCAGCGCGTCGTTGAGGCGGCTGATACGGGATCATATTCCCGAGTCGAGGCGGCGCAACCTGCACCGGACCATCGCCCGCATTGCGGAGGAACGTGGCTACCTGCCACCCATGTTTACCTACCAGCACCTCCTCCAGGCCGGCGAGGGCCGCGAGGCGGCCACACGCGCGGCCGCGTTCGTGCGCGAGTCCATGAGGCCGCAACGGGCACCCTTCCTGGACAGTATCGTCAACGATGTCATCGTATGCGGACTCGATCGCGACCTCGCCTACGGCGATCGCATGGCGCTGCTGGTGCGCGTCGGCGACGACCTGCTCGCACAGGGCAAGCAGAAGGAAGCCGAGGCGTTGCTGCTGCGCGCACGCGGTTTGCGTGCCGGCGCAGACGACGTGCGCGCCAACGCCCCGCTGGCCAGCGAAGCCATGCGGCTGCTGGCGGACGCGTGGGCGGCGCGGGGACAGCTGCGCGAAGCACTCGAGTTGCTCGAGGACACCCGCGAGGATCTGGCGCCCTACCTGAACCTGGCCGAACAGGCGCAACTGCTCAACGACATCGGGTGGTTCCAGTACCGGCTGGGTGACTACTCGAGTTGCGTGGACGCGTGCAAGTTCGCCATCAACACGCTCAATCCCAACGAGCACCCGCTGGTGGTGGCGCAGGCGCTCAACCTGATGGGCGTCATCTCCTTCAACACCAGCCGCTACGACGAAGCCATCTCCTACTACGAACAGAGTTCGTTCCTGCGCGAGCGCGAGAAGGATCTCAACGCGCTGGCCGGTTCCTACAACAACCTGGCGCTGGCCTACCAGTCCAAGGGCGAGTACGACAAGGCGCTCAGCTACCTGGACCGGAGCATCAGCATCAAGAGCCGGCAGAACAACGAGGCGGGCATCGCCGGCGGCTACTTGAATCTGGCCTTCCTGCACCTGGAGGTGCACAACTTCGACGAGGCGGAGCGCCGCTGCCGCGAGAGTCTGCGCATCAGTTCCGAACTCGGCCTGGCGCAACTGATCGCGGAAAATCTGAACACGCTCGGCGACATCGTGTTTGCGCGCGGGCGCCTGGACGACGCCGAACGCTACTACCGCGACTCGCTGGAGAACGCGCGCCGGCTGTCCACCGTGAACGAGGAGATGGGGGCGCAGAAGCGCCTGGCCAAGCTCTACATCCGCAAGGGCCGCGCGGACGACGCGCGCACCGCCATCGACGAGGCCGCGCGGCTGGCCGCGCGCATCGGTTCGCGCTACGAGCAGGCGCAGGCCGAGGAGATCTACGGGGATCTGCACGTCTCCGAAGGCGACCCCGCCGCCGCGGTGGACCATTTCGAGAAGGCGGCCACCCTCTACGCCACGCTGTCCAAGTTGCGCCCGGCGTCGGCGTGCCTGGCCAAGGCGGGCATCGCGCACGCCGGCAACCAGAACACCCTTGACGCCAAGCGCTGCCTCGACCGCGCCCAGGACCTCATGAAGTCACAACTGGGCCACGAGATCCCCGAGGAGATCGTGACCCTGCAGCAGGCGCTGCGCGAAAACCCGCTGCCGGCGGCGGTCTCGGGCACCGCGTCGCAGAAGATGATGTACGCGTTCAACGAGCTGTCGTCCCTTTCCGACTACGCCGACGACAAGGTCGCGTTCTTCCGCCGCGCCATCGACGTGTTCCAGACCCTGCTGGGCGCAACCCAGTGCACGCTGGCGCTGCGCAACGAGGACGGTTTCATTGGGATCAACGAATCCGGCGAAGAAGAGCCCATTGCTGATCCCATCATGCAGGCCGTGCTGGCGCGCGCGCTGCAGCTCGGCATGGTGGTTCACTGCGATTCGCCCGAGATCAAGGACATCCTCGCGCGCGGGCCGAAACCGGATTCGGGCCTGCGGCTGGTGATCGTGCCGATGAAATCCATGGGCAAGGAGCTGGGCTGCGCGGTGCTCAACGTCCCGCCCGCCGCGGTGCCGGCCGGCAAGGAAGACGTGGACTTCATCACCTCCATCGGACGCCACGTGGCGGGGGGGCTGCGCCTGAGCCTGCACCTGGACGAACGCTCCAGCGCCGAGCAACGTTTCGAGCGCGACCTGGACCGCCTGGGCACGCCGGCGGCCGACGTGGACCGCTTCCAGAAGCTCATCGGCCGCGACGAATCCATGAAGAAGGTCTTTCGCGTAATCGACAAGATCAAGGACATGGATACCGGCATCTTGATATTCGGCGAGAGCGGAACCGGCAAGACCGAGATCGCTCGCGCCATCCACAACACCAGCCCGCGGCGGCGTCATGTGTTTCAGTCCATCCACTGCGCGGAGATCCCCACCAGTCTGCTGGAGAGCGAGCTCTTCGGCCACGAACGGGGCGCGTTCACGGGTGCGGCGCAACGCAAGCTGGGCCGCTGCGAGGTGGCCGACGGCGGCACCGTGTTTCTGGACGACGTCAACGTGATGCCGCTGGACACCCAGGCCAAGCTGCTGCACTACCTGGAGACCAAGAGCTTCATGCGCCTGGGTGGAACGCAGAAGATCACCACCGACGTGCGCCTCATCGCGGCGAGCAACGAGGACCTGGAACGCCTGGTCAAGGAGAACCGGTTTCGCGAGGACCTCTATTACCGGCTCAAGGTCATCCAGATCGATCTGCCGCCGCTGCGGGAGCGCAAGGACGACATCCTGCTGATCGCGCAGGAGTTCGTGAAGAAGCGCTGCCAGCAGCAGGGCAAGACGGTGAAACGGCTGGCCTCGGAGACCATCAAGCTGTTCCAGCAGTACCGCTGGCCGGGAAACGTGCGCGAGTTGCAGAACGTTCTCGAACAAATCGTGCTGCTGTGCGACGATGACATTGTTGAACCCACTTCGCTGCCGGAGGACTTCCTGCGCCGCGCGGCGGGTGGCGGCAAGACGCGCTGGCAGTCACTGGAACAGCTGGCGCGCCAGATGGTGGAGAGCGGCGGGTCCTCGGAGGCCAATCCGCTCATGCCGCAGGTGGAAGCACTGCTTGCGAGCAAGATGGCCGAGTACACCGACAACAAGAGCAAGGCGGCCAACCTGCTCGGCATCGCCAAGCCCACGCTTTACACGCGCCTGCGCGGGTACGACCGCCTCAAGTAAGGAACATCCCTCATGCCCAGGACCATCGCGCGCGACGAACTGGCCGCCTACCTGGACCAGTACCTGCGTGTCGCGGATATCCCAGACGCCTCTCCCAACGGCCTGCAGGTGCAGGGGGCGGATCAGGTGCGGCTCATCGCGTACGCGGTGGATGCGTCTGTGCAGAGCATGAAGGCGGCCACGCGCACCAGGGCCGACATGCTCATCGTCCACCACGGCTTGTGGTGGGGAAAGCACGAACAGATCGTGGGCAACATGCACCGCCGCGTTTCCACCCTGATCAGGAACAACGTCTCCCTGTACGCGGCGCACCTGCCGCTCGACTGTCACCCCGAGGTGGGAAACAACGCCGAGCTCGCGCGCCTGTTGGGCGCCAGGGTGGAGCGTCCGTTCGCGACCTACCGGGGCGTGGAGGTGGGTCTGATTGCGGCACTGACACGCGCCCAGAAGCGGGAGCAATTCGTGGCCGCGGTGGGCAAGCACCTCGAAACCGAACCCACCGTGCTGGCCTTCGGGCCGGAGTCGGTCAAGCGTGTCGGGATCGTCTCCGGGGCCGGCGCGTCCGCGGCAGAAGAGGCGGCGCGTGCGGGTTGTGATACACTGCTCACCGGAGAGACATCACACTCGGCCTTCCACCCCGCCCGGGAGGCCGGTATCAACCTGGTGTTCGCGGGACACTACGCCACCGAGACGGTTGGGCTGCGCGCGCTGCAGGGACACCTGCGCAAGCGCTTCGGCGTCGAGGGAACGTTCATAGCCGCGCCCACCGGTTTCTAGGCGCGCTCGCCAGGGCGGGTTCATGAGACTTCCCAAAGCCGTCGTCTTTTTCATACTTCTCGGTCTGTTCATTGCGGCCATTGCGGCACGCGTGGCCACCACCAACCGGCTCGACTCCCCCTATTTCGACGGCGTGTCCGCGATGAATCACCGCCACGCGGCGGGCGTCGCGGACGGAATCTCACTGCGCGCACCGGACCCCAAGGCCAACCACCCGGCGGGTTACGTCCCGGCGCGCATCGCGCCGCAGGGCTCCGAGTTCGTGCTGGGCTGGACCATGCGCGCGGCACACTTCTTCAGCGAGGCCGATCCGCGCACGGTGACGCGCCGCTTCGTTCTCGTTCTCTCCGCTCTGTGCGTGTTCACCGCGTACGGTATCGCGCGCCGGCTGTGGGACTGCCAGGCCGGCGGCCTGCTGGCCGCATCGCTGGTGGCATTCCTTCCCCCGCTGGTAGCGGCCAGTAACGGCCGCGAATACACCCACGCTACCATCGCCGCGCTGGTGGCAAGCGTGCACGCCTTGCTGCTGTTGCGGGCACTGACGTCGCGCACACCCGTGGGCAGGGCGGCGGGCGCGGTGCTGGCGGCGGTGGCCTCCTGGGCCCTGCTGGCGGTCTGGGACGGGGCCGGCATGCTGCTGGCACTGTGGATGATCGGAATACTGGTGTGGCGGCCGCTCCCCTTGCGCCACCGCATGCTGATGGTGGGCATGCACGTGGGCGCCTGCGTGGTGGCGCTGCTCACACTCCCCCACCTCACTTCGGGGGCGTCCTTCCCGGCACTCGGGTACGTCGCCACCCGGGCGCGCTTTCTGATCGAGCGCCCGCTTTCCGCCACGATGCTCTCCGACCGGATGCGCCACGTGTGGTCGCTGGATCACGCGCCCCTCACCCCGCAGGCGTGCATCCAGCTGTTCCTGCCCATGCTGCTGTTCGCCGCCGCGCTGGCCATCAATGCGGAGTGCAGAGCGCGCGGCCGCGTCTTCGTTGTCGCGTGCGGCGTGGCCGCCGCAGCCGGCTTCATTTCGCTCGTGGACCGCGCCGCGCTTCCTTTGGCGGCGATGGCCATGATTCCAGTGGTGGCGGGCGGCGTGCGCTCGCTGGGCCGCGACTGGCGGGTGCGGGCGCCGTTGCTCGCGCTGGGTTTCTACTGCGTCTTCGCCGGGGTCGTCCTGCGCGAGAAGGGCGCGGATGTCTCCTTCCAGATCGCGCGCGCGCTCAACGTGGCGCACCGCGACCCGGATGCGTTTCTGTGGGTGAGCCTGGAGAACACCGACCGCGAGCTGGTGCGCTTTATTTCGTCGCGCACCTCGGTGCGCGATGCCGTCCTTGCACCCAACGATCTCTCGGCGCTGCTGCTGACCTTCACCGGCCGGTCGTCGGTGCTGCTGCCCGGCGGCAACGGCGCGGTGGCGGCGGAGAAGCACGTGGCGCTCACGCGCGCGCTCTACGGCACCGAGGAGGCCCTGCACCAGGCGTGCGCGCACCAGCACATCGACTACGTCGTCTACTCCATCGACGTTCTGCTCGACTCCGGCCGCTATTCGCCGCGCTACCTGGCGGCGGTAGAGTCGATCCCCCAGGACGCCGTCGCCTTCCAGATGCATTTTGCGCCGGAATCACTGCGCCACTTCACGCTGCAGTACGAAAACGACCATTATCGCCTCTTCAGGGTCAGCTCCGGCCCGGAAATGATCTTCCTCACCGACCATCCCCCCGTGTACCAGCCCTCGTTGTTGCGTGCATCCGGCGGCGGGCTGGAAACCTTCAGGCAGAACATCGAAATGCTGATCTACAACTATGCCGCCGGCGTGAGTGCGCGCGGCCGGGGCGACCTGGAAGGCGCCGCGCGCAGGCTGCGCTCATGCGTGAACAGCGCACCGCGGTTCACCCGCGCGCGCCTGGCCCTGGCGGACGTCTACATGGACCTGGAGCAGTTCGAGGAGGCGCGCCGTGTCATCATGGAAGTGGTTGCCTACGCCCCCGACAACTCGCAGGGGACGTACTACGCCGCGTACATCCACGCGCGCCTGGGCCGCTTTGAGGAGGCAAAGGCGTTCCTGACCGTTCTGTTTTCGCACGAGCGCGACCCCGACCTCCTGGAAAAGGCGCGCCTGCTGGAGGCATACATGGACCAGGGGCTCCCGCTGGAACCCGGCGCACCCGGCGGGCAATAAAAAACGGCCGCGGCGAATCAACGCCGCGGCCGCTCGAAATGGTGGGGGCTACTGGATTTGAACCAGTGACTCCTACCGTGTGAAGATAGTACTCTAGCCTCTGAGTTAAGCCCCCGTTT
>Ga0224500_10000036_pt1 | contig 87679 bp, 75 predicted proteins | sample SF_Oct11_sed_USG_FD_168126 | JGI IMG/M metagenome (GOLD analysis project Ga0224500, IMG submission 168126) | Sediment microbial communities from San Francisco Bay, California, United States - SF_Oct11_sed_USGS_4_1 | ecosystem: Environmental > Aquatic > Marine > Sediment | place: USA: California...
TATATCCTTACAAACAAAGAACTTGAGACGATGGTAGAGACAACGGATGAGTGGATCACCTCGCGTACCGGTATAAAAGAACGAAGAATTCTTAAAGGTGAAAATAAAGGCGTTTCCGTTATGGGCATTGAGGCTGTAAAAGACATGCTGGCCAAGACCCACGTTGACCCCAAAGAAATTGACTTGCTAATTTTCGCAACCGTTACAGCTGATATGACTTTCCCGGCCACGGCAAATATTGTTGCCTCGTCTATCGGTGCGGTAAATGCGTTTAGCTATGATATAAGCGCTGCGTGTTCAGGTTTTCTGTTTGCTTTAACGACGGGCGCCAGCTTCATCGAATCAGGCATGTACAAGAAAATAGTAATCGTTGGTGGCGATAAGATGTCAGCGATCATGGATTACACAGACCGGACCACCTGCATTATATTTGGGGATGGTGCTGGATGCGTTTTACTGGAACCGACGACGGAGGATGTCGGTGTTATGGATTCAATTCTCAAGAGCGATGGAAGTGGTGAAAGCTATCTGCACATGAAAGCGGGTGGCAGCCGGATTCCTGCCTCCCATCAAACCGTAGAATCAAGACAACACTACGTTTATCAGGAAGGCTCGGCCGTATTTAAGTTTGCCGTAACCAATATGGCGGAAGTGTCTGCACAACTCGCCGAACGAAATAATCTAAAACCAGATGATATTGCCTGGCTTGTTCCACATCAGGCCAACAAAAGAATCATTGATGCGGCCGCTAGCCGTGTAGGTATTACTGAAGACAAGGTAATGATGAACATTGAACGGTACGGTAACACAACCGCTGGAACAATCCCCCTGCTGCTCTGGGATTATGAAAAGCAGCTAAAAAAAGGAGATAATTTGATTCTTGCAGCTTTCGGTGGTGGCTTCACGTGGGGTGCGGTTTATGTGAAATGGGCCTATAATGGTTAACATTTTGGTTCCCGCCCTACAGTTCCGAAGACTCCTCATCAATTGAACCCGATATAGACCCTGTATTCTTGCAATTAATCAATTCATTTGTAACTTAAAGTCTCGATTTTTATGGCTACAGTCTCTGATTTAAGCAAAGGAAATTTCATTCGTTACAATGGTGAGGTCATGCAGGTGGAGGAACTTCAACATCGTACACCAGGAAACCTCCGTGCTTTTTATCAAGTAAAGATGCGGAATGTGCGGAATGGAAAAATTGCTGAAAATCGTTTTCGCCCTGGTGATGCTGTTGATTTACTCCGTGTTGAAACGAAAGAATATCAATACCTCTATGCCGACGGAGATAGCCTTGTGTGCATGGATAATATAACATTCGATCAAGTTTATGTGGACAAGAATTTGCTTGGTGGTTCTGTGAACTATATTAAAGAAGGCGTCAGTCTTTTGATTGCCTTTGAAAACGGCGAGAGTGCCATAACAGCTGAAGCCCCTACCCATGTCGTGATGGAAGTACAATACACAGAGCCAGGGATGCAGGGAGATACAGCCACACGCACTTTAAAGCCTGCTACGCTGGAAAATGGGACGGAGATTCGTGTTCCACTTTTTGTTAACGCAGGAGATAAAATAAAAATTCACACCGCTACGGGCGGCTATGTTGAGCGTGTCAAAGAATAATGTAAACCATGAGTAAGACTAAAGCATCAAAACTTATTGCCAAGAAGGTAACCATTCCTTCACGTGCTAAACTTGATCCCGGAGCATCAAATCCATCAGCGATGAAAACGTCAGAAATACGAGACCTAATTGATTTCATTTCCAAATCAGGTTTGAATGAGGTAAATATTGAAACAAAGGAACTCAAGCTTAGCGTTAAGCGGGAGCCCGATCAGAAAGTATTCAAATCCAGCCCCGCAGCCAATCAAGCTCCGCCTGCCCTACCCGTCACAGTAGGCGCCGGCGCCGCAGCGGCACCGACGAAGACGGAGACAGTCGCGAAAGCTTCATCCGAAACGAAAACGGTCGAAATCAAATCGCCAATGATCGGTACGTTTTACCGGTCCTCAAACCCAGATACGCCCGCTTTCGTTTCTGCCGGTGATAAAATAACCAAAGGCCAGCCTGTTTGCATTATCGAAGCCATGAAGCTTTTTAACGAAATCGAATCTGAAATCTCCGGAACGGTCATAAAAGTAATGGTCGAAAATGCATCACCTGTAGAATACGATCAGGTGCTTTTCATTGTTGAACCAGACTAATTCGTATTGTCATTATTATAAGGAAAACGCTATCGATCTTTCGCACATAAACTGATATCTGTGTTCAAAAAAATACTTATAGCCAACCGCGGGGAAATTGCCTTACGCATTATCCGTACTTGCCGTGAAATGGGTATCAAAACTGTGGCAGTATATTCCACGGCCGACCGAGAAAGCCTTCACGTTCGCTTTGCAGACGAAGCTGTTTGTATTGGTAATGCGCCCAGCAAAGATTCCTATCTAAATATCCCCCACATTATTTCTGCTGCAGAGATAACCAATGCCGATGCCATTCATCCCGGATATGGATTTTTGTCCGAACGCGCTGAATTCTCTTCCATTTGCCATGAATACGGCATAAAATTTATTGGCCCGACGGCTGCAATGATTGAGGCCATGGGCGATAAGTCGACCGCCAAAGACACCATGAAGAAAGCCGGTGTACCCACTATTCCTGGTTCTGATGGATTAATTGATTCCATTGAACAAGGGTTATTCCTTTCCAAAGAAATCGGCTACCCCGTTATTGTAAAAGCAACCGCAGGGGGTGGTGGCAAAGGAATGCGCATCATCCATAAAGAATCTGAGTTTAAAAAAGCATGGGACGATGCTAAGCGTGAAGCCAGCGCCTCATTTGGCAACGATGGGTTATACCTGGAAAAATTCGTTGAAGAACCACGTCACATTGAGATTCAAATCATGGGCGATCAATACGGAAAAGTGTGCCACCTTTCAGAACGCGACTGCTCCATCCAACGCAGGCATCAAAAATTGGTTGAAGAGACGCCGTCTCCTGCAGTAAACCAGGCGTTGCGCGACAAAATGGGGGCAGCCGCAATAAAAGGTGCGAAGGCAATAAGTTTTGAGGGCGCCGGTACCATTGAGTTCCTGGTAGACAAGCACAGCAAGTTCTATTTCATGGAAATGAATACCCGTATTCAGGTAGAACACCCGATCACCGAGGAAGTTACTGACTATGATTTGATTAAAGAACAAATCAAAGTTGCCGCAGGCGTGCCCATTTCAGGGACTAACTATTCTCCCAAAATGTTTGCCATGGAGTGCCGGATTAATGCAGAGGATCCTGCCAATGGTTTCCGCCCCTCGCCCGGTAAAATCACAAATCTACATATGCCCGGTGGTCATGGCGTTAGAATCGATAGTCACGTTTATGCCGGCTATACCATTCCGCCAAATTATGATTCCATGATCGCCAAACTTATCATAACGGGGCAATCCCGAGAGGAGGTAATCACCCGCATGAAGCGTGCCCTGCAGGAATTTGTCATTGAAGGTATTAAAACGACCATCCCCTTTCATATCGCGCTGATGGACAACGCGATTTTCCGTTCCGGAAAGTTCACCACCAACTTCCTGGAGACTTCCTTTGATTTCAGCCAGCTATCTAAATAAGGAGCATCCCGTAAAAACCTCCACTATTCATGAAGTCTGCGTGATGGATTTTCCTATATGGTTTGCTTGATCCCTTCGTTTCAGTATCCACCCGGATAACGGTTCCCTATGCTCATCCTTGAAACCGGAACCATCAGCTCTCCGGTGTTTCAATTATGTTTACCAATTCAGCATACCATGCTTTTCCGTACTTACGAATGAGCGGGTCTTTTAAGAATTTATACACCGGCACCTGGAGTTCTTTGCCCAAAGCACACGCCGGAGAACAAATGTGCCATTTATGGTAATTCAACGCTTCAAATTTCTTTTTCTGAGTAATCCGGATTGGGTATAAATGACACGATATCGGTTTCTTCCAGCTAATCTTTCCGTCATTATAGGCTTGTTCAATGCCGCACTTCAAAATTCCTTTCTTATCATAAATAGCATATGCGCATTCCCGTCCACCTATTACAGGTGTACACAACTCGCCCTCGTCATCTATAGCATGTTTTCCGTTCTTCTCAATTTCCTTTCTCCCTTCAGGACTAAGGTATTTCTTAACCTTTGGATAAATCTCTTCCAAAATTGCCAGTTCTTCTTCTTCCAAAGGCGCACCAAAATCACCCTCGACGCAACAAGCACCCTTGCACTTTTCAAGGTTACAAACAAACTCCTTGTCACGAATATCATCCGAAATCAATACTTCTCCGACTTTTATCATGGGCGCAAAGGTAATTAATGAAGAATCATGGTAAAGATTCGTCACAACAATATTATCAATTCCAATCCTTTAGCCCTAAGTTAAGTTATGGTCTCTCTCAAGCGCAAACTTTCTGCTCCTTCGAACAGACCCCAACTACCAATCCATTACAGACCCATCCCGCGGATCATAGACTTCAGGGTTCTTCCAGTCATGACCAATCTTATCTGAAAGTAGATTTTCATCCAACTCGATACCCAGACCAGGGCCCGTTGGAATAATAACGTGACCATCACTTTCCAGCTTAAATGGTTTCTTTAGATAGCCTTCCCCCAAAGTAACCTGCTCCTGAACCAGGAAATTCGGAATACTGGCAGCCAACTGTAGACCCGATGCCAGCGAGATGGGGCCCATTGGGTTATGGGGTGCTATCACGGCATAGTATGCTTCCGCCATGCCCGCTATCAGACGACCTTCGGTAATGCCACCTGCATGGCAGAGGTCCGGTTGAAGAATGCTCGCAGCTCCTTTCTCAAGAATTTCGCGAAAGCCCCATTTCGTGAAAATTCTTTCCCCTGTTGCTATTGGCAAATGAGTGCTTTTTGCAATGTCAACCATTACATCCACATTTTGAGCCTGGCAAGGCTCTTCGATAAACATGGGTTGAAAGGGCTCCAGTTCTTTTATCAGCACCTTCGCCGTTTGTGGCGAAATGGCGCCGTGAAAATCGATTCCAATATCTATGCTATCGCCGGCAGCAGCCCTTAGTGCAGCAAAATTTTCAGCAGCATACTTTATGAACTTAGGATTCTCCACAGCACGTGCCGGCTTCTCGCTGGCGACGCCTGTTTTTATCACCGTGTATCCTTCGCTCATTCTCTGTTTCATTTGCTCAGGTGTACTGGCACGACCGTAGACGCGAACCCGGTCACGAGTTGGTCCACCGAACAGTTCATATACCGGTATGTTAAGTAACTTCCCTTTTATGTCCCATAAGGCCTGGTCAATGCCACTCAAAGCACTGGTGAGGATAGGACCACCACGATAAAAAGCATGGCGATAAATAGCCTGCCAGTGGTGTACTACGTTCCTTGGATCCTTGCCGATTAAATAAGGCTCAATTTCCTTAATTGCTGTTTGGATGGTCAGCGCCCTGCCTTCGAGCAGGGGTTCTCCCAATCCAACTACACCAGCGTCGGTGTGGATTTTGAGAAAAATCCAGCGTGGCTTTACCAGGAATGTTTCCAACTTGGTGATTTTTACCTTGGCTTTTTCTTGCGTCTTCAAGGGCGCAGCATAAGAAAACTGCGGTAACGTCATGGCAGCAACACCGCCCGCCATACCTACTACAGATTGCATTGCGGAACGTCTGGATATTCCAGATTTTTGTGACGATAATTTCATTCTTAGGTTTGGTTAAAGGGTTTGCACTAGCGGGATCATTTTGTTCGTGACGATGGATTTGTGGTACCTATCACCCCGATTTTCTGATAAATTGACGTCTGGCTTTGTCATGAGAATCCAACAAGTACAGTCGTTAATTCATCTATCGAAACTATTCAAAAAATCTTTCTGTATCCAAATATTTCTTGTGCTGCGCAATTTTTTATGCATTCCAATTTCATGTTTGCGTTTATTGAACGGGGTTATATCCATTTTCATACTCCCGCCAGCCTGATACTATACACCCAGTAAAAACGCTCAGAGTTGAACCTTTACTTTAACCATTGCCAAAACCATAAACAATCCGGTATTTAACTTCAATTCATAGAAGTGTTGAAAGGGAGGAAAAACTTTCTAAAAAAAATAAAATATTTTGCCAATAAAGCTGAATGAAAAAAACTGTGATCTAACTTGTGGCCGATATGATGGATTATCTTGCGAGTTTGAACGAACCCCAATACGAAGGGGTGATCAATACAGAAGGACCCTGCATGCTTATTGCGGGCGCCGGGTCAGGAAAAACGCGCGTATTGACCTACCGCATCGCACATTTGATGCACAAAGGCGCCGATGCTTTCAATATTATGGCACTCACCTTTACCAATAAGGCCGCGAAAGAAATGCGTGGACGTATTGAAGCAGTAGTCGGAAACGATGCACGAAACCTCTGGATGGGTACATTTCATTCAGTGTTTGCCAGGATTCTGAGGGCTGAAGCGCATCACCTGGGTTATACGAATAATTTTACAATATACGATTCGGACGATTCGAAGACACTAATAAAAAACATCGTCAAAGAAATGGGTTTGGACGATGCAGTGTATAAAGCCAACACAGTTTATAACCGAATATCAGCTGCAAAAAACAGCCTCATAAGCTGGCAGGATTATGCAAATAATGCGGAACTGGTGGGCGACGACGCTACAAACCTCCGTCCAGAAGTGGCAAAAATATATAGAGCATATGCGCTCCGTTGTTTTAAATCAGGTGCTATGGATTTCGATGACCTGCTGTTTAATACGGATAAACTTTTTAAAGAACATCTCGATGTGCTGAATAAATACCAGCAACGCATTCAGTATGTTTTAGTCGATGAGTTTCAGGATACCAACCTTTGTCAATATTTTATCATCCGCAAGCTGGCCGCAGTCCGCCAGAATATTTGTGTGGTGGGTGATGATGCACAAAGTATCTACGCTTTCCGGGGTGCTGACATTACAAATATCCTGAACTTTGAACGCGATTATCCAGATCTCAAAATCTTTAAGCTGGAACAAAACTACCGTTCCACGCAAAATATTGTAAGCGCTGCCAATTCGGTCATCAAAAAAAACCGGGCGCAGCTACCCAAGAATATCTGGACTGCCAATGAGGAAGGCGAACTGATAGAACTCATCAAAGCGGTTTCCGACAACGAAGAAGGAAGATTGGTGGCCACCTCCATCTTCCAGGAAAAGATGCAGCATCAACTGAAGTTCAACGACTTTGCTGTGCTTTACCGGACAAACAGTCAATCGCGGGCCATTGAAGAAGCCCTGCGCAGAATGAACATTAAGTATAAAGTTGTAGGGGGCCTATCGTTTTATCAGAGAAAGGAAATTAAAGATCTCCTGGCCTATATGCGCTTCACGATCAATCAACAAGATGAAGCTTCATTCAGAAGAATCATCAACCTGCCCAAGCGCGGAATTGGTGATTCGACTGTAGATAAAATTATTGTTGCGGCGAATGATCATGCCATTACGATCTGGGAAGTTATTCAGCATGCCCATTCCTTTATTGGCGGGCGGGCGGCCGGCCCCATTGAAGATTTTGTTGCCATGATTAAGCTGTTTGGTATCGACGTCGAAAGAAAAGATGCCTACGATGCAGCTTTCGAAATAGCCAAAGGTTCTGGCTTATTGCGCGAACTGTATGAAGATAAGACCGTAGAAGGACTAAGCCGTTACGAGAATGTTCAGGAACTGTTGAATGCCATAAAGGAGTTTGTGGTAGATCCTGAGCGGGAGGATAAAAGTCTGGGTTCCTTTTTACAGGAAGTATCCTTAATTACGGGACAGGATGACGATAAAGATAAGGATCCGGATAAGGTAACCCTGATGACCATCCATATGGCAAAAGGATTGGAGTTCAGCAATGTATACGTTGTTGGCCTGGAAGAAGATCTGTTCCCTTCACAAATGATGTTAAGCAGCAGAGCCGATCTGGAAGAAGAAAGGAGACTGTTCTACGTTGCCATTACACGTTCCAAAAAAAGGCTTTTCTTATCCTATGCTTTAACGCGCTATCGCTTTGGGCGACTTAAAAACTGTGAACCAAGCCGTTTCCTGGATGATATCGATCAATCCTTTATTAAGGTAAGCAGCAAATTTGCCGGACTGGAGTCCTCTCCGCCAAGCTCACAGTATGCTAAGACACTTGTAAACGGAATTAGGAAGACGATAGGGTCGGCAGCACCTGTAGTCAAGTCATCCGGATACAAAGTGCCGGCGGATTTCGCCCCCAGTGACACCTCTGCCCTGCAGGAGGGCATGAAGGTAGAGCATCCTAAATTCGGGTTCGGAATGGTTACAAAGATGGATTCCACCGGCGCTGACCGCAAAGCAAAGATTAATTTTGATGATTTTGGTGAGAAGACCTTATTGCTTAACTTTGCAAAACTCAAGATTCATGCCTAGCAGTTAGCTATGAATTCCAGGTGGCATAAACAAGGCCACACATTCGTCACGTACAAATCAACTTTGACAAGAAATCAATCATTATGGAAATAGGAGAATATAATTCCGCGCGACCGCAGATTATTCTAAAAGAGTATGGGCGCAACGTTCAGAAACTGGTAGAATACATCAGAAGCGTAGAGGATATCGAAAAAAGAACAGAACTAGCTTACACGCTTATTGATTTGATCAGGCAACTAACACCCAGTATAAAGGATCAGCCTGACAATCCCCAGCGGCTGTGGGATGACTTATTCATCATTGCGGATTTTGACCTTGTTGTTAACAGTCCTTATCCTGTTCCTGAGCGCGAAATCCTGTTCAAGAAACCCATGAAAATGCAATATCCCCGGAATGATGTCCGGTTCCGCCACTATGGTAAGAACATAGAAAAACTTGTAAAGGAGGCCTTGAAGAAAGATGATCCACAAGAACGTGAAGAAGCCATTATCTACCTTGGCAAACTCATGAAAACATTCTACGGTAACTGGAATAAAGAGACGTTGGACGATTCCGTGATTTTACGCGATATCCAGGCGATGTCTGGTGGTGCGGTGAATATGACTATTGAAAAAGTTCGTGAAGATAATCTGTTTGAAAAACTATATAAAGAGCGTAAGAAAGCCAGACCTCAGGGACAGGGCAGCGGAGGTAACCAATCCCGTCATCAGGGCGGTGGCCATCGACCATTCAACAAGAACAAAGGTGGCAACTTCCGCAGAAGGAGAGATCAATAGAATCTATGGATTATGCTGTCGGATGACAGTCTGGAATTACAGCGATAACTTTTTCTTTGACAGTTAATGAGTGTTTTCAAGATTAAAGGTGGGAAGAAGCTGAAAGGCGAAATCATCCCGCAAGGCGCCAAGAATGAAGCATTGCAGATTCTCAGCGCCACGATTCTCTCGTCCGATCCAATCACAATACATAATGTTCCTAACATTGTTGATGTCAACAAACTCATCGAGCTGATTGCAGCGCTGGGCAGCAAGGTAGAAAAGCTTGGACCAGAGTCTTATCGCCTTACCGCTTCTTCCATCAATACCCAATTCTTAGAAACAGCGGAATACCGAAAAAAGGCTGCATCCCTCCGGGGCTCTGTAATGTTGCTAGGACCCATCTTGGCTCGCTTCGGAAAGGCAACCATGCCTAAGCCGGGTGGCGATAAGATTGGAAGAAGAAGATTGGATACACACTTTTCAGGTTTTCAGAAGTTAGGTGCAAAATTTAACTTCGATGCCGCGGAACATCTTTTTCACATCGATGCCTCGGAATTGAAAGGCTGCTATATGTTGCTGGATGAAGCGTCCGTAACGGGTACGGCCAACATCGTGATGGCAGCTGTGCTGGCAAAGGGAACCACCACCATTTATTATGCAGCATGTGAGCCCTATCTTCAACAACTCTGCCTCATGCTTAATCGAATGGGCGCAAAGATCAGCGGTATCGGATCCAACTTACTGACCATCGAAGGTGTTGAACGACTTGGGGGAACGGAACACACCCTACTCCCGGATATGATCGAGATTGGCAGCTTTATTGGCCTGGCGGCAATGACACAATCTGAAATCACAATAAAAAATTGCCGGATTGATATGCTGGGAATCATACCGGAGATTTTCCAGCGGCTGGGCATCAAACTGGAATTCCGGGGAGATGATATACACGTACCCTCACAGGCGCATTATGAAATTGAAACCTTCATCGACGGCTCTATCCTTACCGTTTCCGATGCGCCTTGGCCCGGTTTTACACCCGACCTTATCAGTATTGTATTGGTGATTGCAACCCAGGCCAAAGGAACTGTCCTGATTCATCAGAAAATGTTTGAAAGCCGCCTGTTCTTTGTTGACAAGTTGATTGACATGGGTGCCCAGATTATTCTGTGCGATCCGCATCGCGCTACCGTTATCGGCTTGGATAGAAAGCATCAACTCAAAGGAATTAACATGTCATCACCGGACATCCGTGCAGGTGTTGCCTTGCTGATCGCTGCGCTGTCAGCAAGCGGTACCAGTGAAATATCAAATATCGATCAGATTGACAGAGGGTATCAAAACATTGATATGCGGCTGCGCATGTTGGGGGCTGAGATCGAAAGAGTTGATTAGCGTAGCCCGAATTTCTTACAAATCAATCTTCAACCCCACCGGACAATGATCTGAACCATGATATTCATTGTATATCATGGCATCTTTTACTTTGCTGATAAGGACATCAGACACCAGGAAATAATCAATTCTCCAACCTGCGTTCTTAGCGCGGGCGTTCGTTACGTAGTTCCAATAAGTGTATTTTACCTCTTCAGGATAGAGATTTCTGAATGTATCAATAAATCCATTCTCAAGCAGACGGTCAAAACCATCTATTTCAATTTGCGTGTATCCGGCGGACTTATTGTAATTTTCCTTTGCCCTGGCGATGTCGATAGGTTCATGGGCGACGTTTAAATCCCCACAGACAATTACGGGTTTTCTGCGGCCAAGCCAGGTTACAAATTCCTTAAAATCATTGTCCCATCGTTCGCGATAATCCAACCTCGCCAAGCCTTCACCCGCATTTGGCGTGTATACGGTGGTGAGAAAGAAAGTGGGGTACTCGGCTGTAATGACGCGCCCCTCCTGATCGTGCTCCTCAATCCCAATATCATAAGTCACCTGCATGGGCTCCTCCTTCGAAAGGATTGCGGTACCTGAATATCCTTTCCTGGATTTCGATGCGTTAACGTAAACATTGTAATCAGGAAATACTGCTAACGCCGACTGCACCTCTTCTGATCCACCCTTCGTTTCCTGCAGGCAAAAAATATCCGGATTCATTGCTTTTATATTCGGGATAAAATCCTTCTTGATTATGGCTCGGATTCCGTTTACGTTCCAGTTGACAAGGTGAAGAGACATAGCTTAAATATCCAATAGGGAAAGAATCCCGAGTTTAACGTAAAGTTCAGAATCAGCCAACTTTACGCTAATCTTTCCCACGGCAGGGAAAACAAAAAAGTCCGGCAAATGCAGGACTTTAAGTACTATTTTCAAGAATAAGGCTATGCTTTCTTGGTCGCGCTCGCCTTGAATTCTTCTTTAATCTTCTCTATGTCTACGTTTTTAATAACGGGCTGAAAATTCTGTATCTTCAACGTTTGGCGCCTTACTGCTGATTTGGCCTTGTCTTTGCGGCCTTTACGCTTAAGTCTGGTTACTGACATAGTTCAATTCTTTTAAAAGGAGTGCAAAAATAAACGGGATTTCCGGGATTACAAATGGATTGCTCAAAGTTTTTTAGGCTGTCAGCGACGCCTTGGCCCTGAACGCCTTCGGAATTGGTCAGAAACTTTCCACTTGTAACTTTAAGCTTAGAACCCAACCTTTGCGGCACATATGGAAAAACCCACTTTACCAAAAGGAACCCGCGATTTCGGACCAGCCGTTATGGCCAAGCGCCATTTCATCCTTGAAAATATCCGGCAGGTTTTCCGGAATTACGGTTTTCAGCCACTCGAAACGCCCGCAATGGAGAACCTTACCACACTCACCGGAAAATATGGCGATGAGGGTGACCAGCTATTATTCAGAATACTTAATTCAGGAGATTTCTTAAAAGACATCAGCAACCCGGAATTACAAGCCAGAAATTCAAAACTATTATCTAGCCAGATTGCTGAAAAAGGTCTTCGATACGATCTTACTGTCCCTTTCGCCCGGTTCGTCGTTATGAACCGGAATGAAATCAGTTTTCCCTTTAGGCGTTACCAAATACAACCCGTATGGCGAGCCGACCGGCCGCAAAAAGGAAGATATCGTGAGTTCCTCCAATGCGATGCGGATGTTGTAGGCACGGATTCGCTGCTCTGTGAAGCGGAAATTATCCTCATGATCCGGGAAGTTTTCAGGGAGTTGGGAATTTTGGATTACACGATTAAGGTAAATCACAGGGGTATTCTCTCCGGTATAGCAGAAGCAATTGGTGCCGCGGAAAATGACACAACCCTTTTCGTGGCAATCGATAAGTTGGACAAGATTGGCGAAGACAAGGTAAAGGAAGAATTGCGCACAAAAGGTTTCACCGAAAACAGACTTGCTTCCTTATTCGAGATGCTGCATGTGAAAGGTTCTACGGTCAACAAGCTTGCCTTGTTTTCATCACGGTTCAGCGCAAGCGAAAAGGGATCAAAAGGATTGAGAGACTTACAGGAAGTGCTGAACTACCTGACCTATTATAGTGCTTCTGACGAACATGTCGAGTTTGATGTTACCCTTGCCCGGGGTTTAAGCTATTATACCGGGTGTATCTTTGAAGTTAAAATAAACCATGTAGGGATAGGGAGCGTTAGTGGCGGCGGTCGATACGACAATCTAACCAAAGCCTTTGGCGACAAAGATAATCTGTCGGGTGTAGGATTTTCTTTTGGCGTAGATCGATTGTACGATGCCATGGAGGAACTAGACTTATTCCCCAGAGAGACCCAAATATCTTCAACAGTGCTGGTTTGTCATTTTGATGATGAGACACTGCAATACGGATTTGGCGTACTGGCGAAGTTAAGGGCAGCAGGAATCTCTTCAGAAATCTATCCAGACCTGGCCAAAATCAAAAGACAACTTGAGTATGCGAACAAGAAGGTTGTTGCTTTCGCCCTCGTTATAGGGTCAGCGGAAAAGGAAAGCGGCTTGTTAGCCTTAAAGAATATGGCCACTGGAGAACAGGAGAAAATTACGCTCGAACAAATCATTTCTAAACTTCAATAAGCTTTACGACCTTAGCGCGCATTCCGATCGTTGCATTTGAGGAAATGTATTTTCCCAATTGAAGCGAGGGAAAACCAAAACGCAGAAAAGATCAAAACCATGGCGGTACACTTAATCTCCAATAAGCGAATCTCGCTTCAAGACCTGTCTTTGATCTTGTCGGGGAGAGCAACTGTCCAGCTTTCGGCAGAGGCTAAAGAAAGGATCATTCAATGCCGTGAATACCTTGATAGAAAACTCGAAAATTCAAGCCAGGCCATCTACGGGATAAACACCGGATTTGGATCGCTTTACAATAAGCACATCGCGCCCGATCAATTGGAGAAACTTCAGGAAAATTTAGTTAAGTCGCACGCTTGCGGTACCGGGCCTGAAGTACCTCAGGAAATTGTTAAGCTGATGCTTTTCTTAAAAGTGCAGTCACTTGCCTATGGATATTCAGGCGTTCAGTTGCTCACCGTGGAGCGCCTTATCAACATGTTTAACGAGAATGTGCTGCCGCGAATTTACGAGATGGGTTCATTGGGGGCTTCGGGCGACCTCGCGCCGCTTGCGCATTTGACGCTCCCGCTCATTGGCCTGGGGGAGGTTAATCACAATGGAGCAGTCTATTCCGGTGAACATATCAATCAAAAATTAAACTGGCCTGGCTTGCATCTTAAGGCCAAGGAAGGTTTAGCCATGCTTAACGGAACTCAGTTTATGGGTGCATATGGCGTCTGGAGTTTATTGCACGCACAGCGTTTGTTGCGGCTTTCCACAACCATTGGAGCACTTTCATTGGACGCCTTTGACGGTCGCATTGACCCCTTTCAAGAAAAGGTACACACGATACGTCCGCATGTCGGACAGCGAAAAACAGCAGCTGAAGTAAGGGAACTTCTGGCGGGCAGTGAACTTATTCATCAAAACAAAAAACACGTTCAAGATCCCTACTCGTTCCGTTGCATACCCCAGGTGCATGGTGCAAGCGCTGACACAATTGATTACGTTTCAGGTGTATTTATGATTGAAGTAAACAGCGTGACCGATAATCCAAACATATTCCCTGCCGAAGATATTATTGTATCCGCCGGGAATTTTCATGGTCAGCCATTGGCATTGTCGCTTGATTTTTTGGCCATTGCTTTGGCAGAACTGGGGAGCATCTCCGAAAGAAGGACCTATCAGCTTATCTCCGGTGTCCGCGACCTGCCCTATTACCTTGTTGCCAATCCCGGTATTAATTCAGGATTGATGATACCGCAATATACCGCTGCCTCCCTGGTGAGCCAGAATAAGCAACTTTGCTCACCTGCTTCCGTCGACTCCATTGTGTCCTCGAACGGCCAGGAAGATCATGTGAGCATGGGGGCCAACGCAGCGACCAAGGTTCATCGTATTATCCAAAATCTTTACGCCATACTGGCTATCGAGGTAATCACCGCTGCACAGGCATTAACCTTCAGGAGACCATTGAAAACTTCCCCTTATCTTGAAGCATTCGTGGATAATTTCAGGAACCATGTACCGTTTATAGAAGAGGACCGTGTGCTGCATTATGATATTAAGAAAGCAGAAGATTTTTTGAAACACTGGGAGCCTACGCATGAATCTTAAGACTTCGATAACATTTCTTTTTCTGATAGCTTCCGGCTTCTCAACCCTTGCGCAACCGTATGTGAGCGATCTTGGGAGATTTGAAGTCGACCAGGTCAAAGGTTGCTCGCCGCTAACCGTTAATGTTACTATCAGACCTCCCTTTGTTTGCGATGGCGCCAATCCCTGCGATATGGATTTTGAAAATGATAACTCATTTCAATCACTCATCTTCACACACACGTATACACAGCCTGGAACGTACACGCTGAGAATTCTTTTTCAAACCTCAGGCTTTGATCAGATTACAGTTGTTGTTACACCCAACACACAACCTTCATTTGACATCTATACCTGCGGTGGGAATGAGACCCAGGTTAAAGTCACCGACACGAACTACAACCAGTATGTCATTAACTACAACGATGGAAGCCCGGCAATTGTAGTCCCTTCGGGTAGCCTTGCAAAAGATAACCATACATTTTCGTCCTCCGGGAACAAAACCATTACCGTCAGGGGGAGAAACCTGAACGCGGATGACAACTGTAATCCGATGAATCAAAATGTAAATGCGCTTGCAACACTTCCCGTGCCCGCAATTACCCAACTTACTGTACTGGACGATGCCAGCATAACCCTCAATTTTAATAACCAGGCAAACATCCTGTACAAACTTCAGATCGCCACCAATTCCACTAATTTCCAGCAGCTTCAGGATATCTACAATATCAGTACCGTTACCGTAAATAATCTTAGAACGGATGATAATTTCTATTGTTTCCGTTTGGGGGCATTTGATCCCTGCAATAACATCACCGCCTTTTCAGCACTAATTTGCAGCGCAAATTTTGATTTGACCACACTGAATAATCTAAACCGGCTTACGTGGGCCACTTCATCGACAGGAATCAGTGACTACACCATCACCAAAAGCAACAGTCCGCCACTGGCAGCGCTTTCATCAGCAACGTCATTTGACGATACCAATATCAGTTGTGGCACGGATTACTGCTATCAACTTACGTCCAACTATGCGAATGGAAGTCAGAGCATTTCATTGCAAAAGTGTGGGACGGCAATATCTACAACCCAGCCAACAGCGGCTGAAAACATCTCAGCAATCGTAGCGCAAAATAATAATAGTGTTGAAATTCAATGGACACAAGACCCATCCTTTACAGCGGTAGCGTACACCGTGCAGAAAACTGGTGTTACCGTTGGAACATCCCCCACTACCTCCTTTACCGACAACGAATATACAACAGATGCCGGCTCCTGTTATACGATTTCTTATGCGGATGTTTGCGGTAATAAAAGCATGTCAAGTATACCGGCATGTCCAATGTTCCTATCGGCTATGCTGCAGTCAGACAACGTTATCAACCTCACCTGGACTTCATATGCTGGTTGGAAAAACGGAGTTGATCATTACGTCCTGGAAAAATTCAATGAGCAAGGTCTATTGTTATCGTCTTTCAACACCAATTTAGCAACCACCTTTGTAGACGATACAGAAGATTTTGTCAACCAGGTTTATTTGTACCGTGTATCAGCATTCCCAACAGAAATCGGAATCGTGAATTCCATTTCAAACACCGTTACCGTTATCAAAGAACCAAACCTCTTTCATCCGTCTGCTTTTACACCAAACAGCGATGGACTCAACGACACCTTCAAAGTGTTCGGGCAATTCACAGCGCAGGTTGAGTTCAAGATATTTAACCGATGGGGTGAGCTGTTGTTTTTGACGACAGACCTTAACCTGGGTTGGGATGGAACGTATAAAGGCAACTCAATGCCGGAAGGAACCTATGTATTCCGGGCGAAATTAACTGACCTGGCAGGCCGGACATCAGACCGATCAGGAACTATACTACTCTTGCGAAAAGGCAATTAACTATCAGGCTAATTCTTTACCTTTGGAACAATACGCAACTGGTGGAAATTTTTTGGTGTACCAGGTTGGTCGTCCGTAGCGGCAGCGCTTTGTAATCGTAAACTGCCGTGTGCCAGATTTTTAAATAAAAGCAAAGCTATGTTTGACATGATGAAAATGATGGGCAAGATGAAAGAAGTTCAGGCCCGTATGAAAGAAGCACAGGATAATTTGGTGAACGTCCAGGCTCAGGGAGAATCCGGGGCAGGCATGGTAAAGGCAACCATGAATGGAAAAAAACAATTGGTATCGATCGACGTTGATCCCTCGCTTTTGAAAACTGATGACAAAATAATATTACAGGACCTGATCGTCGCGGCTGTTAACAAGGCTAATGAAGAGGCTGAAATCCTGGCCAAAGAAGAGATTCGCAAAAGCACGGAAGGACTACTCCCCAATATCCCAGGCCTGGACCTAAGTAGCATGATGGGATGAGCCGCACGGCTATTGTTATTCTGAATTATAATGGAGAAAAGTTACTGCGACAATTCTTGCCTGCTGTTCTTAAGTATTCGGGAGCAGCTGAAATTATTGTAGCCGATAATGCCTCATCCGATCAATCCCTTGCAATCCTGCGGCAGGATTTTCAACAGGTAAAGCTGATTCAACTCGACCGGAACTATGGATTTTGCGCCGGCTATAACCGAGCCCTAAAACAGGTTGACGCCGATTATTACGTACTGCTGAATTCAGACATTGAGGTGACGCCGGAATGGCTTACACCCATGATACAACTCCTGGATGGTGATAGGAGTATTGCAGCGGCGCAACCGAAAATTTGTTCCTACTATGAAAAGAATAAATTCGAGCATGCTGGTGCAGCAGGCGGATTCATCGATTCCCTGGGTTATCCTTTTTGCAGGGGCCGCATATTCAACCACATCGAAATTGACAACGGGCAATATAATGATGTGCGGGAAATTTTCTGGGCTTCCGGCGCCTGTCTTATGATTCGATCGGAAATCTTTCACCGGTTTGGGGGCTTTGACGAGGATTTCTTTGCCCATATGGAAGAAATTGATCTGTGCTGGAAAATTCAGCGCACAAAGCAACGTGTATTCTATTGCGGACTAAGTACAGTCTATCACGTCGGCGCTGCGACGCTTGCCTATGGAAACCCACAGAAAGTATACCTGAACTTCAGAAACGGATTATCACTGATATACAAGCATCTCAATGCTTTTGAGTTGGTATTCAAACTCCCTATACGGCTGATATTGGATTGGATGGCCGCATTTTCCTTTTTACTCCGTGCAGAATGGCGGAGTAGCCTGGCTGTTTTTCGGGCACACTTTGATTTTTTTGTGAATATCGGAAGAGACAGGCTAAAAAGGAGAGAAATCCAACAAAAACCGCACTATTCCCGGGTCTGCGTTAAGCATGGGTTGATCATTTTCGATTACTACCTTCGCAGAAAGAAGAGCATAGATAAGCTCTAATAGTCCCAAACCTGGTTTCTTTTCCGCAGATGCTTTCGCATGTTCATAATAAAGGCCAAAGTGAGATAGATTATTACGGGAGATCCAAAGGTGATAAATGAGGCATAGATGAAAAATAACCTGATACTTGATGTTGCAACGCCTAATATCTCCCCCAGGCGGGTGCAAACGCCAAAAGCATATAATTCAAAGAAATGCTGGATTCTATCGGTCAAACGCTCCATATAACTGGCTTTTATAAACTTTCAACAACCCAAAAGGTTCATTTATCGATCAAAAACCGGTCTTGCAAATATAACGTGCAGACCGGGTCAAAATGTCGGTGTCCTTCATATTTTTTTGAGTATAATTGCAAAAAAATTCACATAAGTATACTTTTGCAACCTGTTTAAACCATAAATCAAAAACCAATGAGAAAAGTAGTCTACTCATTTCTAATCGCCGGCGCTTTGACCCTAGCGGGCTGTGCACTGCCCACGATGGTGAAAATGTCTAAAGACCAACAGCTGACGGTTACCCCTAACCCGCTGGAAGTTCACAAGGATACTGTTGCCTTCGATATGGCAGCAAACCTTCCGGTAAAAATGTTAAAGAAAGGTACTGTTTACACTGTGAACACCTTCTATAAATCCGGCTCAAGCGAAGTTGCCCTCGACCCCATTCCCTTCAAGGCTGAAGACTATCCTAACAGCAAAGTTGAGCAGCCTAAGGTTACGAAAAGCTTTTCCTTCCCATATCAGCCTTCCATGAAAACCGGAATGCTTGAAGTTGAAGGAGTAGCTTCAAAAGGAACAAAATCCAAAGTATCACCACGCCTTCCTGTGGCGACTGGTTTGATAACCACTTCTAAACTTGTTAAGCCTGTAGCCTTTGCCGCTTTTGCAGGACATGGTTACAATAACCAGGAAGAGCTTGTACCCGTAATTATCCCTGACTTTATTTTTGAGCAAGGCAGATCTGTGCTTAGAACCAGCGAGATCAGAAGTGCTAAGGGTAAAGAACTTGATGCTTTCATTGCTTCAAAAAATGCAACACGTACCGTAACCATTACCGGTACACACTCTCCTGAAGGCGCGGAGCGCATAAACAGCAGGTTATCACCTGATCGTGCAGCAGCAATTGAAAAATTCTATCGCGCTCAGATGAAGAAATATGACTACATGGGAAAAGCTGATTCTATCAACTTTATCCTGAAGCCGATTATCCAGGACTGGAACGAATTCAAAACTGAGCTTTCAAAATATGAAGGCATTTCTTCAGAGGAAAAAGCAGAATACCTGAATATTATTAATGCCGGTGGTACTTTCGAATCTCAAGAAAAAGAAATGCATAAACTGAAGACCTATCGCAAGGTTTTCAAGGACATCTATCCAATACTTAGAACAGCCAAGACTGAAATTCTGGTCGTAAAAGACAAGAAGAGTGATGCTGAAATTTCGGTATTATCCAAGCAGGTAACGCAAGGTTCTGTATCAGCAGACACACTTTCTTTCGAAGAAATGATGTATGCTGCAACGCTTACGCCTTCTTTGGAGGAAAAAGCGGCAATCTATGGCGCTGCCACAAAGAAAGGCTCTAACTGGAATGCACATAACAATTTAGGCGCTGTTTACATCGCGCAGGCTATTGAAAATTCAGGCAGCGCGGCGGCGCTGGCAGACAAAGCCCTCGCGCAACTTGAGATTGCAGCGAAACTAAACGAAGCACCAGAAGTTCACGCCAATCTTGCTTCTGTAAACATGCTGAAAGGTAACGCGTATGCGGCCTATAATCATGCATCTAAAGCCCTTAACGCTGGTCTCCGTGGTGAGAATGCTGCGGGTGTAAATGGTGTTAAAGGAGCCGCTGAAATCGTGAAGGCGCAATACGCAGCTGCTGTAAGTTCTGAATCTGCTGCGACAGATAACGCTGATAACCTTTTCAACAAAGGGTTGGCACAAGTACTGAACAAAGATTACCAAAATGCGATGACTTCATTCAAAGAAGCTACTGCTAAAGACAGCAACCTCGCGATTGCATACTACGGCGCAGCCGTAGCCGCTGCCCGCCTCGGTAACGCTGACGGTGTCGTAAGCAACTTAACTAGCGCTGTAGGTAGCGACCCTTCCCTGAAGGAAGCTGCTTTAAGCGACCTTGAATTCGCAAAATTTTCAGCTTCTGAAAGCTTCAGAAATGCATTGAAATAATCAACTCATTGGTTAAACAGAAAGCCCCGGTCAAAAGCCGGGGCTTTTTTTATTGGCGATGGTTCAATAAATTCCTTCGAATTCTTTTATTCTGTAAATCCTGAGCCTATTTTTACGCACTTTCTGAAAAATATAACATGAGAGAAATCCAGTTTAGAGAAGCCCTTCGCGAGGCCTTGAATGAAGAAATGCGGAGAGATCCGAGTGTTTTCCTGATGGGTGAAGAAGTAGCGGAATATAACGGCGCTTATAAGGTGAGCCAGGGCCTCCTGGCAGAGTTTGGCCCTGAACGCGTCCTGGATACCCCAATTTCTGGACTTGGCTTTGCAGGCATTGGCGTTGGCGCTGCCATGAACGGATTGCGGCCGATTATTGAGTTCATGACGTTTAACTTTTCTCTGGTGGCCATAGACCAGATTATTAACGCTGCGGCAAAGATCCATTCTATGTCTGGTGGACAATATAGCGCGCCGATGGTTTTTCGCGGACCAACAGGTAACGCAGGCCAACTCGGGGCACAACACTCGCAAAACTTTGAAAATTGGTTTGCCAATACCCCCGGCTTGAAAGTAGTCGTGCCTTCAAACCCATACGATGCGAAAGGATTATTGAAAACAAGTATACGCGACAATGATCCCGTTATATTCATGGAATCGGAAGTCATGTATGGCGATAAAATGGAAGTTCCTGAAGAGGAATATCTTATCCCAATCGGTGTTGCCGATATAAAGCATCCGGGCAACGATGTTACTATTGTTTCCTTCGGAAAAATTATGAAAGTAGCCCTGGCGGCGGCGGCAGAACTTGAGAAAGAAGGAATCTCCGCCGAAGTGATTGACTTGCGAACCGTTCGCCCCATAGATTACGCTTCGGTAGTCGAATCCGTCAAAAAGACCAACAGACTGGTTGTTGTTGAAGAAGCGTGGCCATTGTCTTCCATCGCCACCGAAATTACATACCATGTGCAAAGGCACGCCTTTGATTATCTTGATGCTCCCGTACACCGCGTGAATAGCTTTGATGTTCCACTCCCCTACGCGCCGACGTTAATAGAAGCCATTCTTCCCAATGTCGAGAAAACGATAAAAGCTGTAAAGGCCGTCATGTACAGAGACTAGGGATTAACAATTGCAGCGGTTAGCACAGGCCAGGAAACCGGACACGGACCAACCCCTTCATTCGGTAAATAGCTTTTACTTACACCAAGCCTGCACTTTTTGTGATAGTGTGCTAAGGTAGGAACCGAAGGCAGGAACCTCAGAAGGTGAAAAGCCAAACTGCTCATGAAAGCATTTGGTGAAATAGGAAGGACTGTTGAAGCCTACCTGGTAGGCAATCTCTGACGCGGTGGCGGAATTTTGCTTTAACAGATCATGGGCGCGTTGCATCCGAAATGACCGGATAAACTGGTTGGGATCCTACCCAAGAAGCGCCGTTAACTTCCGGTGTAGCTGCGACCGGCTCATGCCTGTTTCATTCCCTAATTCTTCAACACCAAACTTTTCATCACCTATATGGAGTTCTACGTCTTCAATGATGCGATTCAGGAATTTTTCATCGGTTGAATTGATGGCGATATACTTTGGTTGGAAAACACCCAAGCCAGTTCGGCTTTTGCAATGGCGGCAAAAAAAAATCTATTGGATATAAACGGAAGTATTTCTCGGCGTAAATTTACCTATCCAGCGGAAATACCATCGAATCCATTATCGATGAAAGGCCTAAAAAACACATAGTGCGGAAGGTGAAATCCAATAAAACGATAACCATCGCGATACTCCCGTTTGAAAATCTTTCAGCAGGGAATGAAATGGAGATCTTCTGCAGATCGTTCTGTATCGATTTGATCACCGAACTCTCCTATTTCCGCCAATTTCAAATTCTTGCGTATCAGTCAGTGATGAGCCTGGATGAGAAACCTGAACTCCTGAGTGAAAAACTCAGTGAATTAAACGTCGACTATCTAGTTCAGGGATCTTTCCGAAACCACAAAAATCAAATACGTATTAATGCCCAACTATTTGAAAGCAAAGTCAACAGGTTGGTGTGGGGCAATCGGATTGAAGGAAAATTTTCGGATCTCATTAACCTGCAAGAACGTCTGTTAAAAGAAATTGTTGCATCTCTTCAGCAACAATTAAACTATGACCTGCTGAATCAGATAAAGCAAAAAAAGAATGTAACCTTAAAGGCATATGAGTACTGGCTTTATGGCGTCGACGAACTAAAAAAAGGATCTGTAGCAAATGATAGCCAGGCACGCGCATTTTTCGAAAAGGCGTTGGCCCTTGAGCCACAATATTCTTTGGCTTACTCCGGGATGTCATTGACGTATTTCAATGAATGGAGCTGTCAACTTTGGGACCGCTGGGAATTAAGTCAAAATGGTGCTTCTGCTTGGGCGCAAAAGGCCATTGAATTGGATGAGCAAAATTACATTGCCGCCTATATCCTGGGGCGGGTATTCCTCTATGAAGGCGCCTATGAAAGTGCCGAGTATTATTTGCGCAAATCGCTCACGCTTAATTCAAACGATCCCGAAAGCCTGATTCAAATAGCATCCTGCATGACCTACCTGGGATATGGAATTGAAGCCCTGCAGTTGTACGAAAAAACGCTCAAGTTGAATCCTGTTAATGCAGAAAACTACATCCCAATCGGTGCTTTTATAAACTTTGAGTTGGGAGAATATGACAAAGCCGTTGCCCTGGCTGTCAAAACGCGAATACGACGTTGGGTGGATACTGATGCTTTTTATGCAGCTATTTATTTCCATCTGGGAGACTTTGATCAAATGCTCAACCACTGGTCTGCTTTCATTAGCGCTTTTAATAAAACCATCAACAAAGGAAATGAAGCTACCACCGAAGAAGCCGTAGCGTGGATGATGAATATTAACCCCTATAAGCACGAAACCAATCTCCTGCCCTTTTGGGATCATATTACAAACAGAAAGATAAAGGGAAAAAAAGGTAAAGCGCTGCCTTTTGAGTATGACGGAAATGGTATGAATGTATTTGAGAAGAGATCAGATTTATGGGAATATTGTTTTGATGGCAAGAAGGGCTACTTGGCAGAAGCCAAAGGGTTTCACGATATCTATAAATTGATCATGAATCCAAGGCAGCCATTTCATTGCACAGAATTGATGGAAGTAGCTGTTGTGGAAGAAGGTACGCCATTAATAGACGCCGAGGCCAAGCGGCAATACCAGCAAAAGATTCGCGATATTCAAAAAGACATCTCAGAAGCGGAAGAATACAATGATTACGCCAGGAGTGCTCAACTTCATATGGCGTATGAGGAAGTGCTCAGCCACTTATCGAAGTCATTAGGCCTAAGGGGGGTTCCCCGTGAGAAAGGAAATACGGTTGAAAAGGCACGATCGGCAATAACCTGGCGAATACGCAATTCAATATCGAAAATCGAAAAAGTAAATGCTCCCCTGGGCAAGCATTTCAGCAATTCCATCAAAACGGGCACATTCTGTGCTTACTCGCCAGAACAGGATATAGACTGGAACCAGTAATCGTTTGTCAGAAAACTCATCTACTTCCATTGTAAGTTGAAAACTTACGCCTTTTAGGTTGTAATACTAAAACTTACAAGACCATGCCAAATCCTATTGAAATCTTGCTGGACCCAGTTTCCCTGGGCATCATTGGAATTTATATTCTGTTGTACTTTTGGGAAACCTTCATTCCCAGGAGAAAAAACATGCCGATCATTAAATACGCAACCTTAAGGGGGCTGCTCTCTTTTATCGTACTATTTTACCTGAGCACATACCTGCCGATCCTCACGGATGCTTATTTGACAACCTATCAATTGCTTGACCTCTCTTCGTTTAATCCCTGGGCTCAGGTTATTATCGGACTGTTTTTTTATCAATTCATGCTGTACCTGTGGCACCTGGTGATGCACAAATCAGATACCTTGTGGAAAGTATTTCATCAAATGCATCACAGTGCTGAAAGGATGGATATTCCCAGTACGTTTTACTTCAGCCCTATGGATATGATTGGCTTCACGCTGCTGGGCAGTGTTTGTTTCGCACTGGTTATTGGACTCTCGCCGCAAGCCATTACTATTATAGTACTGGTCTTGAATTTTCTGAGCATGTTTCAGCATGCGAATATCAAAACACCCCGTTGGCTTGGTTATTTCATCCAGCGGCCAGAACAACATGGTCTCCATCACGCACGCGGCATACACCAATACAATTACGCAGACTTTCCTATTTATGACTTCATGTTTGGCACCTTCAAAAATCCGGAAGATTACCAGGGAGAGAACGGTTTCTATGATGGCGGATCTGCCAGGGTATTGGATATGCTGCTGTTTCGAAATATTGCAAAGCAAGGACAAAAATAAACTAATATGAAAATGAATACGGAGAATAACCCTTTTACCAGTGACCTCTATCTTACAGATGGCGGAATGGAAACGACGCTTATATTTCACTACGGAATGGAATTAAGACTTTTTTCAGCATTCGAGTTGCTTTTGAATGAGACAGGCACAGCAGCGCTTAAACGATACTATAAACCATACCTGGATTTAGCAGAATTGAATGGAACAGATTTTATTCTGGAAACCCCTACGTGGAGGGCAAGCGCTGATTGGGGTCACAGGCTTGGGTATTCGCCGCAAGAAATGGAATCAATCAATAAGGACGCCGTTCAATTTATGCGAACAATCAAAGCAGAACGGAACTTACCCAACGATATCCTGATCAGCGGTAATCTTGGCCCGCGCGGTGATGGATATAGCCCGGGAGTAAGGATGGATATTGTAGCGGCATGTGAATACCACCTTGCACAAATAAAAGCATTTGCGCTGGCCGATGTGGATGTAGTAACCGCATTAACCATTAACTATATCGATGAGGCCGTAGGTATACTCAAGGCCGCCAGGACCCTCAATATTCCGGCCGTTATTTCTTTTACATTGGAAACAGATGGATCGCTTCCGAGTGGCGAGCCACTTAAAGAAGCCATTGAAAAAACCGATGATTTGACAGATCATTACGCAAGCCACTATATGATAAATTGTGCACACCCAACCCATTTTAAGACAGTATTAGACACCAATGAAAGGTGGAAGAACCGAATTCAGGGTATCAGGGCCAATGCCTCTACCAAGAGCCATTCCGAACTTGACGAGTCCACCGTACTGGATGAAGGGGATAAACATGCCCTTGCGAATGATTATTCGGCCCTGCACAATATCCTACCCCACCTTCGGGTAATTGGCGGATGTTGTGGTACAGACCATACCCACATTGCAGCAATTGCGAAGAAGCTATCAAAAGCATTACCCAAATAAATCCTCTATGTTGGGCAACTACCACCTGCTCCTGCATGAGTCCGATGATTTCGGTCCCCTGCACTAGCATACGCTGTGTGCTCATCTTTAAGACATGTCTGACAACAAACAATACGGTGTAACGCTTTCGTTCCCGGTATAATCGTAACTTGAAGCTATGATTGTATACCCTGGCAACAGGGCGGTAAAATTTCTTTTCCCGGGCCTGTCTTTTGATGACTGCGCATGGATAAGATGTTTCAGGGAAGAGGAAATCCCATCATTTGATCGAGACAGCATGATCATGTAGCACAATATGAGAAAGCACATCCTTATTCTAGGCCTGATATTACTCCGCGGATTAGACACTAACGCACAACTCACCAGCTATTCTGAAGACAACGATGTTATCGAAATAAACAATATCCGTTCGTATCTATCTCATGCTGCAAGCAGCATAACGCAAAACTCTTTAACCAGTATTACAAGCCTTGCAGCGTGGGAAGCTGTAAAGGAACGCCGGCATAAAGAATTTCTGGAGATGATGGGACTGGAGGGAAAACAACTGGACGGAAAACGACCTGCCGTGAAAGTCACGAAAACGGGTGTTATCCAAAAGGATGGTTACAGAATTGAAAAGTTATATTATGAATCGATGCCCAATTTATACGTGGCTGCCAACCTGTATATCCCTGAAGGAATAAAGAAACCGATGCCGGCCATATTGTATGTATGTGGCCATGCGCATACGCAGAAACATCATTATCAGGCACATGCCAAGAATTTTGCCCAACATGGATTCGTGTGCCTGATCATTGAAACGATACAAAGAGGAGAAGTAACAGGAGAACATTTGGGTGCTGAGTCGCTTGGCTGGTTTCATTGGTACAGTAAAGGTTACAATCCTGGAGGCGTTGAACTTTGGAATGGCATACGTGGGTTAGATCTGCTGTCTCAAATGCCTGAAGTTGACAAAGACAGACTTGGCGTAACCGGCATTTCCGGCGGGGGATCTCAAAGTTGGTATCTGCCCGCGGCCGATACTCGGGTAAAAGCAGCGGCCGCTGTAGCTGGGGCCGGATCGCTGGAAGGCCAAATCGTACAGCGCACAATTGATGATCATTGCGATTGCATGATGCCCATCAACACGTATGGCATTGATTTTTCGGATATCGGGGCACTGATTGCGCCAAGGCCATTTTTGATCGCACAAGCAACAGAAGATGGCTATTATTCCATTGGTGCGGTACGGAAGCTCTACAATAAAGTAGAAAGTATTTATGACTATTACGGTAAACCTCAAAACATAACCATGACCGAAGCCTCGGGCGGACATAGTTATGGAAACAAAGAAGAATTTCGAGGCAGGATACTAGCATTCTTCATGAAATCATTGATGGGGAAGGAAATTTCAACTGATGCACTGGAACCGATTGATATTACAAATGAATTGTCTAATGAGGCGCTCAAAGTATACGTTGATGGTCCTCCTGCAGACGACATCACAAAGACCATTCAAGATTCGTTCGTGTCGTTGGCGAATCCACCGGAAATCAAAAACACTGAGCAGTTAAGTTTATATCGAAAGGAAGTAACAGATTTCTTAAAAACCAAAACGTTTCATGCTTTTCCTGAAGTGCCTTCACCGCTGGACATCCGATTGGAATTTCACACCAGCGACTTTGCCGCATTTGGTAGGGACGATTACAGCTTTGTATCAGAGGCCGGATGGCGACTTAAATTTTCGCTTCAACGAGGTCAATCCCGGGAAAAACATGAACCGCTTTTGTTGGTTTTGATAAATCCTGATGAAGGGCGATGGACAAGATATGAGTTAACCTCAGGCATACACGACAAAATGAATATTGCCTACTTTGAAGCGCGGGGAATCGGAGAAACGGGGTGGTCTCCTTCCCTGCAATGGCATATTCGCCGATCTGCCGCCTGGACAGGAAGGACCATTGCTTCCATGCGCGTGTACGACGTGCTGAGATGTCTTCAGGCTTTGCGCACGATTCCGGGTATTGATCCCAATAATATCAGCATTGTCGCCCAGGGTGAAATGGCAGTAATCGCATCTTACGCCGCGTTGCTCGACGGAAATATTAAATCACTCATCCTCAAAAATCCACCGGCAACGCAGAATGTAGCGAGCCAGCCAGATGGAAAGGGCGAAGCGATAGAAATGCTTAACTGTTTGCGCATAACGGATTTACCTCAGGTAGCAGGATTGATGTTTCCCCATGAATTAATTGCGATCGGTGAGTTGCCGTCAACTTACACATGGGCTGAAGATCTCTACGGAATCCTTGAAAAGCCCGAAGCCTTTAAACAGGTGCAAAGTCTATCCGATTGGCTTGGCGAATGAGATACGCATTGGCCATTACCAAATAAATCAAGCGAGCAAAATTTTCCAGGCCTGTTCGATATTGCCTTGAAGCAGGTATTCATGCGCGAGCTTATGCAACGCTTCTTCTCCTTTCATCATTGCTGTCTGAAACGTAATGTCAAGTTTACTTTCTTCAAGGGTCGGGACAACAGGCAATGCCTTAATGCTGGCCAGCATGCCCAGATCATTTCCGGTAAGCACCTTACTGTTGCGGATATTTTCAGGAATCTGATCAAATCCTATCCCTAGTTCCTTTAACGGTTTAGGTACCCTGAAAATTGAGTCCCCCTGTACCCGGCAATACCATGCTGAACCAAGCCGACCGACCACATCAAGCTTAAAGGGATCAATCAGACCTTCTTTATCCAGCACATCATCATTGATGTGCATAAACAGTATTTCGCAAATTAAAAGAATACCTGCACCACCCTGATCCCCTGTAGGTACTATCTGAATTACCTTGCATTCAAAAGCAACAGGTGCCTCGCCAACCCTGGGAGGCTTGACGCGTGATGCAGGGATTGGCGTAAATCCCGCTTTTATGAATTCGTTAACACCCTTGGGATATTCAGCGCTGGCCAGCGACATCTGCTGAACCATGGGGTAACTAACGATATGAATAACCACTTCAGGAACTTCCAGTACATTTTCGTGGGTGTGTTTTGTTGTGTTATCGCGACCCCTCCGCGATGGCGCAAAAATGAGTACCGGAGGATTCGTACCAAAGCAATTGAAAAAACTAAACGGACTCAGGTTTACGTTGCCGTCACGGTCAACGGTACTGGCTAACGCAATAGGGCGCGGTGTTACAGCGCCCAACAGGTAGGAATGAAATTTTGGAATTGAGATTTCTTTAGGATCTATTGTCATTCAGTTGGGTTTTGAGGATGAATTTGTTCATTAGCAACAGGAGATTCGGGAAAAGCTTCAGGTATCGTTGGAAGCTTTAGCAAGGTGTAGACAAAAACACAAATCAACAAAGTGGGAAGTATAAAAGCCCCTATCTGAAAACGCAATCCGGTATGACTGTACGTCCATTTGCTAAAAGCAATAGCAGTATTTACGAGGGCGACGAATGCAACGAGTGTAAGTACCGACAGCACGATTACGCCTGTCCTTCGATTTACAAATTGATTTTTTACAAGAAAATTAATTAGTTCCGCCAGGGCGACCGAGGTTCCCACAACCAGGGAAACAGTAATCAGTGTCCTTGGAAAATTTCTTAGATAATGATAGTTATAAATAATTAGTCCGATTTTTCCCAGGATATTGGGATTTGCCAAAAGAAAACTATTCAGGATTACAAGTCCGGTCAAAACGCTGTAGAAAAATAATTTTCGCATATCGGATACTTAAATGGGCGGAAGTATTTTACCGCTGCAGTCACCAAAGCCAATCCGTATATTGTTCTTTTCAGCGAATCCGCGAATGGTAACGGTATCACCATCCGCCAAAAAGGTCCGTGTACTTCCATCCGTCATGTGCAATGCTTTCTCCCCATTCCAGGAAAGCTCCAACAAAGATCCATAAGAGCCTGGCGATGGTCCGCTGACGGTGCCGGAAGCGTATACATCGCCAACCTCGATATTGCACCCGTTTACGGTATGGTGCGCCAACTGTTGGTTTATGTTCCAATACATATACTTGAAATTGGTTCGGCATACTACGACCTCCGCGGCATCTGCAGGCTGAATCTGGACCTCCAGTATAATATCAAAGTTCTTTTTCCCCTCAAAGGCAAGGTAGGGAAGCACATGAGGGTTTTGTTTTGGGCCATGAACACGAAATGGTTCAAGAGCGTCCAGTGTTACTACCCAGGGTGACATGGTTGATCCGAAATTCTTACCCAAGAACGGACCAAGCGGAGCATACTCCCATTGTTGGATATCGCGTGCTGACCAGTCATTGAATAATGTGAAGCCCACAATGTAGTCTTCCGCTTCTGCCGTATGTATGGTCTGCCCCAATACTGTGTCCCTGCAAGTAATAAAAGCTACTTCCAATTCAAAATCCAGCTTATGCGTAGGACAAAAAACAGGAGGTTCTTCAGGATGAGGCCTGATCTGACCGCGCGGCCGCTGGATAGGTGTTCCGGAAACAACTATCGAAGATGCACGTCCGTGGTACCCAACAGGCAAGTATTTCCAATTGGGCAGCAGTGCATTTTTTGGATCACGAAACATGGAGCCCACGTTTGTTGCATGCTCTTCGCTGCTGTAAAAATCTGTATAGTTTGGGACGCGCACAGGTTTCAACATCTGCACTTCAGTCATCGGAATAAGGGCAATCTCACTTGCGCCGGCGTTTGATCTTAATTCATCGTTATCATTTCGCAGCAATTCAGATACCCTTTCCCGTACTTCCCGCACCTTGTTCTTCCCCAGCGCGAAAAAACCATTCAGAAACCGCTGATTAAATATTCCCGCCGGCAGGTCTAAACCGTCAAGGTATCCATGCTCATGCAGATAAACCAAATCCAGAACATAGTCACCAATCGCAACACCCGCCGCTGCCGACAAGTACCTGGTTTTGAAAATGCCAAATGGGAGGTTCTGAATGGGGAAATCAGAGCCTTTTGGCACATCCATCCAGCTTTTCAATTTCGGGTTGTTGGCATAGATCATGCGGTATTAAGTTAAATGGAAAACCATCGCTGAACACACAATTCCTTGCATTATGCGGCATGTAATCACGCCACCGCTAATTTAATGGGTTTTGTGCAAGCTGACCAGATAATGCAGCACTAAACACCGAAAAGCCTTGATTGCTTTTCATAGGACCGGCATCAAAGCTTAGCTAATTCATTCTGGCAGAATCTGCGTTGTATATTGGCGTGTAAACTTGTTGGCTCAAAATCTACGTGCCACCCGCTCATGAACAGGCGTGCTATCGCGGAACGCCGAAAGATGCCAAAGTTGAAAATATGGAATTTATTGACAATAATTGATTATACTGTTTACAAGCTCTCCAACAACAATGATTGATACCTTTCCCATCGCATTTGAATCCCGTATGCGACATTCATTGGGAACCGCCTGGGATTTGTTCGCCTCAGCACATGAACATTCTTCGCCGGTGGCCATCCGGATAAATCCTGAGAAGTACAAAACCGAAGGGCCTGGTCAACGTGTTCCATGGAGTGCTCATGGAAGGTACTTGTCTGAACGCCCCGTCTTCACACTCGATCCCCTTCTGCATGGAGGGGCCTATTATGTTCAGGAAGCAAGCTCCATGTTCCTGGAACAGGTGTTTAGGCAGATTGTAGGCCCCGCACAGCCCTTAACCTTGCTGGACCTGTGCGCTGCGCCCGGAGGGAAATCCACACACCTGCTAAGCTTAGTCAATCGAGAATCACTTTTGGTCGCCAATGAGGTAATCCGTTCGCGGGCTACTATACTGCTGGAAAATATTGAAAAATGGGGTAGCAACAATGTAGTGGTCACGAACAATGACCCGCAGGATTTCCAGCGTCTTGGAGGTTTTTTTGACATAGTGGTCGTGGATGCGCCTTGCTCGGGTGAGGGTCTCTTCCGAAAGGACCCGCAGTCCATGAAAGAATGGTCAGCTGACCACGTTATGCTCTGCAGCAAACGTCAGCGCAGGGTTGTCTCTGATATCTGGCCCACATTGAAAGAAGACGGGATACTTATCTATTCAACTTGTACCTATAGCACGCTGGAGAACGAAGAAAATCTGAAATGGCTAAAGTCTGCTTCCAATGTAGAGTTTTTGTCTCTGCGACTGGAAGATGATTGGGGTATTGAAACCATTGCCCAGGATGGTATCATTGGCTATCGCTTTTATCCACATCGCGTTAACGGTGAGGGTTTCTTTATGGCCGTTATTAGAAAAAAAGAAAAGCATCATCAACCCAGCATTGGCAACCTTAAAAAAACATTTAATACTGCTTCAAAAAAAATTATGGAACAATTAGACCATTGGATTAAAGATGATGAAGATTTTACTTTTATCCAGCGTGAACACCTGCTTCAATTTTTTTCATCCCGACACAGGCAGGCTATTGAATATCTCACACGGAATTTAAGATTGCTTTCGGCGGGTACTTTTGCAGCAACGATAAAGCATGAAAAACTAATCCCGGAACATGCGCTGGCGCTTTCCTTGCACGTTCGGCAAGAAAATTTTGCGGAAATATCTTTAACCCGCACAGAAGCGCTTCAATATCTGCGGAAAGAAACGCTTACAATCGCGCTCCCTCAAAGAGGCTTTGCACTGGTACAATACGAAAAACTTCCGATTGGCTGGGTGAATGTCTTACAGAACAGATTGAATAATCTTTACCCCGCAGCATGGAGGATAAGAATGGTCGATAGATGAATGTTATTAAGAACCAATTTTTAGGTGATGTGAAACCGATAATGACTTACTACGTGCCCACTTTTACGCAGGAGTTGCCATCGCCACTTATTAGCATTTCAACAGGCTACAAGGTCAACCTGCAAATTCGGTATTAATGCCAATTTCTTTATTTTTGCCCCTCTTCAAGCCTATTATGTCACTATCAACGAAATACGACCCATCAGCAGTAGAAAGCAAATGGTACCGGCATTGGATGGAAAAGGGTTTTTTTCATTCTGAACCGAATCCTGAAAAAGAGCCCTACTGTATCGTCATACCGCCGCCAAATGTAACGGGTGTGCTGCACATGGGCCATATGCTGAACAATACAATACAGGATATCCTCATCCGAAAAGCCCGTATGCAAGGAAAAGAAGCATGCTGGGTACCGGGAACAGATCATGCCTCCATTGCCACGGAAGCCAGGGTTGTGGCAATGCTGCGCGAGCGTGGTATAAAGAAATCAGATATTACCCGCGAAGAATTTCTAGCGTATGCCTGGGAATGGCGGGGAAAATACGGCGGAATTATTCTTGAGCAACTAAAAAAACTCGGGGCTTCCTGCGATTGGGAGCGAACCAAATTCACAATGGACCCGGATTACTACGAAGCCGTCGTCGATGTATTCATAGATCTTTACAATAAAGGAAATATCTATCGCGGAATGCGCATGGTGAATTGGGATCCTGTTGGAAAGACTGCGCTCTCTGATGATGAAGTAAACCACAAAGATGTTCAGTCAAAGCTGTACTACATTAACTACCCAATTGAAGGTACAAATGGTGATTTCATTACCATTGCAACAGTGCGACCGGAAACCATTATGGCGGACGCTGCCATCTGCATTAATCCAAATGATGAACGTTATAAAAACCTGAAAGGAAAAAAAGCAATCATACCTCTTGTCAATCGCAGTATCCCCATCATTGAGGATGAATATGTAACGATGGAGTTTGGCACTGGATGCCTGAAAGTCACGCCGGCACACGATGTAAATGACTACGAGCTGGGCAAAAAACACAACCTGGAAGTCATTGACATCCTGCACGAGGACGGAACGCTGAACCCAAAAGCTCAAATTCTTATTGGTGAAGACAGGTTCACTGCGAGAAAAAAGATCGCAAAGGACCTCAAAGAGAAGGGCTATTTAAGCAAAGTAGAAGACTATACCAGTAGTGTCGGATTCTCGGAACGAACCGATGCCGTTATCGAGCCCAGGCTTTCAATGCAATGGTTCCTGAAAATGGAAGATATTACGAAGCCAGCGCTGGCCCATGTAATGAATGATGACATTCAGCTTATCCCATCAAAGTTCAAAAACACGTATAACCACTGGATGTCCAACGTTCGCGACTGGTGTATCTCACGCCAGCTTTGGTGGGGTCACCGTATCCCTGCATGGTATGACGAAGATGGATTCTACGTGGTTGCTAAAACAGAAGAAGAGGCAATAGCGCTCCACGAAACGAAAAAGCCAAATGCTAAGAACCGCAAACTAATTCAGGACGCTGACGTCATGGATACCTGGTTCTCCAGTTGGTTATGGCCAATAGCCGTATTTGATACCTCAGTTTTCAGAGATGGAAACAAGGGCAACGCAGATCTAAACTATTATTACCCCACCAATGACTTAGTCACCGCCCCTGAAATTCTTTTCTTCTGGGTGGCGAGAATGATCATTGCTGGATATTTATACCGCGGCGAAAAGCCTTTTGATAATGTATACCTTACGGGTATCGTACGCGACAAGCAGGGGCGAAAGATGTCCAAGTCTTTGGGCAACTCGCCGGACCCACTACATTTGATTTCCACCTTTGGCGCAGATGCCGTGCGCACGGGGATGCTTTTCAGTTCGCCTGCTGGCAACGATTTGCTCTTTGATGAGAAGTTGATTGAGCAGGGCCGGAATTTCGCCAACAAAATATGGAACGCATTCCGGCTGATTAAAGGCTGGACGGTTGTTGCTGGATCACCCTCCGCCGAAAGCAAAATTGCAATAGCATGGTTTGCGTCAAAAGTGGATGACAGCTTACTGTCATTGGAGGATCATTTCAGCAAATTCAGGATATCGGATGCCTTGCTGACAATCTATAAATTAATTTGGGATGACTTCTGTTCTTGGTATCTGGAAATGATCAAACCGGAATTTGGCAAGCCGATTGACAAACCCACGTTCGAGCAGACCCTTGAGTTCTTTGAGAAATTACTGAAAGTCCTTCATCCCTTTATGCCATTCATTACAGAGGAACTATGGCACGAATTGAGAGAACGCAATGACAACGAATGTATCATTGTTTCAGATTGGCCAACAGCATCCACCCCTGACAATGTTATTCTGGCTGACAGTGAGATCGCTTTTGAAATCATTACGGAAATCCGAAATTGCCGCAATGCCAAAGGAATTTCACCCAAAGAAACCCTGGAACTATTTATAAAGGCAGACAATCCAGCATTGGTAAAATCGTTCTGGCCAGTTATCCAGAAGTTATCAAACCTGAGCGCAATATCCTTCGCGGAAGAGAAGCCTGACAATGCCACAAGTTTCATGGTAGGATCTGCTGAGTTATCTATTCCAATGGATAAAAAGATTGATATCGCAAAAGAACGAGAAAGCATGCTGAAGGATCTAGAATATCAGCGGGGCTTTATGGCCGCCGTAGACAAAAAACTTTCAAACGAAAGGTTTGTAAAAAGTGCACCGGCAAATGTTATCGCGTTGGAGCGCAAGAAAAAGGAAGATGCTGAAGCAAAAATTAAAGCCCTTGAAGAAAGTCTTTCGCGACTCTAGCGAAAAATCTTTTGCCGTTGTTAATTCCGGCGTTCGGCACGGAAATTTGGCCTCATAAAATCTTCCACGCTGCGCATCCCGGATTAAAAGCGCATTTCGGATGTGCGGTGATCATTCTGGAATGCCGCCTGTTTCAAAACCGCGCAGCCATCAGCAGTTCTATATTCTTGTGCTTTATGCCGAATTTTCGGGCGACATATTCATTTGTCAAACCACCTTTGTAGGTATATACACCTTTCATAAACCATTTATGGGAAAATATCATGGCTTCTACCCCGCCATCTTCAGCAGCCCGCAAAATGGTGGGTGTAAAAATATTACTTAAGGCGGTAGACGCCGTGTGGGCCACGCGGGACGCGACGTTGGGCACACAATAATGAATAACACCATGTTTGCGAAACACTGGTTTGCTAAGCGTAGTGATATCTGATGTCTCAACACACCCACCCTGGTCTATGCTGAGATCAATAATCAATGAATCTGTCTTCATTTGCATCACCATCTCTTCTGTGATCACATGCCTTGCCCTGCCTTTTTCGGCCCGTAACGCGCCGACGACAACGTCGGCAGCTTTCAGCGCTTCACTGAGCGTGATGGTATCAATGGTTGAAGTATAGATCTGCTGACCCAGTAAGTGTTTAATTCTCCGGAGTTTATAGATGTGGTTGTCAAAAACCTGAACATCAGCCCCCAGCCCTAGTGAGCAGCGGACAGCATACTCAGCCACTGTGCCAGCACCAATAACAACAACTTTTGTTGGCGGCACACCTGTTATTCCACCAAGAATCACACCCTTCCCATTATTCGCGGTACTTAGATATTCCGAGGCAATCAGCATCACGGTACTTCCCGCAATCTCGCTCATGGCCCGCACAATAGGCATACCGCCAACCTTGTCTTCGATGAATTCATATGCCAACGACGTGATTTTCTTTTTGAGCATGGCTTGCAGGTTTTCAACCTTCAAGTGTCCAAGCTGGAGCGCTGAGATCAGCGTCTGCCCGGCATGCATCAAATCAATCTCTTCCAATGTTGGCGGTTCGATTTTTAGAATGACATCTGCCTGATACACCTCCTGCGGAGAGTAGACAATCTTCGCACCAGCATCGCTGTACTGTTTATCTGAAAACTTAGAGCCATTACCGGCCTTCGTCTCCACCCACACGTCATGACCATTGTGAACCAACAAACCGACAGCATCGGGCGTAAGGCTGATTCTATTTTCTTGAAGTGAGATTTCCTTGGGCAATCCGATAAAGAAGGCATGCCTCCTTTTTCTTACTTCAAGCAATTGCTCCTGGGGATGCAAACTGGCCTTAGCCAAAGCCTCAAACCCTGTTTTCTTCTTTTCCGTCATGGAATGAAATAACTATTTTTCGTAGCGTCTTTTCCTCAACCTGAATAGCAACTTCGGCATACTGAGAAGGAATTAAGGACGGTATTTTTTCCGGCCACTCGATAAAACAAGGGCACCCGGAATAAAAATACTCCTCTACTCCAATATCATATGCTTCGGCTTCATGTTTTATTCTATAAAAATCAAAATGAAATACTTTGGTGTGATCATCCTTTTCATACTCATTTATTATGGCGTATGTCGGGCTGCTCATCGCGTCAACAACACCAACGGCTTTGCAGATTTCCTTAATCAATGTAGTCTTCCCTGAACCCATTTCACCATAGAATAACCACACGGTACATTCTTCAAGCTGCCCGGCAATACCCTGGGCAATTTCCCGAAGATCGGATAAGCTTACTGCCCGAAAGCCATTTGCTTCTTTGATCATTGCACATTTTTCGAAGTTAAGAAAATTATGGGAATGATCATCTCCTCCATGCTTACGCCGCCATGCTGAAATGTGTCTTTATAAAGATTCACATAATAATTATAGTTATTGGGGTAGGCAAAGAACTGATCTTCAATCGCAAAGACATACGAAGAAGAAACATTCAGTTTGGGCAAGAAAAGCCGCTCAGGTTTATGGACCTGCATAACCTTGTCACCATCAAACCCAAGATTTTTGCCTTGTTTATAACGCAAATTGCTGTTTACACTTCTATCGCCAATTATCTTAAATGGTCGCTTCACCCGGATGGTTCCATGATCAGTTGTAATCACTAGTTTCACATCTTTCTCTGCAATTTTCCTCAGAATTTCAATCAGGGGGGAATGTAGAAACCAGGATTTTGTAATAGATAAATAAGCCGATTCATCCGGAGCCAGTTCACGAACCATGGCCATATCCGTGCGTGCATGCGAAAGCATATCCACAAAATTGTAGACGATGACATTCAAATCATTCTGAAAAAGATTGTTCACTGTGTCTACCAGGCTCCTGCCTTCTTCCAGGTTCTTAATTTTATGGTATGATCGCTTTATATTCAGGTTATTCCGCCGGAGCTGCTTCGACAGAAATTCGTCTTCAAAATTATTCTTGCCCTCATCTTCATCCTCGCTTACCCATAGATCAGGATTTGTTTTCGCCATCTCAGCAGGAAGTTGCCCGGAGAATATGGCATTTCTGGCGTAGGCTGTGGTCGTTGGCAAAATTGAATAATAGGTTTCTTCGGAGGTTACATTAAAGTAGTCCGTTAGTACGGGCTCAATCACTTTCCATTGGTCGAAACGAAGGTTGTCGATGAGGATAACAAATACAGGCTTGTCACCCAACTCGGGTAAAATCTTTCGTTTCATCAGCTGATGCGAGAGCAAAGGCTTATCTGACTTGGGATCATTCAACCAGGAATCGTAATTGCGCATAATGAACTTCGCAAAGTTGGCATTGGCTTCGTTCTTTTGCATGTCCAGCACATCACCCATTTCCTGGCTATCACTTTGGTCCATCTGCAATTCCCAAAACACCAGCTTTTTATATATTTCAGCCCATTCCTCATGGTTCATTTTATCCTGGAAAGCCATACTAATCTTGCGGAATTCCTGTTGATAATTGAGATTGGTTTTCTCCATCACCAGCCGCTTATTGTCCAGTATCTTTTTGACGGAAAGCAGGATCTGACTCGGGTTCAGTGGTTTGATGAGGTAATCGGCAATTTTAGAGCCGATGGCTTCTTCCATGATCTGTTCTTCCTCATTTTTGGTGATCATTACCACGGGCAGATTGGGCTTGTTATTTTTTATTTGTGTAAGTGCCTCCAATCCGGACATGCCAGGCATGTTTTCGTCGAGAAACACCACATCGAAGTGTTTCTCATCACATAGCTCCACGGCTTCAGATCCATTATTGATCGGGGTAATATCGTAGCCGCGCTGCTCGAGGAAAAGAATATGCGGCTTCAACAAATCAATCTCATCGTCGGCCCACAAAATGCTATATCTTTGCATATCTTAAATTTTTACCAATTTAATCATTAATCGCTATCCCTGATCAGTTAATCGATAAACGATCCCGGGAAGACACCACGGATGAACAAAAAGAAGATAATCAACGATCCTATATATGGATTCATAACCATTCCAAGTGAACTCATCTTCGACATCGTTTCACATCCCTATTTTCAACGCCTGCGACATATCAAACAACTCGGACTTACTGATTATGTCTATCCCGGTGCCTTGCATACCCGATTCCAGCACGCCCTTGGCGCTATGCACCTTATGGGCCGTGTCCTGGAGGCGCTTCGCTTCAAGGGTATTGAAATTTCAGATGATGAATATGAAGCCTCACATCTGGCCATTTTGCTCCACGATATTGGGCACGGCCCATTCTCGCACGCTCTTGAAGACATTCTTGTGCCAGGGATAAATCATGAAAGCCTCTCTTACCTGTTCATGCACAGACTTGATGAAGAATTTGCCGGATCGCTCGGGCTTACCATAAAGATTTTCCGCAATACTTATAAACGGAAGTTTTTTCATCAACTAGTCTCCAGTCAACTAGACATTGATCGTCTTGATTACTTAAGACGAGACAGTTTTTTCACCGGCGTTCAGGAAGGCACAATCGGCGTTGATCGGATCATTTCGATGCTGACGGTACACAATGACCAACTCGTTGTCGAGGAGAAAGGCATCTACAGCATCGAAAGTTTCCTAAACGCCCGCAGGCTGATGTATTGGCAAGTATACCTTCACAAGACCACCGTAAGTACAGAACGCATGCTGGTTAATTTAGTTCGAAGGGCACAGGCTCTTGTGCGGGCGGGAGAGCAATTATATGCAAGTGATGCCCTATTGACCTTTTTAAAAATGGATTTTACGCCCACGGTATTTAAAGAAAATCAGGAGGTGCTGAATCTGTTTGGGCAACTGGATGACAATGATATTTGGGGGGCGGTGAAATTCTGGCGAAACCATCCTGACAAGATACTTGCGCTGCTTGCCCGGATGATGATCGATCGCAAGTTGTTTCAGATCAAGTTGAGCACTGGACCCATAGAAAGAAACCAGGTAGAAAAAATCAGAGAAGCGATTATGGACGAATATGGAATACTGCGCGCGGAGGCTTCTTACCTTTTTTCTCATGGCACCGTAACAAACGAGGCGTATGCTGAAGGCCAGGAGATTAACATCCTCATGCGCAACGGGGAATTATTGGACATCGCCCAGGCATCCGACCTCCCAAATATCAAAGCCATCAGTAAAATCGTGAAAAAAAACTACCTCTGCTGGCCTAAAAATGTATCTTTGTTAGCTTTGTGATTCGTTGTTCCTCATCTTTCAATTCTAAAGCCCCGATAGTACAGTGATCCAAAAGTAAAGACAGAAAGTACACGCCTAACGAATAACAGAATGGAATTTACGGTCAATGAAATAGCTGCAATGCTCGGTGGAGAAGTGAGGGGGAATGGTAACGAGAAAATAATGATGCTGGCTAAAATTCAAGAGGCAAAAAAAGGTCAGATTTCATTTCTATCCAATCCGAAATACGAACAGTACATTTATTCTACCCAGGCTACCGCCGTTATTGTTAAGAAAGATTTTGTCGCCCGCAAACACGTACCCGCCATCCTCATTTTAGTAGACGACCCTTACATCAGTTTTACCCGATTGTTGGAAGAATATCACAAGTTTATCAGCTTCCAAAAAACAGGTGTTGAACAGCCCAGTTTCATGGCAGAAGATTCTATCATTGGAAAGGACTTTTATCGCGGAGCATTTTCCTACATAGGCAATAACGTTAGGATTGGTGACAACGTAAAAATCTATCCCAACACATATATTGGTGATAACGTAACCATAGGTAATTATACCATCCTCCACCCTGGTGTGAAGCTTTACGCAGATACCAAGATCGGCAATCACTGCGTCATCCATGCTGGCACCGTTATCGGCAGCGATGGATTCGGGTTCGCGCCCAACGAAGACGGATCATATAAGACAATTCCACAATTGGGCGCCGTCATCATTGAAGACCACGTGACAATTGGAGGAAATACTGTTATCGACTGCGCCACTTTGTTTGGCGATGCCACTATTATTCGGCAAGGTGTAAAACTGGATAACCTGATTCAGATTGCGCATAACGTTGAGATCGGCAAGAATACAGTAATTGCAGCCCAAACAGGTATCTCAGGTTCAACGAAAGTAGGTGAAAAGTGCATAATTGCCGGCCAGGTTGGTGTTGCAGGCCATTTGGTGATTGCAAATAATACCGGATTGGGGGCGCAATCCGGTATATCAAAATCCATTAAAGAAGAAGGTCAAAAACTGATGGGCTCCCCCGCATTCGATTTCAATGATTACTACAAATCATACGCCGTATTCAAGAAATTACCCGATATCCATCAGCGGCTTCGCGATTTGGAGGTAAAGCTTCAAAAAACACAGAGTAGTTCCTTTCCCGTAGAATAAATCCTTATTATAGGGCAGCGTTAGAGGGGTAAAATCTCAAAATTGGATTATCAGGAGTTTGAAGTTAACTTTGCCCACTTTTGTACCCATGCTTAATATCAAACAGCAAACCATCCAGAAATCTGTGGCCCTTTCAGGTGTTGGGCTTCATACAGGCGTTCAGACCAACATGACGTTTGTGCCTGCAAAGCCCAACCATGGTATCAAATTCCAACGCGTAGACCTGCCTGGATCTCCTATCGTTGACGCTGACTGCGACAATGTGGTTGACGTTTCGCGCGGTACAACCATCGAACAAAGTGGTGCGCGTGTAAGCACCATTGAACATACGCTCGCAGCATTAACGGGACTGCAAATAGATAATGTCATTATACAGCTGGATGGCCCGGAATGCCCGATAATGGATGGAAGTTCCATAGAGTTTGTTGAAGTTCTGAAAGCAGCCGGAGCGGAGGAACAGAATGCTTTGCGTGACTTTTTCGAAGTTCAGGAGCCTTTGTTCTATCGGGAAGCCGCCCGAAACGTAGAAATTGCGGCCCTCCCGCTTGATGACTATCGTGTGACGGTAATGGTCGATTACAATTCCCCCGTTTTGGGCAGCCAGCATGCCTCGATAACAGACATACATCAGTTCGAAAAAGAAATAGCTTCGTGCAGAACATTCTGCTTTCTCCATGAATTAGAAATGCTTTACAAAAACAACCTTATTCGTGGAGGAGACTTAAACAACGCGATCGTAATTGTCGACCGCGTTGTAAAGGAAAATGAACTGGACAACATCGCAAAAATGCTTGGAAAGCCAAAAGTGGCCGTAAAGCAGGAAGGCATCTTGAATAACATTGAACTTCGGTACAAAAATGAACCAGCAAGGCATAAACTGCTTGATATTGTAGGGGACTTATCGCTTGCCGGCAGGCCACTGAAAGCACAAATACTTGCCGCGAGGCCTGGACATGCGGCAAATGTGGCATTTGCCAAAAAGTTGAAAAAGGCAATGCAGGAATCAGACAAAAAGGGGAAGCCGAAATACAATCCTAGCCTGCCTCCTGTCATGGACATAAACAAGGTTGCAGCAACGCTTCCCCATCGCTATCCTTTCCTGCTCATCGACAAAATTATTTACCTTGACAATGAAAGTGTTGCCGGTGTGAAAAATGTGACCGCAAATGAGTATTTTTTTCAAGGCCATTTTCCGGGAAATCCGGTAATGCCCGGTGTGCTTCAAATTGAAGCCATGGCACAGATCGGGGGTATCTTGGTTTTGAATACAGTGCCGGATCCTGAAAATTACTGGACCTATTTTCTGGGTATTGAAAGCTTCAGGTTCAGGAAAATGGTTCTTCCAGGAGATACATTGGTGATCCAATGCGATCTTTTGGCGCCAATCAAACGTGGAATTGCAAAGATGACAGGACGCGCTTATGTTGGTAATACACTTGTTTGTGAAGGTACTATGACCGCCAGTATTGTTCGTAAAGACTCATGAGCCAATTTCCACAAGCCAACGTACACCCAGAAGCCATAATAGGGGCCAACGTGATTATTGAACCCTTCGCTACGGTTCAAAAAGACGTTGTCATTGGGGACTCCAGTTGGATAGGACCTGGTGCAATCATTTGGGACGGGGCAAGGATCGGAAAAAATGTAAAAGTTTTCCCGGCGGCTTCGGTCTCTTCACCACCTCAGGATCTCAAATTTGCCGGAGAAACAACAGAAACACATATTGGTGACAATACGGTAATCCGAGAATCCGTGACAATTAGTCGTGGAACTGCCGATAAATTCAAGACTGTTATTGGAAGTAATTGCCTATTGATGGCATATGTCCACGTCGCGCATGACTGCATTATCGGGAACAACTGCATTTTGGCCAATGCTGTCCAGGTCGCGGGCCATGTAACCATTGACGATTGGGCTATTATTGCAGGCGCCAGCGCCTTGCACCAATTTGTGAAAGTTGGGGCCCACGTCATGCTGTCCGGAGGATCACTCGTTCGCAAAGATGTACCACCATTTACCAAAGCTGCACGCGAACCGCTTACCTATGCCGGAATCAATGCTGTTGGACTACGCAGGAGAGGATTTAGCTCGGAAAAGATCAATGAGATTCAAGAAATATACCGGCATATTTTTCTCAAAGGCCTCAATAACTCTAAAGCGCTTGATATGGTGGTAGCAGAAGTCCCGTCCAGCCAGGAAAGAGATTATATAGTGGAATTCATCCGTACTTCAGATCGGGGTATTATCAAAGGTTATGGCGGCAGTGACTAATCGGTCCTTGCCGGCGATTTAACTTATCTTAATCTGTGGTTCATGGCTTTCAATCCTCTGCATTCTTCATCAGCCCCCAGGCATACGACTGAAAATAGGCCAGCCTCGCACGTTAACATTTCTGTCGAAAACCTTGGCAAGAAATTCAATAGAGAATGGATTTTCAGGGACCTCAGTTTTACATTTCAATCTGGGCAGACCTACGCTATTACGGGACCCAATGGATCCGGCAAATCAACGCTGCTACAAATACTTTGGGGACAAATGCCACCCAGCCTTGGCAAGGTGAAATACACCAGTGCCAATGGTGAAATGCCTTCAGAAGAAATTTATCAGCACATTTCCGTTGCTACGCCTTACCTGGATTTGATTGATGAATTTACACTGTCAGAGCAATTGCGTTTTCACTTCAGGCTTAAATCGAGCAGGTATGCCATGAGTGAAGTTGAAATGTTGGAAAAAATGAACCTGCTGCATGCACGAAACAAGTACATTTCAAACTTATCTTCTGGAATGAAACAACGCGTTAAACTTGCCTTAGCCTTTTTTTCGCAAGCTGAGGTTGTTTTCCTGGATGAGCCCGGTACTAATCTGGACAATCAGGCGTTTGAGTGGTACGGAGAACAACTTCAGAATTTACCCGACAATGCATTGGTTTTTATTGCAAGCAATCAAGCGATTGAATATCCGGCCAACGCTCAAAAATTAGATATAATGCGCTTCAAATAAAGGTTACATGGCCTTGCGTTTTCATATTAAATGCAGGTAGCAGTGACCCAAAAGTAGCCTCAAGTTTGAATTTCATATTTTTACTTTCATATTCGTAATTAATTAATTAATCACCTCAGCATGAAACATGTAGCTAGATTGTTTTCACTAATATTACTCGTTAGCGCCACTTTGTCTTACACCGGTTGCAGCAGCAGTGGGGGCGACAAATCTACCGAGGAACTGCAGTTGGATAAACTGAAATTCACCTGGACGCTCCAAAGTGCGAATGATGGCACCGATAGAACGGATGAATATCCCGGCATGACCGTGATCATATCAGGTACGTTTAGCGAAGGGGGAACTTACAACTATACCAGCACAGCCGATTCCTGGCCCAGTATCAGCCCCTGGAAAGCGAACGATACGTGGAAATTCAACGCAGGAAGCGTTACCAGCGGTATCATACGGCAGAGTGATCTGCAGGAAATGAATTATGCACTGACAAACTCAGACAAGACCCTTACCCTTGATTTTGTGTATAGCGGCCCTGGATTTAACAACGGCAGAACATCATCTGTTGAGGGGAACTGGGAATTTGTCTTTACAAGGCCCTGATAACACTATCGGATAAAAAATATAAAAAAGGCCTTACTCAGTTAAGGCCTTTTTACTTGAGTACCACAACGGTAATCCCGTCACCGCCCTGCTCAATATGTTCATCTTTCATACTTGCTACCTCCTTGTAGCGTTTTAGATGCTCACGCACAACCTTGCGAAGCACCCCCTCACCTTTCCCATGCAAGACTTTGAGTTCACCCTGGCCCAAAAGAATAGCGTTGTCCATAAATTTGTCAAGGATAGAAATGACCTCGTCCACACGTTTACCCCGGATGTCAAGCGTACTGTTGAAGTTTACCCGTTTTTCATGTATGTTGACGCCCGCTGAACGGAGTTTTGCCTCCATCGCCTTTTCAATCGGCACCGTAATTTTTTCCAACTTATCCAATTCAGTAACCGATTTCATTATTCCAAATTGAATGGTAGCACGCTTACCCTGTATGGAAAGTATTACCCCATTACCTGCTTGTCCAACGATCCGAACCCGATCACCTACTTTCAACAATGCCGTGGGTAGTTTGACTTGCTTACGTTCTTCACCTACTTTTTGCGTCAACGTTTTCAGGTTCTTCCGTACTTTCAAAGTTTCTTTCTTCTCCGCTTTGTTTTCCTTGATGTGTCGAATGGTCTTTTCGATCTCACGGTTGGTTTCTTTCAATAACGCTGCTGCGTCTTCCTTGGCTTTGCTGATTATCTCCTTCTTCCGTGTCTCTAAATCGGAATACAGTGTCTGATATTTGGCGAGGGTTTCTTTTAGTTCAAAATCCTTAAGTTCAATCAGTTTCAATTTTTCAGTAAGTTCCTGTCGTTCTCTTTCCAACGATCTCACCAGCGTTTCAAACCCAGCAAGGTCTTTGCCTACTAACTGCTCGGCTTCCAGAATTGTACTTTGCGGAAGCCCCGTACTTCGCGCAATCTCCAGCGCGAAGGAGCTCCCTGGCTTCCCGATATCCAATACATACAAAGGCACAAGATTTCTATCATCAAAACGCATGGATGCATTCCGAATCCCCGGGTGTTCGCCGGCAAACAATTTCAGATTGTAATAATGTGTAGTGGCTACCCCCCAAACCCCTTTCTTCAACAGTGCTTGAAGAATAGCTTGCGCTATTGCTCCGCCAAAGTTTGGGTCCGTTCCAGATCCCAATTCATCCAATAACACCAATGATTCCTCCGATGCAGACGCCGTAAAAACGCTCATATTCCGCAGGTGACTACTGTAGGTACTCAAATCATTTTCAATCGACTGTTGATCCCCTATATCCAAAAAGATATCCTTGAATATGCCAACACGCGAGCGGCTTGAGAGCGGAATCAATAAACCACATTGCGCCATGTATTGGAGCAGTCCTACAGTTTTCAAGCATACCGATTTTCCTCCGGCATTAGGTCCGGAGACCAGAAGCACCCGGTGCTGTTGATTTAGTTCAATGGACAACGGGACGACTTCTCTTTTTCCTTTTAAGCTAAGATAGAGCAATGGATGTTTTGCATTATACCAGACCATTTCCGGCCTACTCTCGATAATTGGATAATCTGAATTGATCTCTATTGAGAATTTTGCCTTAGCCCGAATAAAATCGATTTGTGCCAGAAATCTGAACGCAATTGTCAGCATAGGAAATTCGCTTCTGAAAGAATCCGTTAGTTCACGCAAGATCCTGATTGCCTCTCGTTTTTCTGCGTGTTCCAGATCCCTGATCTCATTGTTAGCATCCAGCATCTCGGTAGGTTCCAGGAAAACGGTTTGACCCGTGGCAGACTCATCCAGAATAAATCCCTTTAACTTTCGTTTATGCTCCGATTGTATGGGAATGACAACCCGCCCATCACGGATGGTAGGAAGCGCACCTTCCGGAACCCAACGTGCACCCACGGCCATACGAAAAATCTGGTCTGCCAGCTTTCGCAGTCTTCCCTGCTCATCCCTGAGTTTCTTCCGAATCCTGGCCAATTCAATGCTTGCAGAATCACGTAAGATGGCCTTATCATCAATCTTCAAGAATACCAACTGCGCTAACGCCGCCGTAAGATTAACCGGTTCAGCCAGGCGAAAAAGTTCCGGGTAAACTTCTGCAGACTTGGTTAAGAATATTCTGCCAGAAATAATCGTTTCAAGCGAATGCGCAAGATCCAGAAAGTCTGTTGCCTCCAGCCAATCGCCTTCTACTGAAATTTTTTGGAGCCACTGGGATGGATCAAGAAAATATCGGGATGGAAAAGGCTCTTCTTTTTCCAAAATCTGTCGAAATTCCAGATTCTGCCTCAACAAAGTCTTGATACCCTCAGGGTCAGTGTTAAAACCCATTCGATCGACCCATTCTTCGCCGGCAATGGAATGGCAATAACGCTTAAGCTTCATCCGGATAAGATCAAAGCCCAGTTTTTGCTCAAACAAATCTGGATATATCATTTTCTTTCTCCGCTGGAAAGCAACCGCTGCTCCCGAAGGTTGAGCGAGTCAACAAGGGCAGTGTAAATCATTTCCAACGTTTGTGGGTGATCAATATAATAGTTGAGCGATCGCTTGAATGTAGAATCAGTCGTATTGAGCTTCTCAAAAATCTCGCCTTCTTTCGCTGCGATAATATGCCGTGAGGAATCCCGTGTGATGCTCAAGGTGCTTACCTTTTGCTCAGCTATGTACAGCTCAGACAAAACATTGACCATTTCGTCCTGACTCAATATACCTTCAGGAATACCTTCTTTTTTACCACACGCAAAAAACAAGACAACCAGCGCAGCACAAGCCAGGCGAACCCGATTTTCACGACACAAACGCTTTACAGATTTTCTCAATCGATACTTAATTTAAGGTGGGCAAAATACTCATAATTGTTCTATTTTTGACGAAATCCGTTGGTGGCAACGGATAACCGGAACTGATTTGCAAATTTTATTCCATCGCTGACGGACGCGTGAAAGAGCTCTTAAAAAAATTACGAAAATACGAAATCCAGATTCGCAAGGCCATTAACAGCCAGATGCAGGGCGATTATCACTCCATTTTTAAGGGCTCTGGACTGGAATTTGATGATGTGCGGCCCTATCAATACGGTGATGATATCCGTACTATTGACTGGAACGTATCTGCGAAGGGTCATGGGACTTTTGTAAAAACCTTTAAGGAAGAAAAAGAACAAACCGTGTTTTTTATTCTGGATGTCAGCGCATCGGAAGACATCGGCAGTCCTGGCAGCACGAAAGCCGATATTGGCAAGGAGATCTGTGGTGTTCTTGCGCTTTCCGCGTCTAAGGAATCAAGTCATGTCGGGCTCATCTGTTTCTCTGATGCCAAAGAGAAGTATATGAAACCGACAAAGGGGCATTCGCAAGCCTATGAAATCATTAGTACGCTTGCTAAACTCAAGCCGCAATCACTTAAAACTGACCTGTCCAAGGCAATTGCTTTTGCGCTGAATACAATCCGCCGCAGAAGCGTTGTTATTTTGGTATCCGACTTCATAGATGACGGCTACTTCCCTAACCTGAAGTCCCTGGCACGGAGACACGACCTGGTTGTGATTCAAATCAGCGATAAGCGTGAAACCAGGTTGCCGAAGTTGGGAATCATCCCTGTGGTGGACAAGGAAACGCAGAAAACGTTGTGGATCAATACTTCCTTTGGCGATTTCAGGGAAAAGATCAGTGCCCGGCATGAGACCCGGAAGAATGAGCTCGCGAGATTCAGCCGCAAACACCAGATAAATTTCATATCGCTGGACACCGATGAAGACTATGTGCCAAAACTTTTACGCTTATTTAAGGTGAGAAATAAATCTTTAAAAACCACTTAGTCGTGATGGAATTGAGGTGCCGTAAGATTTTCCCGGTCGTTTTGTTTTTGCTCTTGTGTGGTTTAGCCAAGGTTAATGCGCAAGACATATTGGTTCGCAGTGGGTTCCTAATGGATAGCCTTAGGGTTGGAGATCAGACCGGCTTCTTTCTGGTCACAGAATATCCCAGTACGCTCAATATGTTGTTTCCCGATTCCACCTACAACTTTGCGCCCTTTGAATACGAGAAGAAGAAATACTTTCCAACAAAAACTATTGCAGGCAGAAGCTACGATAGCGTTGTGTATTACCTGTCCATCTTTGAGGTCGATCCTTTGCAGTCGCTTAGTCTTCCGGTTTACCAACTCAACCTAATGGACTGTACAACGTACATTTCCACGCGTGATACTATCTTGTTGGCCGAGCTTGTACGAAATTTACCAGATACTTTGTCTGCACAAAACCTTCCCTTAAAAGTCAATACGGCATATCAAAATGTATTGTACATTTTCAACTATCCGGTGCTCCTGAGTATACTGGCTGTATTGCTCGTCTTAACGGCAACAGTATGGCTGGCCTTTGGCAAAAAAATAAGAAAGCACTTCCGAATGAAAAGAATGCAAAAAGCGCATCAGAAATTTCTTGAAGGATATGCCCAACAGATTGAGAAAGTTAGCGTCGCGTTCTCTGCTATCACCACTGAAAATGCCCTTTCACAGTGGAAAAAATATATGGAGCAATTGGAGGCAAGACCCTATACAAAACTCACCACGCGCGAAACGTTGCAATTGGAGAAAAATGAATCTCTTGGTCATAATCTGCAGGTTATAGATGGCGCAATCTATGGACACAATACCACCGTCATAGAATCGCTGGAGCATTTAAAGGCATTTGCCGATCAACGATTTTCACAAAAACTGGAGGAAGTGAAGCATGGATAAGCCTCTCTTTTCCTGGTTTTCTTTGGATTGGTTCAGCCCCTCTACGTTGAATAGCTTTACCTGGAGCAATCCGGTTTTCCTTTACCTCATCGCTTCTGTCCCTTTACTATTCTTATTCCGTTGGTTAGTCCGGTACAGGTTCAACCAAAAATTGCCGGTAGCCGTTACGCCAAAAGATTTGCATATTTCGCCCCTTACCCTCATACGTCTCTTCCCTGAACTTCTGCTCATGCTGGCATTGGCCCTAATCCTGTTGGCTTTGGCAAGGCCGCAAAAGACAAATGAGAAAGTAGAGCAATGGACCGAAGGCATTGATATCATGCTAGGGTTGGATATCTCCCAGTCCATGCAGATTGAGGATTTCAAACCCAATCGCCTGGATGCAGCCAAAGGGGTGGCCAGAAGTTTCATAGCGGGACGTGTACAGGATCGTATTGGGATCGTTGTCTTTTCCGGCGATGCTTTTTCCCTTGCTCCGCTGACCACAGATTATGAACTATTAACATCCTACATTGATGAAATCGGTTTTGAAATGATTGAAAACCGAGGGACTGCCATTGGGAGCGCTTTGGCGGTTATTACAAACCGGATGGGGGAATCCGATGCAAAATCAAAAGTCTGTATTCTCCTGAGTGATGGCGACAATACAGCCGGAAACATCGACCCGATCACTGCAGCAGAATTGGCTTCTGCATACGGCATTAAAATATACACCATTGTTGTGGGCAAGGAAGGGCTTGTTCCCTATGGAAAAGATTTCTTCGGACGACCCAACATGATCGAAAACACTGTAGATGAAACTACGATGCGAAAAATAGCGCAGATTGGTGGTGGTGAATTTTTCAGGGCTGCTGACAACCAGGCTTTGGGGCAGGTATTTGCACGGATTGACAAATTTGAAAAAGCAGAAATAAAGGAAACGCGTTTTAAAGATACATCTGATTACTACTTCATCTATTTACAATGGGCCCTCGTCTTATTCCTGTTCTGGCTCTTACTAAAATCTACCTTTGTAAGTAATGTGCTGCAGGATTGAATTGCTACATTCCCGACAGCGAAAGGCAAATCAAAAGCAGATACTATTGATGAGGGATGTTGTCGGGAAAAAGGATCAGTCTCCCCGCGAAGAATACAAGCACGATTCCCAGAATGATGTTCATCATGCGAACAAATCCGGGTGTAATAATTAGCCGTAATTTGGCCGCAAGTTTTGCTTTGATAATGTCGGTTGTGAATACAGTCGCAACGATCGAAGCAAAGAATATTAAGGCTTCTTTGGATGACGTATACCCCAGCCTGGTAGTTGCTACACCAACGGTAGCGATCCAAAAGAAAACCACCATCGGGCTCAGTCCATTAATCAAGAAACCTTTTGCTGCCAACCGAAACCAGCTTCGTGTATGCACTTTTTCCGGATCGTATCGGCTAAGTTTTCTGCTCTTGATGAAGATGTAGTAAAGTCCAAACAACAGTAATGAACCACCACCGGCATAGGCCAGATAATGTCGGAAGTTTTCAGTTTCAATAAATTGGATTAGTCCCAGATAGGAAATCAAAATATAAAGTGCATCACTGCATGAAACGCCTATAGCGACGAAGACGCCGCTCCAAAACCCACGTTCTACACTGGTTTGCAGTATGGTAAAAAACACCGGCCCTATCAATAAGGCAAGCACAATCCCCGAAATAATACCATTAAGAATGATATCCATTCGCATGGGTTTGAAGAAAACTTTTCCAATCCTCCAATTGCGTATTTTTCATCACCCTTGGAAATTTGTTCTGCCCGCCGACTTTTCCAATTGACTCCATCCAATCATAAAATGTCCTAACCGGGATTACATCTACAAAAACCTCTTTCAATGCTGCACTTCGTTCCACTGCATAGTCATCGTTAAGTGCTTTTAGATGCTCATCGATTTTCTCCTTGAGCAATGTTTTATCAACCAGATCATCTGTACCAATAAACCAATGGTGTGCAAATAGCGAATCGTGCGGAATTCCCGCAACAGCAAATTCAGGAATATCTATATTGAACTCATTGGACACCAGTTCGATTGCCTTATTCATGTTGTCTACCGACAAATGTTCTCCGCAGAGACTCAGAAAATGTTTTGTCCTTCCGGTAATTACAATTTCTACCTCCTCCAGTGAGGCAAACTTGATTACATCTCCGATAAGGTAGCGCCATGCCCCGGCATTCGACGAAAGTAAAATCGCATATTCCTTCCCCTCTTCCACTTCATCAATCAACAAAGACTCCGCATTCGGTCTTATTTCGCCATCCGCTGCAAAGTTCTTTTCTTCAAAGGGAACAAACTCATAGAATATTCCATTGTTTAGCACAAGCCGCATGGATCGCCGGTCTGGATATGCCTGAAAGGCGATGAAACCTTCAGATGCCAGATAAGTTTCTATGTATTTAATCGGATGACCCAATAACTTCTCAAACCCTTTTCGATACGGGTCGAAAGACACGCCGCCGTGTACATAGACCTCCAAATTTGGCCATACCTCGTGTATATTATTGAGTTTATGGTACTTAATTATTTTCTCCATGAGTATCTGTATCCAGGCCGGAACGCCAACCACAATACCAATATCCCACTCCCACGCTTTTCTGGCAATCTCATCCAGCTTGGCATCCCAATTGCGGGTTTTGGCAATCTTTTTTCCAGGCTTATAGAAGTGCTGAAACCAGAACGGAAGCCGGGCAGCTTGAATCCCACTCAAGTCACCTTCAAAATAGCTACCGCGTTTATTCAGGTGCGTACTTCCTCCCAGCATCAAAATTCCTGACTCAAATATTTCAGGTCTTAAATCATATTTTGAAAGTGTCAATATTTGACGAATGCTTGTCTTTTGTATTGACTTTGTCATATCCTTTGTAACCGGGAGGTATTTTGAGGAGGCTTCAGAGGTGCCGGAGCTCAGTGCAAAATATTTTACCCTGCCAGGCCAGCAGATGTTTCTTGCGCCCTGGAGAGCCAGCCTCCACCAATCGGCATATATCTTATCGTAAGTATGGATTGGAACCTGGTTCTTAAAACGCTTGTAGAATTCCTTATCTCCTTTTCTAAACCCGTGCAGCACTTCGCTAAAGTTGTGGTACTTGCCAAACTCTGTCTGACTTGCAGTGATGAGCAGCTCCTTCAACTCCTTCTTTTGAAGATCGAAAGGTGCTGTATATTCCTGCTCAAGCATTTCACGAATCCTGATTCCTTTTTTCAGCAATGTTCCAAGGATCGCCATATTTGCGTTAGCTTTGATTGTTTGAAAGGCTAAATTAGGCATGAATATTAAGAATAGCATCACCAAATTCTCTCAAAACTTACCACCTGGCTGCAAACTCGTCGCCGTAAGCAAGACAAAACCCATAGAAAGAATTCTGGAGGCATATCAAGCTAATCAACGCATCTTTGGCGAAAACAAAGTTCAGGAACTCGTTGCCAAATATGAGGCTCTGCCAAAAGACATAGATTGGCATATGATAGGCCACCTCCAATCAAACAAGGTAAAATACATCGCCTCCTTTGTGAGCCTCATTCACTCGGTCGACAGTATGAAGCTGCTGCAGGAAATCAATAAGCAGGCAATAAAAGCAAATCGGAGCATTCCTTGCCTCCTGCAAGTCCACATTGCAGAAGAGGAGACGAAGTTTGGTTTTTCGGAAGAAGAAGTATTTAGCCTGCTACATGACGAAAATTTCAAGAAACTTCAAAACATTAAAATCATTGGACTGATGGGTATGGCAACATTGACACAAGATTCTAATCAGATACGCAGAGAATTCAAATCACTGAAATCGCTATTTGAAAAAATCAAGTTATTGACAATACCGTCAACCGTTGAAATGAAGGAACTCTCGATAGGCATGAGCGGTGATTACAAAATTGCCATTGAGGAAGGCAGCACAATGGTCCGTATAGGATCTGCAATATTTGGAGCGCGAAACGAACAATAAAATGAATCAACGCAATACGCTTCTAGGCGGTGCTGCGATGGGTGGCACAGCGGTTATGATTGGGGCCTTTGGCGCTCATGCTTTTAAGGCATCGCTTATGGCGGCCGGTAGGTTAGAGACTTATGAGCTTGCTGTTCGCTATCAGTTCTATCATGCGTTTGCCCTTCTGATAGTCGGCATGGTCATGAATCTGAATCCTACAAGGCTTATGCAATACGCAGCGTATGCATTCCTGCTTGGCATACTGTTTTTTAGTGGCAGCCTCTATCTGCTGTGCCTCACCGGATATCGCATGCTGGGGGCAATTACCCCTGTTGGTGGAGTGTTGTTCACCGTGGGATGGGTGCTGCTGTTTATTGGAGTATATAAAGCAACAAAAAAGTCCCACACATAAGTATGGGACTTTTTTTAATCATGTATTGTCGGCGAATGATTTACTGTGGCTGAACCTTTTTTTCCAGCACATTTGTGGTAAACGAAATTTGACTACCATCGGCATTTGCAGCGTTAGAAACCACAGTAACCACCTTGTTTTGTCTTCCCATTTTTCCTGCGCTGTTAAAGGCTACTGTAAGTTCACCTTTTCCTCCGGGAGGAATAGGATCCCGTGGCCAGCCTTTTGGTGTTGTGCAACCGCAGGTAACCTGAACATTTGTGATGATGAGTGGTTCAGTGCCGGCATTGGTAAACTTAAATGTCTCCTCTACCTTATCACCTTGAAATATATCCCCAAAATCATGCACTTTTTTCTCAAACATGATCAATGGTCCACTTTGTTTTGCAGTGCTGGCTTCCTGTGCAAAACCTTGTGCAGCAAATGCCAACATAACGAAAAGGAAAAAATACTTCTTCATACCTAAATTTTTTTCAAATTTAAACTCTTATATCAACAATTCTGCCAGAAATATAAAATTTCTAGGCATTTCATGTGACTTTTACTTCGATCTAAAATTAGATACCCAGGTAACCAGATGGATTCAGCAATCACAAAAATCTACGGGGATAGGGTTAGAATTCGGGTCTGTGGACTATGCTGGATGGAGAGCCAATTGCTGCTGGTCAACCATAAAATGCAGAATAGCGATTTTTGGGCACCGCCGGGCGGCGGAGTTGAATTTGGGGAATCGCTCAAAACAGCGTTGAAACGTGAGTTTCTGGAAGAAACAGGGCTTGAAATTGAAGTTGGAGACTTTGCCTTTGGATGTGAGTTGATCAACAATCCACTCCACGCAATAGAACTATTCTTTAACGTAAATTGGACGGGAGGTACGCTGAAAACTGGCTATGACCCTGAATTACAGCTAATTCAAGATACAAAATTCCTCACCGAGCTCGAAATTCGGCGAATTCCGTCAGCCCGGTTGCACGGAATATTCCAGGTTGCGGGCAATGTGAACAAATTGAAGTTGCTGTCAGGTTTTTACAGCATTTAATTTGGCATTCTGTAAAGTCTACCTTGTGAATTACCCTGTAAAATAATTATTATTGCACACTTAAACCTTGAACAATGAACCTGACAAGAATTTTATCCATTGTATTCTTCGCTACAAGTTTAGGGCTGGGATACTATTTATTCCATACTATCAACTCGACCATACAATTTAAGGCTGCGATTGTCGATACCGAAAAGCAGATTACTGACAAATTATCCATAATACGAGAAGCTGAGAAGGTTTATCTATCTCAATTCGGACACTACACAGCAAACTGGGATTCTCTGATAAACTTCATCGAGAACGAGAAAGTACCGATTACAATCAGAACTGAGAAGATCACCCAATTGAGTTATGGTGAAGAACAGGTAGAAGTACAGGTTGATACTATTGGTTATATGCCGGCCAAAGACAGGATTTTCAAGAAAACATTTACCATGAATGTTTCTACTGAAGGCACTTTCTATGGATTTTTAGCAAAGGCAGGCGATTATGTTTTGCAGGGATCGCCGGCATATCGATTTAAGCCGGCGGAGAAAGAAAAAATCGAAGTATATCCTTTCACTGAGCAAGGAACAATTACAGGTGTTGCAGAAATCGCGCCAGGAACCGAAGTAGGAAGAGGCACTACCCTTTATAATTTGTGGGAATACACATTAAACCCTGCCGTCGACATTAAGACGCTGGCGATTGTTCCCGGATCAAACGGAAAAAAGTTTGACATCTATGTTGGGAAAATCGATCGGAATACGGTTAAGGTTAGTGTTATTGAAGTGAGAGATCCTTCCCCGATTAATCCGGAAAGAAAAGCTACTAACGAAGCAAAGAACCGTCAACCACTATTTTTCGGGTCACGCGTTGACGTTGGAACAGGTGGAAACTGGGAATAACTTGCAGACAGGCGCACTATCTTATAAACTAATACGCAAGATCAAGGACGACCTTTTTGATGAAGAGTTTATTGACCGCTACCATCTCTTCATTAATATTGGCACACGCGACTTTCAACTCCTGGTTATAGACCCACAAGAGAATAAGGTACTTCTGTTGGAGGATTTTGTGCTCCCTGGTCTCACTTCAAACGAGGAACTACTGCAAATCCTGGATCAGCTTTTCGATTCCCATGCATTTCTCAAAGCAGGATTTTGGAAAAAAATAAAAGTCTCCGTTAAGAATCAGAAGTTCGTGCAGGTTCCCCAGGAACTGTTTGCTGCTGAATCTATCACCGAGTATTTGAAATTCAATGCAATTGTAGATACCTCACGAGATGAATGCCTTGCATCGACTAATCCTATAGCAAAAGCCGTTACGGTTTTTGCCGTAGACAATGATCTGAGAACCTGGCTTGATGGTATCTATCCAAATAACACGCCTACGTTCACACATCAATCCGCAGCACTCATAGAAGGTACCCTTCACTTTGCCAGGGAACGTGGTAATAATCCCTTGTATATTTATGTGGATCGATTTAAACTACACATCATGGCCTGCGAGGCGGGTAAATTAATCTACTATAATCAATTCGCGATTAAGCAATTTTCCGAATACATCAAGTATATCATGTTGGTTTTAAAGTCCCTTCAAATGGATCAGCGAACCAGCGAAGTTGTATTGTGGGGATACATTGGCAGAAATTCTCCGCATTACCTCGAGTTCTGCAAGTACATCAGTAACGTAAAATTTGGTGACGAGCCAGATTACCTGAACTTTGGATATGTATTTGACGAAATCCCGGAACATCATTACTTTGACCTATACAGCCTTTACCTTATCGACTAATTCCCTGGCAACGTAAGCCCCGGACAAAGTGTTTGGCAATTTATTTTAATTGGTATTTCTTAGTTTTTCCCGACATTTATTCAATACAACCTTACTATGGAAAAACGCATTGCACTCTTCCCCGGATCTTTTGATCCTTTTACAAAGGGACACGAAGATATCGTTTTAAGAGGACTCCAGTTATTCGATGAAATCATTATTGCCATAGGGTATAATAGCCAAAAAAGTGAACGCTATTTTGACGTTGAAGCCATGGTAGGTTACATCGAGCGTACCTTCAAGGAATATCCCAACATCAAAATTCTAAAATTCTCAGAACTAACGGCAGAATTTGCCCGGAAAAACGGGGCTCGCTTTCTATTGAGAGGACTTCGCAATACGACTGACTTTGAATATGAAAACAGCATATCACAGGTGAACAGAAAGTTGTATCAGCAAATGGAGTCCGTGTTTCTTATAACAACGCCACAACTTGCGTGGATAAGCTCATCCATTATTCGGGAGGTACATCGTTATGGCGGTGACGTATCAGAATTCCTCCCCTACACATTGGATTAAGAAAGCAGGCAGCAGAACAGTACTGCTGGTAGGTTGACTACTCTTTAGGTGATTTTACTTCAACCAGATTGTAGTATTTTTCAAAAACATAGCTTATTGATTTATAAGAATGCTCTAGCGCATGATATACTTCCTTGCGATTCATCCAGCGTGTTTCCTCAATGTCTTCAGCCGCATCAGGCCGCATGCGTGTGTCGTCAAGAATGTCCATTGCATACCAGCGTGTCTTCTTGATCATTAGTCGCCTGTTCATGGTATAGGTATGCCAGGTAGTACAGATCTTTTTCCCAACCTTCACACTGACGTTGCATTCCTCCTCCACTTCTCGCACCGCTGTATCTACAGTCCGTTCTCCTTTTTCCTTTTTGCCTTTCGGTAGGTCCCACTTCTTCATTCTGTAAATCATCAGAAACTTGTCTTTTTTTCGCACCAAACCTCCAGCTGCTTTCACCACCTTGAATTTACTGCGCAAGTACTCCTTAATCGCGTCATAATCCTTTGCAGAAAGATTCAGCGACAGAAGATTCGTGGGAACCATGGAGTCCAATGAACTCAGCAACAGATCAACATGCGACTCACCCACATTCTGAATCCAAACATGATTTAGCAATTTGGCTTGTGTGAGCGGTTCCTGAGCAGCATCAATGGTTACATTCACCCTCCCCAAATCAGGGTGCTCATCCGCGCCTAGAATCTGGACAGGAATATCGTTGATAAAAATGACCATGGGTGATGAGTTTACAACTATACCTAGCAGGCAAAAGAGCAAATAATTATCAAGCTGACAAGCAGATTTAAGAAAAAAAATGAAAGTAATGGGTACAATCCTGCCAATCCAATTGAATCAGCCTGTCCTAACATTTACAAGAAAGGATTTTAGTTCTAACTTTCGAAACTATGCCAATCATCAAAGTTCAGGAAGAAATGGCCGGCAAGGTAGCCGCCATGTTGCTTCAAATTCAAGCCATTAAGCTTAGCGCTGAGAAACCATTTATCTGGAGTTCCGGATGGAAATCGCCGATTTACTGTGACAACAGACTCTCGCTTTCTTATCCGGAAATCCGCAAATTTATTCGCGACGGTCTTGTGAAAGCTATACAGGAGAACTTTTTCACTGCAGAGTCTATCGCCGGCGTGGCCACTGCGGGTATAGCACAGGGGGCCTTGGTTGCTGAGTCCCTGGACCTCCCATTTATTTACGTTAGACCCAAACCAAAAGCACACGGGATGGAAAACCTGATTGAGGGTAGAATAGTGAAAGGACAAAAGGTGGTGGTGGTGGAAGATCTGGTTTCTACCGGAGGAAGTTCCTTGAAAGCAGTGCAAGCTCTTCGGGAAGCTGGATATGAAGTGTTGGGTATGGTCTCCATTTTTAACTACGGATTCGATATTGCCACGCACAATTTCTACGAGGCCAATGTCTCACTCGTCAGTCTGAGCGACTACAACAGTCTATTAAAGTATGCCCTTGAACTGAAATACATCACCTCCGATCAGGTTATTTCGTTAAAGGCCTGGCGCGTTGACCCCTCAAATTGGAAAAAGTGAAAGCCAGCCAAAATACGTTCGCGCCAAGATCAAGCATCGATCAGGCTGCGCGTAAAACGCTACCCTCATTTGGGAAGCATGCAAATCTGATTGTTATCGGCGCAGGCGCGTTCGGTGGATGGTCAGCGCTGCATCTTTTGCGCAGGGGATTCAAAGTGACTTTGATCGATGCATGGGGCCCTGGCAATTCAAGATCAAGCTCAGGCGATGAGACGCGCGTGATCCGTTCAACATATGGCAGCAATGAAGCCTATTTCGATCTGAATGTTCGCGCCCTCCAACTTTGGAAAGAAAACGAGGTACGCTTCCGGAAGAAGTTATTTTTTAATACCGGGGTGCTTTGGTTTTGTTATGGAGAAAAAACTCCACTGGTGGATGATTCTTTGCCCTTCGCAAAGAAGCACACGATGCAGTACGAATACCTGACACCTCAGGAAATGATGGTTCGCTTTCCTGCTATCAGTACGCAAAGTTTACATCATGCGTATCTTGATCCCTTCGGAGGTTATCTGATGGCACGCGAAGCCACGCGTTGTGTTCAGCAATCATTTGTGAAAGAAGGTGGAAACTATGTTCAGGCTCACGTCAAGCCAGTAATGAACAATCAGACGATGGATAGTATTATGCTGTCAAACGGAAATCAGCTTCGTGCTGATGCCTACTTGTTTGCATGCGGGGCATGGCTTGGGGAGTTGTTTCCCACCGTCTTAGGGCATCTTATCACGTGTACCAAACAGGAAGTTTATTATTTTGGAACGCCCGCCGGGACTGCACCTTCATTTGATGAACTCCCCGTATGGGTAGATGTTGATGGAACGGATTTTTATTATGGCATTCCCGGCAACACCCATAGAGGATTTAAGATTGGCGTAGACTTACGCGGTGAAATTTTTAATCCCACGACCGGCGAAAGAACGCACACGCCCGAAGCATTGGACAAGGCAAGAAAGTTTATCGGCTACCGCTTCCCAGCACTGAAAGATGCACCACTCGTTGAATACCGCGTATGCCCGTATGAAAACGCTCCGGATGGAAATTTCATTTTCGATTTGCATCCCGAAACTGAGAATGTGTTTTTACTGGGAGGTGGTTCCGGACATGGATTTAAACACGGACCCGCGCTCGGTGAATTGGTTGCCGATGTTTTATCCGGCAATAAGAAAGCTCCGGATTTATTTTCCCTGCATAGATAATCCAGCCAAGGCCGCAGGTTGCCAGCGCGTAATACAAATGTACAATCCGTGGGTAGCGAAAAGTCGGGAGAAATTAGGGAAAGTTACGATCGGGCAGCTGGTGTATCCAACCAGGAAGAAGTGATATTATTCAGGACTTTCACTTTGTGATTGAAATCACCTTTGATTTTCGACCTGATTTTCTGCATGTTTTCCAATAAGTCGTTCGTTTCGTCCGGCAGCGCTTCTTCCAGGTATTCGCGCATACGCTTTGATATTGTAGGTGACTTGCCATTGGTTGAAATGCCGATTTTCAAATGACCCCTGGTCACAACGGAACCTAAGTAGAAATCACATAAATCAGGTGTATCCGCAACGTTAACAAGCAGCCTTTTGGAGCGGGCAAATTTCCGAATAGTCTGGTGGAGGCCTCTGTTATCCGTAGCCAACATCACAAGATCCTTGCCCCACAAGTCCCAGAGCTTAAAATTTCGCTCGTGTAGTTTCACCGCAGGATGCATTTGTGCCAAAGCATGTATTGGATCCGAAATGGTTCTGGCAACCAGTGTAACCCTTGCTGTGGGACTGTTTTTTAGAATTGCCGTTAGCTTCTCGATGCCCACGTGGCCACCACCAACAATCAGCGTCTCGAGCGATTCAAGCTTTAAGAATACAGGGAAAAGATTATTTCTATCCATTTTTATAGCATTGAATTCCAATTTCCTGCGCTATTTCTTCTCTTGCATGTGCATGGTTTACAACTTCACCTACGACAATGATAGCCGGAGAACCAATGCCTGCGTCCAAGGCAAGATCTCCAATCGTTGAAGCGTTTCCAATTACACTTTTTTGATTCGATAGTGTTCCGTTCTGAATAACAGCAACGGGAATTTCATTTTTTCCACAGCTCACGAATTGTTCCATTATCTCACGAATTTTATTCAAGCCCATCAGGATCACAATCGTGGCAGAAGATTGCGCTGCCAAGGCAATATCTGCAGAAATCGCTCCTTCCTTTGTCGTTCCTGTCACTACCCAAAAGCTTTCGCATATACCGCGCGCTGTTACCGGAATATTCAAGCTTGCCGGTACGGCCAATGCACTGCTGATACCGGGCACCATGAAAGTTGTTATGCCTCGCGATTCCGCAAATGCAATTTCCTCTGAACCTCTTGCGAATACAAATGGATCCCCTCCTTTTAACCTCACAACGTGGCCATATAAATAGGCAAACTCAACGATAAGTTCATTTATCTCCTCTTGCTTAAAGGAATGTGACCCCGCACGTTTGCCCACACAAAACGATGGGATACCAACAGGGATATTATTCAGGATTTCTTCGGATACCAATGCATCATACAACACAATATCTGCTGTTTTTAAGGCATTAATCCCCTTCAGCGTTATCAATTCAGGATCCCCCGGTCCAGCGCCCACTAGCGTGAGCCTGGGAGATTGATGCGACACAAAAGAAGTCTGTATCATTTCTCTACCATTACATTTTCAGTTGCGCGATATGCAGCAGCAGCTTCCATAAATTTCAATGAATCCCCTAGATAAGTTTTGGCAAATGTTTCAGATGGTTCATGTTTATTGATGCGCAAAACATGATCTTTAAAATTCCCGTAAAACTCAAACGCCTTTGAATCCACAAACTCTTTTTGAAAATCATTTATTGTTTGGAATTGCGTGCCCGGTTTGATATCGCGTGTAAGCAGCAACGCCTTTGCTGTATTAATAAAAGCACTATAGCTCAGATAGATCGAATCAGCTAATTTGTTATGATCCAATGCCTCCTGTGCCCAGGCCAGTTTATCTTCAGAATCATACAATAGTGTAGAAACCAGATCAATCATTACGCCGGCACACTCGCCTACGGCTGTATGCAAAATAAATTTAGATTCCTGCCCCCAATCCAGATACTCTTCTTGTTTTGTAATGGTGATGTCGCCAAGCGGCTTAAGGAGTTGATAAAAATGATTTCGGCCTAAACGCTTAAAATACGCGTGATAATATTCTCCATCCTGGCTATTGCACTCATAATCATTTAACAGTAACCGGAGAGCCTGTGGGCCTCGTTTGCTTGGTATTTTGATGATCTTATCGGAGATTATTCCTTCTCCCTGTTGGAGTTTACCACCACCCAACAGCACGACGAGCGCAGGCAATACTTTGCCTTCTTTGTCTTTTATCGTACTGCCATGCAACCCGATACTGGCCAGACCGTGTTGCCCACAAGAATTTGGACATCCACTTATTTTGATCTTGATATCGTTATTATAAATCAGATCAGGAAATTCATCTCGAACCACCTTTTCCAGCGCCAGCGAAATGGATGTGCTATCCGAAATACCCAGATTACAGGTATCGGTTCCCGGGCATGCGGTAACATCTGCCACACTGTCGAAGCCTGGCTCAGCAAGTCCCACCTTGTCCAACGCCGCATACAGCGGCCTCAAATCTTCCTTTCGCACAAATCGAATCAAATAACCTTGATTGATTGTTATTCGAAGTTCATTGGATGCATAGATATCGACGATGTCGGCAAAATGCCTGGCTAATCTTGCAGAAATATTTCCCAACGGAATTTTCACATATACGCCAAAATATCCTTTCTGCTTCTGCGAAAATACATTGGTGCTATACCACCTTGCGTATTGTTCCTCATCCTGGATATATGCATTATCGGTTGTATACTTTTCAGGCAATACCGGATCTGGCAATATTTCGGTATCGATATGATACGTTTTATATTTCAGCGCCGTTCGTTCTTCAGCTACTAACTCCAGAAATTTCTCCAGGCCCAGATCGTTGATCAGGAACTTCATGCGCGCTTTCATGCGTCGGTTGCGCTCTCCGTAACGATCAAATACGCGAAGGACAGCCTCAGTGAATGGAATGATTTGATCTGCATCCAAAAACGCATAAGCTAGTTGTGCCAAAGTTGGATTGGCTCCCAAACCTCCGCCAAGGACAACCCGAAACCCACGTTTCCCGTCCTGGATGCGCGGTATAAAACCCAGGTCATGAATAAAAGTGAATGCCGTATCTTCGTCGCTCGAGGAAAAGGCTATCTTGAATTTCCTGCCCATTTCCTGACAGATCGGATTGCGCAAAAAGTAGGTGAACATTTCATGCGCATAGGGAGAAACATCGAATGCTTCATGAGGATCAACACCGGCCGCCGCAGAAGCAGTGATATTGCGAACCGTATTTCCACACGCTTCTCTTGTGGTTATTTCATCCTGCTCCAGCTTAGCCCACAGTTCTGGCGTTTTATCCAGACTTACATAATGGATTTGAATATCCTGACGCGTTGTTGCATGTAGTGTGCTACTTGCGTATTCCTCGGATATATCTGCTATCCTGCGCAACTGTTTGGTTGAAACGCGTCCGAATGGAAGTTTAATCCGGATCATTTGAACACCCTCCTGACGCTGGCCGTAGATACCACGGGCAAGTCGAAGGCTGCGGAATTTTTCACTATCAATCTTCCCGTCGCGAAAAAGTCTGATCTTCTTTTCAAGGTCGATAATGTCAAGAGCAACGATGGGGTTCCGTAAATCTTCCAGTTCGGAGCGAAAGCTTTCCATTTCTTTAACGTTTGTTTGTTTCTATATAAATGAGCCCTTTCTGTTTCCAGAAAAGGCCTGCATGTTCTTCTTTGTCTTGATCAAGCCGATCCTATGTACCTGTATTTCCTGCGTTGTTGCAGCAATACCGACAGCAACATGGCAGAGCTTTGTCATCCGATTTATGCATAGCTTTACAAAGTCTACTACTCCTATAGGGATTAAAGGTATATGTTCAGCAACAAAAATCAAATCATTTGAAAATAAAAATTATCCTGGATATGATTTATGCCTGCCGATAACCGGTTTCAAACGATTGTTTGGGCAGAAATGCAACTTTCACAATGAATTAAAATCGACAAGAGGACCCCCTCACATTTCATTATCCCCAGCAAAAAACTTTATAGCAACCAAAAATTTGTCCACAGCCCAGACTTTCGGGAATTTTCCTGCCAAGGAAATCCACAACATGCGATTAACCATGGCGCTTCTTGCCCCGATATAAATTGGACTAACCATGAAATAACCATGTGGCGAATGGGATACGTATACGCAACCATCTTCCTGGCCTAATTTTTTTACAGCCTGCAGTAGCCGTAAAGTTATTTGCGCAAGACCCATTGAAAGAAAATGAAAATGCCCCGGAATAAACCGGGGCATTTATATTCTTTAAAGAAAACTCACTATTAATTGCCGAGCTTCTGCATTTCCGATTCAAAAGTTTCCTTGAACTTCTCGTAATCGTAATCAATCTTAAGACGATCATCTTTGGAAAGGCGCTCATTATAAGTTGCTACCAAATCATCCGCCGACAATTCAATTGCAATATAGGTCTTGTACGTTCCATCACCCGTCTTGACAAGCTTTTCGCAAATGGTTTTGAGCCCGGTGAGTTTTTGATCCACAATTTCACGATTAAGTTGTTCAAAACGTTCTTCCACTTGTTCCTTGTTGTTCATCTCCCGCGAGTTCGTGTAGTTGTCGGTAACCGCCTTTACTGTGGTTTGAATACTCGCCGCAAGTTCAGCGCGCGCATTGGCAAGCGCCTTCTTTTTGGATGTTACTTGATCCTGACTTTCTCCAATGGAGTTAGCACGGAAGAATTTATTCGAAGTAAAGAAATCAGAACCAGAACATGGCACTGATACTTCGGTCTCACCTTTTGGAATCTTTTGTTTGCTTTTGCAGCCAATTATAAAGACACCTCCAAGGATAACCAGGATGAGCGTAGAATAGGTGATTCGTTTCATATGCGATAAAAATTTAGTTAAGTTATGCTTTACAATTTAGATACCAAACTTTTCAAATACCGAATAATTCATGCATACAGCGTCGAAAAGCTGTTTTATCATTGAAGCACGGTACTCAATAATTCATTCATTCGTTCATTCTGCAACGTTTCCACAGCTTTGTTATACGCGTCAACGCTGGATTTATCATAATCCAGTCCATAGCCCTTAACGCGATCCAGCGTCGTAGCATAAATTTCAGTTCCTTCTTTGATGGCGAATACCTTTATCACGCTGGTCAGGTAGGTAATATAAATACTACCTGAAACGGATCCCTTTTCTGAATCGGATTTAACGTCAAACCATAGATCCGCCCTACCCTTGTCGCTGGTAAACTCAAAACCATTGTTGGCCAGGAAATTCCTGAGTTTATTGCTGAGCTGATAATCACTTTTATTGTATCCGAGGCTTCTTTCCTCTGATGTTAAGAACACGATTGGTCGTTGCACACGAAGCACTACCTGGGCGCGCGGAATGTTTAATGTCTTTGCTATCAATGTGTAAATGGGCGAATTTCCTGCACCACTTATCGCGTCTATATCCAGCGCGATACGTACAGTTTGATCCAATTCCTTTGACCCAATTTTGGTAATAAGAATTTCTGCGTCTCCCGCCGCATTGGTAAGGTAATTTGGAAAAATATCACCAGCTCCTTTTTCAAAGCCGGCGATAAGTGGCAGGCTCGGTACCGGGGACTGGAGATCTTTGTAGCTTGCGATCGCCAATACAGTTTGATCTGTCTGATTAACCCTCCTGTTTAGTGTAATTTCACTTGGCTCAGGCCTGATGGAAATTTTGTTCAGAATGTTTTGTATGGAAGCATAAATCTCATTGATGAGCAGCACTTCCCTATCTTCAATAGTAACGCGTATTGCGTCACCCAAATATTTTTCAACACTCCTGAAGGCCTGGAAATAGAAACTAACAGCCTGCACCCGCCCGCCATTTTTTTCAGCAGCCCTTGCTTTCTCAAAATAGTCTGTAGCCAGAATAGTGGCATTGCGCTTCTGCTCCTCCTTTATCTGACGGTATCGCGCAATGGATAAGCTATAATATACCCAGTAGTTGTCACTGTCTTCCCAGGCATCCACCAATTCAAATTCTTCAATTTCATCTACAGCTGTTGTCTGTATAATCTGTTCGTATTGTTCGGTAAGTTTTTTGTCAATTTCCAATTGCCGAAGCACCGAGGTACTGGATACATTTACCTTAATCTGCGACACCAAATCATCCAGGGCGCTTTTCTTCGCACTCTGAATATAGTTATTCGTTCCATCCTTTACACTGTGTCCAATCCCCGTATAGTACCCATCGCGAAAGGGGGTGGTTTTCAACCACGATGGCTTTAACGATTCAGGATCAGGTGGTTGCACTTTTGGACTACACCCGGACACAACAATAAGTATAAAAAAAAGTCGTCTCACAAAAGAACCAGTTAGCGATTTACGTTATGGTGTTGCCAGATTCATGCCAATTTCAAAAGTAAAGCTAAGCGCGATAAGGCTGTAATTATTAATATCAGTAATTTTTTTTTACCTTTATGGTTAAAGTGTCTATATGAAAAGTTGGATTTTAGGGTTGGCTGCCGTGATTTCAGGATTAGGTTGCCAGGAGAACCAGGACAAGGAGATCTTGTTGAGTGAATACACTGGCAATGAAGCATCTTACCCGTTGAATCAGGCATCCGTTTACCATATTAACGGATCCGTAACATTTAAGGAAAAACTTGATGGGTCTACCCACGTTGTAGTTGCCCTTTTTGGGACGGAGGGTAACGCTGAACACCCCGTGCACCTGCACCTGGGGAACGTTACGGAGCCGGATGCTGATATTCTGGCGCAGCTCAATCCGGTTATCGGAAAATCAGGCAAGGGTGAAACAGAATTATCCCAGCTACGCGATGAGACTACAATAAACTACAGAGAAATACTTGCGCTGAATGCCTGCATTAAGGTGCACCTCGCTGCTTCAGGAGCCGAGAAGGATATTATTCTTGCAGCTGGAAATATTGGCGTGGCCCATGTTGATATAATCACGGGAAGATCAGGGATAGCCGCTTGCAAAAGTGAATAACGCGCAAGCGCGCTTGAACCTTTCTCGTGTAAAAGTTATTTCCAAGCATTTTTCAAGCTTGAACAGGATTTGAAAAACACTGGATTGAGCCAGTGCCTTACATGCCAATGCAACCAAAGTTGGTAATAAGTTCCAGCCGTACCGTTAATCTGCTCCTTTGGACTGAACCTCATAAGAACTTATTGCTGACGAAAAATATTCCCGATTCATTCGGGCAATATTTGTCAGGCTAATGCCTTTCGGGCATTCCGCTTCACAAGCGCCTGTGTTTGTGCACGCGCCAAATCCTTCAGCGTCCATCTGCGCCACCATTTTCTCTACGCGTTCTTTTCGCTCTGGTTTACCCTGTGGTAGCAGTGCAAACTGAGAAACCTTTGCACCCACAAAAAGCATGGCAGAAGCATTCTTGCAGGCTGCAACACATGCTCCGCATCCTATACAGGCCGCAGCATCAAATGCTTCATCAGCAATCTTCTTGGAAATTGGAATTTCATTGGCATCCGGAACACCGCCTGTATTTACCGAGACGTACCCTCCTGCTTGCTGAATGCGATCAAACGCGCTCCGATCAACAACCAGGTCCTTGATCACCGGAAAAGCGCTTGCCCGCCAGGGCTCAATGGTTATCGTTTGCCCGTCCTTGAAAGAACGCATATGAAGCTGGCATGCGGTTGTTTGCACAGGCCCGTGCGGCCTGCCATTAATATAAAGACTGCACATCCCGCAGATGCCTTCTCTACAGTCATGATCAAATGCTATAGACTCTTCTCCTTTCTGAATCAAATCACTGTTGAGCACATCCAGCATTTCAAGAAAGGACATGTCTGCCGACACGTGCTCAAGTGCATACATTTTGAATGAGCCTTTTGTATTTCTATTTTTCTGCCGCCAAATCTTAAGTGTGATCTTCATATTCCTTTACTTATAGCTTCTTTGAGTCAACTTTACATTTTCAAAAACCAGCGGCTCCTGATGAAGAACTTCCGGCTGATTTTCACCCATATATTGCCACGCTGCCACATACGCAAATTCATCGTCCTGACGGAGCGCTTCACCCTCCGGAGTCTGGGATTCCTCGCGAAAGTGTCCACCGCATGATTCTGAACGGTTCAATGCGTCATCGACCATAAGTTCCCCCAACTCCATGAAGTCGGCAACGCGCATGGCCTTCTCTAATTCCTGGTTGAGTTCATCTGCCCCCCCCAGTACATTTACATTTTGCCAAAACTCAGCACGCAGTGCCTGAATTTTAGTTTTCGCTTTGAGCAGGCCTTCTGCTGTTCGCGACATGCCACAGTAGTCCCACATCGTTAATCCCAGCTCCCGGTGAAATTGGTCTACGGTTTTCTTTCCTTTTATAGAAAGAAACTTATTAATCGTTGCATTTGCTTTTGCAACTGCTGCTGTGAACTCCGGACTGTCCGTACTGATTTTGGCATGGGGCAATCCAGCGAGATAATCGCCAATGGTATAGGGAATAACAAAATATCCATCCGCTAGTCCCTGCATCAGCGCACTCGCCCCCAGGCGATTCGCTCCATGGTCCGAAAAATTTGCCTCACCCAATGAATAAAGTCCCGGAACGCTTGTCATTAAATTATAGTCAACCCAAAGTCCACCCATGGTATAGTGAACGGCCGGATAGATCATCATGGGAACTTCGTATGGATTATCCCCGGTTATCTGGCGGTACATATCGAACAGATTACCGTATTTCGCTTCTATGGTTTTCCGACCATCACGCTTAATGGCATCAGCAAAGTCAAGGAATACAGCCAACCCGGATCCTACACCTCTCCCTTCATCGCAAATGTTTTTTGCATTCCGTGAAGCGACGTCGCGCGGGACAAGGTTACCGAATGACGGGTACCTTCGTTCCAGGAAGTAATCCCGACCAGACTCAGGTATATCTTTCGCATCCTTTGCCTTTAAACCCGGGCTTGCAACTTTAGGTACCCAAACGCGTCCATCATTTCTCAAGGACTCAGACATCAGCGTAAGCTTGGACTGATGATCTCCGGAAACCGGAATACACGTAGGGTGGATTTGCGTATAGCAGGGATTACCAAACAGCGCTCCTTTTTTATGTGCTCTCCATGCTGCGGTAACATTTGATCCCTTAGCATTGGTGGACAAGAAGAATACGTTTCCATAACCGCCGGTACAGAGCAGCACCGCATGCCCACTGTGGGCTTCGATTTTCCCGGTGATCAAATCGCGGGTTACGATGCCCCGCGCTTTTCCATCAACGGTTACAAGATCCAACATCTCGGTTCGGTTGTACATCTGCACCTTGCCGTTGGCAATTTGTCGATTCAATGCGGAGTACGCACCAAGCAACAATTGCTGCCCTGTTTGTCCACGGGCATAAAAGGTTCGTGAAACCTGCGCACCGCCAAAAGATCTGTTCGATAATAATCCGCCATATTCCCTGGCAAATGGAACACCCTGGGCCACGCACTGATCAATAATGTTCACACTCACTTCCGCAAGACGGTAGACATTACCTTCACGGGCCCGGTAGTCTCCTCCTTTTATGGTATCGTAAAACAAGCGTTGTACACTGTCGCCATCGTTCTGGTAATTCTTTGCAGCATTAATTCCGCCCTGCGCAGCTATACTGTGCGCTCTCCGGGGGCTATCCTGAAAGCAGAAAGCTTTCACATTGTACCCCAATTCCGCCAAGGATGCAGCCGCAGATGCTCCGGCTAATCCGGTACCCACAACAATAATATCATACTTACGCTTATTGGCAGGGTTAACCAACTTCAGATTAAATTTGTGCTTCGTCCACTTTTCTGCCAATGGGCCTTCAGGAATTTTTGAATCTAATTTCATAGTATGCGGAACTGAAATTTTAAGTTAGGAACATCCAAACGGGAATTAATGCGAACAGTACGGGAACAACAATCGCAAAAGTTCTACCGACAAATCTTATAACAGGATTATACTTCACATGGTTTAGCCCCAGCGTTTGAAATGCGCTGGCGAAGCCATGCCACAAATGAAATGCGAGCGCCAACATGCTAAAAGTATAGATAGCAACATACCACCATTGATCGTAAGCCCTATCAACAACTGCAAACAGATTTTTTACTTCTTTTCCATCATAATTTTCAACGGAAATTCCACCCCAGTGCATTTCATACCAAAATCCTTTGAGGTGAATCACCAGGAAAATAAAGATAAATGTTCCGAGGATCCCCATATTACGGGAAGTCCAATCGGAAGAATTCTTATTTACAGCATATCGTTCATCACCCCTGGCCGCACGGTTGTGTCTCGACAGCATAATAGCCCAGAATATATGCAGCAAAATAAGGATGTAATTGACGTAAGAAACTATTTTGATCAACGGATTGCTGGTCATAAACTGCGCATACACATTGAATGCTTCCCCTCCATCATGCTTCAGGAGTTGGAGGTTACCGATCAAATGGACTATTAAGAAAAGAATAAGAAAAAGCCCTGTAAGAGCCATGAGTAATTTTCTGCCGAGTGTACTGGATAGCAGGCTTGTAAACCAATTCATAGGATGTAGTTAGTCGGGGTTCTTGATGCAATCAAAAATACTTCCCAATCCCTGTTCCACCAAAGCTAACTTCACTTATAAATCTTTTAACTACATTTTCTTTTTACTGTGAGAAATTAGAGAAACTCGAATAGCAAAATTATCAGTGTAATTGCTGCAACGGCAACAAATAAAAACCACTCTTTTCGGAGAAAGTTTGATACTAATTTTACCAAGCGTTTCATATTGTATTAAGTCCTTTCATTATACCTTATCCAAGAATAGGCCAATGTTTCAAATGATTGACTATCAGTATATTATACTTAATAGACTATTTCCTATTATTAGAATTAAGAATCAATTATAGACATATTCCCATTCTTGGACTATTCCTGGGTTTTTCCGGAACAGGACCATACATGACAACTATTCAACCGATGGCGTAACTTTGCCGCATTAAAAGACCCCACTTAAAGTATACTGATGTATTTAATTTTCGATACGGAAACCACAGGGCTACCACACAACAAGACTGCTCCAATAACCGATATAGATAACTGGCCACGCCTCGTACAAATTGCCTGGCAGCTTCATGATACACACGGCAATCTTCTTTCCCGGCGCAATCATATCATTAAACCCGATGGATTTGATATCCCATTCAAAGCGGAACAGATACATGGGATTTCCACGAAGCGTGCGCTGGAAGAGGGCCGTGATATAAAGGAAGTGCTATCAGATTTTGTAGCGGACCTCGCTAAATCTTCCCTTTTGATAGGGCACAACATCGAGTTTGACATTAACATCATCGGTGCTGAGTTCATACGTCAAAAGCTGGATACCGGGAAATTCCTGGCGCTTGCCAAGCTGGATACTGGTCTTTCTTCCATAGAATTCTGTCAACTGCCCGGTGGGGTCGGCGGAAGACTAAAGATGCCTACCCTGCTTGAGTTGCATACTAAACTCTTCAACAAAGACTTTGGTGATGCCCATGATGCCTCGCATGATGTTGCCGCCACCGCTAGAATCTATTTCGGCTTGATCGAACAACGTGTAGTAAAACCATTCGATTCAACACCTCCGGCTGAAATCGAATATGAGGAGCCGGTTCTCGATGCAGGCAATTTTTCAAAAAGGGATAAGCAGAAGGAAGCAGGCTATTCACTGCGTGACGCGCAAACACAGCTTTCAGAGAAGCCTTTTGTGCACCTTCACACACATTCTCAATTTTCTGTGCTGCAGGCTACACCCGATATCAAGGCCATAGTCACCAAGGCGAAGTCGATGAATATGCCAGCAGTGGCGTTAACAGATATCGGTAACATGTACGGCGCATTCAAGTTTGTACGCGAAGCATTGAATCATGAAATAAAACCTATTGTTGGATGTGAATTATTTATTGCCGACGATCGCTTAAAATTAAAGTTCACCAAGGACAACCCCGATAAACGCTTTAACCAGGTATTATTGGCAAAAAATAAGAATGGATACCAGAACCTCGCCAAGCTCAGCTCTTACGGATTCACTGAAGGGCTATATGGGATTCACCCACGGATTGATAAAGCGCTTGTTGAAACCCATAAACAAGATCTCATTGCCCTGACAGGATCTCTTTCAGGCGAAATACCGCACTTGATACTTAACGTAGGAGAGAAACAAGCTGAAGAAGCTTTCATTTGGTGGCACAATTTATTTCAGGATGATTTTTATATTGAATTAAACCGGCATGGCATTCCTGAGGAAGACCGTGTAAATGAAACGTTGCTTCGCTTCAGCAAGAAATACAATGTGAAATACTTCGCTGCCAACGAGGTATTTTACAATGATCGGGATGAGTCTAATGCGCACGATGTCTTGCTGTGCATCAAAGAAGGAGAGTTCAAGTCAACACCTATCGGTTATGGCCGCGGACATCGGTACGGTTTACCGAACTCGGAATACTATTTCAAGTCGCAGGAAGAGATCAAGTCAATATTTAGCGATTTGCCGGAATCGATTGAAACCATCAGCGAAATTCTTGATAAGATTGAAACCTACACGCTTGAACGCGACGTACTGCTGCCCAAATTCGATATCCCCGAAGAATTTGGTTCAGAAGATGATTATCTCCGGCACTTAACCTATGCGGGAGCAAAGAAACGATATGGCGAACTCACCCCGGCAATTACAGAACGGCTGGATTTCGAGCTGGAAACAATCAGGAAAACCGGATATCCGGGCTATTTTCTTATTGTACAGGATTTTACATCAAAGGCCCGTGAAATTGGTGTTTCCGTTGGCCCAGGCCGTGGATCGGCGGCCGGGTCGGCAGTTGCTTACAGCATTGGCATTACCAATGTTGATCCAATCAAATACAACCTACTATTCGAGCGCTTTCTAAATCCTGATCGGGTTTCTCTTCCTGATATTGATATTGACTTTGACGATGAGGGGCGGGACCGTGTGCTTAGGTATGTCATTGACAAATACGGAAAGAACCAGGTTGCGCAAATTATTACCTATGGTACGATGGCTGCCAAGTCATCGATCCGGGACTGTGCCCGGGTAATGGAACTGCCCCTATCGGAAGCCAACCTCCTCGCCAAAATGGTACCTGAAAGACCCGGCACTTCACTGAGTTCCGCATTTGGAGAAGTGAGAGAACTTGCCGACATCAAGAAAGGAAACGATCTGAAATCGCAAGTGTTGCAACAAGCAGTCATATTGGAAGGCTCGGTCAGGAATACAGGCACCCATGCATGCGGCGTAATTATTACGCCGGATGAGCTGACCAAGTTTGTCCCCGTGGCGACAGCAAGAGATTCTGATATGCTGGTAACCCAGTTTGACAACAGCGTTGTTGAAAGCGCCGGTATGTTAAAAATGGATTTTCTGGGACTCACTACCCTGTCTGTCATTAACACGGCAATAAAAAATATCAAGAAAGGAAAAGGCGTTACCATAGATATAGATGCCATTCCGCTTGATGATCTCAATACGTACTTACTCTTTCAGCGGGGAGAAACGACGGGGACATTTCAATTTGAAAGTGTCGGGATGCAAAAATACCTGCGGCAGCTCAAACCCGATAAGTTCCAGGATCTTATCGCCATGAATGCATTGTACAGGCCTGGGCCGATGGAATACATTCCTGCATTCATTAACCGAAAACATGGGCGCGAGCCAATACAATATGACCTTCCGGATATGGAGGAATTCCTTGCCGAGACCTATGGCATTACCGTTTACCAGGAGCAGGTAATGCTGCTTTCCCAAAAACTTGCGGGTTTCAGTAAAGGTGATGCCGATGTACTGCGCAAAGCGATGGGCAAGAAGCAAAAGGCTGTGCTTGACAAAATGAAGGGCAAATTCATAGAAGGCTGCAAGAATAATAACCATCCTCCTGAAATATGCGAAAAAATTTGGACTGACTGGGAAGCCTTTGCCCAATATGCGTTCAACAAATCACACTCTACTTGTTACTCGCTTATCGCCTACCAAACCGCCTACCTGAAGGCCAACTTTCCGGCAGAATACATGGCTGCCGTATTGACCCATGCACAAAGCAATCTGGAAAGTGTTACGTTCTTCATCGAGGAATGCCGTAATCTGGGAATCAATGTACTTGGTCCCCACGTGAATGAATCAGGTGTCTATTTCGCTGTAAACAAAGCGGGTGAAATTCGGTTTGGCCTCGGCGCTATTAAAGGTGCCGGTGACGCGGCCGTTGAGGCCATTATACAAGAACGCGATGCGGGGGGACCATTTGGCGATATCTTTGAATTTTCTAAACGCATGAACCAGCGCTCAGTAAATAAAAAAACGTATGAGTGCCTCGCCTTATCCGGAGCCTTTGATTGTTTTAGCGGACTTCATCGCAGACAATACGTATTCGCCAAGGACGGGGAATTGAGTTTGCTGGAAAAGGCGATGAAGTACGCAGCAAAAACGCAACAGGAAGAACAAAGCGCGCAGGCCAGTCTGTTCGGTGGAACATCAGGCATCGTGCTTCCGCAACCTAAAATCGACTACGTAGAACCCTTTACCGAAATCGAAAAACTTAATCTTGAAAAAGAAGTTGTGGGAATCTATATATCAGGTCATCCGTTGGATAATTTCAAATTTGAGATGGACGCCTTTTGCAATACGGCATGCAATACGCTAAATGAATTGGAAGTCATGGAAGGCCGCGAAGCCAAACTCGGCGGAATTGTCTCCGGTGTGGAGCACCGGACCACAAAAAAAGGAAAACCCTTCGGGAAATTTACCCTCGAAGATTATAGTGGCAATTATACCTTCATTCTGTTTGGCGACGATTACCTGAAATTCAAAACTTTCATGAATGTGGGCTGGTTCTTATTTATTGAAGGTGTTGTGGCGCGAAACACCTGGGGTCAGCAAAATCTGGAATTCAAGATACGAAATATTGATCTGCTGAATGAACTGGGCGTTAAGCGGAGCAAAGGTGTTCAACTTAGGATAAATGCCACTGACATCACGCCGGAAATGATCGGGGTTATCGAAAACGTATGCACTGCGTTCTCAGGTGACACGCCGCTATACCTCAAGATTCACGACGCCGAAGAAAATATAAATCTTGAATTGCTTTCCCGGAAATTCAGAATAAACCCTGTGAATGACATGGTGAACCTACTGAAGAAAGCCGGTGAAATTGCCGTAGAAGTAGTCCTATAAGGTTGTTGGCGGCAGGAATTTGACTTTGAACTAAAAAATATACCTTTGCGTTTGCATTTCAAGCGCTAAAACAGATCATATTTAAAAACTAAGCTAATGGGAAAAACGATTGAACTAAACGATGCTAATTTTGATCAGATTATTAACTCTGATAAACCCGTACTGGTCGATTTTTGGGCCGAATGGTGTGGCCCTTGTAAAATGATCGGCCCTGTGGTGGAAGAGTTAGCTGGTGACTATGAAGGTAGAGCCGTTATTGGAAAGCTTAACGTTGACGAAAACCCGGCAGTGACTGCTCGTTTTGGGGTTCGTAGTATCCCTACACTATTGGTTTTCAAAGATGGTCAGATTGTTGACAAACAAGTTGGCGCTGTGCCCAAGTCTGTTCTTGCTCAGAAACTGCAAGCCCAGGTTGTTTAATTGCAGTCAATGGCCTGGTAATATAATATGATGTGCGAACTGAGCTTTCAGTTCGCACGTTTTTTATGGCCAATCACAGTCCGGGAAGTTTCTTAAGGCGCTCTACCATTTCCAACACGGCAGGGCAAACCAGTGTATTCCTATAGGTAAGGTCCATAACCTTGACTATTCTTTTTCTGTCTGTGTGTGGATATTCCCGGCAGGCTTTCGGCCGGTCTTCGTACACACTGCAATAATTTTCCGCATCAAGGAATGGACACGGTGAGGACTTCAAGACATAGTCTTTATCCTCATCCATGCGCAAGTATTTCTCCATAAAATCACCAGGCTTCATCCTGAGTGCCTTGGCGACACGTTCGATATCAGTCGAATAGAATATTGGGCTGGTAGTCTTGCAGCAATTCGCGCACGCAAGGCAGTTCATCTCCTCGAACACGGCTGTATGGGTAGCGTGGAACACACGATCTACCTTTCGAGGATCCTTCGCACTGAGACGCTGAAGAAACTTCTTGTTTTCCAGCCCCCTGTTTTTCGAAATCTGATTGAATTTCTCTAGGTCCAAAATATAGTATGCCTGGTGGTTATCATAGATCAGATAAAACGCTACCAGAATATGGTGTACAACGCCACAAGAATCCCGACCACAAGCACCGCACCGACAGTGAAGCCAGCATGCGGTTTGAACATCGACGAATCCACTTCCAGTCCTTTTGGAATAACACCCCGCCTATTCTCGACATTGGTGATGATCGCCATGCCGATAACACAGAGGATAAAAACAAATCCCATTCGATCCAGGAAAGGAATTTCATAGACACCAACTGCATTTGCTTTTGAGAATCCGGCGCTGGCCAGGAAAGACAAGTCCACAAATGGTGGCATGAGCTTGAAAAGTAGTGAAAACACAAATCCTCCGATGGTAGCGAATAGCGCTGAGTTGGACGTAGTGCGCTTCCAGAAGAACCCAAGAATGAACATGGCAAATATCCCGGGCGAGACAAAACCCGTGTATTCCTGAATATACTGAAAGCCTTGCTTCCCTTCCCCCATCAATTTCTCACCGACCAGCAGGGAAAGTATGACGGCCATAAACATCGAAACGATTACCGATATTTTACCCACATTCACCAGGGTCCTTTCCCCTGCGGTTTTATTAAAGGCCTTATGGTAGATATCCAGCGTAAAAATTGTGCCTATGCTGTTGGCTTTGCCTGCAAGTGACGCAACAATAGCGGCCGTTAGCGCGGCAAAAGACAAACCTTTTAATCCCACCGGCAGCAAATTTAGCACAGAGGGATACGCCTTATTCACATCAACAATTCCTTTTGAGTCTAGCATCTCTGTTTGAAACATCCCGTCGCGATAGAGAACATATGCTGCTATGCCTGGCAAGACCACGATGACGGGCATCATTAGTTTTAAGAACGCAGCAAACAGAATACCATTCCGGGCAGTAGGTAAATCGGCGCCCAGTGCACGTTGTGTAATGTATTGATTGCAACCCCAATAATTTAAATTCGTGATCCACATGCCGCCTATCAGGACAGTAAGCCCTGGCAAATCCATATAATTGGGGTCATCCTTTTTAAAGATCATGTGAAAGTGATCGTTAGCCTTACTGGTCAATAAGGAAAATCCGTTAAGCATTCCTTCCTGGCCGGATTTTTCTGCCACAAGATTTAGTGCAATATAGGTTGCAACCAGCCCGCCCAAAACCAAAAAGAAAACCTGGATTACGTCTGTATAGCCGATCACCTTCATCCCCCCTAACGTAATGCCAATGGCAAAAACAGCCAGCAGGAAAATACAGAGATAGATATCAAGTCCGGAAATTCCGCTGATGGCCAGCGCACCCAGGTACAAAATTGACATGAGATTCACTACAATGTACAGCAAGAGCCAAAACACTGCCATGATCATCGCCACTGTACTGTTATAGCGCTGATGCAGGAATTGCGGCATCGTATAGATCTTGTTCTTTAAATACACCGGGATAAAAAATACTGCCACGATAATCAAGGTAGCCGCGGCCATCCATTCGTATGTAGCGATGGCCATACCCATCTGAAAACCAGAACCAGACATACCAATAAATTGCTCGGCTGAAATATTCGAAGCAATTAGCGAGGCGCCAATGGCCCACCAGGTAAGTGAACCTTCGGCCAGAAAAAAATCTTTAGAGTCGGCTGTGGCCTTTTTCTTCCGGTTATAAATCCAATAGCCGTAGAAGGCTACAACTAAAAAGTATATCAGAAAAACAATGTAGTCTGTAACGCGTAATTGCTGTTGCATCAAAAATCAGGATTTAGGTAAAGGATGGTAGAATAATGGTTAGTTACCGGGAAGCTATGATCAAGATCAGGCGCGAAGCAAACCTTGAATCTGTAGCTGCACAAGTATTATCGAACTAAAAATCACGTTCTTTTTCCAAAGTAGCAAAGAAATACAGACTACTTTTCAGGTTTTTATATATTGCTTACAGGTTTGCAGCAACTTCTTCAATTCACAAATGAGATGAGACACGGGTTATTGATCGATATGGATGGGGTTATTTACGGGGGAGACTTCCTGATTCCAGGCGCAGATACATTCATTAGCCGTCTGTTGCAGGATGACATCCCCTTTGCGTTCATGACGAATAACAGCCAGCGGACGCCCCTTGATGCGGTCCGAAAGTTAAAAAAACTGGGCATTGAAGTGACTGAAAATCATGTGTTTACAAGCGCGATGGCAACATCCAAGTTCCTTGCAAGTCAGATTCCCAATGGCACGGCCTATGTGTTGGGCGAAGGGGGCTTGCTGGGCAGTCTGCATGCCCACGGATTGACTTTAGTGGACACAGAACCTGATTTTGTGGTGCTGGGAGAAGGCCGGAATTTTACCCTTGAAATGGTGCAGCGGGCTGTCGATATGATCCTTGCGGGGGCCAAGTTTATTACGACCAACCGCGATCCATCACCGAAGAAGAAAGGGTGGAACAACTTGGGTATTGCCGCAACAACTGCCATGATTGAAGAAGCTACGGGCATAAAAGCATTTGTTGTCGGGAAGCCAGGACCGGTAATGATGCGCTCTGCACGCAAGTTTATAGGCCTGGAAACCGCTGAAACGACCGTTATCGGTGATACCATGGATACTGATATCCAGGGAGGAGTTCAGATGGGCTACAAGACGATATTGGTTTTGTCGGGAATATCGAAAAGCGAGCACGTAAGACAATACGCTTTCAAACCCGATCTCATTGTGAACTCTGTTGACGACATTGTTTTGCCGTTACCCTGGTGGGCATAGCGAACGCGCTGCAGTACTAGACTATCATGCAATCGCTTTGGGTCCGTGATGTGATCGTAATGCTACTTCGCAAGTTTTATAACCACAATCGATTTGGCGGGGAGCTTCATGGTCAGCGACTCCTTTGATTTCTTCACGCCGCCAAATGGCACCGGTTTTACTGTCGAGGGCCGGTCGAAAGTGTTGTGATCCGTAAATTTTTCCGCAGTAATAATTTGTGCAGAAAGTGTTCTGGATTGTATATCCGGAAAATCAAGTGTTAAATCCATTGCCTGGTTGGGATCAATATTGACAATGGATATATTAATATTCCCAGCTTCATCCCGCGAGGCTGAAGCGTTAAGCGCCGAAAGCTTTTCATCTCCCAGGGTATACTCCCTGCAATGAATGGTAAGCGGAATCAATGTAGCATCCTGGTGCACTTTATAAAGATCGTACACGTGATACGTTGGTGTTAACAACATTTTTTCCTTGTCTGTTAAAATCAGCGCTTGCAGTACATTTATGGTTTGTGCCAGGTTCGCCATCCGTACCCGGTCACTGTGGTTGTTAAAAATATTAAGTGTTGATGCTGCTATGATGGCATCGCGCAAACTGTTTTGCTGGAACAGAAAACCAGGGTTTGTTCCCGGCTCAACGTCCGTCCATATGCCCCATTCGTCTACCGCCAGCGCTACACGTTTCTCAGGATCATACCGGTCCATGACGGTGGAGTGTTTACTGACAAGCTCTTCCATTCGCAAGCAGGATTTCAAGGCAGAAAAGTATTCCCGCTCGTCAAAGTTAGTAGCAGAACCTTTGCTGGCCCAGGTTTTGGGAATGGTATAGTAGTGCAGTGATATCCCCCACATCATCGACAGTGGAACTTTCTTCATCAACGTTTCGGTCCAATTGTAGTCACCGGAGTTTGCACCGCCGGCTATTTTCATCAGGCGGTTATCGCCATAGTTACGCGCATAAGTGGCGTATCGTTTATACTGATCGGCATAGAAATCTGCTGTCATATTTCCGCCACACCCCCAATTTTCATTGCCAACACCCCAGAACTTCACATTCCAGGATTTTTCGTGTCCGTTTTGTTTACGCAAATCGGCCATTGGGCTCACGCCGTCAAAGTTTAAGTACTCCACCCACTTTGACATTTCCTCGACCGAACCACTACCTACATTGCCACAGATGTAGGGTTCTGTTCCCAACAACTCGCACAGATCAAGAAATTCATGCGTGCCAAAGCTGTTATCTTCTATTACCCCACCCCAATGTGTGTTGATCATTTTAGGTCTTTCACTGCGAAGTCCGATGCCATCATGCCAATGGTACTCGTCGGCAAAACACCCTCCTGGCCAGCGAAGATTGGGTATATTTATTTTCTTTAGCGCCTCTACAATATCTGTGCGGATTCGTCTTGTATTCGGGATCGTAGAGTTCTCATCCACAAAAAATCCGCCATAAATACAACGACCTAAATGTTCTGAAAAATGACCGTATATGTGCTTGCTGATGATGTGATCACTTAACTCCGGACTGGCAATAATTCTGTTTTCACCTGGTTGAGCAAGTACGAAATCCGGTTTAGGCAATGTGAGCAAAAAGATTGCTGCAATTTTTAATGTTCTCATCGATTTGTATTACTGGTAGAAGAAAAAAAATAATTAATTCAGCACTTTGGTATGTACCGTATGCATCCCCACTGTATGGAAATGTTTTGGCCTCAGGCTACATCGCAAATTTGAACACCTTGACGGAGCGAAGCAATCTTATCTTCACGCTTCGGCACAAATTCTTGTGCGACATACCCTTTAAAGCCCATTTCAACAATTGCTTTCATGATCGCAGGATAATTCAACTCCTGGGTTTCATCGATCTCACCCCTGCCCGGTACGCCACCGGTATGGAAGTGCGAAATGTATTGCTGGTACTGCTTGATCGTTGCAATTACATCACCCTCCATAATTTGCATATGGTAGATATCATACAGGAGTTTGAACCTGTCCGATCCTACCTTATCGCACAGCGCCGCGCCCCATGCGGTATGATCGCACTGGTAGTCTTTATGGTTGACCTTGCTGTTTAACAATTCCATGGACATGGTGACCTTATATTTCTCCGCAATGGGCATCAGCCTTTTCAATCCGACAGCACAATTTTCAATTCCCTGCTCATCATCCAGCCCTTTTCGGTTTCCTGAAAAGCAGATGATCTGGTTGAGGCCTGCCGCTGCGGCTTTGGGAATTACTTCTTCATAACTCTTCACCAATTCGTCATGGAGCGCAAGGTTATTGAATCCATCAACAATACCTTTGCCCGCACCCCATGGCATAGCTGAGGTCAGGCCGTACTTTTGCAGTATTGGCCATTCATCCGGACCAGTGAGTTCGACAGAGGTCAGGCCAATATCGTTGGCGGCCTTACAAAGATCTTCCAGCGGAATCGTGCTGTAGCACCACCGGCAAACCGAATGATTAATCTTTCCCTTGAGATTGTTATCCAGTCCGGCCTCGGCGGCCGATAAACGATTTGAAAGTGAAGAACCTACCATTGCCATAGCCGTTGTTCCCGCAATTTTTTTAAGGGCACCTCTTCTGGAGGAGTTTCCATACTCATTTTTCATAGTTACAAATTTAAACTTTCCACAGTATACTCAGCCTGCTCATCTTCAATTACTTCCAGGTTCTGATGGCTTCGTACCGCTTCTGCGATTTAGATTCCTTTTAAAGAGCCCATAAAGCATGAAAATCACGTGTGGTACAACGATCCACGCAAGAAAGCGCTTTTGATTGTCTTCTCGCCCAGCCACTTCAGTAATAGTCAGAAGCGTATTTACCTTTTGATTCGTCAATACCTGTTCCTTGCCGCCAATCCATTTTAGGATGACAGCGTCAACGGACGTTGCGGTTCCGAGTCCAAAATGAGCAATCGTTGAATTCTGCGATAAGTGGCTTGAACCACCATCAATCTCGCGAATCATTTTGATTTTCCCTATTACTTTTCCCCGCTTGATCCCAAATCGTACTTTTCCGAATAACCACGGAACCACGGCCTATATCGAAGTCAATTAGGCCGTGGCCGCCGCCTTTTCAGCAAATAGGCCGTTGGAACACAGAGTTTTCAAATCTTGGCTAATTGAAACGCAAGAAACTCTCTTTCTCTTGACTATTTTGTGTTGCCTTCTTACTTGAGCATATTTAATAATCTCGTTGAAAGGCATTTATACGCGTGAATTGCAAAGAATACCCGTCCAAAATGCGAAATCATCAATAACCCATTGTACCAGCACGGTTTGCGCCAGCACCACGTCTAATATAAACCGTTGCGTTTTAGCGGCATTACCGTAGGTCATGTTTCTTCCGGAGCTTACACTATTTTAGTATCTTTCTGCCAACTGAAACGAGTAAAGAATTTATTACTATAGTTAAACCCGATAATAATGAAAAGAAGAAAATCAACTGCTGTTTGGACAGGCTCCGGCAAGGAAGGTAAAGGTCACCTTACGACACAAAGTGGTGTACTTAGTAAAGCACAATACTCGTATAGTGCAAGATTTGAGGAAGGAATCGGCACGAACCCGGAAGAACTGGTCGCCGCAGCACATGCTGGCTGCTTCTCCATGAAGTTAAGCTTTGTTTTAGGTGAAGCCGGTTTCACACCAACGGAGATCTCAACCGATTGTTACATAACCCTGGATGAAGGAACGATAACACAGGCAAGCCTTGTCTTGAATGCAAAAGTTCCCGGAATCAGCAAAGAAAAATTTGAGGCCTGTGCCGAGGATGCCAAGAAAAACTGTCCTGTTTCCAAGTTATTGAATGCCACGATTACTTTGGAGGCGAACCTGGGCTAACGCGCAATGAGCCTTTAATTAGGATTAGTATATTTATAGAGAACATTTTATGTTCAACAAGCACCAACGTGTCGCTGTTATTGGAGGCCAACGAATTCCCTTCGTCCGGTCCTTTCGTGAATATGCCAAGACAACAAATCAGGAGATGCTTATCGCGTCATTGCAGGCGATAGTAAAAAAATTCAACCTAACCGGAAAACTTCTCGGAGATGTCTCGCTTGGCGCGGTGATGAAAAGCTCAATCGAATGGAATCTTGCCAGAGAAGTTGTCTTGGGCAGCGCCCTTGACCCGCGAACACCTGCTTTCAATGTGCAACGTGCATGCGGGACCAGCCTGGAAGCTTTTAACCTCATCGCATTAAAGATCGCCACGGGTCAGATTGATTCCGGCATTGCGGCAGGAAGCGACACCAACAGCGACTTGCCTGTGATGGTTCAACGATCGTTGGCATGGAAACTTATTGATCTGAACAACGCCAAAGGTTTTGGTAAACGACTTTCGACGCTATTGGGAATTCGTCCGCGCGATCTTAAGCCCGCCTATCCGGGGATTGTAGAACCGCGCACAGGACTGTCAATGGGTCAGCACACAGAACGAATGGTAAAGGAATGGAAAATTACGCGCGAAGCACAGGACCAGCTGGCTTACGAAAGTCATATGAAGGCTTCAAAGGCATATAAAGAAGGCTTCTACAGCGACCTGATCGTTCCTTTCAAAGGCGCAACCCACGATACTATTGTCAGGGAAGATACGACGCCGGAGAAACTAAGTAAACTGAAACCCGCTTTTGACAAAAGTAAGGACGGCACCCTTACAGCTGGTAACAGCACGCTTTTCTCAGATGGTGCCGGGGCCGTTTTGCTAACGTCCGAAAATTTTGCGCAACAAAATAACCTGTCCGTACAAGCTTTTGTGGCAGATGCTGAATCGGCGGCTGTTGATTATGTTCATGGCGCGGGACTGTTGATGGCACCTACCCTTGCCGTTAGCAGACTATTGCAGCGCAACAACCTCACATTACAGGATTTTGATTTCTATGAAATTCACGAAGCCTTTGCCGGGCAGGTACTTTGTACGCTTGAAGCCTGGGAAAGTTCTGCATATTGCAGATCAGCACTGGACTTGAGCCAGCCTATGGGTTCTATTGACCGCAACAAAATGAATGTGAAAGGAGGAAGCCTGGCGTTGGGGCATCCCTTTGGCGCCACCGGATCTAGAGTAGTTGCCACAATGGCCAAGTTGCTGCATGAAAAAGGAAGTGGAAGAGGACTTATTTCAGTGTGCACGGCAGGGGGAATGGGTGTAGCGGCCATACTTGAAAAATAAATAACAGACCGAGACATTGAATCTCCATCTGTTTTTTTAAAATTTTTGTAACAAACCATTGATGATTACTTATTCCTTTTACATGCACTCAATTTCATACACAAATTTTATGGCACGCCTTACATTACCTTCCTGTTTGCCTATCCTTTCCTTACTTCTAGTATTCGCTTCATGCAATACAAAGCCGGAAACAAACGAGCGAACGCAATTGGCCACGGTCATTGAAAAACACATGAGAACGGAAGTACTGGACAAATGGTACCCCCAATCCCTTGACAAGGAATACGGTGGGTTTCTCACCTCGTTTACGTACGACTTCAAGCCTACAGGTCCGCAAGACAAGATGATTGTTACACAATCTCGCCATACCTGGTCTAATGCCAAAGCGCACGAACTCTATCCGGACGTTACATACTACTTGACCGGTGCAAAACAAGGTTTCCATTTCTTGCGTGATGTGATGTGGGATAAGACCAATGGTGGCTTTCATACGCTTGTCGACCGGCAGGGAAATCCAAAGTCTAGCGCCAATGAAGAAAAAACAGCATACGGAAATGCGTTCGGTATTTACGGCGTTTCGGCCTATTATAAGGCCTCGGGCGATGCTGATGCCCTGGCGTTCGCAAAGAAAGTTTTTGACTGGATGGAGAAGCACAGTCATGACCCCGTTTACAAAGGGTATTTTCAACACATGCAAATGGATGGCACGCCGATACAGCGAGATAGCAGTGTCCCATCAACAGCACAAACGGGGTACAAAGACCAGAACAGTTCCATTCACCTGCTGGAAGCGCTCACTGAGCTGTACAGCGTGTGGCCAGATCCGTTAGTACGTGAACGCCTTGAGGAAATGCTGCTTCTCATACGGGATACGATTGTTACGCCCAAAGGCTACCTGGTGTTGTTCTTAACACCCGAGTGGACGCCCGTATCGTTTAAAGATTCGCCTGACTCCGTAGTGGAAAAACACCACGGACTGGATCACGTATCGTTCGGCCATGATATTGAAACTGCCTATCTGATGCTGGAAGCTTCCCATACCCTGGGATTAAAAAACGACACGACCACAATGCGAATTGCAAAATTAATGCTGGACCATGCGTTGGAAAATGGATGGGATAATACTGTCGGTGGATTTTATGACGAAGGGTATTACTTCAAGGATAAGCCAGGTTGTACCATAACACATGACACCAAAAACTGGTGGGCCCAGGCAGAGGGAATGAATACGTTGTTGCTCTTTGCTGACCTTTACCCTGACGATACACATCAGTATTACGAAAAATTCTTAAAGCAATGGCAGTATTGTGATACGTACCTAATCGACCATGAATATGGCGATTGGTATTCAGGGGGACTGGATAAGCAGCCGGACATGAAGATGAGGTTAAAAGGAAATATCTGGAAAGGCAACTACCATCAATTCCGATCGCTGATGAACGTTATGCATCGGCTAAGAGGCGAAGTTCATGGAGAGGCCGCAGAATAAAAGAGCTTTGGTAAGCTTTCGGGGTCACGCAGCACATGTCGCCGTGCCGAAGTCAATCGCGGTGCGCGGAATGATGGCTTATAACCCTGATTAGCATTGCATGCCGCGCAGCAACAAAAAAAGGTCTCCCCTTTCGGGTGACCTTTTTTCTTACTATTACTTTTCCATCACATCAACGTTGATACCGCATTATTTAACACCCGAATTAATTCCTCAAACGGGCTCCCCGGTGTTCAGCGTTTTTTGCGATTAATTATACAACATTTCTTGAGCTGATAATCTGGTTGCGTGTGGTGCGGCAAATGCGAAATCATCAGAGTTTCATCTCCCATCCCTTTTCGTACGTGCGGCTCCACAGCTTGGCTGCTTCAGGATCGTTTTTGATATGTCCGTTTGCAGGATCACAATACAATGTCCTGCCTGTCCGGTAAGCAATATTTCCAAGTTGCGGCAAAAGTGTGGATTTATATCCCTCCGTAATCGGACAGTTTAATTTTGCCTGACCCCGAATCGTATCGACAAAATTCTTCAGGTGTATGCTATCCAGCAAGTCTCCCATGCCCATCGTATTGGTAGCATCAGCCTGCTGAATTTCTGTTTGCACTTCCTTTATCAGTTTATTGCCCGTATCATAAATCTTATAATCATCACCACCCGGAATGACCATGGTGCCTTTCTCGCCATAGAAAATCACACCACGACCAGTGCCCTCAACAGGAAAATCGTTGCAACTGCGGCCTTCCCAGGTCATCGCCGTATTGTTTGGAAACTCGATGGTTATCGTTTGTGTATCGGGGGTTTCCCAATCATCTTTATAAGCAAAACGCCCTCCGGCAGATACAACCTTTGAAGGATAGTCTACACCAAGACCCCAGCGCATCACATCAATCTCGTGCGTTCCGTTGTTGAGGGCTTCTCCGGTTCCCCAATTCCAGAACCAATGCCAGTTGTAATGCACAAGATTATCCTTATAAGGCTTCCGCGGTGCGGGACCTTGCCACAGTTCAAAATCAAGTGTCGTCGGAGGGGCTACAACTTTTCCCACACCAATCGGCTTTCTTCCATTGGCATACCAGCCCTTGGCAAAATAAACGCGTCCAATAACGCCTTCATGCAATGCCTGGATAGCTTCCATCACTTTTGGAAAAGAACGGCGCTGGCTCCCCATCTGAATTAACTTATTGTATTTGGCTGCTGCCGCCACAAGCATTTCCCCTTCGGCAGGATTATGTGAGCATGGCTTCTCAACATACACATGCTTACCTGCTTTTGCGGCCAACAGGGCGGCCGGTGCGTGCCAATGATCCGGTGCTGCTATCGCAATGGCATCAACATCTTTCTGCTCCAGCAACACGCGGATGTCTTTTATTCCTTTCGGTTTCTTACCGGTTGTTTTTTCTATCTCTGCTATTGTCTTGGTGATCACATTTTCATCCACATCACAGATGTAGCCAATTTCTACATTAGGTAGTTTTGCCAGCATCTTGGATAGAAAAAAGCCCCTGCTGTTGGTACCCATCATACCAATCATTACTTTATCATTAGGCGATCCTTTGAAGCTAAAAACATTGGGGGCCAGAAAAATTCCGGCGCCTGCCAATCCTGATTTTTTAATAAAAGTCCTGCGGTTAGTCATATCTATTCTTGTTTCATGTTAAATCACTTCACAAGATAACGTTTTGTGTTCAATTATATGTAAGGAAGCATGATCATGCTTCCTTACATATAACCGTGCTTTTGAGCCATGCACCTGGTTGTAGCGTCATCACTCCAGCAGATTTACTTCGGGTAGTTCAAGCGCCTTTATTTCCTGAACGGCACCCCCCGCGATACCACGAACATCGCCGTACAAGGATACCAGGTTTTCCATCGCCTTCAGGAGCCGTTTTTCCCGCTTGGCCCACTGACTTGTAAAGAGCGCTTTTTCTTTTGAAAGATCTTCCTGCATATCGTTGTAGGATTCAAACGCCGCTTCCAACTTTTGTTTGAATTCATTACTGGTAACATAACTGTAAATCAGTTGCATCTTATCGCCCTTGTTTTCCTGTGCCGCCAACACCTCCCCTATCCGGGACAGGTTGTGCCGAAATAACAGCGCCAGCGCCTTGAACTCAACAAACGTGCAAATCCAAATTCCATCCACCTCGCCAAAGCGCGTCATTCCATCCGGCAATGCTTCTGTTACAATTACACCCAGGTCCGCTTGCTGTAACCGCATATCATCTTTGATCTTGGCAATCCATTCACTGCTAAAATGTTTTGTCCTCTTGCTTTCGTAGAGAATTCTTCCACATTCATTTTCGTAGTTATCGCGCACCCTATGGACGCAGTCTCCCCCGCGTTTGCCCTTCGCGATCTCTTCGATCACATCTCTTGGAAAAGTTTGGAAAAGGTATTGTTCGATAGCAAGTTCCTGCACCTCA